>OGSH01000049.1_pt1 | contig 112622 bp, 100 predicted proteins | sample 1573821 | NCBI WGS metagenome assembly OGSH01 (sample SAMN03295845, study PRJEB24534) | human gut metagenome | isolation source: fecal sample 5 from infant 6 | host: Homo sapiens | place: USA: Pittsburgh, PA | collected 2014-07 | reverse complement strand
GGAGCACCTGTTGCCGCTACCGCATCAGAAATAAAAAAGCTCATTCAAATTCCCTCATTATTAAAATTAATCAACGTTCAACGGTGGAACATCCCGCCCCTGACGTTGGTAGAAATCGGTCACGAAGCTCTCTAATTTACCCTCTTCGATAGCCTTACGTAAACCAGCCATTAAGCGCTGATAATAACGAAGATTATGAATGGTATTGAGACGCGCGCCCAAAATCTCGTTGCAACGATCGAGATGATGCAGGTACGCGCGAGAATAATTGCGACAGGTATAGCAATCGCACTCGGAATCGAGCGGGCTGGTGTCACTCTTATGCTTCGCGTTACGGATTTTCACCACGCCATCGGTAACGAACAAATGGCCGTTACGCGCGTTGCGGGTTGGCATGACGCAGTCGAACATATCAATGCCGCGGCGTACGCCTTCAACCAGATCTTCTGGTTTACCCACGCCCATCAGGTATCGTGGTTTATCCGCCGGGATTTGCGGGCAGACATGCTCCAGAATGCGGTGCATGTCTTCCTTCGGCTCACCCACAGCCAAACCGCCGACAGCGTAGCCATCAAAACCTATCTCTACCAGACCTTTAACAGAGATATCGCGTAAATCTTCGTAAACGCTGCCCTGGATAATGCCGAACAGCGCATTTTTGTTCTGCAGGGAGTCAAAACGATCACGGCTACGCTTCGCCCAGCGCAGAGACATCTCCATGGAGCGTTTTGCGTAGTCCCAGTCAGCAGGATACGGCGTACATTCGTCGAAGATCATCACGATGTCAGAGCCGAGATCGTACTGAATCTCCATCGATTTTTCGGGATCGAGGAAAATCGGATCGCCGTTGATCGGGTTACGAAAGTGTACGCCCTGCTCGGTGATCTTGCGGATATCGCCCAGGCTGAAGACCTGGAAGCCGCCGGAGTCGGTCAGGATTGGGCCTTTCCACTGCATGAAATCGTGCAGGTCGCCGTGGAGCTTCATGATCTCCTGACCCGGACGCAGCCACAGGTGGAAGGTGTTGCCGAGGATAATCTGTGCGCCAGTGGCTTCTACTTCTTCCGGCGTCATCCCTTTTACGGTGCCGTACGTGCCCACAGGCATAAACGCGGGGGTTTCCACCACGCCGCGATCAAACACCAGTCGACCGCGACGCGCGCGGCCATCGGTGGTATCGAGTTCAAATTTCATTTTTTCTCCGACGTCAGAAAAACAGTCCAACGTTGTAAAACGGTGCCGCGGACTTATTCCCCGACACGCTCATTCAAAGCCAGCGGATTGTACGTGATAAACATCGCGTCCCCGTAGCTAAAAAAGCGATATTTTTGTTCTACCGCAGACTTGTAGGCCGCCATCGTATGCTGATAACCGGCAAATGCCGACACCAGCATAATCAGCGTTGATTCAGGCAGATGGAAGTTGGTCACCAGCGCGTCAATCACTTTGTACTGATAGCCCGGGTAGATAAAGATCTGCGTATCGCCAAAGAACGGCTCGATAAGATCGCTCTTTGCGGCCTGCGCGGCGCTCTCGAGTGAGCGCACGGACGTTGTACCGACCGCCACGACGCGGCTGCCGCGCGCTTTCGCCGCCAGGACCGCGTCCACCACATCCTGAGGCACTTCAGCATACTCAGAGTGCATGATGTGATCTTCAATGCTGTCCACGCGCACCGGCTGGAAGGTTCCCGCCCCGACGTGCAGCGTCACGAACGCCATCTCAATGCCCTTCGCGCGCAGTTTCTCCAGCAGCGGCTCATCAAAATGCAGGCCCGCGGTCGGCGCAGCGACGGCGCCAGGCTTCTGGCTGTAGACGGTCTGGTACAGCTCGCGGTCAGCCTCTTCGTCCGGACGCTCAATATACGGCGGCAGCGGCATGTGGCCGATGGCGTTCAGGATATCGAGCACCGTGCGTTCGTCGTTGAACTCCACCTCGAACAGCGCGTCGTGGCGCGCGGTCATGGTCGCCTTGATGCTCTCATCATCGCCCAGCAGCAGCTCCGCGCCCGGCTTTGGCGCCTTAGATGCGCGAATATGTGCCAGAATACGTTTATCATCGAGCATACGTTCGACCAGCACTTCAATCTTGCCGCCGCTGGCTTTGCGGCCGAACAGGCGCGCCGGGATCACGCGGGTATTGTTAAAGACCAGCAGATCGCCAGGGTTGAGCTTGTCGAGCAAATCGGTGAAAGTACCGTGCGTCAGCTCGCCCGTTGGCCCATCCAGTGACAGTAAGCGACAGCTGCTGCGCTCAGGCATGGGATAGTGAGCAATCAGGGATTCAGGTAGTTCAAAGGAGAAATCGGCGACGCGCATGACGTATACTCGTGACTTAAAAACAGGCGGCATAGTCTAGTGCTCACACCCTTTTGCTGCAACAACTAGCCGCCCCCGGACAAAAAAACGCATGAATTTTCTCGCTCACCTGCATCTCGCACACCTCGCTGACAGCTCCCTTTCCGGCAATTTGCTGGCCGATTTCGTACGCGGCAACCCCGCTGAGGACTATTCCCCTGAGGTTGTCGACGGGATTTTTATGCACCGCCGCATCGACGTGCTGACGGATAAGCTGCCGGAAGTGACGGAAGCCAAAGCGTGGTTTCGCCCTGAAACGCGCCGCGTTGCGCCGATCACGCTCGACGTGATGTGGGACCACTTTCTGTCGCGCCACTGGGAACAGCTGTCGCCGGAGATGCCCTTGCCGGCGTTTGTGCGCTATGCCCACCAGCAGGTGTCGATCATTCTGCCCGACTCGCCGCCGCGCTTTGTGAATCTGAATAACTATTTATGGTCGGAACGCTGGCTGGAGCGCTATCGCGAGATGGATTTCATCCAGAATGTGCTGAACGGGATGGCGAGCCGCCGACCGCGACTGGATGCGCTGCGGGACTCCTGGTATGACCTGGATGAACATTACGATGCGCTGGAAGCGCGTTTCTGGCAGTTTTACCCGCGCATGATGGCGCAGGCGAAAAACAAACAGCTCTGACAGAATTCGTATTGATAGGTAAAAGCTGGCGGAACGATTGTCACCACCTCTTTGTCTTATCCATGAACACTCTCTATACTGGCTCGCGTTGCGTTCCAAATAACCTTAGTATCTACAGGAGAATCATATGGTTCTGGTAACTCGTCCGGCTCCGGATTTTACAGCTGCAGCAGTTCTGGGCAACGGTGAAATCGTTGAAAACTTCAACTTCAAACAGCACACCAACGGTAAAGCGACCGTTCTGTTCTTCTGGCCAATGGACTTCACTTTCGTTTGCCCGTCTGAGCTGATTGCCTTCGACAAACGTTATGAAGAATTCCAGAAGCGTGGCGTGGAAGTTGTTGGCGTCTCCTTCGACTCTGAATTTGTACACAACGCATGGCGTAACACCCCTGTCGACAAAGGCGGCATCGGTGCGGTGAAATACGCAATGGTTGCGGACATCAAACGCGAAATCCAGCAGGCTTACGGTATCGAACATCCGGACGCTGGCGTTGCGCTGCGCGGTTCCTTCCTGATCGACGCTAACGGCATCGTTCGTCACCAGGTTGTGAACGATCTGCCGCTGGGTCGTAACATCGACGAAATGCTGCGCATGGTTGACGCGCTGCAGTTCCACGAAGAGCACGGCGAAGTGTGCCCGGCTCAGTGGGAAAAAGGTAAAGAAGGCATGAACGCGTCTCCAGACGGCGTTGCTAAATACCTGTCTGAGAACGTATCCAGCCTGTAATCGGCACGGTTTACGAAAAAGGCCCGCTTATGCGGGCCTTTTTTTATGCCTTACGCTGCGTCTCTCGCCAGATGCGCCAGGCCATGCCCGCCAGCAGAATCACCCCCGCAATCAGCACGCCCCATACCAGCAGCGTGTTCATCCTGCTCTCCCGCTCGGCCGCGGAGGTAGCGGTCAGACGCCCCTCGCCGCCTAATGCGACATTATCCTGAATATCGGCCTGCGGCAGGTTCGCCATATCATAGGTCTTGCGCAGATCGGCCGGGATCAGCATATCGGGCTCCAGGCTGGCAGGCTTCGCGGCGCCGTTGCCCCAGGCGAGCACGTACGGCGCTTTCCCCTGCGCGTTGAACACCAGGTCATAGCGGTCGCGATGTCCCGTGACGCTCGGCAGGTATTCCGGCAGACGCGCATTCAGCGTCGTGATTTTCACGGCCTGCACCAGCCCCCCGTGAAGCGAAACCGGTGGCGACGTTTTTCCCTCAAGACGGTAAAGGACCTCTTTCTTCAGGGGGTGCCATGCGTCTTTCTCCGTACTCCGCCACGCTATCTCCACGGGAAGGACGCCATCGCCGTTCAGTGAAATGCTGACAGCACTCAGCGGCTGCGGTCGCGCCCAGTGCCACTGCGCTTCGCTTGTCGATAGCTGTTCCCCTTCGCCCTCAAGGTCGACCGCTTCCGGGGCCGCCTGGGCAGGTGCGCTGATTGCGTTTACGCCGGTCAGGGTTATCCCCTGGCTCTGCGCGTTCAGCACCACCATGAGATAGCGATTCGCATCGGGAGATAAAACCGCATCGGTATCGATCCGATCGAGCTTAAGACGATCCTGGCCGCTGACGACGTCCAGCAAGGGCATATCCTCGCGCAGGGTATACCAGCGCTTAAGATCCTCGCTGTAATAGACCGACGCCGTTCCCTGCCACGGCGTCTGCGGAGTATTCCAGAGCAGCTGCAGCTGGGATATGGCGATCTCGCCCGTCGCCTTTTCCGGCAGGGTCAGCAGATAATGTTGCCCGGCTGCGGCGGCTTTTTGCCCCTCCAGCACAATTTCAACGCCGTTTCCCGAACGAAGCAGGATCTTATCGCTGTCACCGGATCCTTGCGAAGCCGCAAGCGGCGAGGCGTCCAGCGGGAAGAGGCGCAGCGAAGTGGATTGCGCTGGCGTCTGCGGACGCGTCGCGCTGACCAGGCTGAAGGGAACCGGCTCGCCCGACTGGTTAAAGACGCGGACATCATGCAGATCCGGCGACGTACTTTGCTCATAGACGGCGAGCGGCAGCAGCACCCGATACCACTGGGAGGGAACCGACGTATCCAGTGAAAGACCAAAGGCATAGTCCCGGGGCGATTCCGTTTGTCCCTCGTCGCAGAACGCCCGGCCGGAAAGCGCCAGCAGCGCGGTACAGGCTACCGCTTTCATCCATTTCATTTTTCATCTCCTGTTTTGGGCGGTAGCGGTGAGAAATACCCCACGATCAGAACCAGTATCGCCACGCCGATAAACGCCACCGCGCGCGACAAACCGCCTCCGCCCGCGCTGTCCACCAGCATCAGTTTAACCATCACCACGCCCAGCAGTGCGGCACCGCAGAGCCACTCCTGCCGGGAAGCCCGACGGGTGGCATGGATCATGACCACCAGCGCGCTCAGCATCCAGAACAGGGCAAAACTGGTCTGGATAAGCCGCGAATCCCACAGCGATGCCATATTCCAGGCCACGTCGCCGTACCAGGCCAGGGCGCGCATCAACGCACCGTTTAGCCACCAGAAGCCAAACGCCATAATCGCGACGGCGGGCCACGGACGCGCTTGCGCAAGCCATGCCGGATAGTAGCGTTCTACCGCCCGATAAAAGACGACCAGCCCCAGCAGCGCGAACGCCGCGCCTTCCTCAAGCGGGTTTACCAGCGGCAGCCAGGTCTGACGATAGACCACGCCGTCCTGGAAATTGGTCACCACCAGCAGTACCAGCAGCGCCACGACGGCAGGGATCGGCGCCAGGCAGGCGTAGAGCGCAGGCCACTCCCGGAACGGCCACACGCGACGCCGTACGGCTGCAGAAAGCGCCATAATCACCCCGCCGCCTGCGGCCATCGCTAATCCGCTGCCCCAGGCCGCCATGCCCCACGGCAACGACCGGGCAAACCAGTAAAGCTCCGCGGCCAGCGCCAGCAAAATCATCCAGAACAGCGACAGATGCAGCCCCATCGCGATGCGCGGCAGGAGTCTTTCACCGTCGCGCCGCAGCAGCATCAGCGCGGCAGGAAGCGCAACGCACCAGGCGAGATTTGACCAGCCAGCGGCAACGATCTGCTGGTGCCAGAGCTGATAACCCACCATCAGCAGCATAACCGGCCACAGCAGCCATTTGCTGGCATCCAGCTCCCGCCACGCCAGGCGAGCAGCCGCCAGCCGCCAGCCACAGACCGATGCCGCCGTCAGCGCCAGCACGCCCGCCAGAATCGGTAATTCCTTCGTCAGTGCCAGCCGCGATGCACCCAATAGCGCCACGAGCCAGAACAGCAGCCCGCCTGCCAGCAGCGCCCAGCTGACCGGCAGAAAGAGAGTCCGCCACAGCCAGGCCGCAGCCAGCCAGCAAAGACTGAGGATGGTGAAGATCAGCAGCAGGCTCAGGGACGTAACGCCGTTCGTTTGCGCCCACAGCGCGCTGCCGAGCGCCAGCACCAGCAGCGCCGTCCCGCTATAGCTCATGCGACGCTGGTTCTGCTGTACGCCCAGCCAGAGGATACCCAGCCCTTCCAGCGCCCAGGCCATCGCCGTCCAGCGCGCCGACAGCGCCAGCGGAATGGCGAGCGTGGCAAATCCGCCGCCGATTGCCAGCGCCGCCATGACCAGAGGTCGCCCGATAGAGGGATAGCGCCGCAGCGCAAGGAACGCGAGGGTAAGATAGAATGCACCGTAGCCCAGCGCGCTCAGGGCCGGTCCATATTCCCAGTGCCGGGTCATGCCGTACTGCATCCCGAAACCGATCAGCGGCGGAGCAAACAGCAGCACGCCGTCAATAATTTGCTTCCCTTTCTCCTGCGCCCGCAGCGACAGCACCACGCTCAGGACGCCGAATATCAGCGTATTGGCAATCAGGAACAGCTGGCAGACCCAATAGTCTTCAGGCTGGTAGTCATTCAGCCCCCACAGGCCGCCCACGCCGAACGTAAACAGTAGCCCGAGCAGATTCAGCTCGCGCCAGTGCTGCCAGATGCTGATAGCGAGAATGCCGATGGAAAGCAGGAGATAGAAAGAGAACAGCGCCACAAAGCTGCCGCCCCCGGTAGATAAGAGCAGCGGCGCAAGATACCCGCCGAGGCTCGCCAGCATGGCCAGGCTCAGCGCCTTCTGCAGCACCGCCAGCCCGACGCTCGCCGCGCATATCACCACCAGTAGCGCAAAGGCCAGCGTCATCGGCAGCATTTGCCAGAGCCGAAAGGCACCAAACACCGTCAGGTAGAGCACGCCGGTCGCCCCGCCCTGGAGGATCAGCGCATAGACACGCTGCCTGTGCCGCAGCCGCCACCCGACCGCCAGCAGGACGATGGCAAACAGCGCCGTTGCCACGAGGCGCAGCTCAAGCGGGAACAGGGAATGTTCCACGGTATAGCGCAGCAGGAATGAAAGACCGAGGAAGAGCAGCAGGATCCCAAGCTTCGCCAGCGGGTTACCCTGCATAAACCAGCGCACCAGCGACGTCAGGATGCCGCCAAAGGCAGAAGGCTGTTTTGCCGCAGGCGTCGGGGCCGGAGCGGGTTCTGCCACGGCAGCGGGAGTATCGGAACGCCAGGGGTCGACAGGCGCGGGAGCATCTTCAACCACCGGCGCGGTCACGACCGCCGGAGCGGCAGACTGCACCGGCTCTGGCGCTATCTCATTCGCGCCGCGCTGTTCAAGCGCCTCAATGCGCTGGCGTAGCCGGGCGATCTCCTGTCGAGCCGCCGTACTTCGGTTAAAGCCGATAACCGCAAGCACGGGTGCCACCACCAGCGCAAATACCAGGAACAAACAGCCAAGGATGTAAAGCTCGTCCATGTTTCCACCTTCACCGTAAACGATCCGTTAAGGTTGACACAAATAGTTGCATTTGCGCCATCTTAAAAGGTGGAAACATTAGCAGGTCTTAGCTGCCAAACCAGATTGTCGCGGATACCGCAGGCAGCGCCAGCACGCCGTCCTGTATCGTTGCCTTGCCCTCTTTATTCTTCCACGCCGCCACCTTCAGCAGCGGTGAATCATCCAGCACCACTTCGCAGGCTTCGCCCCGGTTAATGGCCACCAGCACGCGCTGCTGATTGTAGACGCGAGCAAACACCACCACGTTATCGTGGGCATACACCACCTGACAGCCGCCGTAGCGAAGGGCGAGACTCTGCTTACGCAGCTTCGCCAGCCGCTGATACAGGCTGAACAGCACCTTGTCCTGCTTCTCTGGCTCCCACGGGAAGGTTTTCCGGCAGAACGGATCGTTGTTGCCGTCCAGCCCCACTTCGTCTCCATAATAGATGCACGGCACGCCCGGCCAGGTGAAGAGCCAGGTCACCGCCAGCGGCAGACGCGCCACATCCTTGCCGAGCAGGGATTTAAAGCGGGCGGTATCGTGGCTATCGAGCTGGTTGAACATCCGCAGCTGCTGCTGATGAGACAGACCGGCGCGATAGTTCTCCATCCACGCCATGCAGGTTTCAGCGTCGATATGATTCGGATCGTAGGAGATGTCGGTGTTAGCGAGGAATCCCCACAGCGGGAAGGTAAAGCCGCGATAGTTCATCGCCGCATCTTCCGCATCGTTCTGCAGCCACTGGCGCGCGTCGCCAAAGTGCTCGCCAAAGACGAACGCCTCTGGCTGGGCCGCTTTTGCCGAGCGCGTAATCCCGGCGACGTGCTGAAGGTTATTCCGCGCCCCGCCCGCTTCGCCGAGCATATGCACTACGTCCAGACGCCAGCCGTCCATATTCCACGGCGCCTTCAGCCAGTGACGGACGATGCTGTCTTCACCGCCGTAGATTTCATTCACGAGCGTTGGCGACTGGAAATCCAGCTTCGGCAGGCTGGCGTAACCCAGCCAGTCCAGCGCGCGGCCCTCCTCGTTAAAGCTGTACCAGTCGCGCTGCGGCGACTCCGGGTTATGACATGCCCCGCCCATCGACTGGTTATGACGGTCAAACCAGGCGTGCGAATCTCCGCTGTGGTTGAACACGCCGTCCAGAATCAGGCGCATGCCTTCGTTTTGGGTGTTCTTACGCAGGCGCAGCAGCGCCTCGTCACCACCAAACTGCGCGTCAACGTGGCGATAATCTTCGGTATCGTATTTGTGCACGCTCGGGGCTTTAAACACCGGGTTGAGATACAGCGCCGTCACGCCGAGCTTTTTCAGATACGGCAGCTTTTCGCTGATGCCGTCGAGATCGCCGCCGTAAAAAGTGGATCCGCCCGCCTGCGCGGTTAAGGGCTCATCCCACTCTTTCAGGATAATGTCGTGGCCCGCCGCATGGTGGTGATAGATCTTATCCTGGTCGGCAGTGCGTTTTTCGCTGCGCGCAAAACGGTCAGGGAAAATCTGGTAAAACACCTGATCGTTAACCCACTGCGGGCCGTTATCCGGGTAATCGACCGCGAACTGCTCCAGCCGTGCGGGCGGGAAACGGCTAAACCCCTGCGGGGTAAACCACAGCTGGCGGTTATTCCACAGCAGTTTGAAGCTGTAGCGGCGACGCGGCTGCCCGCTGCTCAGGTCGATATTTGCTCGCCACGCCGTTATGCCCGGCTGCGGCTGGCTGCGCAGCTTGTGCATTTTCAACCCGGTCTCTTCGTTATCTATTTCGGCGCGGAGCGTCACGCGTTCAGGCTGATTTTCCCCCGCCAGCCAGAACGTAATCACAAGGTTGTCTTTGTTTTGCTTAACAAATGGGGCAACCGGAAGGTGCCAGGCGTTTAACATCACGAATCCCCTTTGATGAAATTGACGTCACCTTGCCACAGGGTGGTTAAGGATAGCTCACCATGACGTGATTTATTGGGGGAGGAGGACGGGGGAGGAGGTAATAATGCCCGCACGGACGGCTCCCTATCCCTTGAGGGAGAGGGCTGGGGTGAGGGGGAAACATGCGGCTATTGGGGTAATTCCGTTCACTTCATGTTCCTTGCTACTCTGTAATGCCATGGCCTGTGAACGTGCCAGGGCGGCTCAGTCGCCACCACCCTGGCGACCCGGGCTCCCGGCGGTAAATCGCCGCTTCGCGGTGCCCTCAGCTTATTCCTTCAGGCTATCGGGTCGGGCATGAACCTGCATCCATGCAGGCCACGCCCTCTCGGCGCATCCCTGCGCCTCGCCCCGGCCTTACGGAAACGCTTCGGCGATTTACAGCCGGACCAGGGCATCGCTGTAAGCCATTCACTTTCCTGAAACCACATGCATCGCTTCAGGTTAAAAATTGCCTGGCAATCCCCTTCCACGGAACAAGTAATACAAATATTACTGCGCTTCCGCCAGCTGACGGTCGCGGCGGCATTTAAACACCCAGCCCACCAGCAGCAGGACGATCCACGCGCAGCCCACGTACAGGGAAATGCGGGTATCCGGATGGTAGCCAATCAGGGCAATGATAAACACCAGGAAGATCAGCCCGACCACGGTCGTCGCAACGCCGCCAGGAACTTTGAACTTCAGCGCTTTCGCCTCATCCGGCGACAGACGACGACGGAATGCGATCTGCGACAGCAGGATCATAATCCACACCCACACCGTCGCGAAGGTCGCCAGCGATGCGATCACCAGGAAGACGTTCTCCGGCATGATGTAGTTCAGGTAAACCGAGAACAGCAGCGCCACGGTCATCACCACGACGGTCACCCACGGCGTGCCGCGGCGTGAGGTTTTGGCGAACACCTTCGGCGCACTACCCTGCTCCGCCATGCCGTGCAGCATACGGCCCACGCCAAAGACGTCACTGTTAATCGCGGAGAGCGACGCGGTGAGCACCACAAAGTTCAGAATGCTGGCCGCAAAGGCAATCCCCATATGCTGGAAGGTCAGAACAAACGGGCTACCGTTGGTGCCTACCTGATTCCACGGGTAGATGGACATAATCACGAACAGCGTACCCACGTAGAACACCAGAATACGCATCGGCACCGAGTTGATGGCGCGCGGAATGGACTTCTCCGGATCTTTCGCTTCCCCGGCGGTAATACCGATAATCTCGATACCGCCGTAGGCAAACATCACCATCTGCAGCGACATCACCATGCCGAGCCAGCCGTTGCTGAAGAAGCCCCCGTTGCTCCAGAGGTTATGGATGCCGGTCGGCTGCCCGCCGTTGCCGATTCCCCAGATGATGATGCCGAAACCGGCCACGATCATGATGATAATGGTGGCGACCTTGAAGAAGGAGAACCAGAACTCCAGCTCGCCGAACACCTTCACGCTCATCAGGTTAACGGCGCAAATGATCAGCACCACGCTCAGCACCCAAATCCAGTGCGGCACCGCCGGGAACCAGACGCCCATATAGATGCCAAACGCCGTCACGTCGGCAATTGCCACAATCAGGATTTCAAAACAGTAGGTCCAGCCGGTGATAAACCCGGCCAGCGGGCCGAGGTTTTCCTGCGCGTAGCGGGAGAAGGAGCTGGCGGACGGGTTGTGAACCGACATTTCGCCGAGGGCGCGCATGATGATATACGCCGCCACGCCGCCGATGATGTACGCCAGCAGAACGCTGGGACCGGCCATTTTGATGGCATCTGCCGAGCCATAAAAAAGACCGGTGCCGATAGCAGAGCCCAGCGCCATAAAGCGGATGTGGCGCGTGCTCAATCCACGTTTAAGTTTGTTAGTGCTTTCCATTTAAATCTTGCCATTCAACACGAAAAAAACAAAAAACCACGGGGCCTTAAGCCCCGTGGTTAAACAGTTTGTTGCCGTTGATTAATGGGCGTTCGATGCGACCTGACGCCCTGCAGCACGGTCCCAGATAATGGCCAGAACCAGTGCAACAACGGTAGGCATCAGCCAGGCCAGACCCTGCTCGGACAGCGGCAGACGCTGTGTCCATGCCGGCAGTATGTGCGCGAAAGCTGATGCTTTAATCCCGTCAAGGATACCAAAAATCAGGCTGATAAACATGGCTGGCGCAATAATTCGTGAAGAGTTGTTCCACCACGGGCGAGTAAAGCTCAACACCACCAGCACGATGCACGGCGGATAAATCGCCGTCAGCACCGGAATCGAGACCTGAATCAGGTGGCTCAGACCGAGGTTGGACACCGCCATAGAGAAGATGCCGAGGATAAACACCAGGGTGCGGTAAGAGAGCGGCAGATACTGTGCAAAGAACTCTGCGCAGGCGCAGGTCAGGCCAACCGCGGTGACCAGACAGGCCAGGAAGATGAGCGCCGCCAGCAGCATACTGCCCGCACCGCCGAAGGTGTGCTGAACGTAGGCGTGCAGGATAGCCGCACCGTTGGCGTTCTGATCGACCAGCATGGCGCTGTCGGAACCCAGACGGAACAGCGCCAGATAGAGCAGCGTCAGCCCCACGCCGGCCATCAGGCCAGCCCAGATGGTATAGCGGGTAAGCAGACGCGCTTCGGTCACACCGCGGGAACGCGCGGCGTTAACGATAACGATACCAAACACCATGGCGCCCAGCGTATCCATCGTCAGGTAGCCGTTCACAAAGCCGTTAGAGAACGCGGCGTTTTTATAGGCGTCCATCGCGTCGCTAATCGGGCCCGCTGGCCAGACGATGGCCGCTACCGCCAGAACAATCAGCGCCACAATTTTCAGCGGAGCCAGGAAGTTACCCACGGTATCCAGCAGTTTTCCCGGATAGAGGGAAACCAGAATCACGATTGCGAAGTAGATCAGGCTATAGATAAACAGCGGCATCGCACCGTCACCGGTCAGGGGAGCAATACCCACTTCGAAGGACACGGTTGCCGTACGCGGGGTTGCAAACAGCGGGCCAACGGCCAGATAGCAGACGGTTGCCAGCAGAACACCTGCAACTTTGCCAATCGGGGTGCTGAGGCTATCCACACCGCCGCCGACTTTCGCCAGCGCGACGACGGTCAGAACCGGCAGACCCACGGCAGTAATCAGGAAACCAAACGCGGCGGTCCAGACGTGTTCACCCGCCTGTAAGCCAACCATTGGAGGGAAAATGATGTTGCCTGCGCCAACGAACAGCGCAAATGTCATAAAGCCCAGCGCGATGATGTCACGCGATTTTAAGTGATGGGTCATAAAACCTTACTGCCTGTGGATGTGGTGTTGAAAACATTGAGATTTTCGATATCCCTGACGGGACGATACAGCCGAAAATTTGCTCAATTTCAGCGGGAAATGCTCCCGTCCTGGCGTGGAGAAGAATAGTTTTTCGATTTACCACGCAAATACAGTCGGTCTGACAGTATCTGGGGCGCAATTTAAACGCTTATAACGTTTAAAGGCAAGGTGGGATCGCAAAACCAGAACAATATGCCAGCATGAAAACACACCTCAGAACAATACGCTATTTATAAGAAAAACCCATGGCTAATCATGCGAACAAAAAACAGTCAGCCGTATAAAATTCACCCGCGTTTCGCTTGACTGCAAAGCAAACGGGCCAGCAGACGCTGACCCGTGGAAAGGTAAAATGACACGCCTGCCGTCAGGCGATCTTTTTGGCAATTAATCGTTCCGGAATAACGAAACTGAAGCGGGTTCCTTTACCCAGCGTACTCTGAATATCGAGACGGCTTTCATGGTGATTCACCGCGTGTTTCACAATTGCCAGCCCCAGACCGCTTCCGCCAGTCTGCCGGGATCGCGCTTTATCCACACGGTAAAAGCGCTCGGTCAGGCGCGGAATATGCTCAGGCGCAATTCCCGGCCCGTTGTCTTCCACGCTAAACTCAGCCCCCGTTGGGGCATGATGCCAGCGCACCACGATATTCGTCCCCTCCGGCGTATGATTCACCGCGTTATACACCAGGTTGGAAATGGCGCTACGCAGTTCATCTTCGCTGCCCAGCACCTTCAGCGTATTGTCGACCTCAAAGGTCAGGTGATGCTTTTTGTGGCTTAACGTCTGCGCTTCACGCTCAACGACCCGCAGCATCATCGGCACATCAATGGTGTCATTTAGCGCGAGCGTCGGCGCCGCTTCAATCTTCGAGAGCGTCAGCAGCTGCTTCACCAGCCCTTCCATCCGGTGCGTTTGCTCGCGCATGGTGTGCAGCGCTTTTTCACGCGGCGCGCCTTCAAGCGTTTGCTCCTGCATCATCTCCAGGTAGCCCTGAAGCACGGTCAACGGGGTACGCAGTTCGTGACTGACGTTGGCGAAGAAGTTGCGACGCGCCCCTTCCAGCTGGTGCATCTGGGTGACATCGCGCGCCACCATCAGCCACTGCTTATCGCTGTAGGGCATCACGCGGATTTCCAGATGGCGACCATTATTGAGCTTCAGATTGTGCGGGCGGGTAAAATCACGCTTTTTCAGATACAGCGTGAACTCGGGATAGCGCAGAAGGTTGAGGATATTCTGGCCATTGTCGTCGGGCCAGCGCAGGCCCAGTAGCTGTTGCGCAAGGCCGTTACACCAGAAGATTGTCCCTTCTTCAGTCGTCAGAATAACGGCATCCGGCAGCGACTCTGCACCGCTGCGAAAACGCTTAATCAGGCTTCCCAGCTCGCGGCGACGCTTTTTATTACGCATCTGCATCTGATGCAGACCGTACAGCAGCGGCTCCCAGCTGCCGCTTCCCGGCGGCGGCGTCATGCTTCGGTCAACCCACAGCCACCAGGAGAGGCGCAGCAGGTTCCAGAAATGCCAGATGAGCAGCCCGGTGACCGACGCCAGCAGAAACCACGGCAGGTGTCCAAGAAAGGCCCCCAGAATGAAGGCCGGAATACAGCATAAGATCAGTTCAAAGACGAGCCTTTTCCATGACAGACGTTCCAGCACGCGTCACACTCCTGTCATTGTTCAGAAACGGGTAGAAAAACGATAACCCGTGCCGCGGACCGTCTGCACCATGCGATCGTGGCCGCTCAGTTCCAGTGCTTTTCGCAGGCGGCGAATATGTACGTCAACCGTCCGGTCTTCGACATACACGTTAGTTCCCCAGACGTTATTCAGCAACTGCTCGCGGCTGTAAACGCGTTCCGGATGGGTCATAAAGAAGTGCAGGAGTTTAAATTCGGTAGGCCCCATGTCGAGGGGATTTTCACCGGTCATTACGCGGTGTGAGGTGGGATCAAGGCTCAGCCCCTGCATTTCGATCACCTCTTCCACCGCCATCGGCGAAATACGGCGCATCACGGCTTTAATGCGGGCAACCAGCTCTTTTGGGGAGAACGGTTTTGTAATGTAATCGTCCGCGCCGGTCTCCAGACCGCGCACGCGATCCTCTTCTTCTCCGCGCGCCGTGAGCATCACAACCGGGATGTCGCGGGTCAGCGCTTCACGCTTCAGGTGTTTGATAAACTGCAGTCCGGAGCCGCCGGGCAACATCCAGTCCAGCAGAATCAGATCGGGCCAGGGTTCATTCAGCTGGTTCACTGCGCTGTCATAATCTTCCGCTTCAACCGGCTGGAAGCCGTTTTGCTCGAGCACGAAGCACACCATTTCACGAATTGGAGCTTCATCTTCTACGACCAGAATACGTCTCGCCATACTTTGCCCTGTCTTATCTTATTTAAGTTACAAGTTTGTAATTCGGCGCCATTATGCGTCAGATTTATGACAGATTTATGAAAAACAGTACCACGATAAGGGGCAAACCGTTGTTTTATTACAGCGGTTATTTTCCCGTCTCTGAACGTTTATAATCCTGCTTTCTCTTTTTTGCCACGGATCAGCTATGCGCATACTTCACACCTCGGACTGGCATCTGGGTCAAAATTTTTACAGCAAAAGCCGTGCGGCTGAACATGAAGCCTTCCTGAACTGGCTGCTGGAAACGGCCCGGACGCACGAGGTGGACGCGATTATTGTGGCGGGTGACATCTTTGATACCGGCTCGCCCCCCAGCTATGCGCGTGAACTGTACAACCGCTTCGTGGTGAATTTGCAGCAAACCGGCTGTCATCTGGTGATTGTCGCCGGCAACCATGATTCCGTCGCGACGCTCAATGAATCCCGCGACATCCTGGCATTTCTCAATACCACCGTCGTCGCCAGCGCCGGGCACGCCCCGCAGATCCTGAAAAAACGCGACGGCACGTCGGGGGCGGTGCTGTGCCCCATTCCCTTTTTACGGCCGCGCGACATCGTGCAAAGCCAGGCGGGGCTGTCGGGTGCGGAAAAGCAGCAGCATCTATTACAGGCCATCACCGACTATTATCACCAGCAGCACGCCGATGCCTGCGCCCTGCGCGGCGACCAGCCGATTCCGGTGATTGCGACGGGGCATCTCACCACCGTCGGGGCCAGTAAAAGTGACGCGGTACGTGACATCTATATCGGCACGCTGGATGCCTTTCCGGCGCAGAACTTCCCGCCATCCGACTACATTGCGCTCGGGCACATACACCGGGCTCAGATCGTCGGCGGCAGCGAGCACATCCGCTACTGCGGCTCGCCAATTTCGCTCAGCTTTGACGAAACGGGCAAGGCCAAATCCGTCCATCTGGTGAGCTTCTCCGAAGGAAAACTTCACGCCGTCGAGACGCTGGAGGTGCCCGTCACCCAGCCTCTGGCGGTGCTGAAGGGCGATCTTGACGCCATTACCGCCCAGCTTGAGCAGTGGCGCGGAACAGCGCTTAACCCGCCCATCTGGCTGGATATCGAAATCACCACCGACGACTACCTGCACGATATGCAGCGAAAAATTCAGGCGCTGACGGAAGATTTACCCGTCGAAGTCTTACTGGTACGCCGCAGCCGCGAGCAGCGCGAGAAAATTCTGTTAAGCGCTCAACGCGAAACGCTCAGTGAACTGCGGGTTGAAGAGGTGTTTGAACGCAGGCTCTCGCAGGAGGAAATTGACGACGCGAAGCGCGCAAGACTCAGCGAACTGTTCAGCCATACCCTGCATGCGCTCAATGATGAGGAAGAAAACGCATGAAAATTTTGAGCCTGCGTCTGAAAAATCTCAACTCCCTCAAGGGCGAGTGGAAAATTGACTTTACCGCGGAGCCGTTTGCCAGCAACGGTCTGTTTGCCATCACCGGCGCAACCGGGGCAGGTAAAACCACCCTGCTTGACGCCATCTGTCTGGCGCTTTATCACGAAACGCCACGCCTGCAGAAGGTTTCTCAGGCGCAAAACGACCTGATGACGCGCGACACCGCCGAGTGCCTGGCGGAAGTGGAGTTCGAGGTAAAAGGCACCGCCTATCGCGCATTCTGGAGCCAGAACCGCGCGCGCAACCAGCCGGACGGAAACCTGCAGGCGCCGCGCGTGGAGCTGGCGCGCTGCGAAGATGGCAAAATCCTGGCCGACAAAGTGACGGATAAACTGGAGCAAACCGCCGCGCTCACCGGGCTGGACTATGGCCGCTTCACCCGCTCCATGCTGCTCTCACAGGGGCAGTTTGCCGCCTTCCTTAATGCCAAGCCGAGCGATCGCGCCGAGCTGCTGGAAGAACTGACCGGCACCGAGATCTACGGCCAGATTTCCGCCATGGTGTTTGAGAAACACAAAGCCGCCCGCAGCGTGCTTGAAAAGTGCGAGGCGCAGGCGGCGGGCGTCGTGCTGTTGAGCGAAGAGCAACAGCAGCAGTTGCAGCAAAGTTTGCAGGTGCTTACTGACGAAGAGAAAACCCTGCTGGTTCAGCAGCAAAGCCAACAGAAAGATTTTCAGTGGCTTACGCGCCATGATGAGCTCGTGCTTGAGCAGCAGCGCGTCACCGCGATGCAGCAGCAGGCGCAACAGGCGCTGACGAACGCTGCGCCAGAGCTGGCAAAGCTCCAGCTTGCTCTGCCCGCCGCCCAGCTTCGACCGCTTTGGGAGCACCAGCAGGAGCAAACCGCGCGCCTGGCGCAAACCCAGCAGCGAATTATTGAAGTAAATACTCGCTTACAAGCCAAAACCGCGCTGCGCGCGCGGATCCGTCATACCGCCCAGCGGAATCATGAGCAGCTTCAGACCGAACTGACGGCGCTGGCGCAGTGGCTGGCGGAGCACGAACGCTATCGCCTGCTGGGGCAGGAGATTGCCGGCTGGCGTGCCCAGTTCTCTCAGCTTAACCGCGACAAAACGCAGTTAGCCTCGCTTGCTGCGCGGATGGGGGAATTACGCAACAGGCTGGCTGAGATGCCGGAAAATTCGCTGACGCTGACGGCAGATGAGGTCAGTGCGGCCATGGAGCAGCAGTCCCGGTCACGCACGCTGCGTCAGCGGCTGACGTCGCTGCATGCCCGCTATCAGCCGCTGCAAAAGCGCCTGCGCCAGAGCGGTGAAAGCGTGCTGAAGGCCCAGGCCGAACAAAACAAACTCAATGAAACGCTGACGCTGCGTCGCCAGCAGTACAAAGAGAAACACCAGCACTATCTGGACCTCAAGGCCCTGTGCGAAACCGAAGCGACGATCAAAAAGCTGGAACATTATCGTTCGCAGCTTGAGGCCGGCAAACCCTGTCCGCTGTGCGGCTCCAGCGAGCATCCCGCCGTTGCGCAATACCAGTCGCTTGAGCTGACGGATAACCAGCGCCGCCGTGATGACCTGGAAAAAGAGGTCGCCGCCCTTAAAGAGGAAGGCCTGCTGGTGCTGGGACAGGTTAATGCCCTGACGCAGCAGATTCAGCGCGAGACAGACGAAGCGCAGATGCTCTCTCAGGAAGAGCAAGCACTCACTAAAGAGTGGATGGAAGCCTGCACTTCCCTGAACATAGCGTTAAATATTCAGGAAGATATCTCGCCATGGATGAACGAGCAGGAACAGTACGAGCGCCAGCTCTATCAGCTCAGCCAGCGTCTGACCCTGCAAAACCAGTTAAACGAGCAGGAAGTGCAGGAGCGACAGTATCAGCAGCAGCTGACGGCCGCGCGCCAGGCGCTGGAAAACACCCTGCTTTCGCTATCGCTTAACGTACCTGAAGACGGGAATGAAGCCGCCTGGCTGCACGCCCGCGAAGCGGAATTCGCGCAGTGGCAGGAGAAACAAACGCAGCACGGCGCACTTCTGGAACGCATAAACGCGCTGAAGCCGCTGCTCGACACGCTTCCGGAAACGAACGGCGAAGAGGCCGAACCGGCCATTCCGGACGGCTGGCGAGACGTTCACGACGAATGCGTGTCGCTACAAAGCCAGCTCACCGCACATCAGCAGCAGGAAAAGCTGGAGCAAGAGCGCCTGCTTCAGTCGCAGGCACAGTTCACCGCGGCGCTCTCAGCGAGCTGCTTTGCCGATCGGGACGCGTTCCTTGCCGCCCTGCTGGATGACGACGCTATTCGTCGCCTCGAACAGCTGAAGCAGTCGCTGGAAAGCCAGATACAGCAGGCCGCGGCCCTTTCCGGCCAGGCTAACCAGCAGCTGCAGGCTCATCTGGCGCTGCGGCCGGAAGGGCTCAATGCCGATGCCCCCACGCTGCAAAGCCAGCTGCAGCAGCTGGCGCAACGGCTTCGCGAGAACACCACGCATCAGGGCGAGATCCGCCAGCAGCTTAAGCAGGACAGCGATAACCGTCAGCACCAGCTGGCGTTGATGCAGCAAATTGAAGAGACCGCGCGAGAGGCGGACGACTGGGGTTATCTGAACGCGCTGATCGGCTCCAGCACCGGCGACAAGTTCCGTAAATTCGCACAGGGGCTGACGCTGGATAATCTCGTCTGGCTTGCTAACCAGCAGCTTAACCGTCTGCACGGGCGTTATCTGCTGCAGCGCAAGGCCAGCGACGCGCTGGAGCTGGAAGTGGTCGATACCTGGCAGGCGGATGCGGTTCGCGATACCCGCACGCTCTCGGGCGGCGAGAGCTTCCTGGTCAGCCTGGCGCTGGCGCTGGCCCTTTCCGATCTGGTGAGCCATAAGACGCGGATCGATTCCCTGTTCCTGGATGAAGGGTTCGGCACGCTCGACAGTGAAACGCTCGATACCGCGCTGGATGCGCTCGACGCGCTGAACGCCACCGGGAAAACCATCGGCGTGATCAGCCACGTTGAGGCGATGAAAGAGCGCATTCCGGTGCAGATCAAGGTGAAGAAGATCAACGGGCTGGGGTACAGCAGGCTGGATAAGGTGTTTGCGGTGGAATAAATGGGGGGATGGTGCGGTCTGATGCCCTCACCCTGGCCCTCTCCCACGGGGAGAGGGTACAAACATCAAAACAGCAACTTTCGTTGCTGTTTTGCTTTTACCTTGCCTCACCCTGGCCCTCTCCCACAGGGAGAGGGAATAAACATTATTTGCTTTTATTCCGGCCACAGCCACGCCGCGCCGCGCACGCCGCTGGAGTCACCGTGGACAGCTTTGCGGATCGGGGTTTCACACTCGCCGCCGAAGACCCACTGTTTCACCAGGTTCGGAACCGTGGCGTACAGCCGGTCAACGTTGCTCATGCCGCCGCCGAGCACAATCACGTCCGGATCGAGAATATTCACCACGTGCGCCAGGGATTTCGCCAGCCGCATTTCGTAGCGGCTAAGGGCCAGCTCGGCGACCGGATCCTGTTCTTCGACCAGACGCATGATTTCGTTGCCCTTTAACGGCTGGCCGCTTAAGCGGTGGTAGTCGGTAGCAAAACCGGTGCCGGAGATAAACGTCTCAATACAGCCCTGCTTTCCGCAGTAGCACGGCACTTCAGCGCGGTATTTAAGCTCGTCTTCATCCATCCACGGCAGCGGGTTGTGTCCCCACTCGCCCGCGGTGCCGTTACCGCCGATATGGGCGCGTCCGCCGAACGCCACGCCCGCTCCGCAGCCGGTACCAATGATCACTGCAAACACGGTCTGGGCACCGGCCGCCGCGCCGTCGATGGCCTCAGAGACCGCCAGACAGTTGGCGTCGTTGGCCAGACGCACTTCCCGGTTCAGACGTTGGCTCAAATCTTTGTCAAACGGCTGACCGTTGAGCCAGGTGGAGTTGGCATTTTTAACCACCCCGGTATACGGCGAGATCGACCCCGGGATCCCCATCCCGACGCTGCCGGTTTGCCCTGTCGCCTGCTCTGCCATCTCAACCAGGCTGGCAATCGTCTCGATAGTCTGGTGATAATCATCGCGCGGCGTCGGCAGACGGTGGCGAAACAGCTGCTCCCCCTGCTCGCTCAGTGCGATAACTTCTGTTTTGGTGCCGCCCAAATCGATCCCAATACGCACAAGACTCTCCTCATTATTTTGATTATCAACAGAGTAGAAGCACGCTTCCCGATTAGCAATGCAAGCGATGCGACAATTCGTTATCATGCCCGCTGATTTAACGACAAGGCCGTGGAAATTATCATGCTGTGGTTCAAAAATTTGATGGTTTACCGTCTCAGCCGCGACGTTTCGCTGCGTGCAGAAGAGATGGAAAAACAGTTAGCCGCTTATACCTTTTCCCCTTGCGGTAGCCAGGATATGGCTAAAACCGGCTGGGTTCCGCCAATGGGTTCACAAAGCGATGCACTGACCCACGCCAGCAGCACGGGTCAAATCATCGTCTGCGCCCGTAAAGAAGAGAAAATCCTGCCGACGCCGGTGGTTAAGCAGGCGCTCGAAGCGAAAATTTTCAAGCTGGAAGCCGAACAGGGCCGCAAGCTGAAAAAGACCGAAAAAGATTCGCTGAAAGACGAAGTGCTGCACTCCCTGCTGCCGCGCGCCTTCAGCCGCTTTAGCCAGACCATGATGTGGATCGACACCGTCAACGGGCTGATCATGGTGGACTGCGCCAGCGCCAAGAAAGCAGAAGATACTCTGGCCCTGCTGCGTAAAAGCATCGGATCTTTACCGGTCGTTCCGCTGGCGCTGGAAACGCCGATCGAGCTGACGTTGACCGAATGGGTACGCAGCGGTGCTGCGGCACAGGGTTTCCAGATCCTTGATGAAGCCGAGCTGAAAGCCCTGCTGGAAGATGGCGGCGTGATCCGCGCGAAGAAGCAGGATCTGGTGAGCGACGAGATCGCTGTACACATCGAAGCGGGTAAAGTGGTCACTAAACTGGCGCTCGACTGGCAGCAGCGCATCCAGTTCGTGATGTGCGACGACGGCTCCGTGAAGCGTCTTAAGTTCTGCGACGAGTTGCGCGATCAGAACGAAGATATCGACAGGGAAGATTACGCCCAGCGCTTTGACGCGGACTTTATCCTGATGACCGGCGAGCTGGCCGCGTTGATTCAGAATCTGGTGGAAGGTCTCGGCGGCGAAGCGCAGAGATAACAGGCAAAACGCAGGCCGGGTAAGCGTCAGCGCCACCCGGCTTATTTTTTATTTCAGGTAGCGGCACAGATAAGAGGTAGGTTCAGCGACCTGCAAATGAAACTCGCTGTGGCCAGGGACGTTGAAAACTTGCCCGGCAGCGTAAACTTTCCATTCCGTTTCACCCGGCAGTAAGACGTTCAGCGCCCCGCTGACGACCGTCATTTCTTCAGCTTCCGCCGTGCCAAAGGTGTATTCCCCTTCCGCCATAACGCCGACACTGGCGCGGCCAGTGCTGCTGCTGGTAAAACCAATGGATTTCACTTTACCGGAAAAGTATTCGTTACTTTGAAGCATGAACTGGCCCTTATATTTTTAGATAAAAATTCACTATAGGGGCCACGCTCATCACCTGTCACGCAAAATCATTACATAAGGAGTTCCGAGGCCAGGCGAGCCATCAGAACGTTGGATAACAGCACGGGAACATCCAGCGCTTTTTGCAGCAGATCACGATGATGCTGATGGAAACCGAGGCAGTCCAGGATCAAGACATCTGCCCCTCTCTCAAGCAGTTCCTTCCCGGCAGCAATGAGCTTGGCCTCACTGTCCCAGAACGGATTTGCCAGCGCATACAAGGGCACTTTTTCCAGCACGTGCCACTTTGCTTCCTGGTTATCCATAAGCTCCTCAATGGGCACAATCACCCCCACCTGATGACCATCCACGATGGAGGCCACCAGCGGTGGAATGATCCGCATCGGCTCCAGCAAAATCGCATTACGCGCCGTGAGGCCCTTAATGGGCGCGGTACTCATCAGTAAAATAACGTCATAACCTTGATTATCGAGCACTTCTATTACGCCCTGCAGCGAGCGCTCGATTTTCTGGCGTGAAACATGCGCCAGTTTACCGTCGCTTAATAACGTCGCCAGGGGATCCTCCCCCGCCTCGACAGCGTAGTCTTCCATGACCTCTTCCCGACTCATCTTCCCCAGCAGGCTAAGATGCGTTATCTGTTGTTCAGATACATGCTCGGTTAAGAGCGGTAACACTTCGCTTACAGGGACCACACCAATGGTGAGGATCGCCAACGTTGCCTTCATCTTGATCGCCTTCCATTACTTCAACATCGTGCACACAGGTACAGGCTCACTACGCTGCACAGTTCATTTTTTCAACAAAACAGCACCAAGCGTAGCAGGTGATCCCGACATCGAAATGTAAAGATCGCCTGCCGATACCGGAGTTACTTGTAATAACTAAATATTAACTCCTGCTTAACTTTCCCGATGAGTAAAAAGTGTGATTCAGGCACGATACTGGAACGTTTAGGAAAACATTCAGGTTATGTCGGGATCTTCATAGCGCCGTTTCGCATCCAGCGCTTCCTGTTCAGTCTCGTGTTCACTGATCAGCGAGTCCGGCTTGGGGTGATCGGCACGCAGTTGGTACCAGGTCACGGTATGACCCGTCTGGCCTTTTTCAACGGTAACAACGCGCGCTTCACGCGGATAGGGAGGTCTGGTTGGCATAGCTCATCCTTTTTTTATGTCTGAGCTATAAGTATAGACGCCGGTTAGCTGGCACAAGCCAAACGCAGGGCGGTAATAATCTGAATCACAACCTCTTCGGGAGAGGCTGACGCATCCACCACGTGGTGAGCCGCTTCGCGGTATAGCGCATCGCGTTCGGCCAGCACTTCGCTCACCTCTTCGCTGAGCGGCCTGGAGGTCAGCGCGGGGCGTTGCCCCTCTTCCGGAAAGGCTTCCAGCCGCCCTACCAGAGCCGACACCGGCGCGCTGAGATAAATCACAATCCCCTTTTCGCGCATAAAGTGACGATTGCACTCCGCCAGAACGATGCCGCCGCCGGTCGCGATCACGGCAGACGGGGTAGTGACCGCTTTCAGCGCGGCCGTTTCGCGCGCGCGAAAGCTCTCCCATCCCTCTTGCTCAACGATCTCAGCGATGGTTTTTCCGGCCTCAGTTTGAAGCCAGTGGTCGGTATCAACAAACTGGCGATGACACACGCGTGCCAGCTCCAGGCCAACGGTGGTTTTCCCACAGCCGCGGGGGCCAACTAAAAAGATGGGTTGGGTCATGCCAGGTGTTCCCCTTGATGCCGAATGGCTGAAGAGTGTAAAGAAATAATTGCAGAAGATGTTGCGATTACTTTACTGCAAAGCGGTACGGGATGACAACCCTGTGGAGGCCACACTGTACCACAAATTGACAATAATTATCATTACGCTGTGCGGCGCTTCACTTCCAGCAGCCATTTATCCAGCTCGGCAGCGAACAGCTGACGGTCGCGCTGGGACAGGCTGTCCGGTCCACCGGTCTGCACGCCGCTGGCCCGCATCGTATCCATAAAATCGCGCATGGTAAGCTTTTCACGAATGGTCGAAGGCGAGTAACGCTCCCCGCGCGGATTGAGCGCCGCCGCCCCTTTCTCCAGCACTTCGGCAGCCAGCGGAATATCCGCCGTGATCACCAGATCCTCCGCGCTGCACAGGCGAACAATTTCGTTATCCGCCACGTCGAATCCGGCCGGCACGCGCAAAGAGCGGATGAACCGCGAAGGCGGTACGCGAATATTCTGGTTAGCCACCAGCGTCAGCGGCATCTGAACGCGCTCGGCGGCACGAAATAAAATCTCTTTAATCACATTCGGACACGCGTCCGCATCAACCCAAATCGCCATATTGTCTCCCCATAATGAGTCTGCCGACTATTGTCGCCTGCATTTCGTTGTTAAGCTATCAATCAGAGATAACAACGCATAATGACGGAGAATCGTGATGGACAAGAAAATCGGGTTTATCGGCTGCGGTAACATGGGCAAAGCCATCCTGGGCGGTCTGATCGCCAGCGGGCAGGTGCTGCCGGGTCAGATTTGGGTCTATACCCCGTCACCGGACAAAGTCGCCGAGTTGCGCGATCAATACGGGATCAACGCCGCCGAAAGCGCGCAGGAAGTCGCCCAGGTCGCCGATATCGTCTTTGGCGCCGTCAAGCCAAACATCATGATCAAAGTGCTAAGCGATATCACCTCCAGCCTGAATAAAGAGACGCTGGTCGTGTCGATTGCCGCGGGCGTCACGCTCGATCAGCTGGCGCGCGCGCTGGGTCACGATCGTAAAATCGTCCGCGCGATGCCCAATACCCCCTCGCTGGTCAATGCCGGCATGACCTCCGTCACGCCTAACGCGCTGGTGACCACGGAAGAAGTAGCCGACGTGCTGAATATTTTCCGCTGCTTCGGTGAAGCAGAAGTGATTGCCGAATCGATGATCCATCCGGTGGTCGGCGTGAGTGGCTCAGCCCCTGCCTATGTGTTCATGTTTTTAGAAGCGATGGCCGACGCCGCCGTGCTTGGCGGAATGCCGCGCGCGCAGGCGTATAAGTTCGCCGCGCAGGCCGTCATGGGCTCCGCCAAAATGGTGCTGGAAACCGGCAAACATCCGGGTGAACTGAAAGATATGGTCTGCTCTCCGGGCGGTACCACCATCGAAGCGGTGCGGGTGCTGGAAGAGCGCGGGTTCCGCTCGGCCGTCATTGAAGCGATGGCAAAATGCATGGAAAAATCAGAGAAGCTGAGTAAATCCTGATTTCTGACCGGGCGTCAGGCGGCCACTTCGGTGCGGCCGCGCCCGGCATTTTTCGCCTTATAGAGCGCCACGTCAGCCGCCTTTAGCCATTCCCGATAGTGTCCAAACTGCGGTCCCCAGGGGGCAACGCCGACGCTGATGCGCAGCGCTTCTTTTGGCGCGCACGGTAACGTCAGCTTTTCCAGCCGCTCATGCAGTCGCGACATCACGGCGATGGCGCTCTCCGCCGCTGTCTGCGACATGATCACCGCAAACTCATCCCCGCCAAACCGGCCGATCGCATCGCCTGACCGTACCGACCGCTGGAGCTGACGCGTAATGGCAACGATCGCCTCGTCGCCCACGTCGTGCCCCCATGTGTCGTTGATATTTTTAAAGTGGTCGATATCAATCAGCAATATCGTGGCGGTGCTGTGGTCGCGCCGACAATGCTCAAATTCATTTCGCAGCAGCATTTCCCAGTGTCGGCGGTTGAAGACCCCGGTCATCCCGTCTCGTGTGCTCATCATTTCCAGCCGCTGCTTATGTTCCGCAAGCCTGACGGCGGTTCGGTGGCTGAGCCAGGCAAACAGCATGGGATAAAGAACGAGTACGGGTAACGTTAAGCCCCACTCCACAAGGTCGGGGTTGAAGACGACAACCTTCCCGACGAGTGGCAGGGTCACCAGCGCGGAGAGCAGGGTCAACGCGATCCCCGGGAGAAACAGACGACAGCCCCCGGAGCCCATCATATTCATCCCTACCATCATCACCAGCGCTGCCGTGGGTAACGCATTCATCCCCATCACGCCGATCCAGAGCCCGGCAATAATGGCATCGATTTTAAGATTGAAAATTTCCTGCTGATGGGGTGAAGCGGCGCGGCAGGACAGCTGCCAGGCAAAATGGGGCCAGACGAACGACCACCCCACCAGTAAAAGCCACCAGCCGCCGGGTAAAAAATGGGTGACCAGCATCCCCGCAACGGGGAAAAACATTGCCGCCAGGCCGACGGCGCGCGCCAGCCTGACTCGCCGGGCAAACTGAATGCCGGCGCGGTGAGGGTCATCCTGAGAAAGGGTTAAACTCCACTCTTCACGAATGCGCTTTTTGTTGTAATACGTTTCATCATTCATCATTTTTGGGAATATTCTGAAACATTTTCCCAAATTATAGAGAGGGGGTCTGCGGGGAAAGTATGAAATTTCGGGTGAGCCGCCAGAGCCGCTCACCCGTTTGAACTACACTTTTTTCTTCAGGCACGCGCTCATGAACTTGCTGCGGTCGTCCCCTTTAAGGGACTGTTCGGTTGCTTTCGCATTACACTCGCGCATTTTTTGCTGCTGCGGCGTCAGACTTTTTTCAGCCGGCTTCGCGGCGCCGTTTTTAAGGCAGTCGCTCATGTATGTCTTGCGAGCATCTCCCTTCAGACTCTGAGACGTCGCCTGTTGATTACAGGTGGTCATACGCTGCTGTTGCGGCGTTAACGTTTTCTCTTCCGCGTTCGCCGATGCGATCAGGAACAGGCCAGAGAGCAGAGTAATCAGTAATGTTGTTTTCATTGCACCATCCTTTTGTGAACATTCCCTGTAAGTCTGGTTCGTGACAGGAAAAAAACCACCCGGCAGATGTGATTTCCGCCGGGATTTTATCATTTAAGACCCAGCGCCGCCTTCATGGTGTAGAACAGATCCGTTTGATCGGTCAGGCCTACCACGTTTGCCGCGTGCGGCCCATAGGCTGCAATGCGCAGCTGGGTGCCGGTGTGCTCCATGGACTCTTCTTCAGAGTTGCCGTAGCTCAACACCATAACGGCGCCATCTTTGGTATTCAGCGCCTGCGTCAGGCCCGGGGCCTTGGTATCTGCCGGAATAATCTGGCTGGCGTGCGCATGGTCCGCGGTGACCACCACCAGGGTGTTACCGTCTTTTTTCGCGAACTCAAGCGCCTTCTGCACCGCTTCGTCCAGATCGACGGTTTCGCCAATCTGGCCGCACGGGTTCGCCGCATGATCCTGCTTATCAATCGACGCGCCTTCCACCTGCAGGAAGAACCCTTTTTCGCTCTTGCTCAGCAGAGAGATGGCTTTATCAGTCATCGCCGCCAGCGTCGGTACGCTGTCCGTGCGTTTCGGGTTAGGCGTACAGGTTACGGCAGGTTTATCGATATTGCCGTGATAAGAGGCTTTTGGTCCTTCCCAGCGCACGGGCATGTTGCCGTCAGAGAATAGCCCCAGCAGCGGCTTGTCCTGGTTCGCCTCGGTGATGGCTGCCAGCGAACTGGCGTCACTCACCAGCTGATAGCCGCGGGCCTGCGCCTGCTCGCGCAGCGTTTTGCCCTGCCACTCGCCCGCCGTCGCGGTTTCTGCGAAGGTTTTCGCGCCGCCGCCCAGGGTCACGTCAGGACGCGCGTTCAGCAGCTGTTCCGTAATCGAGCCTTTGCCGCCTTTTTCCAGCGCGTTCGTCGGACATTTTTCGCTGGTCACTGACGGACCGTAGCATTTACGCGAGGTTACATGCGCCACCAGCGCCGCGGGCGTTGCATCCTGAAGTTCAGCGGTGGAGACGTTGCCGGTCGCAAGGCCCGCCGCTTTTGCCATCTCCAGAAGGGTTTGGTGATCTTTTTCGTGAATATCCACACCCAGCGCGCCATTATAGGTTTTCACGCCGGTGGACCACGCCGTAGCAGAGGCCGCCGAGTCCGTGACGTAATCCGGTTTACCGGTTTTTTTATCCAGGGCGTAATGGGTATATTGTCCGGTCAACGGTAATGCGTCGATACCTTTAAAAAAGCCGCCCGCACCCTCGGCATAATTTCGCGCCGCCGTAATTTCGGAATCCCCCATTCCATCGCCAATAAGCAGAATAATATTTTTCGCCGGCTTATCATTCAGCGAAGCCCGAATAGCGGCAGTTTGATCTTCTGATAAACGGCGTGCGCCGCCAGGCTGGGTGATATCCCCTTTTGCCGCGCGATTATCCAGCACGCTGGTTTGGGCAGTATCGGCATAAATGGCAGGGGTAATTAACAGGGGAAGTAATGCGATGAAAAGTGCGCTCTGTTTCAATTTATTTTCTCCATGTACAAATACATAAAAATAAAAACAGAGCGACTATAGGCATCCTGCATGACAATTCTATGACACGTCGTTACGTCCTGTGACGGTTTAGGTGCGAGGATGCCTTAACAGCTTCTTTACGTACTGGTGGAGCATCTCGGCATCCTCAACCGGAACCTGCGATTCAGGCCTGACGCTGTCCAGTGCGCCTTCCACGCTCTCAATCAACGCCTGTTGATCGGTTTTCGCCATTTGTCGCAGCAGCGCGGTGACCACAATTTCCAGTGCTTCGACCTGAGCAACCAGCTCTTTTGACTCCTCTTCCTTTTGTGCCAGTTTGACCAGCAATTCAGCAATGAGATTTTTCATCGTGCCAGTTCCTTTTTCAGTTTTGTCTGAAGTTAGCATTCTGAATCCATAATGCAAAGAGAAGAAATTTATTATGGTATGCAAAAGTGATGCAGGAATAAAAATAAAGAACCGCGCGGTGAGCGAAACGTTTTTCTATAAAAAAACGCCGCATTTTGTTATATAAAAATGCGACTACCATAAGAATATATAATACATCAACGAAACGATTATCTCGACGATTTCGCTTCCGCCATTTGTCTGCGGCGACGCAGTGCAATAGCCAGCTGGATAATATTGATTAAAACGACAATCGCCGTGGCGGCAAATACCCAACGAAAACCGGCCATCGCGGAAACGGATGCGCCAATAAGCGGACCGGCAACATTCCCCAGATACATAAATGACTGGTTATATCCAAAGATACGCCCCGTCACCTGGTCGCTGGAATATTTAACCAGCAGGGTCTGTACCGCAGGCAACATTGCACCATCAGCAAACCCGAGCAGGAATCGCAATACGCCTAGCTGAAGCGGAGAGGTGACAAAAGACATCGCGAAGAAGAGCACAACCGCAAAGATCAGCGTCGCCATCAGGATGCGCGCGGTGCCGATCCTGTCACCCAGTTTTCCCAGACGCGGCGCGGAAATCAGGGCGGATACGCCCGGCACGGCCGCAATCATGCCGCTCAGAAAAGCGATATTTGTGCTATCCGGCTCCATCGACTTGATAAACAGCGCCAGAATCGGACCGACCGAACCGTTACAGAGCTGGATAACCATAGTGGTCACAAACAGGCTGATCATCAGTCCCGGATAGGGCAGCGAGGCGAAGACGGCCTTGCCGCTCAGGCGTTCAGATTTACTGATAACCGGGCGTCCTCCCTCTTTGATAAGAAAGAGCGTGACCAGAAAACTGACCACCAGCAGGATCGCGGTGATGATAAATACCGCGCGCAGCCCGACGTGGTCCGCCAGAAAGCCCCCCAGCAGCGGACCGCCGATGACGCCGCTGATCTGCGCCGTGGAGAGCGTGCTCAGCGCCCAGCCGCTACGCTCGCGCGGCACCTGAGAGGCGACCAGCGCCATGGCGTTTGGAATGTACCCGGACGTCAGCCCCATCACCGCGCGCAGGAAAAACAGCTGCCAGACGTTGGTGGCGAAGGCCTGGAGCAGAATGGCGATCGCCATCCCGAGCGAGGCGCGCAGCAGCATCAGTTTACGGCCTTTCCGATCCGCCAGGCTGCCCCACATCGGTGACACAATGGCGGACACCAGAAACGTGACGCTGAACGTCAGGCCGGACCACATGGAGAGCGCTTCATGCGAGGTCACCCCCAGCTGCGAGACGTACAGCGGCAGGAATGGCAGGATCTGGCTAATGGCCAGCCCGGTAAAGAAGCAGCCAAACCAGACCGAGATAAGATTAACTTTCCAGGATTCCATAACGAAATAGTCTTCATTTTTAGGCGAATTCGCCGACAGATTAGCAAGTTACGCGTTTTGACGTCGCACCAGAGATGCGGCCCGACTGACTTTGGTGTTTTATCTTCCCAGTCATCATATTTGTGAAACAAGTCACAATTCATCCATTTTCTGGCGGAATATTATGCTTCACCGGCAGAGTCCGAAACCGTGCATTCCCAGATGAAAATGGTTGGCATGCGCCGCGTTATACTCCGGCCCGAGGCCGTTTCCGTAGTAGCCGCAGCTTGCCGCCAGCATGGCCTTTAGCCATGGCTGCGTTGTTGCCGCCTTCCAGCCGTTCAGCACCGTGACGCGCTCCCCGTTCGCCAGCCGAAAGGCGGCGATATCCAGCGCCTCCGCCGTGGCATGCTCACTGCGTCGCGCGTCAGGGCGGTGATAGATATTGCGGCAGGCAAAACTGCCGAGGTGGTCGATACGCGCAAGGTCGCTGCCCGTATAGCGCTTTGTCAGCGGTCGGGCCTGCTGGCTGATAAACAGCGCAGAGCTGAGCGCCAGCGGACAGCTAGCAAGAAAACTGCTGTTCAGGCCGACCGGACCGAAGTCACGCACGCGCACGACGTTGTTAAGCGGACACGCGCCGCCGCTGCCCGCCACCGGCTGGGTGTGGATGAGATCTCTTTGGTTAGCCTGCGCGAGCAGGCTCTCGCACGCCTCGGGGTTTAAACGCCGAAGCTTATACTGGGTGATTCGGCCCGGCGGGTCGTCCAGCGTCAGCGGCATGAAAGGGTTGTAGTAAGACGGCAACCAGCGGTAACCCACCGTTGCAACGGCCACAATGATGAATACGGTCAGCAGCGTTTTTCCTTTCACTCTCCCCCCTCAACATTCCCCAAAACATTATGGCAGAAGGCCGCGAAACCCGCCGGGCATCGTGGTATGTTATTGGCTTTTCGTCAGACTGGAAGAGAGTGAGATGGCTAAGCAGCGCGTAGGTATTGTCTTTGGGGGAAAATCAGCGGAGCACGAAGTGTCATTGCAATCGGCTAAAAATATCGTTGATGCAATCGATAAAAGCCGTTTCGACGTGGTGCTGCTGGGCATTGATAAACAGGGCCAGTGGCACGTGAACGATGCCAGCCAGTATCTGCTGAACGCTCACGATCCGGCCCATATCGCCCTTAATCCTTCGGAAGTAAGCGTCGCCACCGTACCCGGCGTCGTGAAGGGGCAGCTCATCGACGCCGGCAACGCTCAGGCTCTCGCCCAGATCGACGTTGTCTTCCCTATCGTTCACGGCACCCTGGGCGAAGATGGTTCCCTGCAGGGGATGCTGCGCATGGCCAACCTGCCGTTCGTCGGCTCGGACGTACTCGGCTCTGCCGCGTGCATGGACAAAGACGTCACCAAACGCCTGCTGCGCGATGCCGGGCTGAATATTGCGCCATTCGTGACCCTCACCCGCGCAAACCGCGACAAGCACAGCTTCGCGCAAATCAGCGGAGAGCTGGATCTGCCGCTGTTTGTGAAGCCTGCAAACCAGGGCTCCTCCGTGGGCGTCAGCAAAGTCACCAGCGAAGCAGAGTTCACGCAGGCCGTCCGTCTGGCGTTTGAGTTCGACCATAAAGTGGTGGTTGAGCAGGGCATCAAAGGCCGTGAAATTGAGTGCGCCGTGCTGGGCAACGATTTTCCACAGGCGAGCACCTGCGGCGAAGTGGTGTTAAACAGCGACTTCTACTCGTACGACACCAAATACATTGATGACAAAGGCGCGCAGGTTGTCGTTCCTGCGGATATCGATCCGGCGATTAACGATAAGATCCGGGCGATCGCCATTCGCGCTTATCAGACGCTCGGCTGCTGCGGCATGGCGCGCGTGGATGTGTTCCTGACGCAGGAAAACGAAGTGGTGATCAATGAAATCAACACGCTGCCGGGGTTCACTAACATCAGCATGTATCCAAAACTGTGGCAGGCCAGCGGCCTGAGCTACCCGGAACTGATCACCCGCCTGATCGAACTGGCGCTGGAGCGTCACGCCGCCGACAGCGCGCTTAAAAGTTCCGTAAACGGTTAATCGGCGCTCTTCGCCGACTCCGCGTCATCCGCTGTCGTCTCTTCAGGACGACGGCGGATAATCAGCCCCGCCAGCCAGAAACTTATCACCCAGGTCACCAGCCCGACGGCATAGGTTTGCCACCCTTTTGCTTCAAACCCCAACAGGCCCACGACACCGTTAAGAATAAAGATCAGCCCGATGGCAAAGGCGTAGTAGTGCCAGTCACGGCGTAGTTTGGACGTGAGCTTCATAACAACTCCGGCAGGAAAAAAAGACATCCTCTCACAGTTTTACGGCCAGGTCTGTGGCAAATACGGAAATTCTGAAACGCGACGCAATTTCACTTAAGTGATGAAATTGTGATGTGCTGCAGAAATCGACAATCCAGGAGAATTCCTGAGCGCAAATTACCACGATTCTGATATTGACAAATGCGATGACCTGTCAAACTCACCCCGTAAGACGCGTATTAAAACAGAGTGATACCACGGGAGGTCAACATGGCTGACTTTACATTGTCGAAACCGATTTTTGGCGGCAAACCAAAAACCTCCACGGCGGGTAATATTGCTTATGCCCTGTTTGTCCTGTTCTGCTTCTGGGCCGGCTCACAGCTGCTCAACATGCTGGTCCATGCCCCCGGCGTTTATGAACACCTGATGCAGGTGCAGGATAACGGACGCCCGCGAGTTGAGATTGGGTTTGGCGTAAGCACCCTGTTCGGCCTGATCCCCTTCCTCGCGGGATGTATGATTCTGGGCGTTGTAGCGTTAGTTCTGCGCTTTCGCCGTCGCCGTTAAAGCCCCATACAGCGCGCCCGGCGATCGTCCACGCGTTTTGCGAACCATGCGGTTGTCAGGTTACGCGTGATCTTCGGGCTTTCCAGCTGGATCCCCGGCAGGATCGCCCTCGGTAACGTTTTCCCACTTTTCTGCTCCGCAAGCGCAAACACCTTGTTGTACAGATCCGTTTTCTCAAAGGCCAGGCTGTCGCCTTTCTCAAGCTGACGGCGAATGTCGCTGTTGCTCAAGCCAAGCGTTGTCGATAATTTCCGTACTGCCAGCTCGGTGCTTCCCGCCTCGCTGCTGCCGTAAGCGATGAGATCGCCGTCCAGCGCCAGCTTGACGCCGCTTGCGCGGCTGACCGCACTCTGGAACGCCGCATTACGGCTGGCATACCAGCCCGCGTTAAAGTCGGCAAAGCGGTACAGCGGCTCATTGTAGTTCGCCGGATAGTTCAGTAGATGATACGTGCCGAACCACAGCCCACCGCGCAGGGAGAAGACCTCCTGACGCACCGTACCGTCGATTTTCCACGGGTAGCCGTCGGTATGCTTCTCCGCGAACGCAATGCTCACCTGCATCGGGCCACCGGTATGTACCGGGTTCAGCGAGCCGAACAGCTTCTGCCCCATCGGGACCATACTGATGAAATCATCAAAGATGGCGCTAAGCTGTTTTTCGGTTTTCACCGCATCCAGCCGTTCGCTGTAGCTTTTGCCATTCGGCGAGGTGATTTTAAGCGCGGTATGCACCAGGAAAACCGGGATATGCATGGACTCCGCGCGGCGGTCGATCTCTTTCCAGGCAATTTTGTTTAGGCCCGGCACCACCGGGTCTGACTGGTACATTGACTCCTGCTGCGCCACCGCTAGCACAGAGCAGATATTCTCCTCGGTCGGCGCAATCTTTTGGCTTTCAAAGGTTTTTGCCAGCGCATCTGCCCACGCATTGCGATCCTTCACGCTGGCGGGCATTTTCTGCCGCACAACGCTCGCCACATCGACGGGCTTCTCCCCCTTTTTGAGCGGAGCGGCCCCTTTTTCGGCACAGCCTGCCAGCACAAGAGCGGCCAGCAAGGACAACGGTAACGCGCGCGGTACGGCAAAAGACATAGCAACTTCCTGTATTAGCTAAATGTGTTGGTGACTTCCTGCAGGTCACGATCGTCCAGCTCACGTTCAAAACTGCGCAGACGTTTGTAAATGGACATCAGTTCTACCAGGGTGGTCCAGGAGCTGATCAGGTACTGGAACGAGCCTCGAACCTGACCGAAAACGTTGGTAATCTGCGTCATCAGACCGAGCGTAATCGTACCCGCAACAATCGACGGGAACAGCAGGAACAAACCGAAAACGTTATCCACCTGCAGATACAAAATACGCGCGATGTTGAAATACATATAGTGGAAGTAGAGTCGGAAGTAGTTACGACGCACGGCGCCAAACAGCTCGCGGACGGTCGGCGGCGAGGCGCGGTTGGCATCATCTTCGCCGTAAACCAGCTCTTTACGGTAAGCGGCTTCCACGCGTTGATTTTTAAACTCCAGACCCGGCAGTTTGATCCCCACCACCGCCAGCAGGCCCGTCCCCATCAGCGACCAGACGATCGCGGCAATCACCAGACCATAAGGAATATGACCGACAATAGGCAGATCCGGCACGTGCGCAGAGAGCGTTACCAGCACGGGCAGGAAGGCGATCAGCGTCATGATGGCGTTGATAAAGCTGACGCCCATGTCTTCAAGGGTGGAGGCAAAACGCATGGTGTCTTCCTGCACGCGCTGCGCGGCGCCTTCGATATGGCGCAGGTGCTGCCAGTGCGCCATGTAATGTTCATTCATCGCGGTACGCCAGCGGAAAACGTAGTGGCTGACGAAGAAGTTGTTCATCACGCCGATGATAACCGCAATCAGGGCGATACCGAGGAAGATCCCGACTTCATGGTAGAACTGGTTGATAGTCACCTTGTGCGGCGAGCTCAGCGCGGTCTGGATCAAATCGTAGAACGGCGCATACCAGGCGTTAACCGCCACGCCCACTTCGACAAGAAACCAGGTGACAAAGATAATCAGCGATGTGCCGAGGATCGACCAGTACTGCCAGCGGTGCGGAGAATACATAAACCAGAACAGCGCAAACAGCCCAACGCACACCATATAGTAGGCGTAAAACAGCAGATAGCTCAGCGACCAGAAGCGCGCCGCGCTAATCGGCACCTCGCCCGTTGCTCCCGTGATACGCGTCAGCCATGCGCCGCCGCCCGCCTGCCAGAAAATGACAGCGATGAGTGCCCAAATAAATGCCGACAGGAAAAAAGGCCCCGGCTTTGGGAAAAAAGACTTAAACATAATGCTTCCTTCTTGTTGTTATGGCTGTTGCTGCGCACAACACGTTACCACACGAAAAACCTGCCCGAGCCAGCCTCCCGGCTCCGGCAAAAAGGTCAGACCCGAGCGTTAATTATTAGTTCGCTTTCCAGTTTTCAAGAATTGTTTCGGTGCGTTTCACCGCGAGAGGATTCGCCGGCGCGATGAAGTTACGCCAGACGTCGTTGTGGTGGTTAATCAGGATCTGCGCATCTGCCGCCGGGCGATTGGCGGTAGTGTGGGCATCTTCCGCCACGATAATGTGATAACCCCGGCTGACGCCGTTCTTAATCGTCGCATCGACGCAGTAGTCGGTGGCGCAGCCGCAGATGACAAACTCGCGAATGCCCTGCTCACGCAGCAGCGTCTCTAGCGCGGTGTTATAGAAGGCATCACAGGCGGTTTTAGTGACGTAAAGCGCGTCAGCAGGCTGATGGAGTTCAGGCAGTAGCGCAAACCCTTCGCTTCCCTCTTCCAGGCCCCCGGCCTCGGTATGCTGAATAAAAATCACCTTGTCGGCTGCCTGCGTAAGCTGGTTGATCAGAGAGACACACTTTTCGCGCTGATGACGAGGGGTTTCAAATACCCCGTTCTGCATATCGACAACCATAACCACACGCTTCTCAGACATACCGTTCTCCGTAAGATTGAGTGACACTGGTGCCTATCATAAGCCCGATGTCACAAAATGGGAGATGGCTCGTCAGTAAATTGTTCATATTTACCCATGGTTACGTTTTTCTCGCTATCGTTATGCAATTCGGGGCATTGCGCGGTACCGTTTAGTAGTATAAATACCCATTACTTTCCTCATTCACTTCATGGATGCTTTTCGTTGAAACGTTGTCTGCTCTCTTTTGCCGCGCTGTGTGCGGTGAGCTTTTCTACCGCCCAGGCAGCCCAACCGCTGACGGCGCCCGTTTTAGCTTCAGATATTGCCGATCGCTACGCGAACCTTATCTATTACGGCAGCGGCGCGACCGGGATGGCGATGGTCGTCATCGACGGCAACCAGCGTGTGTTCCGCAGCTTTGGCGAAACGCGCCCAGGAAATAACGTTCACCCGCAGCTGGATTCCGTTATCCGCATCGCGTCCTTAACCAAGCTGATGACCAGCGAAATGCTGGTGAAACTGCTCGACCAGGGCGTGGTGAAGCTCGACGACCCGCTCAGCAAATACGCGCCGCCAGGCGCCCGGGTACCCACATATCAGGGGACGCCAATCCGGCTTGTGAACCTTGCCACCCACACCAGCGCCCTGCCGCGCGAGCAGCCAGGCGGGGCGGCGCACCGTGACGTATTTGTCTGGCCAACGCGCGACCAGCGCTGGAGCTACCTGAGTACCGCCACGCTGAAGGCGGCGCCGGGTTCGCAGGCCTCTTATTCAAACCTGGCCTTTGACCTGCTGGCGGACGCCCTTTCAACGGCGGCTGGCAAACCCTACACGCAGCTGTTTGAAGAGCAGATAACCCGTCCGCTGGGTATGAAAGACACCACCTTTACCCCGTCCCCGGATCAGTGCCGTCGCCTGATGGTGGCGGAGAAAGGCGCTAGCCCCTGTAATAACACGCTCGCGGCCGTGGGCAGCGGCGGGGTCTATTCCACGCCTGGCGACATGATGCGCTGGATGCAGCAGTTCCTTTCCTCAGATTTCTACGCCCGCAGCAGCCAGGCCGATCGCATGCAGACCCTGATTTATCAGCGCACTCAGCTGCAACGCGTCATCGGGATGGACGTGCCGGGTAAAGCCGATGCGCTCGGCATGGGCTGGGTCTATATGGCGCCGAAAAATGGCCGTCCGGGTATTATTCAGAAAACCGGCGGCGGCGGCGGATTTATCACCTATATGGCCATGATCCCGCAGTCAAACGTGGGCGCATTTGTGGTGGTCACCCGCTCCCCGCATACGCGTTTCGTCAATATGAGTGACGGGATTAATAACTTAGTGGCTGAACTGAGCGCCAATAAAGCACAGGTTCTCACCGCGTCTAACTAATCTTAATATTCCGTGGGCAAGCGGTTGATGCTGACCAGCTTGCCCCGGCTCATGTTGATATAGTTTCCCTGCCTCAGGGCGGCAAGCACCTCGGCAACAACGGAGCGTGAAATTCTTGTGCTCTGTTGAATATGATTCATCACACCGATTTTTGAACGCAGCGTTTCATCCCATTCCGCCATATTCAGCAGCATCGAGCGGATCTGGTGATAGGAGTTATTTCCCACCAGCTGCTTATCGCGTTTCTCAAGAATGTAAGTTATCCAGGATAACCAGCAGAAGGCCTCTTTCCAGAGTGAATACTGCTGGATAAGTTGACGGGTGGTTTCCGTGGGCAAATAAAAACCGGTACAGGCCGTTTTAGCAATCACCCTGTATTCGTGAGAGTGATTAATCACCACCGTAGACAGCCCGAATATAAAAGGGGCAGTCGCAATCCCCACCAGCAGTTCATCAGTAGTTCGATAAACCTCAATAACGCCGGTTTGTAATACGATCGTACAAGGCTCATTCCATTCGTCTGACGTAATTAATTGCTGGGGCGCACATGTAAAAGGGGTACTGGCCGCTGTTAAATACTGTTCGAGCCGGCGTAATTCAGAAAGCGGTTTCGCATTAACGTTCATGCAGACCTCAAGTCATCCGTATTTGTCGGTCCAATATTATTTTTATTACTTGTATAAAAAGCGGGGGAGATAACCACTCCCCCCCGCTTTTATTCATTTCCAGGTATATTTCACGCCCAGATTTGCGCCCCAGTTCTGATCAACGTCGCCGCCGCCCAGATAAGTGGCATCGGTGTACGCACTGAAGTTCTTCGTGAAGCTGAACTGGGTGCCCAGCCCTACCCGCACAGCGGAGCCTTTCACGCCGTTATCAATGCTGTCACCGTTAATATCGGCATTGTTATCGGCGTCGTCATAGACGTAGGCCAGTTTGAAGTAAGGCGTCAGAGCCTGTTCGCCGCCGTAGTTGAAGGTATAGCCCGTATCAACGCCGAGTTCATAACGCAGGCTATCGTAAGATTGCCCATCCATGCGCATGTCATTGCTAAGACGATAATCATCGCCAGACTGGAACAGGCCAGAGACGGCGGCATATGGCGTAACGTAGCCAGAGAGGTTTGGCTTCCAGTCATAGCCCAGCTTCAGCCCAAAACCAACAGCATCATTCGTGGTATTGCCGTCAACGTACTGACCGTTGCTCATGTTGGCGGAGAGATCGCTGTTGAAGCGGGTGTAGCTCAGGGAGCTGTCGAGGAACAGATCGTTCATGAACTTCGCTGACGCATAGATCATCGCAGTCTGGCTATCCTGATCGACCTGACCGGTACGATCGCTGGTATCACCCTTCGCGAAACCTGCCGCACCACCGACGATCCATTTCGCGTTATTACCGTCAATCTGGGTGTCCACACCCACCATAATGCCGCTCACGTCCTGATCGTAGCTGATAACGCCATTGTCACCGTCGAAGTTGCCACCGAAGTAGCTCACCCACGCACCGCCGTTATCCGCCAGGCCGTGGCGGCTGTTGGTCAGACGCGTGCCAACGGTATCCTGCTGCAGATTCCAGATATTGGTATTGGCAGATGGGATGCTCAGCGCCATATTGGCAGAGTCGGTCAGCTCTTTCTGCTGAAGGACAACGGCGTCACCCTGCTGCTGCGCCTGATAGGTGTAAGCGCCTAAATCGGCTTTGTTTGCGGCAGTAAAGCTGGCTGTGGTATCCGCATTATTGTCATAGACGCGAATAATCTCTTTGTTTTTGTAATCAGCAACGGAACCGGCACCGGTCGCATCGTCGATGCGCACCTGGTAGTTACCTGCAACGTCACCGTTTACTGACAGATGGCCATTAGAGTTAATCGCCACAACACCGTAGTCGTAATCGGCATTGTACTTATCGTTAGTGATATAGCGTGCGTTGTTCAAATCGCTGTTCAGGACGTAATCTCGGCTGGCAACGTTAAGCACCCCGCCATCGGTCAGTTCCATATTGTGCGTATCAACCTGACCCAGCCCCAGCGCCAGCTCAGCACCGTTATCCACGGTGATGGTGTTGGCATACAGTTGGGCCGTTTCTTCCGTCAGTGCCGCACGGCTATAGCTGTCCAGATACAGACGGTCGGTCGCCACGGCACCGCTGTCTCCAATATTCATTGATGAAGCATTGGTCAGGGTGATGGAGTCCGCCAGCAGGCCAGAGTCTTCGACGTTAACCTGAGACTGGTTGTTTACCGTCAGCGTGTCGATATTAGAAAGCTTGCGGGTATCCCACTCAGAGCCGTTATCCAGCGCGATGTTAAACAGCCCGCTCTGATACACCGCTTCACCCGCAACGTGTCCGTTGCTGTCATAAACGGAATCCGGCCAAATGCTGTTAGGGGATAAGCTACTCCAGTCTACGTTGCTGTAGCCCAGGCCATACATCTGCGCTGGGCCGATAGCCTCGACGCTGGACTGTGCTGCACCGACCCATTTGCTGCCGTTGGTCAGGGTTACATCCAGCTTATCGGTGCCATCCCAGCCGTTGGTGGTTGGGTTATAGACACCGTCTGCAGTGGTATCCGTAGCCGGATCGCCGTTCGGATAGAAGTTGTTGTCGAAGGTGCTGGAGAACAGAATATCGCCAGTAACGGTGGAGCGATCGAACGTGGCAGTGGTCTGCATCGCGTTATCAGACGCGCTAGCGGCAACGATCAGCGCCGCATCATCCGCCGCCGTGGCATTCGTTTCACCATAGTCGCTCGGCTTCGCGGTTTGACCGTAGAACCCGTTGGTCCCCAGATCGCTGTACGCGCCTGAGGTCAGAACAGAGTCTTTCACCACCAGCGTGTCGGTAAATACTTTGCTGCTGTTGGCTACGCCTTCCACACCGTCGTAAGGGGTATTATCCGGCTCCTGATAACCCTGCGTCAGGGTAATACCGGCAATGTGGGAATTATTCTGGATAACAATATCGGACTCCACATCCAGGGTAATCGCATTACCCAGATTATACGTGTCCAGATTGTGTCTTTCCGTATTTTCCCCGTTCACGACGTCATACGCATAATGCTCATAGGTATCGTTAATGGTGGAATTATCTACGGTCAGGCTAAAACGATCGTATTGAGAATGGTTGGTGCCATCGGTATCCAGGCCGTCAGCACACGAGGAGGTCATACACTTAGAGGTAATCATACCATTAATGGTGCTGTTGGAAATGCTTAACGCATTCGCCCGCCCATTGATGCCATCATCCAGATAGTATGTTGAAATAACACCATTCACGGTGCTTTTATTAATCACCGGATAAATATCGCCGTCGTGGGTCGCGTCTGAGTAATCCCAGTCGGCATAGCCATAATACCAGGGAGCGGAAGCGGTATTATCGTATCCGAATGTATTATATGTCGTTCCGGAAATATCCTTCGCATTGGCCTGAGAAGCGATAGCCAGGGTGCAGGCTAATGCAAGTTGAGATACAACGAGTTTCTTTTTCCATGTTTGCATTGGGTCATCCCTCCTCAGGGACATAAGCAAGTTTGTCCATCAATGATTTTGCAATGTTTAGTTTAATTGCGGAGGGAATTATGCATTTTCATTTCGAAAAGGTTCAATGAATGTTTCCATTAAGTCCGTATCCAGACTAATAACACATCAAAACCGAGAAAGCCTCTATCACTACAGATAAATATTATAAAAACAAAGCATTAAAATAGAGACAAAACAATAATGTACATATAAAAATAAATAATAAATCATTTTCAATGATGTTTTCCATTTAATATAAAAACAATATGAATAACTCATCTCCATTTCGGCGTTATACTGTCCTGCATTATATATTGATGCCAAAAAACCAGACTCATCGCATTTTACAAAATAAAATGCCCACTTTTACCAAAACACCTGTCTTCACTTTGAGGTACACTAGCCTTCTTTGTTCCACAAACATCAGGCATACCATGACCGATTTAATTGCACGTCCCCGCCGCCTGCGCAAGTCACCTGCACTGCGCGCTATGTTTGAAGAGACAACCCTGACCTTAAACGATCTGGTGTTGCCGATTTTTGTCGAAGAAGAGATCGATGACTACAAAGCCATCGAAGCCATGCCGGGCGTAATGCGCATTCCGGAGAAATATCTGGCGCGTGAGATTGAACGCATCGCCAACGCGGGGATCCGCTCGGTGATGACCTTCGGCATCTCTCACCATACCGATGCCACCGGCAGCGACGCGTGGAAGGAAGATGGCCTCGTCGCCCGCATGTCCCGCATCTGCAAAGAGACCGTGCCGGAAATGGTGGTTATGTCAGACACCTGCTTCTGCGAATATACCTCTCACGGCCACTGCGGCGTGCTGTGCGATCACGGCGTGGATAACGATGCCACCCTGCTGAACCTCGGCAAACAGGCGGTCGTGGCTGCCGCTGCGGGTGCGGACTTCATCGCGCCTTCTGCCGCAATGGACGGACAGGTTCAGGCGATCCGTCAGGCGCTGGACGCGGCGGGCTTTACCGACACCGCCATCATGTCTTACTCCACCAAATTTGCCTCCTCCTTCTACGGCCCGTTCCGTGAAGCTGCGGGCACGGCGCTGAAGGGAGATCGTAAAACCTATCAGATGAACCCGCTTAACCGTCGGGAAGCGATTCGCGAATCCCTGCTTGATGAAGCCCAGGGCGCAGACTGCCTGATGGTGAAACCTGCGGGCGCGTACCTTGATATCCTGCGCGACATCCGCGAGCGCACCGAGTTGCCGCTGGGCGCTTACCAGGTCAGCGGCGAGTACGCGATGATCAAATTCGCCGCGCTGGCCGGTGCGATTGACGAAGAGAAAGTGGTCCTCGAAAGCCTCGGCGCCATCAAACGCGCAGGCGCGGATCTGATCTTCAGCTACTTCGCGCTGGATCTGGCCGAGAAGAAAATTCTGCGTTAATCCGCTTTAGCGCCGGGTGGCGGCTTCGCCTTACCCGGCCTGCTCTCTGCGCTAATCTTCACCAAACTGCAATACAACCGACATCTGCGCCTTCTACTGTCTTCGCAAGACGGCAGGAGGAGTAACCATGTTTAGCCTCGATAGCGTTCTCGACGATCTTTGGCCTCAGGCGAGGCCCACCCCCTGGCAAAAAAGTCTATTAAAAAGACTGTTTTACGAAGACGAATTTCAGCAATTTGCCGCAGCACACCGCCACCTGAAAGGACTGGATATGGTGGAGCAAGTTCTGGAACACCTTGATATTCTCTGCACCGTTTCCGCCCGCGATCTTGAACAAATCCCCGAACATGGCCCTCTGGTCATTATTGCCAACCACCCGACGGGTACGCTGGACGGTCTGGCGCTGATGTACGCCGTTTCTCGCGTGCGACGCGATGTTAAAGTCGTGACCAACCGGATGCTGACCCACCTTGAGCCCCTCAGCTCGCTGTTTATTCCGGTGGATAATATGGGCGGCAGGACAGCGAAATCGTCCCTGGTGCAGATGGAACAGCATCTGCAAAACGCGGGCGTGCTGATCTTCTTCCCGGCCGGAGAAGTTTCCCGCCCCACGCGCAAAGGCATTCGCGACAAAAAGTGGCACTCTGGCTTTATCAAACTCGCCAGCAAGCTGCGCGCCCCGCTGCTGCCGGTGCATATTCAGGCGCATAACAGCCTGCTCTTCTATGCCAGCACGCTGGTCTCCCCGACGCTGTCAATGCTGTTACTCATGCAGCAGATGTTCCGCCGCCGCCACAGCCAGCTGCCGATTAAGATCGGCCAGCAGATTGCCTGGCATCACTGGCACAGCGCCACCCTTTCGTCGCGTGAGATGGCCGAACAGTGCCGTCAGCACGTGATGCGTCTTGGCAAGGGATTGCCTGGCGTCTTTAAAACCCAGTGCGCCATTGCCCGCCCGGAAGACCGCGCCACCCTGAAACGCGCGCTGGCGCAGGCCGAATGTCTGGGCAATACCAGCGACGGTAAAACCATCTATCTTTGGCAGCGCAACGGGCAGGAAGACGCCCCGCTGCTGCGCGAGCTGGGCCGCCTGCGCGAGATTGCCTTTCGCGCGGTCGAGGAAGGGAGCGGCAAACGTCGGGACACCGACAGCTACGACGATGATTATCTGCACCTGATCCTGTGGGATGAGGACGATCTGGAGATCGTCGGGGCGTATCGCTTTATGCCGACGGCCATGCAGATCGAAAAGCGCGGCGTTGAGGGGTTGTACAGCTATAGCCTGTTCCACTACGACGACAAAATGCAGGACGTACTGGAGCACGGCATTGAGCTGGGGCGCAGCTTTATTCAGCCGCGCTACTGGGGACGCCGCGGCCTGGACTATTTATGGTCCGGCATTGGAGCCTACCTGGCGCGTTATCCGAACTACCGCTACCTGTTTGGCCCGGTCTCGATTTCCGGTGGCTTACCGCCTGCCGCACGGGATCTGCTGGTGGCCTTTTACCGCCTGTGGTTCCCGGCAACGCATCCGCTGGCCGCGTCACGTCAGCCGTATCCCGCATCGCTGCCGGACGTGCTCGCGCAGTTTGGCGGCGTGGATTACGTGGATGACCTGACAAAGCTGAAATCCCTGCTCGGCAATCTGGGCTGCGGCATTCCGCCGCTCTACAAGCAGTATTCCGAGCTGTGTGAACCCGGCGGCGTGCAGTTTATTGATTTTGGCAGCGACCCGGCGTTTAACGACTGCGTCGACGGACTGGTGCTGGTGGATTTGTGTTACCTGAAGGCGAACCGCTATCAGCGGTATATTGAGGCGCATTTAATACCCTCACCCCAGCCCTCTCCCTAAAAGGGAGAGGGTGAAAACCGCACCGGGCAGTCCCCTCGCGCCTTTGGGGAGAGGGTTAGGGTGAGGGGATCAAGGCGCACGATAAAACGGCTTATCCCCCAAAATCGTCGCCCGCTGCATAATCCGGCGCTGCGGCAGATAGTCCGCATTGGCATAGTGCTGCGTTACGCGGTTATCCCAGATCGCCAGGTCGTTCTCCTGCCAGCGCCAGCGGACCTGAAACTCCGGCCTGGTGATATGCGCGAACAGGAATCCCAGCAGCGCCTCACTCTCTTTCTCGGACACGTCCACGATGCGCGTCGTGAACCCTTCATTCACGAACAGCGCCTGCTTGCCCGTGACAGGATGGGTCCGCACCACCGGGTGCAGCAGCGGAGGATGCTTCGCAACCGCCTCCTGCCAGCGCTGATGTTCCTCTTCCGTTTTACGGTACTTGTATTCCTGGAACGATTTTTTGAAGTCGTGCTCCGCCCGCAGCCCGCTCAGCAGCGTCCGGAACGGCGCGGAGAGCGCCTCATACGCCGCAATCCCGCTGGTCCACAGCGTATCGCCGCCGGTTTCCGGCAGCAGCTTCGCCGCCAGAATCGCCCCGGCGGGCGGCGTCTCGATAAAGGTTACGTCGGTGTGCCAGTTGTCGTTATCCGGCGGGTTATCGTTGTGGGTGTCCAGAACGATAATCTCCTCCACGCCTTCCGCATGCGGATAGACGGGGTGGATATGCAGATCGCCAAAGCGCAGGGCCAGCGCGCGCTGCTGCTGCGGGGTGATCGCCTGTTCCCGCAGGAAAACGACCTGATGGCGCAGCACCGCGTGGTACAGCTGCTCGAACTGGTTATCGCTCAGCGGACGGGTCACATCCAGGCCCGACACCTGCGCGCCAATGTACGGCCCCAGCGGGGTAATGGTCAGACGTTCACTCATTGTATTTCTCCATGCCAGGGCGTCAGGCGGCGCTGTAACGCGCGCAGCCCCAGTTCTAATCCGAAGGCGATCGCGGCGATCACCGCGATCCCTGCCAGCACCACGTCAGTCGCCAGGAACTCTCCCGCCGACTGCACCATAAACCCAAGGCCGCGCGTGGCCGCAATCAGCTCTGCCGCCACCAGCGTGGACCAGCCCACGCCGAGGCCGATGCGCAGCCCGGTTAAAATTTCCGGCAGCGCGCCCGGTAAAATCACGAACAGCAGCACCTGCGTGCGGCTGGCTCCCAGCGACTGCGCCGCGCGGATCCGCACCTGCTGGGCGCTCTTCACGCCTTCCAGCGTTGACATTGCAACCGGCGCAAAGATCGCCAGATAGATGAGTAAAACTTTGGGCGTTTCACCTATGCCGAACCAGATAACCACCAGCGGCAGCCAGGCCAGCGGCGGCACCGGACGGTAAAGCTCAATCAGCGGGTCGAGTATGCCGCGCACCGTCGGGCTTAAGCCCATCGCGATCCCGACCGGTATCCCGATAATTACCGCTGCCAGAAGCGCCACCAGAATACGCGCCAGACTTGCACCTAAGTGCTGCCAGAGCGTGGCATCCATAAAGCCCTGCGGCCCGGCGATGGTAATGAGTTTGGTCAGCACCTGGCCCGGCGGCGGCAGAAACAGCGGGCTGACCCACTGCTGGGCAGCAACCGCCCACCACACCGCCAGCAGCACCAGCAGCGTACCGACGCTCAACGTGATTTGGCGCGAGAAAGGCCAGCGCAGCGCCAGACGCGTGCGGCGCGTTTTTTCACTGAAGACGATGCTCATGAGAAAGCCTCCCGTTGTTCAAACACGCGGCTTAAGACGTATTCACGCTGTTCGATAAACAGCGGATCGGATTTGATGCTGCGCACGGGTTCTCCCGCGACGAAGCGGCGGGCGAAATCCAGCGGCAAGCGCTCCAGCACGCGGCCCGGCCCCGGCGAGAGCAGTACCAGCTCCGTCGCCATAAACACCGCCTCTTCGATATCGTGGGTAATCAACAGCACCTGCTTGCCCGTCTCGTGCCACAGGCGCAGCAGCAGGGTTTGCATCTGCTCGCGGGTGAAGGCATCCAGCGCCCCGAACGGCTCGTCCAGCAGCAACAGCTGCGGATTCGCGGCCAGCGCGCGGGCAATACCCACGCGCTGCCGCTGGCCGCCGGAAAGCTGCCAGATAAAGCGTTTTTCCGCCCCTTCCAGCCCCACTTTTTTCAGCATCGTCCGTGCCGTTTCCAGCCGCTGTTCGCGATTGACGCCCGCAAGCTGTAGCCCAAACGCCACGTTTTCCTGCACGTTGCGCCAGGGAAGCAATCCTTCGTTCTGGAAGACCACGCCGCGCTCGGCGCCCGGGCCTTCCACCTTTTTGCCTTCCAGTTGGATGGTGCCATGCTGATAAGGGACAAACCCGGCGATCAGATTCAGCAGCGTGGTTTTTCCGCACCCGGACGGGCCCAGCACCACCAGCAGCTCACCGCTGTCCAGCGTCAGGTTGATGTCCTCCAGCGCGGGCTTACCGCCGTAATCGGCGTACAGGTTCGTAATATTCAGCATGGCGGACTCCTTATTTCACAAAACGATCGGTCACGTACTGGCTGTAATCCGTCGCCACCGCTGGCACTTTGCCCTGCTCTTTCAGGAAGGTGGCGGTATCAACAATCGCTTTGTTTACCGGCCCGGTCAGCTGCTGCACCTGCTGCGCGGGGGTCAGATAGGTATTGCCTTTCACCAACCCCGGCACGTCCGCTTCCGGCACGCCGCTCAGGCGGGAGAGTTTTTCCAGGTTGGCGGGCTGCTTCAGCCATTCATCCGGGTTAGAGATGTACGGCTGCTGGGCATCAATCGCGCTTTTTGCGAAGGCTTTCACCACCTCAGGATGTTTCTCGGCGAAGTCTTTGCGCACGACCCACACGTCGAGGGTTGGCGCGCCCCACTGGCCCACTTTTTCTGAGTCGGTCAGCACGGTGCCGTCTTTTTCCAGTTCGTTCACTGCCGGTGCCCAGACGTAAGCCCCGTCAATATCCCCGCGCTGCCAGGCCGCGATAATCGCCGGCGGCTGCAGGTTGATGATTTGTACCTGACCCGGCTTGATGCCCCAGTGTTTGAGCGCCGCCAGCAGGCTGTAGTGGGTTGTGGAGATAAACGGCACGGCGATGCGTTTGCCGATCAGATCTTCCGGTTTAGTGATGTTTTTCTTCACTACCAGCGCTTCTGAGTTACCGAGCTGCGAGGCTAGCAGGAAAACCTCGATCGGCACCTGCTGGCTGGCCGCCACCGCAAGCGGGCTGGATCCGATATTGCCGATCTGCACGTCGCCGGAGGCTAACGCACGCACCACGGATGCGCCGCTGTCGAACTTGCGCCAGTCGACTTTCGCGCCGCTCTCTTTGGCAAAGGTGTTGTCCGCCTGCGCGACTTTCGCCGGTTCCGCAGAGGTTTGATACGCGACGGTGACGTCCACCGCCTGCGCCTGAAATGCCCACAGCGCCAGTGCGCCGAGAAGTGTGATTCGCGATGAAATTGCCATAGTGCCTGCTCCCCTTGTTGTTATGAGGGCAGTATTTCCGGCGCGGGAATTTTGATAAAGGAATAAAAATGAATCGCTCATAACGATTCGTTTTTAGATAAAAAGCGGGAAAGGATAGTGAATTTTGTGCGGTTCGTTTTTTCCCTCTCCCCGTGGGCGGAGGGTTACCCAGTAATTTTTTCACCTGAAGTGATGCATGTGGTTTCAGGAAAGTGAATGGCTTACAGCGATGCCCTGGTCCGGCTGTAAATCGCCGAAGCGTTTCCGTAAGGCCGGGGCGAGGCGCAGGGATGCGCCGAGAGGGCGTGGCCTGCATGGATGCAGGTTCATGCCCGACCCGATAGCCTGAAGGAATAAGCTGAGGGCACCGCGAAGCGGCGATTTACCGCCGGGAGCCCGGGTCGCCAGGGTGGTGGCGACTGAGCCACCCTGGCACGTTCACAGGCAATGTCGTTACAAAGTAGCAAGGAACATGAAGTGAACGGAATGACCACCACAGCCGTATGTTCCCCCTCACCCCAGCCCTCTCCCTTGAGGGAGAGGGAGCCGTCCGTGGAGGTATTATTATGTGGGGGTCCCTCAGCCCCGTGGGAGAGGGTCAGGGTGAGGGCATCAGGCGCACGAAACCTTAGATGTAGGCCGGGTAAGGCGTAGCCGCCACCCGGCAAAGCACTCAGCGCTGCTCGTTCAGCTCAGCAATATCTTTCGGCGTGGTGCGACAGCATCCACCGATTAATTTGGCCCCAGCCTCCAGCCACTGCGGTAGATACCCCGCCAGCGTCTCGCACGCTTCGCCGTGGTGGTGCCAGGTTTTGGTGACCGCATCATAATGCTCGCCCGAGTTCGGATAGACCACCAGCGGCAGCGACGTCAGGCTTTGCAGATGCTTCAGCGCCGCCGTAGTGTTTTCCAGTGCGATGCAGTTAATGCCCAGCGCGACAATCTGCGGAGAGTTTGCCAGCGCGCTGACCACCTCACGCAGAGGCGTACCGTCGCTCAGGTGTTCACTGTCCCGCAGGGTAAAGGAGAACCACGCCCGGGCGCGGGGGTACTCGGCCAGAAGCGCCGCCAGCGCCTTAATCTCAGTAAACGAGGGCAGCGTTTCGCAGGCCAGCAGGTCAGCGCCCGCATCCAGCAGCGCTTCCACGCGCGGGCGATGGAAGGCCGTAAACTCCCCGACGCTACGCACGTAGTCGCCGCGATACTCTGATCCATCCGCCAGATACGCGCCGTACGGCCCAACGGAGCCCGCCACCAGCAGCGTGCCCGCGTGCGGGTTTTCAGCCAGATACGCTTCGCGCGCCTTACGCGCCAGCTCCACGCTTTTACCGATCAGCGCGCGGGACTGCGCTTCGTCCAGGCCGCGCGCCGCAAATCCCGCAGGCGTGGCCTGATAGCTGGCGGTGATCGCCACCTGCGCGCCCGCGCGGTAGTAATCGAGATGCACTTCGCGGATGAGTTCCGGGTTTTCCACCAGCACTTTGGCTGACCAGAGGCTGTCTGCCAGGTTACAGCCGCGCGCTTCCAGCTCCGTCGCCATCGCGCCATCCAGCACCACAAACGGCTGTTTTTCAAGGATGGCGGTAAGCGGGTTATTCTGCGACATGTTCAGGCTCCTGCGATGTCATATTTCGGGTCAGGTAGTACGCACCATAACACAGAGCGACAAACGGAAGCCCGCAATAAAGGGCAATGCGCTGGCTTGGGTCAAACCACAGGCCGACACAGGCCACCACGCAGAGGATAAAACCAAGCACCGGCACCAGCGGATACCACGGCGCGCGATACTGCAGCGCAGAGAGCGGCTGACCGGACTGCAGATGGCGGCGACGGAAAACGAAGTGCGACGCGCAGATGCTGATCCACACCGCCACCACCGCAAAGCCAGAAATCGCCGAGAGCGCGACAAACACCGTGTCCGGGGCCACGACGCTGGAGAACAGCGCCAGCACGCCGCCGAGCATAGAGACCGAGAGCGCCGTCAGCGGCACGCCGTTTTTGTTCACGCGGGCAAAGCAGCGCGGCAGCGTTTTCTCATTCGACAGCGACCACAGCATGCGCCCGGAAGCGTACAGGCCCGAGTTCGCCGCCGAGAGGATCGCCGTCAGGATCACGAAGTTAACGATGTCTGCCGCGTAAGGAATCCCGACCTTTTCAAACACCAGCACGAACGGGCTCTTTTCCACGCCCGCCTGCTGCATCGGGATCAGCGCCGCCAGCACAAATACGGTGCCGATAAAGAAGATAATCAGGCGCGCAATGGTGGTGCGGATCGCAACCGGAATCACCTTGTGCGGATTTTCCGTTTCCCCCGCCGCGATGCCGATGAGCTCGGTACCGGAGAAGGCAAAGTTCACCGCCACCATGGTCATCAGGATCGGCAGGCCGCCGTGCGGGAACCAGCCCTCGGCGGTGATGTTGCTTAAGCCCGGCGCGGGTGAACCGTCCTGCATAGGGATAAAGCCAAAGACCGCCGCGCCGCCAAGAATAATAAAGGCGATAATGGTGATGACTTTGACCAGAGAGAACCAGAATTCGCCTTCCGCAAAGAAGCGCGTAGAGATGACGTTCAGGCCAAAAATCACCACGCAGAAGACCACGCACCAGGCCCAGACGGGCACCTGCGGGAACCAGTACTGCATGCAGAACCCGGCGGCGGTAAAGCTGGAGCCGAGCGCCACCGTCCAGGTGAGCCAGTAGAGCCACGCCACGGTGTAGCCCGTCGCCGGGCCAAGATAGCGGGCGGCATAGACGTGGAACGCGCCGGTTTCCGGCATCGCCACGGAAAGCTCGCCCAGACACTGCATCACCAGCCAGACCACCAGCGCGCCTATCAGGTACGCCAGCAGCGTGCCCGCCGCCCCGGTGGTTGAAATGATGTATCCGGTATTGAAGAATAACCCTGTCCCAATCACGCCACCCAGCGAGAGCATAATCAGGTGGCGTGTTTTCATGGTGCGTTTAAGCTGCCCATTTTCTTGTTGTGTTTGCATATTACCTTCTATACGTATGGACATCTAAACATCCAAAGAAGATGTGTTATACCGCGATTGTTAATAAAAAGCTAGATGACCAGACGCAAACGGGCACGCCTCGCGCTGAGTCTGGGGTGGGTCGTGAGGATCACATAGAGAATCGGACGCCAGGCCATAAGCACCTCCGCAAGCAGATACTTACAGCATGGTGCGGGAAAAGGCGATCTTCGGTCAGTCGAAAGTGGTATCCGCGAAGAGCGGATTCATACCGCAACACTGCCCGCAGGACGGTTAAGGCGCAGCCGCTACCCGGCGCAAGGTTGGTAATTCTCACAATCAGTTCTATAGTCGACACAGTTTCTTAGTAACCAGGACTGACTGATGCGCTTTAACGGACTGACCAAAGGTTTCTTTATCTTTATTCTTGCCCTTGTGACCTGGGCCTTCTTCGACGTGCTGTCGCCCTACTTCTCCGCGATACTCTGGGCCGCCATTCTGACCGTCATCTTCAACCCGGTAAAAAACAGGCTGCGCACCGCGCTGGGGGATCGCAACGGGCTTGCCTCGCTGTTGACCATCGGTATTATCTGCCTGATCGTCTTTATACCGCTGATGGTGATCCTCTCCTCGCTCGCCATTGAGCTGAACGTGGTTTATACGAAGCTTCAGGAGAACAACACCCAGTTCCCGGAAGTGGTGGCAAGCATCTTCAACCATCTGCCTGACTGGGCCAGCGGCTTCCTGGCGGATCACAACCTGACCAACGCCGCGCAGATCCAGAAAAAACTCTCTGACGTCGCCCTGCAGGGCGGGCAATATCTCGCCGGCAGCGCGTTCCTGATTGGCAAGGGCACGTTTGGCTTTGCGATAAGCTTCGGCATCATGCTTTATCTGCTGTTCTTCCTGCTGAAAGACGGCCCGTATCTGGTGCGCCAGATCCTCGACTCCCTGCCGCTGTCTGATTTCGCCAAGCAACATCTGTTCGCCAAATTCGTCGGCGTGTCGCGCGCCACGGTAAAAGGTACGGCGGCGGTGGCGGTGGTTCAGGGCATCCTCGGCGGGATTGCGTTTGCGATTGCCGGTATTGACGGCAGCGTGCTCTGGGGCGCGCTGATGGCCTTCCTCTCGCTAGTTCCCGCCATCGGCTCGGCAATAGTCTGGGTGCCCGCCGCCATCTTCCTGTTCGCCACCCACCAGGTGTGGCAAGGGCTGTTTATTGTCGGCTTCTTCGTGATTATCGTCGGGCTGGTGGACAATATCCTGCGCCCGCTGCTGGTCGGGAAAGACACCAAAATGCCGGACTACCTGATACTGATCTCCACCCTCGGCGGCATGGAGCTGTACGGCATTAACGGCTTTGTGATTGGGCCGCTCATTGCCGCGCTGTTTATCGCCTGCTGGAACCTCTTCTCAGGGCGCGATCACGAAGGTAACGCCGAAGAGCTGGACCCCGACTTCATCGAAGAAGGAAAAAATCCTCCAGAATTGTGAGGATGTGACGATATAGACCACACCAGGCGGCGCTGTGCCGCCTTTTTTTTCGCCTTAAATCAGACGATTTCTATAATTTGAAGAACGCCATCCTACTCATGTCGTAAAAGGATCATCAGGTGCGAATCGCGACGATAACAAACTGGGCCTATGGGGCCACGGTCTGCCTGACCATCGCCTCCGGCATTATCATGCTGATGGCGTCCAGTGCTGATACCCTCGAGCGTCAGGCCGTTGAACAACGCCAGCGTTTTGATGAGCTTACGGAAGATATCGAAACCGATGTCTGGGCACAGTCCGATTTAGCGCGCCTCTACGTCATCAAAAAAGATCCGCAAACGCTAAAGGAATATGGCCAGTCAGAAAACAACCTGAAGAGCGTTGAACTCGGGATTGAAAAGCTGCGGGACAAAGGCGCATCGGATGATGAGCTGTCCCTGCTGCGCGAAGGCATAAAAATAATCGATGAACTGCAGGACGAACAGCAGACGGCACTAACGAGCGCGGCGCAGGGAGAAGACGCGCAGGCCGTTGCGCTGCTCTACGGTGCGCCCTATGAGCAGGAGCTGGAGCGCGCGCAGAACCAGATCGATCACTTCCGCCAGATACTCGACAAACGCGTCATCGCCTCCGTTCAGGACGCGACAAAAAAATCGAAAGCGCTGCGTACCGCGTCTGAGCTGATGGTCGGCCTGACCGCCCTGCTGTTCTTGTTTGTTCTCGGCTTTATATTGAAGCGCCGCGTGCTGCGTCCCGTGGTGCGCCTGAGCGACGTGGTGCACCGCCTGGCGTCCCAGGATTACGCGGTTGAAACGCCCAATTTCAACCAGATTGATGAGATAGGCGATATGGCCCAGGCCATCCGCATCTTCCGCGAAAACGGCCTGGCGCGACAGCGTCTGGAAAGAGAACGCGATGCCGACTGGGCCATCCGCGAGCTGCTGGCGCGCATGACCCAGCGGCTGCAGGGGTGTGAGAACTTTAACGATGTGATTAACGTGGCGGAGCTGTTTGCGCCTAATATCGCACCGGGGATCGCGGGCCGACTTTACGTCCTTGACCGCGAGCCCTGGCAGATGCGCTGCGTCGCGCAATGGCTTTCGCCGGTTGGGGAAGAGACGAGCTTCCACCCGGACGAGTGCTGGGCCGTGCGCCGCGGACAGAGCCACCCGCCGGTAAACGGTGAGCCGGATATCGCGTGCTATCATCTTCCGGCCCACCAGGCGGATAGTTCGCTGTGCGTGCCGCTTATCGCCCAGGGCGAGGCCATTGGCCTGCTCTCCTTCCAGAATATTACGGCGGACAACGCCCCATCCCGCGCCTATCTGGAACTTATGGCCGAAGCGCTCGGTCTGGCGCTGGCCAACCAGCGTCTGCGCGACGCGTTGCTGGAAAAAGCCTTGTTCGACCCGCTCACCGGCCTGCGTAATCGTCATCATCTGGAAGATACCCTGCAAACCCAAACGGCACAGGCGTTGCGCACCGGCGAGCCGTTAAGCTGCATGATGATCGACATCGATCACTTCAAGAGCATCAACGACCGCTTCGGCCATGAAGCGGGCGATCAGGTGATTAAAAGCGTGGCGTCAATTGTCCAGCGGGCTGCCCATGACAACGGACTCGCATTCCGCTACGGGGGCGAGGAGTTTCTGGTGCTGCTTCCCGGTGCCGATGAACCAGAGGCGTACGCCTGCGCGCAGAAGATTTACACCGGCGTACATGAGCTGTCGATTCGCTACGGGCTGACCGAGATTGGGCCGGTGGACGTGTCGATTGGCATTGCCAGCTACCCGCAACATGCCCAGACTGACAACCTGCTGCGCGCCGCGGATGTGGCCTTGTACCGGGCGAAAGAGCTGGGCCGCGCGCGGATTGTGAGCTTTGGGATGCTGGAGGCGGGCTGACGCTTATTCTCGCGCCCTGACTTTCCCCGGTTCAGGCGCGCGTGATAGCCCAGAGCACCACAATCCCCAGGGCATTGCTCCGCTTTTCCACATACAGGATGGTATCGGAATAAACGTTACCCTGCGGGTTACAGATGCGGATCTCCTTCTTTAATTCCGGCTCGTAGACTTCCGCACCCGAGCAGCTGTGGCGGGTACTGGACTCATACCGGTAAGGTTTGCTCCAGGCCGAATAGTCCCCCTCCAGCAGCCAGGCCGCTGTAAAGACCAAGAACATGGCACCCGGCAGGCTGCAAATAAAGAAGCCGAGGTAGATTTTCACCGCGTCAGCAAGGCGCTTACCTTTCAGTCTCCCCTTTCTGATGAAATAGACCATCGGCACCAGCGCCAGCAGCAACGCCCCACAGGCAAGGTACTGCTCCCCGCGGTTCGAAAGGTATGTCACGCGGTAAATGTTGACTGACCAGACCACAAAACCCGATATCAGTACTATCCCGCCCGCGATAAGAGGGATCCAAAAGGAAAAATGCGCTTTTTTCATGGGGGACTCGTCCTTCTCATTCTTGCCGGGTCAGAAGGTCAATCATTGCCCGGGTGGCTGCCGACTGACGTCGGTGCGGTGCGAACAGCACGGAGAAAGGTCGCGACCGTCCCCGGAGTTGTGGCAACACCTCAACTAACTGGCCACGCTGTATTCTGTCCTGGACGATAAATTCATAGCTCTGGCAGATCCCCATCCCCTGCTCCGCGAGCGAAACCACGCCGAGTACATCGTCTGATATTTCGATGGTTGACCCCGGCAACCAGTCAATATCGCGCCCTTCATCCCGAAATACCCAGGGGGCAATGCGACCGGTACGCGGCATGATAAACGGCAGGCACTGATGGCGCTGCAACTCCTCCAGCGTCTGAGGTTTCCCTCTTCGATGCAGGTAGTCCGGGGAAGCGACCAGAAGCAATGCCGCGTCTTCCAGCTTTCGCCCCACAAGCCCGCTGTCAGGCAACTGTCCCAGACGGATCGTCAGATCGAACCCCTCCGCGATCAGGTCAACGTTGCGATTGGTAATGTTCAATTCAACCTGAACGCGCGGGTAGTGTTGGGTAAAGCGTGCCAGCAGCGGCGGCAGGCGGTAGTGGGCATAGGTCGTCGGGACACTCATTTTCACGCGACCGGTCAGATCCCCCTCCTGACCCCGGCCAACGCGTTCGGCGTCATCGAGCAGAGAAAACGCGGAGCGCGCCTGCTCAAGATAGACGCGCCCTGCTTCAGTCGGCCCCACCCGGCGGGTCGTGCGCTGTAACAGCTGCCTTCCAAGACGCGCTTCCAGGCGGGTGACCGCGCGACTCAGTACCGAAGGAGTGGTTGAAAGGGCAACCGCTGCGGCAGTAAAAGAGCCATGTTCAACAACAGCAATGAAGACTTCAACGTCTCCGAGGTAATCGAATTTTCGGCTCATTTTGCTCTCTCAGGAACAAATCTTTTTCAATTTGGCTAATTTATCTCCCGTTGGGCGATGAGTAAAGTGGCCTACATTCATCACCTGAACGTGCCACCGGAGACTTTCAATGTTCAACCGCCCCCTTATTCTGCCCGCCATCGCATTGGCGGCATTGTTTACTTTCCCGAGTGTAGTCAACGCGGCGAATAACCCGCCTCTGGAGCGCTGGCGAAGCTACGCCGGCGTGAGCTGGGATTCCGCTCAAGACGGAAAGATACCGGCGACGTTTTCCGGTTCGGTCAATGTCCCTATTGCGGGTATCCACTTTGATGCAATGGACCGGGCCTTTGTCAGCACGCCCCGGCTGGTTTCAGCTGCGGCTCCCGCGACATTAAGCATTCTTGATACCACTGCGCAGTCTGGCCCTGCCCGCCTGACGGCGTTTCCCTCCCGCGAGGGGAATGCGGTAAACACCGATCCTGCTAAGAGCCTGCGCAACGTGCTCGGTTTTTATGTTGACCGTAAAAACGGCTGGCTATGGGCGCTGGACATGGGGTTTGTTGCAGGCGAAACAGAATCCCCCGTGGGGGCGCAGAAACTGCTTGTACTGGATCTCCACTCTGGCCGCACCATCAAACGTATCGCCCTGGATGGCGTAGCGGACCGCAAGGCCAGCTTCCTTAATGATGTGGTGGTCGATGAGAACCGCCGTGTCGCCTATATCTCCGACAGCGGCTCGCGGAGTGCGCCGGAAAACCGTGTGGGCGTGATTGTCGTGGACTTCGCCACCGGTAGGGCACGACGCGTACTCGATCGTCACCCTGCGCTGCAGATTGAACCTGGCGTTAACGTTGTCTCGCACGGGGCTGAAGTATGGCCGGGTAAACCATTGCTGATTGGCATCAATGGCATTGCACTTTCTCCCGATGCGAACACGCTGTACTGGACAGTGACAACCGGCACGCGTGCGTATGCGGTACCGACCGCAATACTCAGACAGCCAGCTTCAACCGATGTGCAAATCGCCGAACAGATCCGCGATCTGGGCAGAGTGGGAGGCAACACCGACGGTATGGTGACAGATGAAAAAGGTAACCTCTACATTACCGATGTCACACGCAATGGTATCGTCAGATACGACCCTAAGACCCTTTCCATGTCGCTGATTGCGGCAAGCGAAGAGGTGCGCTGGCCAGACACGCCGGCAATCCGTCCGAACGGAGACCTTGTATTTACCTCGAGTCGCCTCAGTGACCACTTCGCGGGAGCCGTTAAACCGGGAGAGGAACGCTATGATTTGTGGCGCTTGCGTCTCGATGCTTTACAAAAATAAGGGCAAATAAACCAGGAGCCCAGCATATGGGGGCTCCTGATTTTACACGATCTTATTTCCTTAAAGGCTGAACGTGGTGTCTTCCCCCTGCTCAGGAAGAAGCGGTTAACATTGCGCTCCTGGATATTCCGTGAGCCGCATTTTACTTCACGCTTCACCGAAGTAACGCACGTTTGCACAACGTAGACTGGGCCTTCGTTAATCAGAGGATGATAAAATGAAAATCCAGCAGGTCGATTTTGCTTCTTTATATTTTGGTACACCGGTCGCCATTATCTCCAGCCAAAATCCTGACGGTTCAACCAACCTGAGCCCGGTCTCCTCGTGGTGGATCCTTGACCGGAATATCGTATTCGGGCTTGGCACCTCCGGAAAGTGTTATGAAAATATCACGGGCAACCCCGATATTGTTCTGAACATTCCGGACAGCAGGCTCTGGCCGAATATTGAAGCTATCGCAAATAAAACGGGAAAAGCATCCCCACCGGAATGGAAGAAAAAGATGGGATATGTTTTTGAACCGGATAAGTTTAGCTGCGGAAATTTCCATAAAGAAAAGGCAGTAACGATTAACTCATTGAGAATTAAAGAGTGTCCTGTACAAATAGAGGCTCGGGTTTGCGGTATAGCGCCCCTGACAGGTTCACAGGGGAACCTGGTGTCCGTTGATGCCGCGATAACCTGCGTCCACGTTTCTGAGGCATTATTAATTCGTACTCAGAGAGGGGTGAAATTTAACGTGGAGAAATGGAATCCCCTCTATTACCTGTTTCGCCACTATTTCACGCTGGGTAATCGACTCGGTCAAAATTTCCGACACGATGAGTAACCCGGTCTTTTTGACTGCGGAAAGGTTTAAACTTTTCGTGATATTCTTTCTTTACTCCCCTTAGTTCCTATACTCGATCCATATTCGCCACTGTATTAACACCTGTCACGCGCAATACGTTGCGCATGACAGGTGAAGATATTTTGTTCCGGAAAAACGTCTATGTCGAAACTGGATTTGAGGTCCAAAAAAACCTGGGGGGCGCTGGCAGCTATCGCCGTTGTCGCCGGTACGCTGGCTTCTGCTTTTGCATGGACGGCGGGCTGGTTTGGGTCACGCACGGTCAGCCAGGCACTGGTGGGTGAAACACCGAAACCCTTCCCGCCAGGTTTTCGTCGCGCGCATGGAAAAGGCATCTGCTTTACCGGCACCTTTACGCCAAACGGCTCGGCGGATTCTCTTTCAACCTCCCGCCTCTTCTCACAGCAGGAAGTGCCCGTGGTGGGCCGATTCTCTATTGGTACCGGCGATCCGCATGCCCCGGATAGTACGACCAAAACCCTGAGTATGGCGCTGCTGCTGAAGACAGATGACAAGCAACAATGGCGAATGGCGATGAACAACGAGCCTTTCTTCGCCACCCACAGCCCGGAAGGTTTTCTGGCCTTGCGAAAAGCCACTGCTGTTGATGCAGCTACCGGAAAACCGGACCCGCAGCGTCTCAAAGACTTTTTAAAAGCGTACCCGGAGGCGGAGAAATACCTTAAATGGGCGACACAAAAACCCGCGCCCGGCAGCTTCGCGGGCGCGACGTTTTACAGCATTAACGCCTTTTACCTTGTGAACGCGCAGGGGGATCGTCAAGCCGTTCGCTGGATGATGCGTCCGCACGAGCCTTTCCTTTCGATGAGCGCTGAACAACGACAGAAAGCCGATGACAACTTCCTGTTTGAAAACCTGCGTCAGCGTCTGGCGCAGAAGCCACTCTACTGGGATTACGTTTTGCAGCTCGCACAGCCGGGCGATCCGGTGGATGATCCTTCCCAGCCATGGCCGGAGGATCGCAAGCAGATGGTGGCCGGCACGCTGGAAGTGACGCGGGTCGAAGCACAATCCACAGGCGCGTGCCGCGACGTTAACTTTGATCCTTCTGTCGTTCCTGCAGGCGTTGCGGTGTCTGATGATCCCATCTTAAACGCCCGCTCCGCAGCCTACTCCCACTCTTTCAGTCGCCGCGAGCGGGAAATCGGCTACGGCAAGGCCACTGAAGCCGTGCAAAAGCAGGAGGTAAAATGAGCCCGAATAAAAATATACGAGAGCACGCGCCGCAGCATTTCAATATCCTGGCGCGAAGCCTGCACTGGCTGATGGCGGGGATGATCCTGGCGATGCTTTTCATCGGTGCCGCGATGATGACGTCGTTACATCACCGGATTTGGTTAATCGACCTGCACCGGCCGCTGGGTATCGCCATTTTACTGTTGGCAGTGGTGCGTCTGGTCAACCGGCTCCTTAGCCGGACGCCTCCACTACCTCCCGATTTGCCCGTCTGGCAGGTGCTTGCCGCAAAGGCATCACATTGGATGTTGTATGGGTTAATGCTGGCAATGCCGCTGCTGGGCTGGGCGCAACTGTCGGCAGCGGGCCTGCCGATTGTGATGTTTGATGGCGTCAACCTGCCGGCGATTGTCCCGACCAGCCCAGCGCTGTATGCCTGGTGTCACGACGCCCATAGCCTTCTGGCAAAGTTGCTTTTTGCTGTGGTGCTGGTCCATCTCTCTGCCGCACTCGTTCATGCGTGGATCTACCGGGACGAAGTGTTTTCCAGCATGGCGAGAGGGGGTAAGTCGGCGTCAACCATCCAGGATGACCTGAAGTAAGTAAAGCGATGCGGGACAAGCACAATCGGAATGTTCGAGTCCTCACATATCATCGTCATCCTGAAGCTACAGACACAACCAGGACGCGTATTTAGTCTCCAGATTCGCGCCCCAAAAAGCCACGGACATCCAAAAATTGTCGTGGAAGTTAATATCAATCAATTAAAGCGATTATTTTTTAAACAGAAGAGCATTTGTGCCCATAATTTTAGCTTTTATCAAAAAGTTAAGCGTCGCTCGAGTATCAAACTCTCTGTCATCCGCAACGCCTAACTCATTGATTAAAATGAGTTTACCTCAACAAAAACGATAAAACCCCTTACTCCCCAACAAAATATATCAACTCGTGTGATATCTAAATTATAATTCTTATACTTATGTTAAAAAGGTGGAGGTCAAAATGCGATTAACCCTACTGCTGTTATGCTGTCTCGTACAAAGTGTAACCTGGGCTGGCGAACTGCCAAAACCAGTTGGTAAACCCATTTTAACGATTTACGGTAATATAGAAAATACCAATGAAAATGGAAAAGCAGTGTTTGATCTCGCCAGCCTTGAAAAACTGGGTGTGGTGAGTTTTGAGACGACATCTCCCTGGTATAACGGTCGCACGAAGTTTGAGGGTGTTCCCATGAATAAACTCATGGATTATGTGGGTGCGAAGGGAACTAATGTTAATGTTATTGCGCTCAATGATTACTCTACCGTGATCCCTCTCAGCGACTTTAAAAAATACAACGCCATACTTGCCTTAAAGATCAATGGCGAATATATGCGCATTCGCGATAAAGGCCCATCATTCATTGTATACCCCTATGACAGTCTTCCTGAGTTGAATAATCAAATTTATTACTCGCGTTCAGCATGGCAGGTTAGCAAAATGAAGATTGAGTAGTCGTTCAGGAGAACATAATGAACAGGATACTGGTTGGTATCATTTTTTCTCTTTTTATCACGACAGGATATATTGCATTTCTTGTTTACGATCGACAGCAGGAATTGCAAAAACTGACTCAATACACTGAGTCCTGGTCCGTGGCACAACTGGTATCAGAGTATTACCGTTTTGAATCATGGCTTGGTCTATACGCAACCGATACCGATGACGTTACGATAGACCAGGTCCGCATGCGTCTTGAAATTATGCTAAGCCAGAGCGATTTAATGAAAGGGGGAGATTTAGGTCGCTATATTGACAGCGATAAAGCGCATCAGGAACTCGCTTTTCGCTTAGAGAAAATACTGAGCTATCTGGATAGTCATCTTGAAAAAATGAGCCATCCAGAGTTACAGGCATACCTGACAAATATGCACGATCTCGACGCGCCGCTGAGCCAACTTTCTGCAACGGCACTAACGAAAGATATTAACACGGTTAATGAATCCAACCATAAAATACAGATTCTTTATTATATTTATTCGGTACTTTCATTATTACTGGTGATATTAAGCTTTATTCTGGGTTTCTTAATGATCTACCAGAATAAAAACATTCTCAAAGCGCACATGCAGGTTAAAAGCCTTGCTGACGAGCTTCAGATATCAAAAGAAACGCTGCAAATTCAGAACTCAAAGCTGGAGTATGATGTTTATCATGACTCCCTCACCGGCATGAAAAACCGTCTTTTCTTCTGGGACGATCTTAACAAAATTAATCTTCAGGCCGATAAAAACCACACCCCTGTCACGGTAATGCTATTTGATTTAGACCGGTTCAAGGAGGTCAACGATACCTATGGCCATGATGCCGGAGATTTGCTGTTGAATCAGGTATCCAGACGCCTCACCTCAATGAGCAGCGCCACTGATACGTTTTACCGTTTGGGCGGAGACGAGTTTGCCCTGCTTTCCAGCGGCCTCACTGAAGCAGCAGCCGTTTCGCGTGCCAAAGAAATCAGCGAACATATCAGCCAGCCCTATACGATTAATAACCAGCTGATAAAAATCGCCACCTGTGTGGGTATTGTTTTATCTGATAATGAACGGCGCTCTGATTATCTTTATAAATTTGCCGATCTGGCGCTCTACGAAGCCAAAAAAGAGGGTTCACAGCAGATAAAAGTTTTCCGTCAGTGGATGCTGCAAAAGTTACAGGAAAGCAGAACCCTTGAACATGATATGGCACTGGCGATCGATAACCATGAATTCGTTGTTTATTACCAGCCTATTGTCGATTCATTCAGCAATGAAATTTACGGCTACGAAGCGCTTATTCGCTGGATACACCCGGTTAAGGGGATACTGTCACCTGATTACTTTATCTCTGTCGCTGAAAAAACGGGGATGATCAATCAGATTGGCAAAAATGTGCTTGAGCTTGCCTGCCGGGAAGCGGTCTCCTGGACGGTTCCGGCAAGGATCTCTGTTAACGTCTCACCCGTTCAGCTGGGCACGAAATCCTTTACGGCGATGGTACAGTCCATCCTGAAGGAGACAGGACTTCCGGCAAACCGTCTTGAATTAGAGGTTACGGAGTCTTCGCTCTTCAGTGACAGCAATACGCCGATCACTATTCTCAAAAAGCTAAGAACGCTGGGTGTAAAAATTTCAATCGATGATTTCGGGACGGGTTATTCGTCGCTCTCACGGCTAAGTGAACTGAATTTTGATAAAATTAAAATCGACAAATCCTTTGTGAACCCGATATCCACGCAGGATGACGCCCTTAATATCGTTAAATTGATAACCGGCATGGCAAAGAGCCTCAATATGCGGGTCATTGCGGAAGGTGTTGAAACCGAAGCGCAGCTTGAGCGTCTTCAGGCTCTTGGCTGCGATCTCGTGCAGGGATACCTGTTCGGAAAACCACAGGCTGAGATTGACAGGAAGATTAGATACGGTTGAAATGGTTCTCCGGTTGTTTCTGGCCCAAAACCCTTCAGGTGATTGATAATAAAAGGTTAAAAAATGAAAAAAACAGCCCCGAAATATACGCCTGTTGATTTATCTCGTTGGGCCAGAAAGGAGCATTTTGAAGTCTTCCAGTCATTTGCTGAGTGTACTATTAACCAAACGGTTTTGATCGACATTACCGCGCTGCGAAAACATATCAAAGAGGTCGGCTGGAAGTTTTACCCGACGATTATATTTCTCCTTTCTAAAATCATGAACCGACATCCGGAATTCCGTATGGCTATGAAGGATAATGAGCTTGTCATATGGAATGAAATTCATCCAAGCTATACCATTTTCCATCCTGAAACGGAGACCTTTTCGTCATTATGGAGCCACTTCGACGGCAATATAAATAACTTCCAGGAAACGTACGCAGAAGATATTGCACGCTATGGCAATAACCTTTCATACTGGCCTAAGGAAGAATCCCGGGAAAATATCTTTTTCGTATCGTCGATTCCCTGGGTAACGTTTACTAACTTTAATATGAATATTGCTCACATGAAGAACTTCTTTGCCCCTATGTTCACGTTTGGAAAATACTACGAACAGGATGGAAAAGTTTTGTTACCTCTCGCCGTTCAGGTTCATCACTCCGTGTGCGATGGTTTCCATGTAGCAAGAATATTCAATGAGTTGCAGGAGATGTGTGAATCACCACGAATAATCCCGACAATACCTACTCGTTGAACGTATTAATTTTAATATTATTTCGAAGACATCTAATCGCTCGAACCATGCCGATGTTTACTGTTATAATTCATTCTATATAATAAAAAATTGCTATGGACTTCTTTCCCGCGTTTCACAGAGCTTTTATCATTTGGGGCATCTGGATTGAAATATTTACTCTACCCTGCCAGTCTCCGGTCCGCCTGATGACCTTCTGACGTCAGGCGTCAGGCGATAGGCGATAGGCGATAGGCGATAGGCGATAGGCGATAGGCGATAGGCGATAGGGCATTGTGTGGTGATATCGAGACGTGTTGCAACGCTGAAAACAGAATGGCCACGATCAACAATATGTTTGACTGCATCATTTTTAAACTTCTCAGGATAACGCTTACCGCTCAAGGGCATATCTCTTTAAGCCATCTTAATTGACTCAGATGTATTTGTTAAACACCTGGCGATTCTAAAATGTGTTTTAATATAAAGGGTAACATTTATAACTTAATTAACCTATTAATTAAACTAAAAGTTCATGATTTACTTTAAAACCTGACCTTCTATTAATCATATATTTGCAAGCATAAATCGTTTAATGCTCTTATTCATTCCCTTCGCGATTATCTCATATGATTATTCTGTTTTGATCCTACGTAATAAATCAGGGTATTGTTTCTGAGGTTAATAAGTTTACAGAATTTACACCCAGCATTCTCAGGAGTGAGAAATATGACTTCTATACATCTTGATATCATAAGTTAATATTTCATCTTACTCTTCCGGGTGGCTTTGTAACTTATCTGTATCATCTCTTTAAAACAGTTTGATAAAATCCTGGTAAAAAAACCTGATCTGTTATCGCTAAAATAGCACTACCGTTTTTTTAACTATGACTCTTCGGACAACAAAATATTTCGCCATTAGTAAAGTGATAAATTACAACATCGAAGTTAGCATTTATTGCATCCTCTTCTAAAGAGATAAACTCAGATGAAAAATGAGTTTATCTCTAAAAACACCCAGGTATTCTCGAAAACCTAAAGCAAGATAAGAACCTGGAATTTCAATATTTAACTTAATAATACAAGCAGTTTCATACAATAAAAGCCGGAAAGATTACCCTTTCCGGCTTTTAAATGCTCAATATGGCGCCATTATTAATACACTGGATCCAGTGTAAATACCTTCAGGAAAATCACCTATTAGCTTATCCTCGATAGTGACAGATGAACTCCCTTTGGGTAATGATATTTTACTACCTAAAGCCTGACTATTGATTGTTATTTCTGCCTTCTGCTCTCCGAGATAAATATATTTTTCATTACCCGGAAAACTAAATTGAACATCCATATCAGCAGTACATTGCAGGGAAATCTGCTCGCTAACCTTATTTCCGTCAGTAGCTCCCAGCGAACCGTGGTCCAGAAGTACTTCTGGTGTTACAAACTTACACGTTTGATTTACTGGTGGTAATGTCATGCATCCTCCTGGATAAATAAATGAGCTCCAGTCAGAAACTTTACTTGGTGCTGCCCCCCATGACACGCAATTATAGGGTGATGCATAAAACGTAATAGCTCCATTTTGGTATTCCGATCGACTAGCATTATATGCTTCGATTGCCATTTCACCAATTGTTCTTTTACCATCTGCGTAAACATGCCCAGCAAAATCAGCATCATTCGCAGTGTTGTTTTCACGCGCAAATAGCGTTACAACATAACCGGATGGTGGTATTTGTTCAGAGCCAGGTCCAATATCGGTAATGAGAGTTTTGAAATAAGCCGCATCAATTTCACGAGGCTCAGTCTGTGCTATTGTGGTTTTAGTAACAATCACAACAGGATAATTGCCTGCAAAAACAGGGGAAACAAATAACAAACTTAACAGATAAAGTATTATTTTCATTTAACTTATCTCTGGAATTTATTGATAACTTAGCAAAAATGTACTGTTAGCAGTAAAATCTCCAGGAGAAAGACTTTTACTTGCAACCATTGTTGGTTTTGCTTTTACATACGCACCAAAAGTTAATGAATTTTTTCCACTAACTAATTGAGTAGCAGGACTTGATTTATTAACCGCTAGTAAGACTCCATCATTTAGTTCCAAACCAATCGCAATACCTTTTGCACTAGATGAAGTATCTAACGTCAGCATATCAGTTAACTCATCATCTGTAGTCCCTTTAAATGTCACACTCACCGTTTTCAATATAGATGGGTCACAATTTTCTAGATGAATAGTAAACATTTGACTTTTAGTACGCTGATATTGGTAAAGATATTTAACAATGACCGTTCCAAAATCAACATGGATATCGGTATCAGAGTCCGGTAGAGTGCAGGGTTCAGCCACTAATGCCCCTGAGAAATGAATGTTATCTGCCGCATATAATGGGTTTATAGTAATTATAGCTGCCAGAATTATGGGGAAAAATATTACTTGCCTCATCATCATTTCCTCACAAATAGTCCGTTCTCAATGTCATAGCCGCCTCAAATGCTCCTTCGGTGAGCGTTACTCCAGGGTCCTTAACAGGAACCGCTTCTATTTTAGGCGGTGCAGAAGGGTCACTGAGTACAACGCGCTCCGCAAAAGTCGCCGCCACACCATCGACCAGGATATGGATCCCCAGACCTGTTTTGTTCGTCTGCACTCCTGCGGAATCAAAGGCCGCAGGGCTCGTTGTATCTACGACAATAGCCAGATTGTTGGCGCTGTACTCCGCATCACAATCCACACTGTAATTGACCTGCTGCCTATAGTTATTTCCATCAACTTTGTTGATTCCAAGATTATCTCCGAAAAGTACTTCGATGCTTTGCCCGTTATTAATGGTGCAAGGAGGAGCAACCAGGGTACCATGTAATGACAAATTATCACCCGCCAGTGAAACCAATGGCAGGATCATTAGTGATATTAATAAATTATACTTCATTGATAACCCACCATCATTGTTGCACTTGCGGTAAACCCTCCTGTAGGCAAATGTGTTCCCGGTTGCTGAACCAGTTGAGCCTTCAACTCCGGTTTACTGGTGGCATTCGCTAAATTGAGTTCACCATTTAAAGGGAAATCCTGTCCATCCGCCTTCACTTTAATTCCAAGCTCCGAAATGTTAGTTTTTAATAGTGTATTATCAAAAGCTGCTCCGGAGCCGTTTATCCTCATCACAAGAGTTTTACTTTCATCAGCGTTCGTGCAATCCAGTGTATAGTTTACTACCTTTTCAATAACGCCTCTTGCTACATCAGTGGTAATAACACTATCGCCAAAATCCACATCAATAACTTGGTTATTATTAATTTCGCAAGGTAATTTCTGAACGGTAACTTTCACAGTAACATTAATATTATTGTCATCAGCAAATGAACTATTTGATAGTATTGCGCCAACTAAAATAGTAATAGCCAGAGTATAAAATTTCATTATCACAACCTACTGGTAAATAATGCTGAAATTAACCAGAGCATGATACGGCCCTGCAACGAACGGAGCTGCGGTGCGTTCAGGCTGCAGGGTGAAGGTCACCTGGTTCTGGCCCGGGTTCAAAAGTATGCTGTTACTATTGCGTGATAGCATTACCGATTTCCCCTGGCTATCGCGCAGGCGGAGGCCGATACCGGATGCCCCCATTACTTTAATCAGCGCCGGATTGTCATCATCCTGCACCGCCATAAAACGCGCCTTATAGGGTGGCTGTAAAGCGCTGATGGTGGTTGTCATAGGCGTGATATTGGTGCTCCAGTTCGCTAATTCAGGGCAATCATGCAGATAGATGTTCACTTTTACCGGCGCAGCAGCTTTTCCGACCTGGTTTACGTCCGCGTGACTGATGCTGCCGAGATCCACATCCTGCCAGGCCGAGTCCATCACCATCCTGCAGGTGTTCTCCAGTAGGTCACCATGGACAAACAACGTTCCCGTATCCACCAGAGGTTTTTCGTTTTCTGCACTTGCAGTACAGGATACGGCCAGTAACAGGCTGGTGAGCAGCATAGATTTAGTCATTCCATTCATTATGTTCTTCCTTTAACCGGTGGTTACTTGTCTTTCAGCAGACTAGCAGTGCAACTAGCGCCATTACAGGTAAACTGAATTTGCGGTCTTCCACCGTAGTCGTTCACATAGGTCAGCACTGGCGTGTTACCCAGCGCACTGGCAGCTGCCTCAATAGCGCTCTCTGTTTTTGGAGCTACCATGACCGGCTGGAAACTGACCGGATTTCCTTTTGCAGACGGGCGCCCTTCAACAATCGTCAGGTAGTACGGGGTGGGGTTGTTCAGCACATACCGGTCCCGCTTGCGGGTCAGGGTCACTTTCTCTACCCAGTCACCCTGCGCGGCCTGAGTTTTGTCCAGCGCAATGCCCGACGGGCGATAGAACAACTTGATGCGGGTCTGCAGTGCAATCTGCAGAGTGTTCGGCTTGTTGCTGCGCGGAGGGATTTCTCGCAGGTTGAAATAAAACAGGGATTCCCTGTCCTGCGGCAACGAGCTTAGCGCAGGAGTGGTCTGCACTTTAACCTGACTTTTTGCGCCCGCTTCCACACGCTGCACAGGTGGCAGTACGGTCAGCGGTGAGGTGATCTTGTTACCCTTAGAATCCTCAATCCAACCCTGAGCAAGGTATGGCAGATTTTTGTTCTCGTTGCTGATGTTGAGACTGACCGATTTCTCGCCGCCGTTTAAAATTACGCGGGTGCGGTCAAGCGCGATAGCAGCACTGGCCTGTTGTGCGGTCATCAGGCCAGTCAGGGTGATAGCAAGAACGGAAAGTGCATTTTTACGGTTTAACATTTTCATTTTGTTCACTCATTTAATGATTTCAGCGCCGTCACTCATTGGCACGGCAGTAACAGATTTCCGTTCTGATTCAGTCCTGTTAATTTCTCCGGGACGGTAACGGTGCACTGTACTTTTCCATCCCAGCTCACATCCAGTTTTGCGTCCGGCTTAAGGCCGGAGAGATACGTCTGACCTTCGTCGTTGACGATCCCAATTTCCTGTTTATCAGAGTTCTGTACGCTGGCACCAAACGGCGGGAAACTGCCATCGGCCAGACGAATAACTCCCATTGCCTTTTCTCCGGAGATCACGTTGAATTTACGGTAGCCAATCGCCCCCTCGGTCAGCGTGGCCTGCACCACCGAGGAAGAAACTTCGGCGTTATCCGGCAAGTCATTAATATCGATGCTCAGGTTATTTTTGTTGTAATCGCTGACTTCAGTGATTACCGCCTTGCCGAAGCGGTTAGTACGAGTGCTGTCACTGTAACCCTGTACCGGAATGTCTGTGGCGTCACCGGTATCCACCATCACGCGAGTCCCCCCCAGGTTGTTCGCTCGGTGCAGTGCCGCACCATGCGATGTTGCCGTCACCCCTCCACGCAGAGATAGACCGGCAGAAGTGTACTGGTTCTGCTGGTAATCAAGATTGGCAGTTATGTCGGCCATGTCCGCTGAATGATCGTAGTAACCACTAAGGGTACCGCCATTATTGCTGCCACCAGCCGCAATACGGTAGTTATCGCCATTTTTAAGGTGGTCAAAATACGCCAGATTATGGCTATTGCTGTCGCCGTTTACTGAGCCGTTATAACTGAGCGAACCGGAGTCACCCCATGGCACGGAAAGCGACAGGTACATACCATCATCATTTTCACCGTTAAATTTATTGCGATAAGCCGTCAGTGAACCGTTAATGTTTTTCCATTTACCGATGTCGAAGTAACGCGAGAGCGATAGGTTATAGCGATCTTCTGCTGGGTTATTCCAGTAAGTCTGATGCGAATAGTTCAGGTATGCGGAAAGCCCCAATGACTTAAACTGCTGGCTGAAGGTCATTGTGTACATCTCTCTACTCTGCATAAAGTCTTCGTGACTCGTCTTGTAGCTCAGGTAGTCGTTGAAGCTCATGTAGTCTTTCTCAGAGAAGCGATAACCCGCGAAAGTCACCTGGCTACCGGTATCATCAAAGCGTTTCGAATAACTGACCCGGTATGACTGTCCATGTCGATCTTGGTCTTCCAGCTTTGTGTCTGAGCGCGTTACATCAAATGAGAGAGCACCTAGTATCAGCAAATCACGGCCAATACCCGCCGCCACGGAAAGGTAATCGCTGCTGCTTACCATCCCTCCATATAAGGACCAGCCGTTGCTGACCCCCCAAGAGAATTCGCCCGAACCAAAGGTTTCGCCTTCAATGCTGTGATCGTAACTCGTCGGTTTTCCGGCAAACACCTTGTAGCGCACGCTGCCCGGACGGGTCAGATAGGGAATGCTGGCTGTGCTAACCTTAAATTCCTGCACTGAACCATCCTGCTCCTGTACCCGCACGTCAAGCATGCCAGAAACCGCATTATTCAGATCCTGTATGGCAAACGGTCCAGCCGCCACCTGAGTTTCATAAATCACTCGTCCCTGCTGGGAAATAGTCACTTTGGCGTTGGTTTTCGCGACGCCGGTCACCTCTGGCGCATAACCACGCAGGTTTGGTGGCAGCATGTTGTCATCAGAAATCACGCTGGCCCCGGTAAAGCGGAAGCTATCGAACAGATCCGAATTGAGGTAGTCCTCACCCAACGTCAGCTTTGCTTTCAAGGCGGTTAGTGCTCGGTAGAGATATACCCGACTCCAAGTCCACTGTTTCTGACCTGAACCGTTATCTTCACCGGATTGATCGTCATAATTAGTTTGCCAGTCCGCACGCGCACGCCATGCTCCCATATTGGCACCGAAGGTACCGTTACCGGAGACACTGTTCTCGTCACTGCCGTGCGAGTTCTGACGGGTCTGAGCATTGAGGTTATAGTCGGCCAACAGGCCGGGTACCCCCTCATCCCACATGCTGCTCGGTACCCAGTTATCATTGGTGTACTCCAGATAAGCCTGCGGAACGCTGATGGTCAGTACCCCGGAACTCAGATCTGGGTTCACCTCCACACCTTTCAGGGCCGTAATGTCCACGCACTGACTGTTGTGCCAGGAGGTAAATGCTTTTGCGCTGTCTTCTTTAAAGCCAAGTTTCTTTACCACTTCAGGTTTAAAACACGCTTTCGAATCCTTGCCATCCTCGCCATCGGGATAAACCGATATCGACTGCTCTTCCAGTTCGTTCTCATTAATTTTAATTTTAAATATATAATCCCCAGGCATGATATAACCACGTTTTGCGAAGTGGCTTAGATCGATATTTTCTTTATCTTTAATATCTAGCACATCAGTATTAAACTGAATATCATCCGCAGCTTTTACGTTCCCGTGAAAATTTATAAAGACACATGCGGTCAGTACTGTCCACTTTGCCGACCTTTTAACAAGATTATTATTTATCTTTCTGTAAATCATATCCGCCACACAAGTAACCTGACAGTCAAATAAAAAGAAAAAAGCTTGCAGAACTGAATTTAGAAATATTCAATTCGGTACCGAATAATGGCACTATAATCACCAACAACTATATCGCGCATTGTATTTCTGAGTCTAAACTGATAATCCAGCCGGTTATCTGACACTGTTATCTGCTGTAAGGATACAGGCCGACCTGGGTGGATAACCGCACCATGGCTGTCCTGCAGCTGTAGCGCTACACCGCCCGCATTACCGCTGACCCGGAAAAGGCCATCCTCTTCATCACCGTCAAAAATTATGTTCAAATACTGCCAGGCGGAGGGCTCCGATGAAGAGTCAATTGCGCACTTGGTTAAATGGATGGAAAAGTCTTCAGGTTCACCCTCACCGGTGCGTTTAATATGCCCACGGGTTTCTCCGGGCATAGTAATTTCCTGATAACCGTCTCCCATATCAATATCACAAGCACTGGAAATAATTGCACCATTCATACTGACGCGTCCGGATAACGCCGGATCAAACTCTGAAGGAGGGTTAACGTCCCGGTGCGAGGCCTGCGCCGCGAAAGCCATTGCGGTAAGTAAAAACGTCAGTACGGCGTACATTAATTTACTCATAGTTTCCGGTTCTGATATTAAAAAAACGCCTGCGGGGTACAGGCGTTTCCAGCTCAGCCGCTGGGTTTACTGGTAAGCGAGAGTAAAATCAGCAATCGCGGTGAAATCACCCGTGGTTGCAGTCACACCACTATCACCCTGCAGATAAGCGGAGAACAGAAGGGTGTTATTACCATCTTGCAGCGTACGCCCTTCAGAAGCTTTACCCAGCTCAATCTGTTTGCCATCGCCGCCAGTCAGGATGATGCTCGCACCTTTAGCGGTACCGGTGATGCCCAGAGAGCCCGCAGTCGCACCTTCCGCACCGGTGAAGGTTGTAGTAACAGTTTTAGCGGTTACATCGGTGCAGTTTTCCAGCTTGATTTCAAAGTTACGCGGTGTAGATGTGCCACTGTTTGCCAGCGCAGCATTTGAAATTTGTCCAAGACTTACAGTCTGATCGATACTGTCTGGGCTAATTGAACATGGAGCATCAATAATAGAGCCAGTGAATGTTACTTTGCCGTGCCCCTGGTCAGCCGCATTTGCATTCGCCATCACAGCACCACTGAGCATTGCAGCAATAAAAGCAATCTTTTTCGTATTCATAACTTATATTCCACTACGATATATTCTTCGGGCTGATTTAATCGACCCATCCTTAACAAATAATTAACGCGACATTCCAATGTGGCGTTCGTTTGTTCGCTTTCAATTATTGCGAAAGATGTATCTTCTTACAATTCAAAACCGATCCCAATTTAGACAGAGACACTTATTAAGTCATATTACCAAAATTAGAGCTCCCACTATTAAAATGCCATTCTAAATTTGGATCAATTAAAATTAAGAGCTGATAACCATGGGTGCTAGACTTATGTTTTTTCCTGGAAGAAGTGTTCACTTCACATGGAAAAATTAACACGTAAAAACATGTAACCAGTAATGGAAGATAACAAACCAGTCATTATTATCTGCTTTGAGTAATTTTGTGAGTGGTATCTGCGCCTTCACGATTTCAGCATTTTTACCGAAGAAAATGTCAATACCCTGCTTTATGAGGAAAGACAAGAATATCACCCGTACTCACCATTAATAATTGATACGTACCACGGTATTTTTTACTTAAACATAGAAAGCATCACTATTCATATCGTTTATTTAAAATCAGAATTGAACCAATAAAAATTAAAAAAAATTTTATTACATATATTTCAAATTTGACTAATTTGACGGTTGCGTCTATATTTTTGTTACATAATACCTAATAACTTAGAATCCATGGTAACTGTTAATCTCAAGTCAACACGCACAAATCCGAAATATTTGATGGCGTTGATGGACAAGCTGGCGCCTTATCTGCAGTATAAGCGCGTCGAAGTAAATACCCGTTACACCATAACGGCTCAGCGGCAGTCCCCCTGCTATTTTATCCGCACGGGTGCAGTTTCCATGTACCGGCAGCCGGATGACATTCTCATCGATCTGTTTGATGCCCCCACACTGCGCGGCGTGATTGCCTTACCGCCGGAAACTCTTTCGGTATACGTCATCAAAACTATCGTACCCTCTGAAATAGCGATTATCGATCGTGAAAAACTGTTCGCGCTTCTTACCGAGCACAATCTTTGGGAACTTTTGGCTGACCATCTACTGGAAGCAAGCAGCATGGTTGTCGAGAGGATGTTTAAATTAATATCCCCGACGACCTATAATGTTGTCCGCCATCAACTCTATGAACTGATCAACCTTCCGGAGGACGTTCGAGAAACCATTCTTGCGGAAAATTACATTCGCAGTAAAACCCGCCTCTCCCGCAGCGGTATTATGCGCATCCTCTCTGATTTAAAGGATGGCGGATATATCGTTATTGTTAAAGGAATCCTAAAAGAAGTTCATCACCTTCCGGAGAATTATTAAAACAACTTAGATCATTTTGTACTTCCCTGGTGCTAAGACGGAGCCGAACGAAACAACATTATTAAAGTTCCCTTGTCGCCAGCGTAAACCTTTCCTCTTTTCTTACAAAGGCTTGAGACATAGAACAAGGAGGGGGCTCATTTATACTCGGCAGAAACAGTGAACACTAATGACGACGGAGAGTCCTTCCTGTCGGAAGCTAAAGCACAAAGTTGATTTCGGTAGGTTTTCGAAGAGTTTGAAATGGTGCCGATAATAGGAGTCGAACCTACGACCTTCGCATTACGAATGCGCTGCTCTACCAACTGAGCTATATCGGCCCTGAGAGGCCGGTTACGAGCGTAACCACGGGGCAAAAGGTTAGATCTATCCGGGTGATGCGTCAATGCCCTTTTGAATCAAACGGCTATTTTTGCATCACCCGTGATTATTTACGCACGAATCGTATCGTCACCGAAGCCGATCCACTTGTACGTGGTCAGCGCTTCCAGCCCCATCGGGCCGCGCGCGTGCAGTTTCTGCGTGCTGACCGCCACCTCTGCGCCGAGGCCGAACTGGCCGCCGTCGGTGAAGCGGGTGGAGGCATTCACATATACCGCTGAAGAATCCACTTCGTTCACGAAGCGATCGGCATTGCGCAGGGTGCGCGTCAGGATCGCGTCAGAATGCTGCGTGCCGTGTTCACGGATGTGCGCAATGGCGTCGTCGAGATCGGCAACGATTTTCACGTTCAGATCCAGTGACAGAAACTCATCGTCGTACTGCTCCGCATTTACGGGAACAACGTTAGCCGGGCCATCCTGAAGCAGCGCGAGCGCGCTGGCGTCAGCGTGCAGCGTCACGCCGCTCTCTGCCATCTGTTTGCTCAGAGCCGGCAGGAAGGTGTTCGCAATATCCTGATGCACCAGCAGCGTTTCTACGGTGTTACAGGTGCTTGGACGCTGGGTTTTCGCATTCACGATAATCTTCAGCGCCGGTTCAATCTCAGCGCTGTCGTCGACAACGATATGACACACGCCGATACCGCCGGTGATCACCGGAATCGTCGACTGCTCGCGGCACAGCTTGTGCAGGCCCGCGCCGCCGCGTGGGATCAGCATGTCGATGTATTTGTCCATGCGCAGCATTTCGTTGACCAGAGCGCGGTCTGGGCTCTCGATCGCCTGTACGGCCCCCGCCGGTAAGCCACACTCTTCCAGCGCCTGCTGAATGACTTTCACCGTCGCGGCGTTGGTGCGCCATGTCTCTTTCCCACCGCGCAGAATAGCGGCGTTACCGGTTTTCAGGCACAGGGAGGCGACATCCACCGTCACGTTTGGACGAGCTTCATAAATAACGCCGATAACGCCGAGCGGCACGCGGCGGCGCTCCAGGCGTAAACCGCTGTCGAGCAGCCCACCGTCGATCACCTGCCCTACCGGATCGGCCAGATTGCAGACCTGACGCACATCGTCGGCGATGCCTTTCAGGCGTGCCGGCGTCAGCGCCAGACGGTCGAGCATCGCTTCGCTCAAACCGTTACGACGCGCTTCCAGTAAATCCTGCTCGTTGGCGAGCAAAATCTCCTGGGACTGTGATTCCAGATAATCAGCGATTTTTTCCAGCACGCGGTTTTTCTCGCGGCTGGAAAGGAGCGCCAGTTTGTAAGAGGCAGCCTTCGCGGCGGCGCCCATTTGTTCCAGCATGTTCTGGCTCCTTAACGAATAATCATGTCATCGCGATGAACGGCAACCGGACCATATTCATAGCCCAGAATGGCGTCGATCTGCTGCGAGTGGTGACCCGCGATGCGGCGCAGCGCGTCGCTGTTGTAGCGGCTTACGCCGTGGGCGATGTCGCGGCCTTCGAGGTTACGGATACGGATCACTTCACCACGGGAGAAGTTGCCTGTCACGCTTTTAATTCCTTTAGGAAGTAATGAACTTCCTCGTTCCAGAATCGCGGCGGTTGCCCCTTCATCGACGACGAGTTCGCCAGCAGGAGGCGCGCCAAATATCCAGCGCTTGCGGTTTTCCAGCGGGGACTCCTGGGCGTGGAAGCGGGTGCCGACGGAGATACCTTCCATTACGTCGCCAATCACGCCGGGGCGGCTGCCCGCTGCAATGATGGTGTCGATACCGGCGCGGCACGCGACGTCAGCGGCCTGCAGCTTGGTCCCCATACCGCCCGTTCCGAGGCCTGAAACGCTGTCACCGGCGATGGCGCGCAGCGCATCGTCGATGCCTTGAACGTCAGTAATCAGCTCGGCTTCCGGATTCGAGCGCGGGTCGGCGGTGAACAGCCCCTGCTGATCGGTCAGAAGCAGTAATTTATCGGCACCGGCCAGAATCGCGGCCAGCGCCGAGAGGTTATCGTTATCACCCACTTTGATTTCAGCGGTAGCAACGGCATCGTTCTCGTTAATGACCGGAACAATATTGTTGTCCAGCAGCGCGCGCAGGGTATCGCGGGCGTTCAGGAAGCGCTCTCTGTCTTCCATATCCGCACGCGTCAGCAGCATCTGCCCGACGTGGATGCCATAGATAGAGAACAGCTGTTCCCAGAGTTGAATGAGTCGGCTTTGCCCCACGGCGGCCAGCAGCTGTTTGGAGGCGATCGTCGCGGGGAGCTCGGGGTAACCCAAGTGTTCACGCCCGGCGGCAATCGCCCCGGAGGTCACAATCACAATACGATGCCCTGCGGCATGTAGCTGAGCGCACTGACGTACAAGCTCGACAATGTGGGCGCGATTTAGGCGGCGCGATCCGCCTGTTAAAACACTGGTACCGAGTTTTACCACCAGCGTCTGGCTGTCACTCATGATTCTCTGCCGTTCAACGATAAGGGAAAGTAATGTCGAACGAACGTTTTAGCAGGAGTCAGCCCCGTTGCCAACTGCCTTAGCACATCGCGAAACACTTTGTTGCGCGGGATCAGGAAGCGTAGCGGGGGAATTTGGCACTTTTATTACCGAAATAATAAATCACAGTTTTTTAAAATTATTCTTAGTTTGTCATAAAAGTTTCATTTCAGAACGATAAAACCCTTCCTGTTTTTTCACGGGACTTAGGCATGAGCTTATCGTCCAGCGAATTTTTTAGCGCGTTTATAAGACAGGATCGAAAATGAAAAAGAGCACTCTGGCATTAATGGTTATGGGCGTAGTGGCTTCTGCATCCGTTCACGCAGCTGAAGTTTATAATAAAAATGGTAATAAGCTGGACGTGTACGGCAAAGTGAAAGCCATGCACTACATCAGCGATGATGCCACCAAAGATGGCGATCAGACTTACGTTCGTTTCGGTTTTAAAGGCGAAACGCAGATTAACGATCAGCTGACGGGCTATGGCCGTTGGGAATCTGAATTTGCAGGTAACAAAGCTGAGAGCGACTCCTCTCAGAAGACGCGTCTGGCGTTTGCTGGTCTTAAGCTGAAAAACTTTGGTTCACTGGATTACGGCCGTAACCTGGGTGCCCTGTATGACGTCGAAGCATGGACCGATATGTTCCCTGAATTCGGCGGTGACTCTTCCGCACAAACCGATAACTTCATGACCAAGCGTGCTACCGGCCTGGCGACCTACCGCAATACCGACTTCTTCGGCGCGGTTGACGGTCTGGACATGACGCTGCAGTACCAGGGCAAAAACGAAAACCGTGACGCCAGGAAACAGAACGGCGACGGTTTTGGTACCTCTCTGACCTATGACTTCGGCGGCAGCGATTTCGCCGTCAGCGGCGCCTACACCAACTCTGACCGCACCAACGCTCAGAACCTGCTGGCACGTGGCCAGGGCCAGAAAGCAGAAGCCTGGGCAACCGGTCTGAAATATGATGCGAACGATATTTATCTGGCTGCGATGTATTCTGAAACCCGCAATATGACGCCAATTTCCGGTGGGTTTGCTAATAAAGCGCAGAACTTTGAGGTTGTCGCACAATATCAGTTCGACTTCGGTCTGCGCCCGTCCCTGGGCTATGTCCAGTCTAAAGGCAAAGATATTGAAGGTATTGGCGACGAAGATCTGGTGAAATATATTGACGTTGGCGCGACCTATTACTTCAACAAAAATATGTCCGCGTTTGTTGATTATAAGATCAACCAGATTGACGACAAAAATAAACTGGGCGTGAGCAGCGATGACATCGTTGCACTGGGTATGACCTACCAGTTCTGATGATGTGAAATAAAAAAACCGGCTTGATGCCGGTTTTTTTATTGTCGGGGATTCATGCTGTCTGGTGCCCTCACCCCGGCCCTCTACCAACGGGAGAGGGAGAATTTGTAGGCCGGGTAAGGCGAAGCCGTCACCCGGCGCTGTGACACCATCAGGCAGTCAGCTTCACCGCTTCGCTGGAAAAGTCATCCGCGGGTTCGAACTTGAGATCCAGGGTAGCCAGCAGCGCGCGTGCCTTATCGTGAAACTCTTTTAGCGTATATTCCAGGCGGTCAATCACTTCCTGATCTTTAATCGTGGTCGCCTGCCAGTTGCCGTCTTTATTAAACAGGCCAAACTGGTAGCTATAGGTGAAACGTGACTCCTCAGCTTCCATTTCCATCCACCAGCCCCAGAATTCACGTTTTTCGGGTGCAGGCTTCACGTTGACGCAAACAGCCAGGCAGTCGAAAAAAAAGCGATTCTCTTCACACTGCTCTTCTCGAATATACGGGCCGAGAGCCATAAACTTCTTAATCAGTCTACTTTTCGGGTGTCCACTCGGTAACGTCATTGCGATCTCCTTTTGTGAAGCCACTGTTTTACCAAACCAGCGAAATTTAGCAATCTATTAACACAATCTCTGAGCGATCCAGCGCGTAATCTCTTTCAGTGATTTGTCGAAATTCTGATAGACCGGGCTGAACGGCACCTCAAGCAATTTGCCATCCGCAGATGACGAAGTGATTAATCGCGACTCTTCTTCCGGGCTGAACGGATCGTTTTTCCAGAACCCTGACAACATCGGCGTTGGGCAGCGACGTCCCAGCAGCCCCTGCGTTTTTAACGAGTAACGATTGAGCTCAACGCGCAGCGCTTCGTCTGATGCATCATGCATGCCAAGGCGGCTGGCCAGCACATCAAGGTACATTTCAGGTACGCTCCCCTGGCGTGCAGGATCGCTGAGCAGAGCGTGTACGACCGGGCCGAGGCAGGCGACGGCTTTCAGGCGAGAAGATTCAAGATAAGCCAGACGTACCGCGACGTTCGCGCCGAAACGGAAGCCGAATGCCGCCACGCGGGTGTGGTCAACCCACGGAATGTTTTCCAGCGCTTTTAGCGCATGCTGGTGCAACAGGCTCGAATCCTGAGTCAGTTTCCATTTGGATGAGAAACCAATTGAAGGCATATCAAGCGTCAGCATCGCGATCCCTTTTGGTGCGAAGTAACGCTCATACAGGCTGTAATAATCAATTTGCAGCGAATCCAGCCCGCCGCACATGAGGACGGTCGGGAACGGGCCGTCGCCTTCCGGCATATGCAGGAACCCGGTGACGGGTGCGCCACCTGGAATGCTGAACTCAAGCTCGCGCATTTGGCCCGGCAAACGCTGCGCCGCCTCTTCATAAGCACGGTTCGCCAGCGCCTGGGCCTGCTCCGCCAGCTCATCACCTTTTAGATGTGGATACGCGGCGATGGCGTAGAGATTGGCCGCATGCAGCCAGTGCTTGCCGCTGCGCGTGGCGTCCTCTTCCTGGCTGGCTTTTTGCTGCCAGAGCATCGCCTGCTTAGACCACTCGTAGATCCAGTTTCCGCCACGGTAGCCCACCACGGTGTCGTAGAGTTCGCTGTCGGTACGTTCGGCTTCACTCATCACGATACGTGCCTGCACATCAAGGATTTCACGGGGGTCAATACCGCGCCAGATCCACATAAGGCGGTTAATCATGCGATACCAGTGAGGCACATTTTTACCGTCTAACGCGGACTGGACGGCAGGCTGGGTACCCGGATTGAAGCGACGCACCAGCGTCGACGTTTCAGGGTGTTTGAAACGGGGTTTGAAGAGAGTCTCGGTGAGATTCGCCTGCGTCATTGCGTTGCCTCCATGAATACGTCATATGAAGACTATTGTAACGCGTGGCAGGCCAAAAAGAACAACGCCCGACATAGTCGGGCGTGTAAAGTTACGTACTGGTATTAACGGCCTGAAATAGGCGGTACGAAGATCACGCCCATATCCCATGGCTGTTCAATCCAGGTGTCCTGCGGGATATCAATCACGTAATCGTCAACCAGCGGGCGGCCAGCAGGTTTCGCGAAGATAGTGACGAAATGTGCTTTCGGATACATTTCGCGGATAGCAACCGCAGTACCACCGGTATCTACCAGGTCATCAATAACGATGAAACCTTCGCCGTCGCCTTCCGCACGTTTCAGCACGGTCAGCTCACGCTGGTTGTCATGGTCATAGCTGGAGATGCAAACGGTATCGACATGACGAATACCCAGCTCACGTGCCAGCAGCGCCCCCGGTACCAGACCGCCACGGCTGACGGCAATAATGCCTTTCCACTGTTCGGAAGGCATCAGACGCGCAGCCAGTTTGCGTGCGTGAATCTGCAACATGTCCCAGGTGACGACGTATTTTTCGCTCATGTGAAGTGTCCCAGCCTGTTTTTATACGGCTTAAAAAGTGTTCGAGGGGGAAATAGGTTGCGCGAGATTATAGAGATCTGACGCACTAAAAACCAGTGTTTAGCGCCCTCTGCCTGAGTTTTTACATGCTTTATGCTACCAGCCAGCAGAGAAAGTGGTATTCTCAGTTTCATCTCGCAAGCCTGACTTGTGGTAACTATTAACCTGCTAACCCTGTGACCTGCAACCCTGTTTGCAGCGCCTCGACAAGGAGACTTATCGTGTCTGAACTGTCTCAATTATCTCCGCAGCCGCTGTGGGATATTTTTGCGAAAATCTGCTCCATTCCACACCCTTCTTACCATGAAGAACAGCTTGCCGAACATATTATGGGCTGGGCGAAGGAAAAAGGTCTGCATGCTGAACGTGACCAGGTTGGCAACATTCTGATCCGCAAACCTGCTACCGCAGGGATGGAAAACCGTAAACCGGTTGTGCTGCAGGCGCACCTGGACATGGTGCCACAGAAGAACAACGACACCGTTCACGACTTCACCAAAGACCCGATTCAACCGTACATCGACGGCGACTGGGTGAAAGCACGCGGCACCACGCTGGGCGCGGATAACGGCATCGGTATGGCCTCTGCGCTGGCCGTGCTGGCCGACGACAGCGTTGAGCACGGTCCGCTGGAAGTGCTGCTGACCATGACCGAAGAAGCGGGCATGGACGGCGCGTTCGGTCTGCAGGCGAACTGGCTGCAGGCGGACATCCTGATCAACACCGACTCTGAAGAAGAAGGTGAGATCTACATGGGCTGCGCGGGCGGGATTGATTTCATCTCTACCCTGCCGCTGTCGCGCGAAGCGATTCCTGCGGGCTTCCAGACTTTCAAGCTGACGCTGAAAGGGCTGAAGGGCGGCCACTCCGGCGGTGATATTCACCTGGGGCTGGGTAACGCCAACAAGCTGCTGGCGCGCTTCCTGGCAGGCCATGCGGCCGAGCTGGATTTGCGTCTGGTGGACTTCAACGGCGGTACCCTGCGTAACGCGATTCCGCGCGAAGCGTTTGCCACCGTGGCGGTTCCCGCGGCAAAAGCGGACGAGCTGAAAAAACTCTCCAGCGTATACCTGGATATTCTGAAAAACGAACTGTCGGCGAAAGAGAAAAACCTGACCGTAGTGCTGGAATCTGTATCTACAGATAAAGCCGCGCTGACCGCGCAGTCTCGTGACACCTTCGTTCAGCTGCTGAACGCGACGCCAAACGGCGTGATCCGCAACTCTGACGTGGCGAAAGGCGTGGTGGAAACCTCACTGAACGTGGGCGTGGTGACCATGAGCAACGACAGCGCGGAAATCATCTGCCTGATCCGCTCTCTGATCGACAGCGGTAAAGAGTATGTGGTGAGCATGCTGGAATCTCTGGGCACGCTGGCGGGCGCGAAAACGTCTGCAAAAGGCAGCTACCCGGGCTGGCAGCCGGATGCAAGTTCTCCGGTGATGGCGCTGGTGCGTGAAACCTATCAGCGTCTGTTCAACAGCACGCCGAACATTCAGGTGATCCACGCCGGTCTGGAATGTGGCCTGTTCAAGAAACCGTATCCGGACATGGACATGGTGTCCATCGGGCCAACCATTACCGGCCCGCACTCGCCGGATGAGCAGGTTCATATCGAAAGCGTCGGTCACTACTGGACGCTGCTGACTGAGCTGCTGAAAGCGATCCCTGTTAAGTAATACCCTCACCCCAGCCCTCTCCCAAAGGGAGAGGGTGAAAAACGTAGGCCCGGTAAGCATAGCGCACCGGGCTTTTTTACAATCCCAAAACCAGCTGTCGCTCTAACTGCGGATCCAGCAGCGTGACGTGCAATCCCACCAGCCTCACCCCTCGCCCACCCCGGCGCTCTTCCCATGCCTTTTTCGCCGTCGCAATGAGATCGTCCTTATTCAGACGCGGCCAGACGTGTTCCTGCGTGGTCTGCTGGAAGTCGTTGAATTTTAATTTGATACCCTGACGGGCAATCAGCAGGTCCGGCTTCACCTTGCTTAAGCGTCGTTCCAGCTCCGGGTAAAGCTGTTCCGTGATAATGGTTTCGCATTCGGACCAGTCATGAATATCTTCACTGAGGGTGCGCTCAACGCCGACGGATTTTCGTAGCCGTTCGCTGTTCACATCGCGATCGTCAATCCCCTGGCTGCGCTCCCACAGCACGCGGCCAAACTTTCCAAAGCGCTTGAGCAGCATGGCGAGATCGCTTCGCTGCACATCTTCGCAGGTCCGTAGCCCCATGCTTTCCAGCTTTGCGGCGGAGACTTTTCCTACCCCAGGTATTTTGCCAAGCGGCAGCGTTTTCAAAAACGCAGGCACCTCGTCAGGCGTGATGACGTACTGACCGTTGGGCTTATTTAAATCGGAGGCAATTTTGGCAAGGAATTTAACGGGCGCGACGCCCGCCGAAGCCGTCAGATTCAGCTCGTTGAAAATCGTCTGGCGGATCTCCTGCGCCATCAGCGTGGCGGAGCCGTGGCAGTGCAAGCTGTCGGTCACATCCAGATAGGCTTCGTCCAGCGACAGCGGCTCGATCAAAGAAGTATAGCGGGAGAAGATTTCCCGAATATGGAGGGAAGCCTCTTTATAGGCTTCAAAACGGCCGGGCAGAAGCGTGAGATGAGGACAAAGCTTTAAGGCCATCGCCGTCGGCATCGCGCTGCGCACGCCAAATTTGCGCGCAGGATAGTTGGCGGTGCTGATGACACCACGCTGAACGCGGCTGCCGCCAATGGCGATGGGAATATCCCGCAGCGCCGGGTTGTCACGCATCTCCACTGCGGCAAAAAAGCAGTCCATATCGACATGGATTATTTTGCGCATAGTAAGCCCTCACTCATCACTGGATAAGTATACAGTAAACAAATGAGGGTTGAGAAGCAGATGTGAGAACGCCGGGTGGCGGCTTTGCCTTACCCGGCCTACAAAAAAATTAAATAATGCGCTGCTGTTCGCGGGCCATCCTTTTCTTCCGCGCATCGCACGGTTCCGGGCAGTCGCAAACCTTTTCCATCCCAATAGAGGAAATCCCGCCGCAGCTGCCCTGAATGCTTTTCCGCTTAACGATCCAGCCTAACGACATGCCGAAGATGACAAGCACAAACACCACAAAGGTTGCCAGAAACGTCAGCATCATCAGCCTCCAAAGTCATCGAGCAAGATGTTCTCATCTTCGACACCGAGATCTTTCAGCATCTTAATCACGGCGGCGTTCATCATCGGCGGACCACACATATAGAACTCGCAGTCCTCAGGCGCCGGGTGCTGTTTGAGGTAGTTTTCATACAGCACGTTGTGGATGAACCCCGTATAGCCCGTCCAGTTATCTTCCGGCTGCGGATCGGAAAGCGCCACGTGGAAGGTGAAGTTCGGGTTTTCACGCGCCAGCTGTTCAAACTCATCTTCATAGAACATCTCGCGCAGCGAGCGCGCCCCGTACCAGAAGCTGATCTTACGCTGGCTACCCAGCCGCTTGAGCTGGTCAAAGATGTGCGAGCGCATCGGGGCCATACCGGCACCGCCGCCGATAAAGACCATTTCCGCGTCGGTATCTTTCGCGAAGAACTCCCCGAACGGGCCGGAGATCGTCACCTTATCGCCAGGCTTCAGGGACCATATGTATGACGACATGATGCCCGGCGGTGCATCCGGCACATTCGGTGGCGGCGTGGCGATACGCACGTTGAGCATGATGATGCCCTTCTCTTCCGGGTAGTTGGCCATCGAGTAGGCGCGCAGCGTCGGCTCTTTCACCTCAGATACAAAGCGGAAGAGATTGAATTTGTCCCAGTCGGCGCGGTACTCATGCGGCACGTCAAAGTCCGCATAGGCCACAGCGTGCTCCGGGCACTCAATCTGAATGTATCCTCCGGCGCGGAACGGGACATGCTCGCCTTCCGGCACCCGCAGCTTCAGCTCTTTAATAAAGGTGGCTTTGTTATCATTAGAGATAACCTCGCACTCCCATTTTTTGACGCCGAAGATCTCTTCCGGCAGCTCTATCTTCATGTTCTGACGCACCGCGACCTGGCAGGCCAGACGACAGCCCTCTTTTGCCTCACGCTTTGTGATATGCGCCAGCTCGGTTGGCAGAATATCGCCACCGCCCTCTTTTACCGTCACGCGGCACTGCCCGCAGGAACCGCCGCCGCCGCAGGCTGAGGAGACAAAAATGCCGTTACCGGAGAGCGTGTTGAGCAGCTTGTCTCCCGCCGGCGTGCGGATCTGATTCTGCGGCTCGTCGTTAATATCAATGACCACGTCGCCGGAATTCACCAGCTTCGCGCGCGCCGCCAGAATAAGCCCTGACAGCACCAGTACAATCAGCGTGAACATCACCACGCCAAGGATAATTTCCATCTGTTTGCCCTTATAGCTGCACACCGGAGAAGGACATAAAGCCCAGCGCCATCAGCCCGGTGGTGATAAAGGTGATCCCCAAGCCACGCAGACCCGCAGGCACGTTGGCATACTTCATTTTCTCGCGGATCCCCGCCATGGTGACAATCGCCAGCATCCAGCCGATGCCGGAACCAAAACCGTACACTACGGATTCGCTGAAGTTGTAATCACGCTGCACCATAAACGAGACGCCGCCAAAGATGGCGCAGTTCACCGCGATCAGTGGCAGGAAGATCCCCAGCGCGTTGTAGAGCGACGGGAAATACTTATCGAGGATCATCTCGAGGATTTGCACCAGCGCCGCGATCACTCCGATAAAGGTGATGAAGTTCAGGAAGCTGAGATCAACTCCTTCCACCAGCGCGCCGTCCCGCAGCACAAAGTTGTACACCAGATTGTTAATCGGTACAGATAAGCCGAGCACCACGGTGACCGCGATACCGAGACCAAATGCCGTCGACACTTTTTTGGAAACCGCAAGGAACGTACACATGCCGAGGAAAAACGCGAGCGCCATGTTTTCAACAAACACCGCCCGCACAAACAAACTCAGGTAATGAGCCATTGTCGGTTACTCCTTTTCCTGCTGTTCTGGCTTCAGCGTACGAATCAGCCATATCAACAAACCGATAATGAAAAATGCGCTAGGAGCCAGCAGGAACAGGCCGTTTGGCAGATACCAGCCGCCGTTCTGCACCGTGTCCAGCACCGTGATGCCAAACAGCTTGCCGCTGCCAATCAGCTCGCGCAGGAACCCAACGGTCAGGAGGATCACGCCGTAGCCAAGGCCGTTGCCGATGCCGTCCATAAAGCTCGCCAGCGGCGGCATTTTCATGGCGTAGGCTTCCGCACGCCCCATGACGATACAGTTGGTAATGATCAGCCCGACAAACACCGAGAGCTGCTTTGAGGTTTCATAGGCGAAGGCGCGCAGCAGCTGATCGACCACGATCACCAGCGAGGCGATGATCGCCATCTGTACGATGATCCTCACACTGTTGGGAATGTGGTGGCGGATCATTGAGATAAACATGCTGGAGAATGCCGTGACCAGTGTGACCGCCAGCGTCATCACCACCGCCGTTTCCAGCTTGGTCGTTACCGCCAGAGCGGAACAGACGCCCAGCACCTGGAGCGTGATCGGGTTATTGGCTAACAGTGGGCCAATGAGCACCTTTTTAACTTCTTTCAGTTCACCGGTATCAGCCATTGTTCAGCGCTCCTTCACGAACGTTTTTCAGGAAAGGACCAAAGCCCAGCTCGCCCATCCAGAAATCAAAACTGTGCTGCACGCCTTTTGATGTGAGCGTAGCGCCGGAAAGCCCGTCAACGGCGTAGTCGTCACCGGGACGTGCCGCCCCTTTCATCACCTTCAGCGCAGGCAGACCGTTATCGTCGAGCACTTTCTTGCCGACAAACTGTGCCCGCCAGTTAGGGTTCTCAACTTCGCCACCCAGCCCCGGCGTTTCGCCCTGGTCGTAATACGTAATGCCTTTTACGGTGCGCCCATCGGTATCAAGGGCCACAAACGCGTACATCATTGACCACAGACCGTTACCGTAAATAGGCAGTACCACTTCCTGAATACGTTTTTGGGGGTCGCGAACCAGATAGATTTCGGCCAGGTTGCTGCGACGCTTAATCCCGGCGGGATCTTGCGATGCCTCCAGCGTCAGGCTCATCTGCGGATCTTTAAGCGCCAGCGCCTGGTTGAATTTTGCCGGGTCTTTATCCAGCAGTTCACCCGTTTTTAAATCCACCAGACGCGCCGAAATACGTTCAGCAAAGACGGCCGAAACGTCATCTGCGCTCATTCCTTCCTGCATCAGCCCGGCGACGGCAAGAATGTTGCGCTGTTTATCCAGCGCACGTTGCTCCTGCTGCAGGGGTTTTAACCCCACGGCGGAACCGGCCACGACAATAGAACAGACCAGACAGAGCACCAGCACCACCAGCAGCGTTTTGCTGATGCTGTCGTTATTTTTAACCTCAGCCACGCGCCTTCCTCCGCTTAATGTTGGCCCGCACCACCAGGTAATCGAAGAGCGGCGCAAACAGGTTGGCAAACAGAATGGCCAGCATCATCCCTTCCGGATACGCCGGGTTGACCACGCGGATCAGAACGCACATCGCGCCAATGAGCATGCCATAGCTCCATTTACCTTTGTCAGTAAACGAGGCAGAGACGGGGTCCGTCGCCATGAACATCATGCCGAACGCGAAGCCACCCAGCACCAGATGCCAGTACCACGGCATGGAGAACATCGGATTGGTGGTCGAACCGATAACGTTGAACAGGGTGGCAGTCAGCACCATGCCGATCATCACGCCCGCAACGATCCGCCAGGAGGCCACGCGACCAAAAAGAATGATCGCGCCGCCAAGCAAAATCATCAGCGTAGAGACTTCTCCGATAGAGCCCGGAATATTGCCAATAAAGGCATCAAACCAGGTGACTGGCTGACCCGTTGCGTTGTTAACCAGCGTTTCGCCGCCGTGTGCCGCCCACTGTGAAAGCGGCGTCGCGCCGGAAAAACCGTCCGCAGCCGTCCACACGAGGTCGCCCGAGATTTGCGCCGGATAAGCAAAGAACAGAAACGCGCGTCCCGCCAGCGCCGGGTTGAGGAAGTTCCGACCGGTGCCGCCGAAGATCTCTTTGGCTATCACCACGCCAAAGCTAATGCCCAGCGCCGCCTGCCAGAGCGGCAGCGTCGGGGGAACAATCAGGGCAAACAGGATAGAGGTAACGAAGAAGCCTTCATTGATCTCATGTTTACGGATAATGGCAAACAGCACTTCCCAAAAGCCGCCCACGACGAATACCGTGATGTAAATCGGCAGGAAGAACACCGCGCCCAGCGTCATCATGCTGATCCAGCCCGCCTCTGGCGCAAAGTTCACCCCTAACGACTGGGCCAGACGGTAGTGCCAGTCGGACTGGATCACCTGCGCCAGCTGCTGTGCATCGTACATGTGGTGCAGCGCCGGAATGGTCTGCAGGCCAACGTTGTACATGCCCCAGAACATCGCCGGGAAGACGGCAAACCACACCAGAATCATCATGCGTTTCAGGTCGATGGCATCGCGAACGTGCGCCGCCCCTTTCGTCACCAGGCCCGGCGTGTAGAAAATGGTCGTCGTTGCTTCATATAACGGGTAGTACTTTTTGAGCTTCCCTTCGGTAAAGTGCGGCTCAATTTTTTCAAAGAGGTGTTTTAAGCCCATCGGTTATCCTTCCTGCTCAATGCGGGTTAACACCTCGCGCAATACCGGTCCATATTCGTATTTGCCCGGACAGACATAGGTACAGAGCGCCAGATCTTCTTCGTCCAGCTCCAGACAGCCCAGCGCCTGCGCGCCGTCGGTATCGCCGGCCAGAAGATCGCGCAGCAGCACGGTGGGAAGAATATCCAGCGGCATGACGCGCTCGTAGTTGCCAATCGGGACCATGGCGCGCTCGCCACCGTGCGTGCTGGTTGAGAAGTTAAACAGCTTATTACGCAGGAAGTGGCCCAGCGTGGTTCGGGTGACGGAGTATTTTTCTGCGCCTGGCAGAACCCAGCCAAACAGCTCTTTCTCCCGCCCTTCCTGCACAATGCTGACCTGCAAATGGAAGCGTCCCAGGTACGCGTGCGCATTGGCAGCATGGCGTCCGCTGAGGACCGAGCCGGAAATCAGGCGGTTTTCGCCCTCTTTCGTTTCCCCCACCAGCAGTTCGTTGATGTCAGCGCCCAGCAGCGTTTTCACCAGGCGCGGGTTTGCAGCCTGCGGTCCGCCGATGGCGATTATCCGTTCAGCGCAGAGTTCACCCGTAGTAAAGAGCTTACCGATGGCGATGACGTCCTGATAGTTAAGATGCCAGACCTGTTTCGTCAGGCTGACTGGCTCAAGGAAATGGATGTGCGTCCCGACCAGCCCCGCCGGATGCGGGCCAGAAAATTCATTAAACGTGACCTGCCCCAGAGGATGGCCGCCAAGCTTGCCGCCGCCGGCCTGGCAAACGTGCACTTTTCCGGGCGTGAGGCGGGTTAGAATTGTGAGTCCTGCATCAAAAGCTTTTCGCTGCGCCAGGATAACCGGTTCCGGGTCCACGCTGAGCGGGTTGGTGTCGATGGCCGTGACGAAAATCGCGGCCGGTGCCGTGCCCGGAACAGGGGATTTGCTGAAGGGGCGCGTACGAAGCGCGGTCCATAAACCGGACGCCAGGAGCTGATCCTGAACGGCGTCACGGTTCAGCGACGCGAGTTCTGCTATGTCGTAATGGGCAAATTCACGTTTTTCATCGCCCTCAATGCGGATAACCACCGACTGCAGAACGCGCCGCTCGCCACGGTTGATGGCCACAACGGTGCCGCTCGCGGGGGCTGTGAACATCACGCCGGGATTTTTTTTGTCCTCAAAGAGCGCCTGTCCTTTGATAACGCGATCGCCCTCCTGTACCAGCATTGAAGGACGCATACCCAGGTAGTCTTCGCCCAAAATGGCGACATGACGGACACTTGCGCCTGTCGAAACGTGCTGCGCTGGCACGCCTGCAATCGGCAGATCAAGTCCTTTTTTAATTTTAAACATGTGGTTAGCAGGTTTCCATGAACAACAATCCAGTGGGCGCAAAGTGTAACATTTTCCCCTTCCCGCGGGCAGGGAATCCGCCGTCGCGCGCGCCAAATTGCGAGCTAATGCGCAAAGTTCCTGGAGCCATCGCAATTTTGATGGTTTATAAAGTAAAACTAATTTGTAAACTCACCGCCCGGCTCTTGCGAAAATCTATAGCGGTGCTAATGTGAGCGCTCCTAACAGAATAATCTGATTTCGGGTCTCTTTTGCCGTCCTGGCAAGTTGGTCATGGTTTTATCAAGGAACTAGTAGTATGCGTAAAATCGCATTGTTCATTGCGATGCTTCTGATGCCGTGCATGTCGTTTGCCGGACTGCTCAGCAGTAATAGCTCAACGACGCCGGTCAGCAAGGAATATAAACAGCAGTTAATGGGATCGCCGGTTTATATTCAGATCTTCAAGGAAGAGCGCACTCTCGATCTGTTTGTCAAAATGGGCGAGACATATCAGCTGCTTGATAGTTACAAAATTTGTAACTACTCCGGCGGACTGGGGCCAAAACAGCGTCAGGGCGATTTCAAAAGTCCGGAAGGGTTCTACAACGTTCAGCGCAGCCAGCTCAAGCCTGACAGCCGCTTCTATAAAGCCATTAACATCGGCTTCCCGAATGCCTATGACCGTGCACACGGTTATGAAGGTAAATATCTGATGATCCACGGTGCCTGCGTGTCTATCGGCTGTTATGCGATGACCGACTCCGGCATTGATGAGATTTTCCAGTTCGTGACGGGCGCGCTGGTCTTTGGGCAGCCTAACGTACAGGTCAGCATCTATCCGTTCCGCATGACGGACGCCAACATGGCGCGTCACAAGTACTCATACTACGCGGATTTCTGGAAACAGCTGAAGCCGGGTTACGACTACTTTGAGCAGACCCACAAGCCACCGGTGGTCTCTATCGTCGATGGCCGTTACGTGGTCAGCAAACCGCTGAGCCACGAAGTCGTCCACCCGCAGCTGGCGTCAAATTACACGGTCCCCGAGACAAAATAGCACCCACTCGCCTGGCATAATCTTTTGCCAGGTTTCGTTGCCCGTCAGCGGCTGCGTTGCGATAACAGTGACCACATCGTTCGGAGTGGTCTCCTTCTGAAAGTCTATCTCCACATCCTGATCCAGCAGCGTCGCAACGCCAAACGGCGCACGGCGGGTGATCCAGAACAGATTCGTCGAGCAGAACGCCATCACATAGCGGCCGTCAGAGAGCAGCATGTTGAACACGCCTTTTTCACGCAGTTCAGACGCCAGCGTCGCGATGTATTTGAATACGGCAGTCATGTTGCCGGGCGTGCGGGGATAGCGCTCCGTCAGCTTGTGCAGCAGCCAGCAGAAGGCTTTTTCGCTGTCCGTTTCGCCGACCGGGCGGAAATTGCCCATCTCCAGCGACTTATAGCCCGTGAGCTGCCCGTTGTGCGCGTAGGTCCAGTTTCGGCCCCACAGCTCGCGGGTAAACGGATGGGTATTTTCCAGCGCTACTTCGCCACGGTTAGCCTGACGGATGTGGGCGATTACCGAGCGGGACTTGATCGGGTAGTCCTGCACCAGTTTGGCAATAGGTGAGTTAAAGCTGGGCTGTGGATCTTTGAACGTGCGACACCCTTTGCCTTCGTAGAAGGTGATGCCCCAGCCGTCTTTATGCGGCCCGGTTCCTCCACCACGCTGAACCAGCCCGGTGAAACTAAAGCAGATATCAGTTGGCACATTGGCGCTCATCCCGAGCAGTTCGCACATACAGCACCTCCACAAAACGCCTTAACGCGGGAAGGCGTAATTGTTGCAGCCAGTTTGGATTCGGACAGCGCGCAGAAACCGGAGCGTACACGTAGTACGTGAGGATTTCGAGCACTGCCCGGATTCAAAATGGCAAATAAAATAGCCTTCTTACTTAACCATCTCTTTTTCGATCAGCTGAATCAGGATGTGGATCACTTTGATGTGAATTTCCTGAATACGGTCAGCATAACCGAAGTGCGGAACGCGAATTTCGACATCCGCCGTACCGTCCATCTTACCGCCATCTTTACCGGTCAGGGTGATGACCTTCATCCCTTTTTCACGCGCGGCGGCGATCGCTTTGATCACGTTGCCGGAGTTGCCAGAAGTAGAGATCCCCAGCAGCACGTCGCCTTCACGGCCTACGGCTTCAACGTAGCGGGAGAAGATGTGGTCGTAACCGAAGTCGTTGCCTACGCAGGAGATGTGGCTCACGTCGGAAATCGCAATCGCCGGGTAGCCCGGACGGTTTTCGCGATAGCGTCCGGTCAGCTCTTCTGCGAAGTGCATAGCGTCACAGTGGGAACCGCCGTTACCGCAGGAGAGCACTTTGCCACCGGCTTTGAAGCTGTCGGCAAGCAGGACCGCTGCGCGCTGAATAGCGTGAATATTGGCATCATCTTTCAGAAAGTTCGCCAGCGTTTCCGCCGCTTCGTTCAGTTCGTTACGAATAAGATCCTGGTACATGAGGATAATCCTTCAGTATTGATGAAATAACACAGTGGAGTGTACCGGATAGCAAGAAAAGCGAGAAGCTAAAGCCATGCGAAACGTCCGGCGTTTTGATTTTTTGTGCCGGCTAAAACGCGAACAATGTGAACCAGGTTGTAATTATTTTGTAAACACATTGCTAAAGGAAATAACATCAACTACAACCATATCATCACAAGTGGTCAGACCTCCTACAAGCAAGGGAGCTTTTCTTTATGATGATTTTGAGCATTCTCGCAACTGTTGTTCTGCTCGGTGTGTTGTTCTATCACCGCGTGAGTTTATTCCTGAGCAGTCTGATTCTTCTGGCCTGGACGGCTGCGCTTGGCGCCGCAGGCCTCTGGAATATCTGGCTTTTAGTCCCTCTTGCCATCATTCTTCTGCCGTTTAACCTGGCCCCGATGCGTAAATCAATGATCTCTGCGCCGGTGTTCAAAGGCTTCCGCAAAGTGATGCCGCCAATGTCGCGCACCGAGAAAGAAGCGATTGATGCGGGCACCACCTGGTGGGAAGGCGATCTGTTCCAGGGCAACCCGGACTGGAAAAAGCTGCATAACTATCCGCAGCCGCGCCTGACCGCTGAAGAACAGGCCTTTATTGACGGCCCGGTGGAAGAAGCGTGCCGTATGGCCAACGACTTTGCCATCACCCATGAAATGGCCGATCTGCCGCCAGAGCTGTGGGCGTATCTGAAAGAACATCGCTTCTTCGCGATGATCATCAAGAAAGAGTACGGCGGTCTGGAATTCTCCGCTTACGCTCAGGCTCGCGTCCTGCAAAAGCTGGCAGGCGTCTCCGGGATCCTGGCGATTACCGTTGGCGTGCCTAACTCCTTAGGCCCGGGCGAACTGCTGCAGCATTACGGTACCGAAGAGCAGAAAGATCACTACCTGCCGCGTCTGGCACGCGGTCAGGAAATCCCATGCTTCGCGCTGACCAGCCCGGAAGCGGGCTCCGATGCAGGCGCGATCCCGGACACCGGCGTGGTCTGCATGGGCGAGTGGCAGGGCGAGCAGGTGCTGGGCATGCGCCTGACCTGGAACAAGCGTTATATCACCCTGGCGCCAATCGCCACCGTGCTGGGTCTGGCCTTTAAGCTCTCTGACCCGGAAAAACTGCTGGGCGGTGAAGAAGATCTGGGCATTACCTGCGCGCTGATCCCAACTTCTACCCCAGGCGTTGAAATTGGTCGTCGTCACTTCCCGCTGAACGTGCCGTTCCAGAACGGTCCGACCCGCGGTCAGGACATCTTTGTGCCGATTGACTACATCATCGGCGGTCCGAAAATGGCCGGTCAGGGCTGGCGTATGCTGGTGGAATGTCTGTCCGTGGGCCGCGGCATTACCCTGCCGTCGAACTCAACCGGCGGTCTGAAGTCGGTCGCGATGGGGATTGGCGCTTACGCTCATATCCGCCGTCAGTTCAAAATCTCCATCGGCAAGATGGAAGGTATCGAAGAGCCGCTGGCGCGTATCGCGGGCAACGCCTACGTGATGGATGCCGCGGCTTCTCTGATTACCTATGGTATTATGCTGGGCGAAAAACCGGCCGTGCTGTCCGCGATTGTGAAGTATCACTGTACCCACCGCGCGCAGCAGTCGATCATTGACGCGATGGATATCGCGGGCGGTAAAGGCATTATGCTCGGCGAAGGCAACTTCCTGGCGCGCGGCTATCAGGGCGCACCGATTGCCATCACCGTGGAAGGGGCAAACATCCTGACCCGCAGCATGATGATCTTCGGTCAGGGCGCAATCCGCTGCCATCCGTACGTGCTGGAAGAGATGGCTGCCGCGCAGAACAACGACGTGGATGCCTTCGATAAGCTGCTCTTCAAACATATCGGTCACGTGGGCAGCAACAAGGTGCGCAGCTTCTGGCTGGGCCTGACGCGCGGTCTTACCAGCGCGACGCCGACCGGCGATGCGACCAAACGTTACTACCAGCATCTGAACCGTCTTAGCGCCAACCTGGCTCTGCTGTCTGACGTCTCCATGGCGGTGCTGGGCGGTAGCCTGAAGCGTCGCGAGCGTATTTCTGCCCGTCTGGGGGATGTGCTGAGCCAGATCTTCCTGGCCTCTGCGGTCCTGAAGCGTTACGACGATGAGGGCCGTCAGGAAGCGGATCTGCCGCTGGTACACTGGGGCGTTCAGGATGCGATGTATCAGGCTGAACAGGCGATTGACGACCTGCTGGCGAACTTCCCGAACCGCTTCGTGGCGGGCGCTCTGCGCGCGGTGATCTTCCCGACCGGTCGTCACCATCTGGCGCCGTCCGACAAGCTGGACCACAAGGTGGCGAAGATCCTGCAGGTACCGAGCGCAACCCGCTCCCGTATCGGTCGTGGTCAGTATCTGACGCCGACGCCGCATAACCCGGTGGGTCTGCTGGAAGAGGCTCTGCTGGACGTGATGGCTGCCGATCCGATTCACCAGAAAATCTGTAAACAGCTGGGCAAAAACCTGCCGTTTACCCGTCTGGACGAACTGGCAAAACAGGCGCTGGCCGGCGGCATTATCAATAAAGATGAAGCCGCTCTGCTGGTGAAAGCCGAAGAGAGCCGTCTGCGCAGCATTAACGTGGATGATTTCGAACCGGACGAGCTGGCGACGCAGCCGGTAAAGCTGCCGGAGAAGCACCGCAAGCCTGAAGCGGCGTAACGCGTTTCGCTTATACAAACCCCGCCCCGCGCGGGGTTTTTTATTGCCACATTTTCTCGTAATGACGTGCTAAAGTGTCAAAAAGCGGTCGTTTGAGGAGTCTGTATCGTGCCTGGTTTGAAGATTTCGATTTTGCAGCAACCTTTAGTGTGGATGGATGGCCCCGCCAACCTGCGCCACTTCGATCGTCAACTGGAAGACATTACCGGGCGTGATGTGATTGTCCTGCCGGAGATGTTCACGACCGGCTTCGCCATGGAAGCGGCACAGCAGTCAATGCCGCAGGATGAGGTGGTCGCCTGGATGCACGCCAAAGCGCAGCAGACCAACGCGCTGATCGCCGGGAGCGCCGCCCTGCAAACGGATCGCGGGCCGGTGAACCGCTTCCTGCTGGTGGAGCCGGAAGGGAAAGTGCATTTTTACGATAAACGCCACCTGTTCCGCATGGCGGATGAGCATCATCACTATGAAGCGGGTCACGAACGCGTGGTGTTCGAGTGGCGCGGCTGGCGTATTTTGCCGCTGGTTTGCTACGACCTGCGCTTCCCGGTGTGGTCGCGCAACCGCAACGATTACGACCTGGCGCTGTATGTTGCCAACTGGCCTGCACCGCGCTCCCTGCACTGGCAGTCACTGCTGGTGGCGCGCGCGATTGAGAACCAGGCGTACGTGGTGGGCTGTAACCGCGTGGGAACCGACGGCAACGGGCATCACTACCGCGGCGACAGCCGGGTAGTGAATCCGCAGGGCGAGATCATTGCCACCGCCGAGCCGCATCAGGCGACGCGCATTGATGCGGAGCTGTCGCTGACGGCGCTGCAGGAGTATCGCGAGAAGTTTCCGGCGTGGCAGGATGCGGATCCGTTTAGCATTGGGTGAAATGTTCCCCTCACCCCGCCCCTCTCCCTCAAGGGAGAGGGGGGCGTCCGTACAGGCATTATTTTGTGGGGAACCCTCATCCCCTTTGGGAGAGGAAGGATAAAACATTAACTCACCAGCGCCTGCCCGTCCTTGCGGCTTTCCGTCGCGGCCACGTAGTGCCCTTCCGGCATACGATAGATCACCTGCGCACCGCCGAAGTTGTAATCCTGGAGCGGATCTTCCACCACGATCTGATGCCCGCGTTCGCGCAGCGCGGCAATGGTGTTGCGATCGAACGTCGATTCAACGATCACCTCCCTGCCCTGCACCACGCGCCAGCGCGGGGCGTCGATTGCCGCCTGCGGGTTTTGCCCGTGCAGCATAATGCGCAGCGCCATCTGCATGTGCCCCTGCGCCTGCATCGGGCCGCCCATCACGCCAAAGGACATCAGCGGCTGGCCGTTGCCGTCCATCGCAAAGCCCGGAATGATGGTGTGGAACGGTCGCTTGCTGCCCGCCAGCGCGTTCGGGTGCTTTGGATCCAGCACAAAGCCGCAGCCCCGGTTTTGCAGGCTGATCCCCGTATCCGGCACCACAATGCCTGAACCGAAACCCATGTAGTTGGACTGAATAAACGACACCATCATCCCGCTGGCGTCAGCGGTGCTGATGTAGACCGTGCCGCTCTGCGTCGGGGAACCGTAAATGAAATCAGAGGCGTGCTTGTGATTGATAAGCGCCGCGCGCGACTTCAGATAATGGTCGCTCAGCAGCTCTTTCGCCGCGAACGCCATATGGTCTTCATCCGCCACGTAGCGGTCGAGATCCGCCAGCGCCAGCTTCATCGCTTCGATGGACAGGTGCAGGGACTGCACGGAATCCGGATGATGCTTCTCAATGCCGCACTGCTCAAGAATGCCGAGCGCAATCAGCGTGGCGATCCCCTGGCCGTTTGGCGGCAGCTCCTGCACCGAACCGCCCGCGAAGTCGCGCGACAGCAGCTCTACCCAGTCCACGCGATGGCTCGCCAGATCCTCAGCCGTCAGGTGCGCGCCATGCTCTTTAGCGAAGGCAGCAATTTTCTGCGCCAGCTCACCGCGATAAAAAGCTTCGCCGTTGGTGCGGGCGATCAGCTCCAGCGAGTTCGCCTGCGCCGGGTTACGGAAGATTTCCCCCACGCGCGGGGCGCGGCCTTCCGGCGCGAAGCAGGCGCTGAAGCCCGGCTGATCTTTCAGCTTGCTATAGCCGCGCTGCCAGAGATGCCCAATCAGCGGGGAGACCGGGAAACCGTTGCGCGCGTAGTCAATGGCAGGCTGCGCCAGCGTGGTCAGCGGCAACGTGCCGAAGCGTTCCGCCAGCGCCACCCAGCCGGATACCGCGCCCGGCACGGTCACCGCGTCCCAGCCAATTTCCGGCACCGCGGTTTTTCCGGCAAACAGATCCGCATGCCAGCTCGCAGGCGAACGACCGGACGCGTTCAGGCCGTGCAGCTTTTCACCGTCCCAGACGATGGCAAAGGCGTCGCTGCCGATCCCGTTGCCGGTCGGCTCAACCACCGTCAGCGCCATCGCGGCGGCAATGGCCGCATCAACGGCGTTGCCGCCCAGCTGCAGCATTTTCATTCCCGCCTGTGCCGCCAGCGGCTGCGACGTGGCGACGGCGTTACGGCCCATCATTGGCGGGCGGCGTGAAGCGTAACCGGACGTAAAATCAAGCGCTTTGGTCATCATGACTCCTTAGTCGTGGCGCGGATCGAGCGCATCGCGCAGCCCGTCGCCGAGTAAATTAAAGCCCTGCACGGCGAGGAAAATCGCCACGCCGGGGAAAACGGACATCCACGGCGCCTGCTCCAGAAACCCTTTCGCGGTGTTGAGCATGGAGCCCCATGACGGATTGGGCGGCTGCTGCCCCAGCCCTAAAAACGACAGGCTGGCTTCGGCGATAATCGCTGAGGCAATCGCCAGCGTGGCCTGCACCAGGATCGGCGACATCACGTTTGGCAGGACGTATTTGACGATGATCCAGCGATCCGGCAGACCAATCGCCCGCGCGCCGTCGATATACTCTTCGTTGCGAATAGCGATCACCTGACCGCGCGTCAGGCGGGCGAAGATCGGCATCGCCGAAAGACCGATGGCGATCATGGCGTTCGTCAGGCTCGGGCCCAAAAACGCTCCCAGCGCGATCGCCATGATCAGGAACGGACACGCCAGCAGCGCCTCGATAAACCGCGAGATCACGCCGTCCCACATCTTCTGGAAGTAGCCCGCCACCAGCCCCAGCGGCACGCCGATAACCACCGCGATAACGACCGACATACAGCCCGCCATCAGCGAGGTGCGCGCCCCCCAGATAATGCGGGATAGAATGTCGCGCCCCAGTTCGTCGGTGCCGAACCAGTACATCGCCGACGGCGCTTTGCGCACCGCCAGGAAGTTAGCTTTAACCGGATCGAACGGGGCGATCCACGGCGCCAGCAGCGCCACCAGCACAAAGAAACCCACCACCACCGCGCCGATCACCGCGCTTTTATTGCCGAGGAATTTCTTCAGCACCCGGTTTTGCGCCCGCGGCAGCGCGGGCACAACGGTTTGCGTCGTCAGTTCCGCCATGGTTAACCTCGCATTTTCGGGTTGATAAGGACGTAAAGCACGTCGGCCAGCAGGTTCAGCATCAGGAAGCCGATCGCCACGATCAGCACCACGCCCTGTACCACCGCGTAGTCACGGTTAAATACCGAGTCGACGATCATCTTGCCGAAGCCCGGAATGGTGAAGACCTGCTCGGTCAGCACCGCGCCGCCCAGCAGCTCGCCGAACAGCAGCGTAGTGAGGGTGATGACCGGCACCAGCGCGTTGCGAAACGCGTGCTTTAGGATCACCGCCTTCGGCAGCAGCCCTTTCGCCCGCGCGGTGCGGATGTAATCCGCTTTCAGCACGGCAATCATCGAGGCGCGGGTGTGGCGCATCAGCGTCGCCGCGAGGCCGGTTCCGAGCACGGACGCGGGCAGCAGCAGCGTTCGCAGGTTCTGAAGCGGATCTTCACTGAACGGCACGTAGCCGGATGCGGGCAGCCACTGCAGGTTCACCGAAAAGACCAGTATCAGCAGGATCCCCAGCCAGAAGTGCGGGATCGAGATCCCCGAGATCGCCACGAAGTTCGCCCCGTGATCGACCCAGCTGTTTTTGTTCACCGCCGCGAGGATCCCCATGCTGATGCCAAACACCAGCGCGATAATCATCGCCAGCAGGGACAACTCCAGCGTGACCGGCAGCTTGCTGGCGATCAGCTGCGTCACCGGTTCGTGCGTGCGTAAGGAGACGCCCAGATCGCCCTGCAGCGCCCGCGTCAGCCAGTGGAAATACTGCACGGGGATCGGCGCATCGAGGTTCAGCTCCGCGCGCAGCTGGGCGATGACCGCCGGGTCGCGCTCCTCCCCGGCCATGGCGATCAGCGGGTCGCCGGGCAGCAGCTTTTGCAGTCCGAACACCATCATGCTCACCAGCAGCAGGGTTGGTATAGCCAGCAGCAGACGTTTGCAAATCAGTTCCAGCATGGGTTCTCCTCAGGACCTTTATTTCGCCAGCGTCAAACCCGCCAGACGCACGATGCCGTCCGGGTACGGCTTAAAGCCCTGCACACTTTTGTTCAGACCGAAAATGCGCGGCTCGAAGTAGAGGTAGGCAATCGGCATGTCGGTTTGCAGCTGCTTCACCACCTTGTCGTACAGCGGCTGGCGTGCGGCCTGATCGGTGCTCTGGCGCGCCTGGGTCAGCCACTCATCGACCTGCGCGTTGCTGTAGCGGCCGTCGTTCAGCGTGCCTTTGCTGTGGATAAAGCCGTAGATGCTGCCGTCCGGATCCGGACGACCCGACCAGCCGGAGAAGCTCAGCTGATAGTCGCCGCTCTGCTGTCGATCCAGCAGCGTGGCGAATTCGGTCATCTGCAGGTTCAGGTTAAATCCGGCCTCGGCGACCATCGCCTGCAGCACCTGGCCCACCTGCTGTGAGGTTGGGTTGTTCGGCACCAGCAGGTTGACGGTGAGCGGCGCGGTGACGCCTGCCGCTTTCAGCAGCGCTTTAGCCTTGTCGACGTCACGCGGCGGGACTGGCAGGTTGACGTGATACGGGCTGACCGGGGAAAACGCCTGGTTTGCCGGGGTGTAAAGCCCTTCGAAGACCACCTGGTTCAACGCATCGCGGTCGATGGCCTGTGAAAACGCCTCGCGCACGCGGGCGTCCTTGAACGGATCGTTGGCAGGCACCTTGCCGTTGTTGATGTTGAAGGTGATGCCCTGATAGCCCAGGCCCGTCACCTTCGCCAGCGCCAGCTTGCTGTCGGCTTCGACGGTTTTAACGTCGCTTGCGGCGATGCCTTCGGTCAGGTCAAGATCGCCCGCGCGCAGGTTCGCAAGGCGCACGGAGGCATCCGGGATCGGCAGATAGATGATTTTGTCGAAGTGGTAAGCGCCTTTGTTCCAGTAGTTGTCGAAGCGGGTCAGCACGATGCGGTCCTGGGACACGCGGCTGTCGAATTTATACGGGCCGGAGCAGACCGGGTGGGCGGCAAAGTCAGGCTTTTTCGCCGCCTCGGGGGCCATCATCGCGCCCGCGCGGTCGGTGAGCTGCATCAGCAGCGCGGCATCGGGGGTCTTCAGGTGCAGCGCAATCTGCATCGGGCCGGTGACCTCGACCGATTCAACGGAAGAGATCTCGCTTTTACGCAGAGAGCCTTTTAAGGTCAGGGCGCGGTCGAGGTTGTATTTTGCCGCGGCGGCATCGAATTTCTCACCGTCGTGGAAGGTGACGCCTTCGCGCAGATTGAGCGTCAGGGTTTTACCGTCGTCACTCCACGCCCAGTCTTTAGCCAGGCCGGGGACGACCTTCAGATTTTCATCCACGTCCACCAGCCTGTCGCACAGGGAGGCAAAGACGAAGCGGCCATAGTAGGTGCGCGCCAGATGCGGGTCGAGCATGTCCGGGTCAGCGCCCAGGCCGATCCGCAGCACGCTTTCAGAATGGGCGGGCAGCGCCGCGCCAAGCAACATAACACTTCCCAGTACGGTCAAAAGAGAATTACGCATTGTCATTATCATGAGTTCCTTGAAGGAAGGGACGAGTGGGTGGCCGCGTGTTCAAACAGCGCGCGGCGGCGCAGAAAGGCGGCGGATGGCGGTGCGATCTGAATAATGCTGCGATCGCGGTTGATCTCCTGCCAGCGATGACAGGCAACCTGACGTCCACCGTCGAGCACCTGATTGATCGGCTCAACCTGGCGGCATTCATCGGTAACGTACGGGCAGCGGGTGTGGAAACGGCAGCCGGAAGGCGGGCTGGCCGGGTTGGGCAGATCCCCCTGCAGCAGCGGCGCGTCGCGTTCAACGCCCGGCTGCATCTGCGGTGCCGAGGCGATCAATGCCTGCGTATAGGGGTGCAGCGGCGCGTCAAAAATCTCGTCGACGGTGGCAAGCTCGACGATTTGCCCGAGATACATGACCGCCACGCGGTCGCTCATATGGCGGATCACCGCCAGGCCGTGGGCGACAATCACCATCGTCAGCCCCAGCTGGTGCTTCAGGCTTTCCAGCAGGTTGACCACCTGTGCCTGAACGGAGACGTCCAGCGCGGACACCGGCTCATCGCCCAGCAGCAGCTTCGGTCCCGAGGCCAGCGCGCGCGCAATGCCGATACGCTGGCGCTGCCCGCCGGAAAACTCGTGCGGATAGCGCCCGGCCCAGGCGGCAGGCAGGCCAACGGTTTTGAGCAGCTCGGCAACGCGGTACTGGCGATCCGCTTTTTTCATGTTCTGATGCAGCCACAGCGGCTCCCCGACGATCTGCTCCACCGTCATGCGCGGGTTGAGCGAGGCGAAGGGATCCTGGAAGATAATCTGCAGCTCGCGCCGGAGCTGGTTCAGGCGGGCACCGGAGGCGTTGGTGATCTCTTCCCCCTGGTAAAACACGCGCCCTTCGCTGGCGGCCAGCAGGCGCAGCAGCAGACGACCGAGGGTAGATTTCCCGGAGCCGGACTCGCCGACGATCGCCAGCGTTTCGCCCGGCATCACGGCAAGCGAAACGCGATCGACCGCGGTGACAAACCGTGCCGGGGTAAAGAGTTTTTTGGGGCCGGGGAAAAGCTTGCTGAGGTCACGGGCTTCAAGAATGGGCGTGGTCATGCGATTTCTCCCAGGGCAATGTGCTGTTCGAGCGGCACGCGGAAGCAGGCGACCTGATGGCCCGCGCCGAGCGCGGTGAGCTGCGGTTTTTCAGCATGGCAGCGCGACTGCGCAAACGGACAGCGGGTGGCAAAACGGCAGCCTTTCGGCATGGATTCCGGGAGCGGGACCGATCCGGGAATGGTGGAGAGCTGGCCCTTGCGTGCCCCAAGTGAAGGAATCGAGCCCATCAGGCCGATGGTGTACGGATGCTGCGGGTCGGCAAAGATGGCCTCCACGCTCCCCTGCTCCACCACCTGTCCGGCATACATCACCGCTACCTGCTGGGCGACTTCTGCTACGACGCCTAAATCGTGGGTGATCATCAGCACCGCCGTGCCGGTTTCCTCTTTTAAGGCGTTGAGCAAGGCGAGGATTTGCGCCTGGATGGTGACGTCGAGCGCAGTGGTGGGCTCGTCGGCAATCAGCAGTTTGGGATGGTTAATCAGCGCCATCGCAATCATCACCCGCTGGCGCATGCCGCCGGAAAGCTGGTGGGGATATGCTTTCAGGCGCATCTCTGCCGCCGGGATCTGTACCTTCTCGAGGATCTGCAGCGCGACCTTCATCGCCTCTGCGCGCGAGACGTTCTGGTGTCGCATAACCGCTTCGCTAAGCTGATCCCCCAGCGTAAACGCCGGATTGAGCGAGGTCATCGGCTCCTGGAAAATCATCGCCAGCTCGCTGCCGCGCAGGTCGGCATATTCCCGCGGCGAGAGCTTTCGCAGATCGTGGCGGCGAAACTGCATCTCGCCGCTGACAATCTGCGCGCTGGCGGGCAGTAACCCCATCAGCGCCAGTGAGGTGATACTTTTCCCGCAGCCGGACTCACCCACCAGCGCCAGCGTTTCGCCCGCCCTGACGGTCAGCGAGATACCATCAAGCACGCTAACCGGCGAGCCAGCAAACGTAACGTTGAGGTTTTGCACCCGCAATACGGGCGTGGCGTCCTTAAAGGGTATTGTCGTCATGGCGTGAAGTCGTCCTCAAGGTGGATCGCCAGAATCAGGGCGGTTTGCAGGCTGAGCAGGTGTTCGCGCATGGCGGCCGCGGCTTCATTAGGCTGGCGATGGATAATCGCAGACATGATCTTATGGTGGTGGTCGTTATAGCTGTCGACACGTTCGGGCGTGCGGGCTAATTCGCGCAGATGCTGCCAGCCTGGTTCGCGCCGAACGGCATCAATGGCATCAAACAGGCCGAGCATCAGACGGTTGCCCGCCGCCTCGGCAATTGCCCGGTGAAAGGCGCTGTCCCAGAGTTCGTTGAGATCGCGGTCATCCGGGCTGACCTTGTCGATGCGTTCCAGCATGCGCTGCATGAGCGCGAGGTTTTCCCTGGTGGCACGCAGTGCCGCAAGCCGGGCTAAGCCGGGTTCGAGCTGTAGACGAGCTTCCATCACTTCCAGAAGGTTGGTCTGCTGAACCAATCCCTGAAGGGCCAGCGGTTCAACAGGTGCCGCCGGGCCAATAAAGGTCCCTTTGCCCTGCTTACGCCAGATGCGCCCCTCTTCTTCCAGCACGTCCAGCGCACGACGCACTTCGCGTCGTCCTACGCCGAGAGTGTCCGACAGCTCACGTTCCGTGGGCAGCGGTATGCCTGGTGTTGACTCATGCTGGTTGATAAGCCCGCGCAGCTGCTCAAGCGCGGTGCTGGAATTTGCCAGAAACCGTGACGGTTTTTCCATATTGGTTCGCTCGCTTTCATCATTGCTTTATTTTTATTAACGATAAGTTATTGATATGGAATGAAGCTTATCGTGCTAATGATTAAGCAATAACCAAACCAATACTTAATTGGTTCGGCATATTTTTGGAAAGCAGGAGTTAACCAAATGATTCTGCGTGAATTATTTTTACAGAAAGAAACATTCTGAACGAGGTGCGAGGAGAGGATCGATGGAGAAATGCACAACCATAGTGCAAATAATGCACTACACCTGTGCAATTGTTAATAAATTGCACCATGCATATTAACTTTATGTTAACAATAAGTGAGAGGATGAGATTACAGAAGGCTGAAACGACGAAGGCCTGAATCATTTCTGATTCAGGCCTTCTGAATAGTGGCGGAACGGACGGGACTCGAACCCGCGACCCCCTGCGTGACAGGCAGGTATTCTAACCGACTGAACTACCGCTCCACTGTTCCCGTTTGGGGAACGAGGCGCATATTACGGTGCGCCTCCGATCTCGTCAACGCTTTTTCTCACGTTTTGAATCGTTTGCTGCAAAAATCGCCCAAACGATGATTTTACAGGCATTCAGGCGTTTTTTCAGGCGCGCCACATACAGCTGCCGCCCTTCTTCTGTACCAGATCAAGCCGGGATTCGTGGTTAAGAAGCTCTTCATCACTGGCTAAAACAACCCGCAAGCGACTGGCCTGACGAACAACACGCTGAATGCCGGCTTCGCCTTGCGTCTGCTGGGATTCATTTTCCATACTGAACTTCATTGACGTCTGCCCGCCGGTCATCGTCAGATAGACATCGGCCAGGATCTGGGCATCGAGCAACGCCCCGTGGAGCGTTCGCTTGGTATTGTCTATCTCGTAGCGCGAGCAGAGTGCATCCAGGCTGTTACGCTTGCCGGGGAACATCTTCCTTGCCAGCGCCAGGCTGTCCGTCACCTTACAGAAGGTGTTCGTCTTCGGAATATCACGATTAAGCTTGCTGAATTCATAATCCATAAAGCCGATATCGAACGATGCGTTATGGATGACAAGCTCGGCGCCCTTGATATATTCCAGGAACTCGTCAGCGACATCCGCAAAAGTCGGCTTATCCAGCAAGAACTCATCGGCAATACCGTGAACGCCGAACGCTTCAGGATCCACCAGCCGATCGGGTTTGAGGTAGACGTGGAAGTTGTTCCCCGTAAGACGACGGTTCACCACTTCAACGGCGCCGATCTCGATGATCTTATGCCCTTCGTAGTGCGCGCCGATCTGGTTCATACCGGTGGTTTCGGTATCGAGGACAATCTGGCGAGTAATTGCAGTGCTCATAGCGGTCATTTATGTCAGACTTATCGTTTAACTGAACGTTTCGAATACAGGAAGTCTACCAGAGATGCGTAAACAGGTAGAAATTTTCACCGATGGATCTTGTCTCGGTAACCCAGGGCCCGGCGGCTACGGCGCGATTATGCGCTATCGCCAGCACGAAAAAACCTTTAGCGAAGGCTATTTTCTGACCACCAACAACCGGATGGAGTTGATGGCGGCCATCGTGGCGCTGGAGGCGTTAAAAGAACATTGTGACGTGGTGTTAAGCACCGACAGTCAGTACGTGCGTCAGGGGATCACCCAGTGGATCCATAACTGGAAAAAACGCGGCTGGAAAACCGCCGATAAGAAGCCGGTCAAGAACGTCGATCTCTGGAAACGTCTTGATGCTGCGCTGGGGCAGCACCAGATTAAGTGGGAGTGGGTTAAAGGCCACGCTGGCCACCCGGAAAACGAACGCTGCGACGAACTGGCGCGTGCTGCGGCATCCAATCCCGCACATGAAGATGCGGGCTATCAGCCCGACGCCTAATCGGTTTTTTTGTACTGCCGCGTGGCGCCGACGGTCTGGCGAATGGGCGTTTTCGACTTGCTCTGCTTCATAGGGTTAAGCGTAAGGGGAATAGTTCGCTTACGCGCAACGATAAACTGCAAACAGCCCAATGCAGGGAGATGGGTGCTCAGTACCACGCCCCCCTGCCGCGCCCAGGGCAGCACCTGAAAACCTCCGTAGCAGAGCACCTCAAAGTTCAGCAGCGAAAGCCAGTCGAGCTGGCGCATCATGGTGAACATCCGGCTGTTGTAAGGTGGAGTCCGGCGCAGCACCGGTACTAGCTTACGCAGGCCCATCAGGCTTAGCGGATTGAATCCGCTAAGTACCAGCCAGCCGTCATCAATCAACACGCGATCGGCTTCGCGAAGCAGACGATGCGGATCGCTGCACCAGGGTAGCGTATGTGCGAGCAAACACGCATCGACGGATTTTTCCGCAAACGGCAGATGCAGCGGGTCTGCCTTCACCTGAACCGGCGATCCGCCGAGAGAGACGTTAACCTGATGCGAGATAGCGCAGCTTTCGGTATTGATTTCCGCGCTGAGATTGCCAATCTTAAGCAGGTGAAAGCCATACATTTTCGCGAGCCAGGGCTTCAGCTGCTGTTCTAACGCTTCGCGATAGTATTCACCCCAGGGCAATTCCGCCCAACGTTCCGGTGCTGCGACAGTCTGAGGTATCCTTGCCGGTTTCATCAAAACACCCGCCACGCTCTAAGAGGTAATGTATGAATCTTATCAGTATTCCAGCGTTTCAGGACAATTACATCTGGGTTTTGGTTGACGACGATCGCCGATGCGTCATTGTCGATCCCGGAGAATCCGCCCCTGTTCTGCACGCCATAAAAGAGAACGGCTGGAAGCCAGAAGCCGTTTTGTTGACGCATCATCATAACGATCACACTGGCGGCGTGCCTGAACTGAGCGCCCATTTTCCGCATCTTGTGGTTTACGGACCGGCAGAAGCACAAGATAAGGGAATCACGCATGTAGTCGAAGAAGGCGAAAATATCCTCATACGCGAGTGGGAGTTTTCCGTATTTGCTACACCGGGTCACACTTTGGGACATCTGTGTTTCTACAGTAAGCCTTATCTTTTTTGCGGCGATACGCTGTTCTCCGGAGGCTGCGGAAGACTATTTGAAGGTACGCCAGCTCAAATGTATCAGTCTTTACAAAAGATTAACGCGCTACCCGATGAGACGCTCATTTGTTGCGCCCATGAGTATACATTAGGAAATATGAAGTTTTCCGTGAGCCTCTTACCCGAGGATCGAGCGATTCAGGATTATTATCACAAAGTGAAGGAGTTACGTGCAAAAAACCAAAAAACACTCCCCGTAATTCTGAAAAACGAGCGCCAAATTAATTTATTTTTACGAACAGATGATATTGATTTAATTAATAAAATTAACCAAGAAACAAATTTGCAACAACCAGAACAACGATTTGCATGGTTAAGGTCAAAGAAAGATAACTTCAGATAATTGCGGGTTGCCTTTTCAAAATTTCGCCGTTATCATCGCTCGTCTTTTAAGCAACTATTGACACACACATGAAGGCAAAAGCGATATTACTCGCCTCTGTCCTGCTTGTAGGTTGCCAGTCGCAAAACGGCAGCAACGTACAACAGCACGCACAGAGCCTTTCTGCGGCTGGTCAAGGGGAAGCAGGGAAGTTTGCAAGTTCGGCGCGCTGGATGGACGATGGAACATCTTACGCGCAGGATCAAGACTTGTGGACCTCTATTGGCGACGAGCTAAAGATGGGAATTCCGGAAAACAGCCGGATTCGCGAACAGAAACAGAAGTATTTACGCAATAAGAGCTATCTCCACGATGTAACTTTACGGGCAGAGCCGTATATGTACTGGATAGCCGGGCAAGTTAAGAAACGTAACATGCCTATGGAGCTGGTACTCCTACCCATAGTGGAGAGCGCTTTTGACCCACACGCGACGTCTGGCGCCAATGCCGCAGGCATTTGGCAGATCATTCCGAGCACCGGGCGAAACTATGGTCTGAAACAGACCCGCAACTATGATGCGCGTCGCGATGTTGTCGCTTCAACGACAGCCGCTCTCGACATGATGCAACGTCTGAACAAGATGTTTGATGGCGACTGGCTGTTAACGGTCGCAGCGTATAATAGTGGCGAAGGTCGTGTACTGAAGGCAATGAAAGCGAATAAAGCACGGGGTAAATCCACCGATTTTTGGTCGCTCTCACTGCCACAGGAAACAAAGATTTACGTACCGAAAATGCTGGCATTGAGCGATATTCTCAAGAACAGCAAGCGTTACGGTGTACAACTGCCAACACCAGACGAAAGTCGTGCACTGGCGCGTGTTCGCCTCAGCAATCCGGTTGATATTCAACAAGTTGCTGATATGACGGGTATGTCGGTAAGTAAATTGAAAACCTTTAATGCAGGCGTTAAAGGCTCGACGCTGGGGGCAAGCGGCCCGCAGTATGTGATGGTTCCGCAGAAACATGCGGCGCAGTTACGTGAGTCTTTAGCATCGGGTGAAATTGCCGCCGTTCAGTCAACGCTGATCGCCGATGCTTCATCCGTTAGCAGCCGCAGCTATAAGGTGCGTTCAGGGGATACCCTTTCAGGCATTGCCTCACGTCTTGGCGTGACGGCGAAAGATCTGCAGCAGTGGAATAATCTGCGCAGCTCTGGGCTGAAGGTGGGTCAGACACTGACGGTGGGTGCAGGTAGCAGCGCACAGCGTCTCGCCAGCAACAGCGATAGCATTACCTATCGCGTGCGCAAGGGCGATTCACTGTCCAGTATCGCAAAACGACACGGCGTAAACATCAAGGATGTGATGCGCTGGAACAATGATACTGACAATCTGAAACCAGGCGACCAGTTGACGCTGTTTGTGAAGAACAGCGCGACGCCAGACTCCTGATAACACGATCGAAAGATAAAAAGGCACCGATTCCCCTCGGTGCCTTTTTTGTTTATCCCGCTTTTTGCGCTTCGGCCATGATGGTATCGCTGGTAAACGATCCATCTTCCTGCAGTTCAAAGTACGCTTTTACCTCCGCGGACGCACTCTCCTGATAGAGCCTGATCGCCTGGCTTAATGCTTCCGGGGTGCGCATACGCGCGATCCAGGAGCTGAACTCCAGCGGTAAGCGGTCTGTAATCAACGCGCGCGCGATCAGCCCCGCTTCAGTGATAAGCGACAACCACTCTCCGCTGGCGTAGTTTTGCACATGCGAGGTATCGCGCAGCGCTTCTACCGTCTGCAGCCAGATATTGCGCACCGGGTGTCCGGGAGACATCACATCCATAATGATGAAGGTGCCGCCCGGCTTCAGAACACGTTTGACCTCGCGCAATGCCTGGCCGACATCGTGCCAGTGGTGCGCGGAGTAACGGCTGATAACCACCTCAAACGACTCATCATCGAACGGTAAGGATTCGGCATAGCCCTGTTGCGTATCGATGTTGTCCAGTCCCTTCGCTTTCGCCGCACCGGCAACAACGTCCAGCATCTGGCTGGATAAGTCATACGCGGTAACGTGAGCGACCTGCTGCGCAGCCGTAAAGCTGGCATGCCCTGCCCCGCAGCCTAAATCCAGCACGTGCGCCTGCGGGAACGCCGCCAGACGTTCACCGAGACGCACCAGATCGCGGCCAGAAGCATGCACGGCGCTGCTCAGATAGGCACTTGCCTGAGAACCAAACTGTTTTTCTACATTGTCATGATGGGAGCGTGTTGTTGTCATCGTACTGTCCTTTGTGAGTGAAAAATAAAGGGCAGCACCCGCGCAGGCCTGCCCCACGGCAGACCTGACACACCATTATTTATCAGGTTTGCCGGGACTGAATTCGACTAGTAGAGGGTTATGATCCGAGGCGCGCGTCACCAGAACCGAGGCATCGTGCACGCTCAAACCACGATAGAAGACAAAATCGAGAGGGCGACCAAAGGCTTTTTTGCGCTGGTCATCGCTAAAACGAACTTCACGCAGCGACATTTCGCGCGCAAAGCGATACAGCGCATTCATGCGCGGACGGCTCCAGGCATTGAAATCGCCGGCCATAATGATGGGCCCGCTGTGATGGGCAATCTGATCGCCGATCGGAAGTAGCTGCTTACTGTAGACATCCACGCCCAGACTGAAATTTACCGCATGGATATTTACGACCATCAGCATTCGGGTATCCGGCAGCGGATAGACCGTCACCAGCGCCGATTTTGCCAGACGCAGGATAGGTTCACGTTCGCGCAGTGGACAGCAATAAACCGGATGTGCTGCTGAAAGCGTCATCACACCTGAGGGGTGTTGCGGCAGGACAAACGCAGGCACCTGGTCGGCGGCAAGATAGTTCGTGGTGGCAAAGCGTACCAGTTCAGGGGTGGTTTGTGCCTCCTGAAGCAGAACCAGATGGGCATCTTTTCCAAAGTTCTTGAGTACCGATAACCATTCGGCACGCTGCTGCTTAAAGATATTCCACACCAGTACACGGATTTTTTCATCGCTGCTTAACGGCGTGCCGGCGGGTAATGCCTGGCTTATGCTCGCAAATGACCCCGGAGGCAAGATCCTCTCCGCGGGCATTCCGGCAACATAACGCATGGCATAGGTATTTTTTCGCACTTTTGGAAACAGCCTCTGTAACATTAGAACCAGCCCGGAAAACGGACTGGTTCTAATGTTATAGGGACTTTAGGTCATACTTTCAACGCAATTTCTGAGAAACCGCTTTCCAGTTTTGTAAGCAAGCACTTACTGATGTTAACCCAGCGCGACGCGAGCAGGTTTATCAAGGCGCCCACTCAGGCCAATCAGCAGGAAGGCCACCAGGACAATCACCGCGCCAATCCACGGAGTCTGGGTTAACCCAACATGCGCTACGGTTTGTCCGCCAATGATGGAGCCCAGCGCAATGCCAATATTAAATGCGGCAATGTTTAGACCCGATGCCACATCCACCGCATTTGGCGTATAGAGCTCGGCTTTCTGGACCACGTAAACCTGAAGCCCGGGGACATTACCAAAGGCAAAGATCCCCATGACCAGCACGGTGACCAGCGCGGCGTAGTGTAGCGAAGCCGTGAACTGGAAAATCATCAGCAGAACAACCAGGGCGGCGAAGATGAATTTCAGTGCCGGTACCGCACCATGCTTATCCGCAAGCTTGCCGCCCCAGATATTGCCAATGGCAACGGAAATACCGTATCCCAGCAAAATCCAGCTCACGGCATTGGGTGAGAAGCCCGCCAGGTCCTGCATCATCGGCGCCAGGAAGGTAAAGGCGGTGAATACGCCACCATAGCCCAGCGCAGTTACCGCGTAGATAATCAGCAAACGCGGATGCGTGAGCACCTTCAGCTGATCGCGCAGGCTGGCGCTTGCCCGGCCTGGAATATTCGACGGTACCAGCAGCAGGCTGGCCACCAGGGCGATGACGCCCAGCAAGGAGACGGCCAGAAACGTTTCACGCCAGCCGAAGTGTTGTCCGATAAACGTTCCCAGAGGTACGCCCGTAACGAGTGCGACGGTCAACCCACCAAACATGATCGCAATAGCTGAAGCCGCTTTCTCTTTGGGCACCAGGCTTGTTGCTATGGTGGAACCAATCGAGAAGAAAACGCCGTGTGCAAGGCCGGTCAACAGACGGGCAATCACCAGCGTGGTGTAGTCCGGCGCCTGCCAGGCCAGAACGTTGCCGGCGGTGAACAGCACCATCAGCGCGACTAGCAGCTGCTTACGCGGAAAACGTCCGGTCAGGGCCGTCAGCACTGGCGCACCGACGGCGACGCCCAGGGCGTAGATTGATACCAGCAACCCCGCAGAGGGCAACGAGATCGCAAGCTGGTTAGCAATAGTGGGAACCAGGCCCACGATAACAAATTCGGTCGTGCCAATTGCAAAGGCACTGATCGTCAGGGCAAGTAGCGCCAGTGGCATAAAATACTCCGTATCATCAGGATTAAGATGACAGGCAGTATGCGCCAGTGCTTAAATAACAAAAATGGTCAAAATCTCAATAGAATTTTGCAGGTGGTGCAAAAATGAAAGCAACTTCGGAAGAGCTGACAATCTTTGTCGCCGTCGTTGAAAGCGGCAGCTTTAGCCGCGCGGCCGAACAGCTGGGACAGGCTAATTCGGCCATCAGCCGTTCGGTAAAAAAACTGGAGATGAAGCTTGGAGTGAGTCTGCTCAACCGAACGACGCGGCAGCTGAGCCTGACGGAAGAAGGAGAGCGTTACTTCCGCCGCGTGCAGTCGGTGTTGCAGGAGATGGCTGCAGCGGAGACGGAGATTATGGAGACCCGCAGCACGCCGCGTGGATTGCTGCGCATTGATGCGGCCACGCCGGTGGTGCTTCACTTTCTGATGCCGCTGATCAAACCTTTCCGCGAACGCTATCCGGAGATGACGCTTTCTCTGGTCTCCTCAGAGACGTTTATCAACCTCATCGAGCGTAAAGTAGATGTGGCGATCCGGGCGGGAACACTGACAGATTCAAGCTTGCGCGCCCGCCCTTTGTTTGCCAGCTACCGCAAAATTATCGCATCACCAGAGTATATTGCCGAACATGGTAAACCGGAGACGGTTGAAGAACTGAAGCAGCACCTGTGCCTGGGCTTTACGGAGCCGGTGTCGCTGAACACCTGGCCTGTTGCCTGCCATGATGGTCAACTTTATGAAATTACCTGCGGATTATCGTCTAACAGCGGAGAGACGCTCAAACAGCTGTGCCTGGAAGGGAACGGGATCGCCTGTTTATCAGACTATATGATTGATAAGGAGATAGCGCGGGGTGAACTGGTGGAGCTGATGGCCGACAAACGTCTGCCGGTCGAAATGCCCTTTAGCGCAGTGTATTACAGTGACAGAGCGGTAAGCACGCGCATTCGCGCCTTTATTGACTTCCTGAGTGAACATATAAAAACAGCTCCAGGAGGAGCTGTGTGAGGGTTCAGGTTACAGAGGGTGGGTCGAACTTAATCCCAGTCAGGAGCTAAACCTTCCGGGCTTACCAGGCGATCGTTGCACTCCAGTGCTGCGATCGCTTTTTTATCGTCAGCATCCAGATGAAGATTCGCTGCTAACAGGTTGCTGGCCAGGTTTTCACGCTTAGTTGATGATGGGATCACTGTATAACCTTCACCCATTGCCCATGCCAGAATCACCTGCGCAGCAGTGGCGTTATGTTTCTCTGCGATACGTCTAATCACTTCATCTTTCAGCGCTTTACCGTAGGCCAGCGTCATGTATGAAGTGATGTGGATCCCGTGCTGTTTTGCCCAGTCCACGACTTTGCGGTTTTGCAGGTATGGAGACAGCTCAATCTGGTTGGTCGCAATATTTTCTGCGCCAACAGCGGCAATGGCTTTTTCCATCAGCGGAATGGTGAAGTTGGAGATCCCAATTTCGCGGGTTAAGCCCTGTTTTTTCGCTTCCAGCAGCGCCTGCATGAATTCTTCTACTGAGACGGCATCATTCGGTGATGGCCAGTGGATCAGCGTCAGATCTACGTAGTCAGTACGCAGTTTTTTCAGGCTCTCTTTCAGGCTAGGGATCAGCTTATCTTTGCTGAGATTCTCAATCCAGATTTTCGTGGTGATATACAGTTCATTACGCGGCACACCACTCTCTTCGAGAGCTTGTCCAACGGCAGCTTCATTTTCATAGATCTGTGCCGTATCAACTGCACGATAACCCAGTTCGAGTGCGGTTTTAACCGATGCGATAACAACGTCGTCTTTCAGGCGGAAAGTGCCAAGACCAAATGCAGGGAGAGTCATACTATTCCTCAATCATTATGTTCGTAAACTGAGGAAGATTATCGCTGGCGTTGTTATAGAGAAAAAGAGCGAAAAACGCAGAGGATTTTTGCTAATTTCGCAATAATTAAACGACAGATAAGAAAAAAGCCCTGAGCGTGAGCTCAGGGCTTTTAATAAGTGGCGGAACGGACGGGACTCGAACCCGCGACCCCCTGCGTGACAGGCAGGTATTCTAACCGACTGAACTACCGCTCCACCGAATACTTCTGTAACCACCGGATTTATGCACCGGCTTACTACTTAATTTGATGCCTGGCAGTTCCCTACTCTCGCATGGGGAGACCCCACACTACCATCG
>OGSH01000039.1_pt1 | contig 128349 bp, 120 predicted proteins | sample 1573821 | NCBI WGS metagenome assembly OGSH01 (sample SAMN03295845, study PRJEB24534) | human gut metagenome | isolation source: fecal sample 5 from infant 6 | host: Homo sapiens | place: USA: Pittsburgh, PA | collected 2014-07 | reverse complement strand
ATGAAGAGGAAATGGAGGCGCTGGAATCGGGCCTACTGCTGATGCTGTATGAGCAGCTATTTATTGAGGGCCAGCCGCCTGAGGCGCTGGCTTTTGAGCACATCAGCAGGTGGCATCGCCAGTGGCTGGGGAATGTGTATGACTGGGCGGGGAGGTTGCGTAATGCCAACTTAACTAAGGACGGCTTCCAGTTTGCCGCTGCCGACAGGATTCCACTTCTTCTCGATGGTTTCGAGAAACAGTTTCTCGCTCAGTCTGGTGCGCTGAAATCCTTGGCTCGTCTGGAGCTGGTAAGTTATCTGGCTGAATGCCATGTGGAGTTTATTTTGATCCACCCATTCAGAGAAGGTAACGGGCGTCTGTCGCGGCTACTTTGCGATGTGCTGTCGGTTCTGGCAGGGAAGGGCTTACTTGATTACAGCCTGTGGGATGAGCAGAAGGCGTTTTACTTCAAGGCAATACAGGCTGGTGTGTCAGGGAACTACAGCCCTATGATGCAACTGGTGAGCGACATCTTGCCAGATTAACGGGCGAGGCCAACGGCCTTCGCCTGTGCCTGATTTTGTTTGAGTTGCTGCTCAATTTTGTGCACAGAAACACCGGTTTCAATTGCGGTTGAGCTGGCAACAGAACGATAGATTTGAGTTTTAGTGATCTGACTATGTACTGTTTTTTTTGTCATCGTGAAAGCCTCGCTGTCTCAGTCCTGATTCTAGTGCGGATTGGGGGGGCTAGCAAGACTGTTATCAGCTCACCAAATGCATAATTCAGCCGCTGGTTATCTTAGGCGGTCGGAGAGGTGAATTCGGAACTGTACTCATTTTTGACCAAGATCACATAATCTGTATTATCATAAGTGATGTTTAATATTATTTGGTTTATAACTCAACGAGTTAATTGATTTTAATGGTGGGTTTGATGAACTCTAATTTTGTTTCTTTATCAAAAGTTTCAGATGATACGGTTGTCGAGAAAATTCTTGATGAGTGGTTTGTAAAGAAAATCAATCTTTTTTTGTATTTTGGAGGAAGCGGTAAAAAGTGCAGGCTATCAAGATGCATTTCTCCCTCTCTACATATAGGCGGAGAGCAGGTAATAACTAATGGGGATGAGTTTTATCTGTCAGAAGAAAGTGACGCACATTCAATTTTAAAATTTATCCCTGACCTACCATTAACTTCTCATTTGACGATCACTAAAGGTTTTAAAATATCAAGATCTATTCGCGGGGAGTATTTCAATTATGAATATTCCGGCAGTGCGTTAGGATACTGGGTAGTTGTCCCTACCCAAATATCAGCTTTTAATAATGGTAATTATCTTCTAACTGATAAGAAGTCATTCAGTTTGAAGGCTGGTTTGTCAGGGGCAGTATATATTTATAGTGTTTACGATGAGGACTATTTGATTTTTGAAGATGACTCTTTTGTTAGCAATAATGACCTGTATATTGATATAAAGGTACTTGATTCTTTTCTTCCTCTTTTTGACTCCAAACAGAGTAAACACGTTGATTTTATACTTGAAAAGTCTCTCTCGAGTAAATTTTTAACATCAAAATACAACATCGCACTTTATTTGATGATGAAAAAACTTGTTGTAAGGAGCGGTGATACTCCTGTTGTAAGTAAATTTAAACTCGACTACGACGAAATGTGGAAAGGAAATGTTTCTGAAAGCACACTCTGCGAGTGGTTTGAAAAGCCTGAGTTGTATATAGAAAAAAGGCAGCGATTGACGCCTGAGAAGAAGAAAGGGTTGTACTTATTCCTCACCCTCTTTATTAAGAAGGAAGGGATAAAAAATACCAAGGAGAAAGCGTCTGTAATCGCGGAAAAATTAAACGAACTGGCGCTTCAGGAGTATCAACTGGACGAAGTGATTTTCACTGCTAATCATGTTAAACCTTGGCTAGAAAAGCCCCTTAGCTAATGTCTTACTAAGCGCTTATCCAAAATTGCATTCCTTCCCAAATCTTCTGTTCTGAAACATGATTGTCTCCACCGAAACCACAGGAGGCAATCATGACCAAATCTTTTAATCAACCCACAGCTGACCAGCGCTTGCAGGCGCTACAAAACTATGGCGAACCTTCAGATCGCTTAGTAAGGGAGAAAGAGCGCCAATATATCACATCGATTTCCCGGTCAACAGCTTGGAAGCTTGAACAAATAGGCAAGTTTCCGCGACGTAAACCACTGGGGGCTAAGTCGTGTGGCTGGTTGCTTAGCGATCTTCTTTACTGGATCAGTGAGCGCTAAGGATCCTGTTTTTCTAGTATTTTTCATCTAATGGTTGGGAATGCATCTTGCTATTTCCACTATTAATAGCGGAATAGCAACTCAACCGGAGGTACTTTTAACATTAAATGATGATGAGGTTTTATGTCGGGAGATCGAGAGTTCCCCATACATGTGCTTCCCGCAAGGGCGGGACATGCAATCTATGAAGTAGTGCAACAAACTCAGGCACCACTTTCCATGGTTGCTGCAGATATGCTTGGTGTCATTTCCCTTGTTTGTCAGAACCGAATTGATGTTTGTAGATTGAATAATCTGCGGAGCCCGACATCACTTTTTATTGTGACAATTGCGGAATCAGGGGAACGGAAAAGCACGGTAAGTAAGTTGTTAATGAAGCCCATTTACCAACTAGAGGAACGGCTATTTGACCTATATAAACAAGAAATAATTAAGTGGCGGTATAACGTAAAGATTTTCAAGGCGGAAGAGAAAGCTTTGATGTCAAGACTGAAGTCAGAGATCCGTGGTGGCAAAGATCCAACCATAACACGTGAAAGTCTGAGTATGCTGCAAGATAGTTATCCTGTAGAGCCTGTCAGATATAAGTTGACGTTTAATGATACCACACCAGCGGCGATAAAAGAGTATCTCTGTGGTGACTGGCGATCAGTTGGCATTTTATCAGATGAGGCTGGGACCATATTTAATGGTTATGCATTAAATGAATTGCCGTTTGTCAACAAAATGTGGGATGGCGCAACGTATTCAGTCGAAAGGAAAAATGCACCTGAGAGGTTAATAAAAAATGCCAGATTGACATTATCCCTACAGGTTCAGTCTGTAGTTATCAATAGATATATTGAAAGAAAAGGGGATATAGCAAAAGGGATAGGTTTTTTTGCTCGTACACTTATTTGTCGTCCCTTTTCCACACAAGGATATAGACAAATAACTAATCCTGTTGTCTCAAGTGAACATTTGCCTGTGTTCCATGAGCGATTAATGGAGATCATCAATGAGAGTATCGAAAACAAAGATGAACGTATTTGCCTGCATTTCTCGCCAGAAGCAAGACAGAGATGGATTGCATTTTATAATCAAGTTGAAACAGAAATGCGGCTACTCGGATTTCTTTCAGACTTTAAAGATTATGCATCTAAAATCGCTGAAAATATGGCAAGGATTGCTGCATTATTACACTATTTTAATGGTGATGAAGGGGATGTATCACTTACCGCTGCTGAAGCTGCTATAGAAATAAGTGCATGGTACGTAGATGAGTATATAAAATTATTTTCCAAACAACAGAAGTTAGATATGGTCAATACAGATGCAGATGAGCTTTATTGGTGGATAAAAGAATATTGCAATCAAAATTTTTTACCATATATGAGGAAGAATACCATACTGCAATATGGGCCTAACCGGTTCAGGGGCCGCGGTAAAGTAAATGAATTATTAAGCACTCTTTATTCTCAAGGGAAGATAAAGGCTGCTAAAAAAGGAAAAACTATCTTTATACAGGCGATGGATACCTGGGGGGTTTAATGAAGTAAAAAAATACCATCGATATACTTGCTTGTTCTAACTAATTGCAGAGTTATTTTGGAACTGCCACCGCAGGCAGGTGATAGCTTTTGCCTAAATTTAAATGTTGGAAAGGTAATATATATTTATTTGATAAATCACTCACAACATATCCCTGTGAATAGCAGGGATATTAAAATCAGAGATGTATGATGAAACTTTACCAAGGTACTCATGGCGATCATATTCTCGCTTACAGAGATAAAATTGCTCTGACAGTCAGTAATGCTATCAATCAGTTTCCACGTACTATGGCATTAAGAGCGGATCTTCATTACCCACCTATTTTAGATAATGGTGATACGGTATGCTGTTTTCCTAACCTTGAACCCGGTGCAATATCACGATTTCTGGATTCGATGAAAGCGATTTTGGAAGCACATGAACATCGCAGAAAGTTTGCTGGGATCAGAGTCAATAAGAACGTTGTACGTAATGTCTGGGCAAGAGAATACTCAAAGAATGGCAAATGCCATTTCCACATTTGCTTGTTCTTTAACAAAGATGCTTACTACCATCTGGGGCATCTCAAACATAGTGGTACACTTAGCAATCTGATAGTCAGGGCGTGGTATAGCGCTCTCGGCTTGGAACTTGAAGATTGTCGTGAAATTGTACATTTTCCGGACAATTGCAGGTATGTGCTCAACGTAAACGATCCTGATTTTGACATCATATACAATGAGTTGCTTGAACGACTGGATTACTTGACCAAGCTTGATACGAAGGTATTTGGTGAGGGAGATAGAAGTTTCGGGTGTAGTCGGGGATAATTTTTACTGCAATGGCCTTTCTTATGCGAGAAAGGCCAAATCAAACCAGATAACGTTAATTATTTAACTTATTCACTTACTGCAATCTGCGCTTCGGACAAAAATATAGCATCCAAAATTTTTGTAGATTGTAGTAGCTTGTCAAGAGCTGTTTGCAATGGAAAAAATACTTCATGTTCCACTGGAAACTCACCATGCTCTTTCCAGCACTCAGTGAGTAAATTAGGTTTAATCGTGACAGGTAGGAAATAGTTACCTTTCCCTTGTTCCAATAGCCCTAGTGTCTGCAGTTGCTCACGGTAGGATTGTTGAACATTACTCGCATAACTAGCAATCTTTTTGACTCCACCAAAATACCCGGCATTCAATTTAAACTCAAAACCAAACAGCCCCTGCTCGGTTCCCGTACCCGTCAGGACGGCTAAAATATAATCATTTCCTTCAGTAACAGTCGAACTGTTTTCAAAGCAATATTTGCAGTTAACGCCTTCAATGACCCAAGCTGGATGGGCCAGCCAGCAATAATCCTGATGTTCATAATTTGCTTTACCTACCCAGCTGTTGTCTTTCATAAATCGTTCAACACACTGATCAAAGCTTTTCCAGAAGGCAGGGCTTAAATGCTTTTCAAAATAAACAACAGCTTCGTTAAACATCTTTAGTTGCGAAAGAATCAGTATACCGGCCTGACGTTCTGCATCGCTGTGTGGATTCATGTCTAATCCCTTAAATTAAAATGTACGAACTCGATTAAGAAAGCAAAATGCGGCATGGGCAGCTGACCTGCTCCCCGTTGATTAGTACACCCCGATGTTAGTAATGTCTTCATAAGCCACATGAGGACATCCCCATGAAGAAGCGTTTTTCCGACGAACAGATCATCAGTATTCTCCGCGAAGCCGAAGCTGGGGTATAGCCCTGGTTTTGTTAATAAGACACCTGCACTCTAAAATTTTTCAGACATATATCATTTCCATGAACGCAACATCATTACGGCGAATTCCTCAAGGATTCGCCTTTTTTGTTTTATTTGTCTCAGGAGATGTCATGAGAAATCGGGAAGGCTTGCATTCGCTGCAGAACTCACTTTCTGGGTTACCGCAATGGGTGTCTGAACGCATTTTGCACCAGGTAAGCCAGTTAACCAGTTATGAACCAATGATCGGCATTATGGGCAAAACCGGGGCTGGTAAATCCAGTCTGTGCAATGCTCTGTTTGCCGGTGAGGTATCGCCGGTCAGCGATGTAGCAGCCTGTACCCGTGAGCCACTGCGTTTTCGTTTTCAGGTTGGAGGGCGGTTTATGACACTAGTGGATTTGCCTGGTGTCGGGGAAAGTGGCGCACGTGATACCGAATATGCTGCTCTTTACCGTGAACAGCTTCCTCGCCTCGACTTGGTACTGTGGTTGATCAAGGCTGATGACCGGGCGCTGTCAGTGGATGAGCACTTTTATCACAAGGTGATTGGCGAGGCATACCGGCATAAGGTGCTGTTTGTTATCAGCCAGTCGGACAAGGCTGAACCCACCAGCAGAGGAGAACGATTATCCACAGAACAGAAACAAAACATCAGCCGTAAAATCTGCCTATTGCATGAGTTGTTCCAGCCCGTGCATCCGGTGTGTGCCATTTCAGTTCGGGCTAAGTGGGGACTGCGGGTGATGGCCGAGCGGATGATTAAGTGCCTGCCGCGTGAGGCCAGCAGCCCGGTGGTGTCGCAACTGAAGCCCTCCTTTCGCACACCGACAGTCCAGAAAAAAGCGCGTGACGATTTTGGTGAAACGATCGGCACGGCGCTGGATGCGGTAAGTGCCCTGCCGTTGATACCGGCTCCGGTGAGGGCAGTCATACGCGCGGTGCGCGATACCGTGGTGTCGGTTGCCCGGGCCGTCTGGAATTTCTTCTTCTGAACGTTTAACGATTGTCTGTTCTTTCCCGAGCCCTGTCGCCTGTGCGACAGGGCTTTCTTTTATTTGTTTTTCCGTTATGAGGAGTCTGCTTATGACCCGTCTGGCTTCGCGCTTTGGCGCTGCAAACCTTATTCGTCGCGACCGCCCGTTAACCCGCGAAGAGCTGTTTCGCGTGGTGCCCAGCGTGTTCAGCGAGGACAAACACGCATCCCGCAGTGAACGCTACACGTATATACCCACCATCTCTCTGGTCGATAGCCTGCAGCGGGAGGGCTTCCAGCCGTTCTTTGCCTGCCAGACCCGCGTGCGTGACCCGGGTCGTCGTGAACATACGAAGCATATGCTGCGCCTGCGTCGGGAGGGGCAGATCACCGGTAAACAGGTGCCGGAAATCATTCTTCTCAACTCCCATGATGGCACCAGCTCGTACCAGATGTTGCCAGGATTATTTAGAGCCGTGTGTCAGAACGGCCTCGTCTGCGGCGAGTCGTTTGGTGAGGTCAGGGTGCCGCACAAGGGGGACGTGGTGAGTCAGGTGATTGAAGGCGCGTATGAAGTGCTGGGCATTTTTGACCGGGTGGAGGAGAAGCGGGATGCGATGCAGTCGTTGCGGTTGCCGCCACCTGCGCAGCAGGCACTGGCAAAAGCCGCGCTTACGTATCGCTTTGGTGAGGACCACCAGCCTGTTACTGAATCGCAGATACTTTCCCCGCGCCGCTGGCAGGATGAGAGTAACGACCTGTGGACTACCTACCAGCGTATTCAGGAAAATCTGATTAAAGGCGGGCTCAGCGGACGTAGTGCAAAAGGCGGGCGAACGCATACCCGTGCCGTGCGCGGCATTGACGGCGACGTTAAGCTCAACCGGGCGCTATGGGTGATGGCGGAAGCTATGCTCTCCAGATTTGAGGCAAACGGATGTTAGCTCCGGCAGCATACGGACACCTCCTGTCCGTTCGTTGATCGATTTCCAGGCATTTTTTCCTCAAAAAGACGATGAAGCCGCATTCTGATTGCATTCATCCTGCAGAAAAAATACCGCTTCCGCTGTCCGTATCCTGTCCGACCCTCTCGTTACACTAATCACTTAATTTTCAGTCCATTAACAGGGTGGAGAACGCCTCTCATGTCTCAGTCTGAGCGCCGCCATGAGCGCCTCGCGGTCCGGCTGTCGCTGATTATCAGCCGTCTTGTGGCGGGAGAAACGCTGATCATACAGACACTGGCCGCCGAATTTGGCGTGTCAGTGCGCACATTGCGTCGGGATTTTCGCGAGCGTCTGGCCTATCTCGATCTGGAATTCCGTAACGGGCAATGTCGTCTGCTGTCCGGCAGCCGTCAGAGGGAGCTGACGGTGCAGACCTTTGTCCGTCAGTCCGGTGTGGAGGCGCTTTTTCCGGATATAGACAACCAACTGGTCAACTCTCTGTTGAGCGCCAGCGAGTCTCCTTGCCTTATCTGGCACAGCACCAACGTCAGGACGCAAGCACGGCCTGAAGTGTTTACGCGACTTATTCGCGCCATCACAGAACACCGTCGGGTAACGCTACTGGCAGAGGGTCATCGTTGCACTGGTCTGGCTCCCTATCGACTGGTGTGCAGCGACGGCTGCTGGTACCTGACCGGTGAACATGAGGGACATATAACGGTTTTCACGCTGGGTGATATTCACACGGTCACATTCAACCCTGCGCTTTTTGTCCCGGATACACAGGTACGTAACCTGTTGTCACACCCAGATTTTCTTCGGGTTTTACCTCACTTTCAAACTTTCCATTCACTTTTCGTTGTCGGTGACGACGGTTTTTCACCCTTTAAGGAGCAAAAATGAAATTACTCACTGCCACCACGCTGGCGCTCAGCCTGTGCGTCGGAACAGTTTTACCAGTAGCCGCTGAAAATATCGTGGGTACGGTTAAGGCCTGGCAGTACATGCAGGCAGATGGCTGGAAATCAGCTGATGGTCTGGACAACCATACCCTTAGCAACGCGCTGTATGGTGCCAGAGTGATCGATAATTATCCCTGGACCCGGCAATTCCTGCTACGTCAGGGATACAATGGAGGCTATTTTCTGGCCGATAAAAATACTAAAACGGTACGCAAACTGGCGCTCAAAACAGCCAGTGGTTCTTCCTCCGATTTGACATCTGTCTACCAGGGTGAGGGAAAGGCATGTGGTTTCGTTCTGATTGATACACAGGCTGCATTGCTTGACGAGGCGCAGCAGCGAGCGAGTGGAACTGATGACCCGGCAGAGACAGTGCGACTAGCCCGGACAAAATTTAAACCAAACACCCTGATGGTCGTGCCTGATAACTGCGTCAATCCCAAACAACAGGCCGCGCTGGAGGCTAAGCGTTCTCAAAAAGATAGGGAGCTGCAGCAATGGGTGGCAAAGCAGAGTATGGCTGAACTCTGCCGCCGAACCGGTAACTGTTGAGGATCTGGTTACAGATGTTTTAACCGCGCCAGATGGCTTGCAGGTATATCTGGCGCAATCCGGTTCGCATTTATTCAGGAAGAAGACCATGCTAAAAATAGTGACCTCTGTTATCCCGGCTTTAATTCTCTCGCTCGCGGCTTTCAGCGCCGGTGCCGCGCAACTTCCGGAAAGTCTGATGGATAAAGACAATCCCGGCCAGGAATACTGGTGCCAGGGTAATGACATCAACACTACAGTCTGCTCAATGGCCGATGTCAGTGATGACCGTAAGTTTGCCCTGATTCAGGACATGCCCGGTCCAGCCTGTGAAGATTTAAGTTTCGGGCTTATTGACCTGGTATTTAACACCGGACTTAACATCCCTTTTGACGGCGGCGACTGCAAAGGGGATGTGAAGGCCGGGTTTGTGCGTGGCACAAAAGATAATGCCCTGTATGTAAAGATTGTCCGGGGCAGCAAAACTTTGCGCTTGTATAAGGTGCAAACGGGTTTCTGACTGAATCCGCACAACAACACTCTCTCAAAGCCCCTGACGCGTCTGCGTCAGGGGCTTTGTCTTTAAAGGTTATCAGAATGTCTGAACTTCAATTACTGCCAACGGGACCTTTCACCCGACAGCAGGCCGAAGCTGTTACCAGCCGGTATCAAAACATCTCTATTGAAGATGACCAGCGCAGTCACTTCCGCCTGGTGGTTCGTGACGCTGAAGGTCGAATGGTCTGGCGGGCGTGGTGTTTTGAACCTGATGCCGGTGAAGGACTTAACCGCTATATCCGGCAGTATGGCATCCTCAGAGCATCCTCCTGCTGACCACACCCATTCATCATTCCTGCATACCCCCATACGCCAGCCATCGTCGCTGGCGTTTTTTATTGACGGAGAATATCCATGACGACAGAAACTCAATGCGAATTGATATCCGCTAATGAACCTCAATTAGACCTTACTGCAACACCAGTACCTGACGAACAACGCATCCGCTTCTGGCCACTGCACTTTGGCGCTATCCCGCAGTGGATAACGCTGGAACCCCGTATTTTCGCCTGGATGGATCGCTTCTGTTCGACCTACAGCGGTGGTATCTGGTCCTTTTACACCCTCAGCAATGGCGGGGCGTTTATGGCTCCCGAGTCTGACAATGATGAGATATGGCGTCTGTTTAATTGCCTGAACGGCAACGATGCCCAAATGAGTGCAGAAGCCGCAGGTATTGCTGTCTGCCTGATTGCGTACAGCCATCACGCCTGTCGCACCCAATGCGATGCCATGACTGAACACTATTACCGCCTGCGGGACTACGCCCTGCAGCATCCAGAGGCCCACGCCATTCTGCGTATTATCGACTGACCGAAGGAGCAACAGATGAAACAGCTTTCCTTTTTACCCGGCGAGATGACGCCACAGGACCGGCGTCTCATTCAGCGGGCGCTCAGGGCTCTGGACCGCCACCTGCATGAGCCCGGCGTGGCCTTCACCTCTACCCACGCCGTACGTGAATGGCTGCGACTGCATATGGCCGCGCTTGAGCGGGAAGAGTTCCGTGTGTTGTATCTGGACAACCAGAATCAGTTGATTGCCCATGAGACGCTCTTCACAGGCACGATTAACCGTACCGAGGTGCATCCCCGGGAAGTGGTAAAACGTGCCCTATACTTCAACGCGGCGGCGGTGATACTCGCGCACAACCATCCCTCTGGTGAGACAACACCCAGCCAGGCTGACAAAACCCTCACGCAGCGACTGGTGCAGGTGCTTCAGCTGGTGGATATCCGCGTCCCTGACCACTTGATTGTCGGCGGCAGGCAAATCTATTCGTTCGCAGAACACGGTCTGCTGTGAGGTATGACATGAAAATTATCAGTAAACGCCGGGCAATGACGATATACCGCCAGCATCCTGAGTCCCGAATCTTTCGCTACTGCACCGGAAAATATCAGTGGCAAGGTAGCGTCTGCCATTACACCGGCAGGGACGTTCCGGATATCACAGGAGTCCTGGCTGTGTACGCCGAACGCCGCCAGGACCGCAACGGGCCTTATGCCTGCCTGATGAGCATCACCCTAAACTGACAATAGTGGAGAACTGTAATGAGCAACATCACTTGGGGCTTGCAGCGCGATATCACGCCGCGCCTGGGAACACGTCTGGTGCAGGAGGGCAACCGGCTGCACTACCTAGCTGACCGGGCCAGTATCACCGGTAAGTTCAGTGACGCCGAATGCCAGAAGCTGGATGAAACATTCCCGCACTTTATCAGCCAGATGGAATCGATGCTGACCTCCGGTGAACTGAATCCCCTACACGTTCATTGCGTCACCCTGTACCACACCGGTTTTACCTGCGAAGCCGACACCCTCGGCAGTTGCGGCTACGTATACATCGCCATTTACCCCACTAAGCGCTAATTACTTTCACGAGAGCAAGCATGAAACCTCAATCTGCAGCAACTTCGCGGGCGGTAAAACCCTGCCTGTCACCCGTGGCTATCTGGCAAATTCTACTGACACGCCTGCTGGAACAACACTACGGCCTGACCCTGAACGACACGCCGTTCAGGGATGAATCCGTTATACAGGAACATATCGATGCAGGTATCACGCTGGCCAATGCCGTTAACTTTCTGGTGGAAAAATACGAGCTTGTTCGTATCGATCGCAGAAGGTTTAGTTGGCAGGAACAATCACCTTATCTTCGGGCAGCAGATATTCTGCGAGCACGGCAGGCAACTGGCTTGTTGCGGCAAAGCCGTAACAACGTAGTACGGTGAATATTGCGTACAACCTTCCTGATTTAAATTTCTGAGCTTTCTCCCTTGTTTACATATTGCATAATGCGCCTGCCATTACCCGGCGGGCGCGTTTGCTTTTTAAGGACAAAATGTCATGCAAACTAAAGCTGAAGTATTAACCGATCATAGCGAGCTGATTTGCTCGACCAGTATTGAACGCATAGTGACTGGCCGCGATGCCGCACTGAAACAGATAGAACAACTCATTCAGCAGCTTGATGCCATTTCACGGCTAACCTCAGAAATTGGCGGTGGCACAGCGCAAGACTGGGCGATGAAGGCCGGGCACCGTTACGATAGCTGGATGACCGAAAAGGTAGACAAAGCGCTGCCTTCCGTTACCCGCAATATTGACCGTAGTATCTGGCGAGACTTGATGTTGAAGTCTGGCATGATGGCCTTGATGGATGCTCAGGCCCGTGACCAGTGGCATAAGAACCTGGAGGAGGGGGATCTGCCCGCCATCAGCGAGGCAAATATCCTCAGTACTTTTGAGCAGCTACATCTGAACAAAATGGATGTGTTTGAGCGTGGCATTATCAATGTCTTCAAAGGGCTGTCGTGGGATTACAAAACCAATAGTCCCTGCAGCTTTGGTAAAAAGATCATCGTCAACAATCTGGTGGCGCATAGCCGCTGGGGCTTTAGCTTAAACTGGGGCTGGCGGCGGGATCAATTAGCGGACCTGGAACGAATGCTGTTTCTGCTTGATGGTAAACCGATACCCGACAACCGTGGCGATGTTACTACTCGATTGATGGAGCATATTCGGGACAACCCTTCGAAGGATATTTACGAAGATGATTTCTTCAGTATCCGTTACTTTCAGAAGGGAACAGTACACATCACTTTTAAACGGATCGACCTGACAGAAAAGATGAATGATATCGTGGCGAAGCACTATCCGGGGATGCTGGCAGCGAGATGAAGAGGGCAGGGAGGTAATTCCTTACCTGACCCATTACCTGACCCGATTCGTATAAAACGAAAAAGGAGTCAGATGATTTCTCATCTAACTCCTTGTTTTATTTGGTGGCCCCTGCTGGACTTGAACCAGCGACCAAGCGATTATGAGTCGCCTGCTCTAACCACTGAGCTAAGGGGCCGTGGCGGTGGATTATAAAGTAACTCCGCGTTGCAATCCAGACATAAGCGTACGGATGCTGTTTTTATAAACAATGTATTTTCAGTCCGTTATACTTGTTCCTCTGATGTATTGTTCGGAGTAATTATGGTTAAGGACATACTGGCACCGGGGCTGCGGGTGGTGTTTTGCGGCATCAATCCGGGGTTATCTTCCGCAGGTACAGGATTCCCCTTTGCACACCCCGCTAATCGCTTCTGGAAGGTTATCCATCAGGCGGGGTTTACCGATCGCCAGCTTAAACCTGAAGAGGCACAGCATCTGCTGGACTTCCTCTGCGGCGTGACTAAGTTTGTCGACAGACCAACGGTACAAGCCAATGAAGTGAAGCTACAAGAGATGCGTAGCGGCGGTCGTCTGCTCATTGAGAAAATAGAAGAGTATCAGCCAGCCGCGCTCGCTATCCTCGGGAAGCAGGCATTTGAACAGGGGCTTAGCCAGCGTGGGGCGCAGTGGGGAAAACAGACGCTGACCATTGGCGCGACGCAAATATGGGTATTGCCGAATCCCAGCGGGTTAAGCCGGATCACGCTGGATAAACTGGTAGAGGCGTATCGGGAAGTGAATGTGGCGTTGAAGGCGCGCGGCCTGTAACTGCCGGAGCCTTAGGCTCCGGCGTCACTGTCAGAACTCGAAGCGTGCGCCCATGTTGTAGCGGCGTCCTTCCACGATGGAAGACTGGTTATAGGACGTTTTGTAGATTGGGTTCACGTCGAACAGGTTATAAACCCCCGCCATCAATGTGATGCTCTTGTTGAGATGGTAGCGTGCCCCTAAATCGACCAGCGCATAGGCGTCGGTTGACGTTGATTTGCCGATGTCAGGCGTATTGCTGCGCCAGCTGGCTTTGCTCCACAGTTCAAGATCGTTAAGTGCATTCCATGTCAGAGACAGGTTGGCCATGCTCGTCGGGAACTCGTTCAGTGCCTCTCCCTTGTACTGACCGCTCTTTTGCTCGCTGTGGGTATAGGTGTAGTTCGCGTTCGCTTTCAGCGCGGTAGTGACCTGCCAGTCGCCGTTCAGCTCCAGGCCATAGATTTCCGCGTCACTGACGTTGAAATACTGCGAGACTTCTTCCGCTTCATACCCGTTGTAAATGCACTTCTGCGTGGCCGTTGCGGTACAGATGGTGTAGTCGCTGATCTTGTCCTTGAATTTGGTGAAGAACACGGTTGCATCCAGTGCCAGTGTGTCCTGTTGCCAGTAGACGCCCAGCTCGGTGTTGACACTCTGCTCAGGTTTCAGGTCATCGTTACCGATCCCAATGAAAGAATACGGATACGAACCGTAGACGCTGGTGAAACCTTCATTGTTCTCACGCAGGTCCGGTTTTTTATAGCCCGCCGATACGCCGCCCTTCAGCGCCCAGCTTTCGTCAATCGTCCAGTTACCGTAGAGTTTTGGCGTGACGTGGTAGCCAAAGTAGCTGTCGTGATCGAGACGCGCCGAGGTGGTGAGGGTGAAGTCCGGAACCATCATCCAGGCATCTTCCGCGAAGATGGCCCAGCCGTCACGGGTGATCTTGCTGACAGGCGTTATGCCCGGCACTTCTTTGTTTTCGATGCCGAAAGTGTCGTCCAGCTCATTACGGGTGAAGTTGATCCCCAGCGTCAGCTTGTGGTCGCCCAGCGTAAAGGTGTTCGCGCTGTTGGCTTCATAGTTTTTCTGCTTAATGAACTGCGAACTCATGCCCGGCACACGATACTCGGTTTTAGCGTTCTCGTAGCTGATGAAGTTCTTCACTTCCAGCAGATCGTCGCCGTACCAGGCATGCTGCGCAAGTGAAGCGGCATCGCGGTCAAAGTCCCATTGCCAGGCTTTATCATTGTGTGATTTTACCTGATGCCCTTTGACGACGTTCAAATCCCACAGTTGGGTGTCGGTCGGCGACATGTTGATGGTGGCATCCAGATTGCCAGCCTGGTGCTTCACAAAGCGCTCATCGGAGATGCTGTCGTCATCACGGCGATCAAGATAATCCGCCGCTACGCTCACCCCGAGCTTGCTGGGGATAATTGGCCCCATCAGGAAGACATTGGTCTGGTTGGTGTTACCGTACTCGCTCTTCTCTTGCAGGAAGTAGTTATCTTCCAGCACACCCGTCCATTTATCGAGGTTGTAGCCTTTTTTGGTGATGACGTTGACCACGCCGCCGATGGAGTCAGAGCCATACAGTGAGGACATCGGTCCGCGAATCACCTCGATTCGCTCAATAGCAGCAAGTGGCGGTAAAAAGGCAGCCTCTGTCCCGATATGGTGTCCGTAAGGACGCGATTCGCGGGTGCCTTGTTTGATGCCGTTGACCATGTAGGAGGTATAGGTCGAGTCCATGCCGCGCATCTGCACATCGCCTGTGGCAAGGCTACCGTTGCCATTACCCACCAATACGCCGGGCATCTCGCGAAGGGCTTCGGTGACGTTCTGGTTAGAGCGGGTGTTCAGTTCTTTCTCGCCGATGACGGAGATGGTCGCCGGTGCCTCACGGCGTTCCTGTGCGAAACCGGTGGCGGTGACCACCAGTTGATCTTCATTATCTGGTGTGGTTTCTTCGGCGAAAACGGTCGCCGGGAGGCTGGCAAGGGCGAGCGAAATCGCCAGCGCGGTACGAGTCTGGTTAATCACAACGCATTCCTCAGAACTGGGTTAAATCGAGCTTGAGTACATAGTCAGCCTTGTTGGCTTTTTCATCCTGCTTCACGCTAACGAAAAGCGTTTTGCTGTCAGGAGAAAGCACCATGCTGTTTGGCATTGCTGCCGTTTTGATGGTGTGCTTCAGGCTGTAAGTGTTGGCATCGATAACGCTAATCTGACGGGCATTGCGATGGGTAACATACACTTCATTGCGGGCAGGGTTATAGACCGCAGCGATGGAGTTTGGCGTGGGAACGCGGTGAACAATTTTACCGCTGCCCAGTTGGACTACCAGCACGTCGGCGGTGTTGGTATCGGCGATAAATCCGACGCCTTTGGCCGTGTTCAACGCGATGTTCAGGAAGTAATGCTTCGGCTCGGAGGGGTCAACCTTCACACGCGACAGAACCTGCGACGTTTTGCCATCCAGGGTAACCAGTTCGCCTTTGCCAGTGACGGCGTAAACTTTATCGCCAGCTTCATCAACGGCGAAACCGACCGGATCCATCCCTTTGAGGGCGTGTAATAGTTTCTGGTTATACGTGTCGACAACCCACAGCACACCTTTATTTTCACTGCCAATACCGGAGACATACAGACGGTGGTGCTTCTTGTCGAGCACCACTTCACGAACGTGGGCTTTATTTTCTTCGTCTGCAAGCTGAAGCATTTTCACTTCTTTATGGGTACGGGTATCCAGCAGGGTCAGTGAGCCATCCAGCGCATTACCTAGCCAGAGAATGTGGTTAGGTTCATCCAGTGAGACCGCAAAAGGACGGCGTTCGGTGGCGATCCGCTCATCGACTTTTAATGATTCAGTTGAAAACAGGAACACTTCACCGGCGGTTTTATCTTTGTCGAAAGAGGGGGCAGAGGCTGCATAGATAGCCTGTTGTCCGGCGTCATAAGCCAGTTCGTAAACGCCATGACCAAGCGTCTGAGAGGCGAACTGATCCTCAGTAAAGTCTTTTGCCAGGGCTGAACCGGCATAAAGTGCCAGTGAAATCGCAAGCGCGCAGAGGGACTGATTTTTTAATGTTTTTAAATTCATGTCATTTTTCTTTACAGTTGTTTACGAAAAGAAAAATGATAATGAAAATAAATATCATTTACAATTGCATGTATAGGCGATGCCCCCTACCAATTTTTGTACACTGCGGAAAATCCCCAAAAAAAAGCTCCCCGGAGGGAGCTTCTTAATAACAGAAACGATTAATCGTCGAGGAAGCTACGCAGTACTTCTGAGCGGCTCGGATGGCGCAGTTTACGCAGCGCTTTCGCTTCGATCTGACGGATACGTTCACGGGTAACGTCGAACTGTTTACCGACTTCTTCCAGCGTGTGGTCGGTGTTCATATCGATACCGAAACGCATACGCAGAACTTTCGCTTCACGGGCGGTCAGGCCAGCCAGAACGTCGTGCGTTGCGGCACGCAGGCTCTCGGTGGTCGCAGAGTCCAGCGGCAACTCGAGGGTGGTATCCTCGATGAAATCACCCAGATGCGAATCTTCATCGTCGCCGATCGGCGTTTCCATGGAGATAGGCTCTTTGGCGATCTTCAGCACTTTACGGATTTTGTCTTCCGGCATCAGCATACGCTCAGCCAGCTCTTCCGGGGTCGGTTCACGGCCCATCTCCTGCAGCATCTGACGGGAGATACGGTTGAGCTTGTTAATGGTCTCAATCATATGCACCGGAATACGGATGGTGCGCGCCTGATCCGCGATAGAGCGGGTGATAGCCTGACGGATCCACCAGGTTGCGTAAGTGGAGAACTTGTAACCACGACGGTATTCAAACTTATCTACCGCTTTCATCAGACCGATGTTACCTTCCTGAATCAGATCCAGGAACTGCAGGCCACGGTTGGTGTATTTTTTAGCGATAGAGATAACCAGACGTAAGTTCGCTTCAACCATCTCTTTTTTCGCACGGCGGGCTTTCGCTTCACCGATGGACATGCGACGGTTGATATCTTTAACCTGCTCGATAGTCAGGCCGGTTTCTTCTTCAATCTGCTGCAGTTTCTGCAGGCCGCGGTGAACGTCATCTGCCACATCGTGCAGTTTTTCAGACCACGGTTTGTTCATCGCGATTGCCGCGTTGAACCAGGTTTCGCTGGTTTCGTTGCCAGTGAACAGGGTGATGAAGTTTTTCTTCGGCATTTTGCACTGCTCAACGCAGAGCTTCATGATCAGACGTTCCTGAGTACGCACGCGGTCCATCATGACGCGCATGCTGTTTACCAGGTAGTCGAACTGCTTCGGCACCAGGCGGAACTGTTTGAACACTTCGGACAGCTTCTGAATTTCTTCCTGCGCGGCAGCATGGCTGCGGCCTTTCGCTTTGATGGTGTCGCGAGTGATTTCGTACTGAGTACGCAGTTCACCGAATTTTTCACGCGCTAACTCAGGGTCGATGCTGTTGTCATCATCGCTGCTGTCGTCGTCGCCATCTTCTTCATCTTCGTCTTCATCGTCATCCATCTCTTCCTGAGAGAGTTCAGAACCGACGTGGGTCGCCGTTGGCGCCATGTCTTCTTCCGCGTTTGGATCGACAAAGCCAGTGATCAGATCGGAAAGACGTGCTTCTTCAGCTTCTACGCGATCGTACTGCTCAAGCAGGTAGGTGATAGCTTCCGGGTATTCGGCAACGGAGCATTGAACCTGGTTAATCCCGTCTTCGATGCGTTTAGCGATGTCGATTTCGCCTTCACGGGTTAACAGTTCAACGGTACCCATTTCACGCATGTACATGCGGACCGGGTCAGTTGTACGACCGATTTCGGACTCAACGCTGGACAGAACCTGGGCAGCCGCTTCTTCCGCGTCTTCATCGGTGCTGTTGGAGGTTTCAGCAAGCAGCAGATCATCGGCATCAGGTGCTTCTTCCATCACCTGAATACCCATGTCATTGATCATTTGGATGATGTCTTCGATTTGATCTGAATCGACGATATCTTCCGGCAGATGGTCATTGACCTCGGCATAGGTCAGATAGCCTTGCTCCTTACCACGTTGGACAAGAAGCTTCAGCTGTGACTGCGGGTTTTGCTCCATAAGACGGTATCCACACTTAATTCGTTTGATTGGTGTCGGCAGACGGGCTGTCGACATTTAAAGCGAGGGCGTACTTATATTATTGCCGCTGCGCCTCTGCGCGGCTGTCGGGGGCTTCCCGATCGATACTCGGCACTTAAGCCGTTAAATACTTTTCCTTCACGTTGTTCTGCGTTTTCTTACTGCTTTGATACAACGTGAAGGATATTGTCTGTCATTTATTTTTTCGCCAGCTCCTGGCTGATGGTCCAGAGCTCCCGGCGTTCTTCACTGCTTAAACCGTGTGTGCGATCGCGAGCTATCAACTCTTCCTGTCGCAGTTCCAGCAGTGAATCAAACATATGGTTGAGCGAGTCGGTGAAGGTTTGTTCAGCGATGTCTTTATCTGCTATATCGTCCCACATCGACAGTTTTTCAAGGGTTGCCGCCTCTTTTGTGCCGCGATATTGCTCTAAAAGTTGCCCGGTTGTCAGACCAGGCTGCGCCAGACAGCTCTTCACCAGTTCGCTGAACAGGCTCAGTCCCGGCATTTTTCGCGAGTCCAGTCCCTCCAACGGCGGGACTAACGGCGCCAGATCCGGGTTTTGCACCAGCAGTCCTATCAGTATACGCATGGTCGTGCGTTTTAGCTGCGGTGCGGGACGCGGCGCGCCATTTTCCGCCTGTTTTGGCATTAATCGTTCAAGCTGCGCGTCATCTAAAATGCCCAGCTTATTGCCCAACTCCTGACGCAAATAGATGCGCAGCGTTTCGCCCGGGACCTGGGTTATCAGCGGCAGCGCCAGCGTGCTCAGCTGCGCGCGCCCGTCCGGAGTACTCAGATCGACCTGCGGCAGCAGGCTGTTAAACAAGAACGTGGAGAGCGGCTGAGCCTGCTCCATCCGCGCCTCGAACGCCGCTTTGCCCTCTTTACGCACCAGCGTATCCGGGTCTTCGCCGTCAGGCAGAAACATAAAGCGTAGCTGGCGACCATCGGTCATGTACGGCAGCGCCGTCTCCAGCGCGCGCCAGGCGGCATCGCGGCCGGCCCGGTCGCCGTCGTAGCAGCAGATGACGTTATTCGTCACCCGGAACAGCAGCTGGATATGGTCGGCCGTGGTCGAGGTACCCAGCGAGGCCACGGCATAATTAATGTCGTACTGCGCCAGCGCCACGACGTCCATATACCCTTCGACAACCAGCAAACGCGGTGGTTCGGGGTTATCCTGCTGCGCTTCATACAGGCCATACAGCTGGCGGCCTTTATGGAATATGTCGGTTTCCGGGGAGTTCAGATACTTCGGCAGGGCATCGCCCAGCACCCGTCCGCCAAACCCAATCACCCGGCCTCGCTTATCGCGGATGGGGAACATCACCCGTTCGCGGAAGCGGTCGTAACTGCGTCCCTGATCGTTGGTGACCAGCATGCCGGCATCAATAAGCGACTGGCGGTTTTCCTGATTGCCGCCAAACCGTTTTAAAACGTTATCCCAACCTGGGGGAGCATAGCCGATGGCAAAGCGCGTAATCACCTCGCTGCTTAACCCCCGTTTCGCCAGGTACTGGCGCGCAGGATCGGCGGCGGGCTGCATCAGAGACTGTTGATAAAACGCATTCAGACCATCCAGTAACTGGTAGAGGTTCTGCCGTTGATGGCGCTCTATCTGGCTGGGTCCGTTGCCTGCTTCATAAGGCACTTCGAGGTTGTGCATGGCGGCCAGCTCTTCGACCGTTTCCACGAACTCGAGCTTGTCGTAGTTCATCAGGAAGTCGATAGCATTGCCGTGCGCCCCGCAGCCGAAGCAGTGGTAAAACTGTTTTTCACCGTTGACGGTGAAAGAGGGGGTTTTTTCGTTATGGAACGGACAGCACGCGTGAAAATTTTTGCCCTGCTTTTTCAGCTTTACCCGCGCATCGATCAGATCGACGATGTCGGTTCTGGCAAGCAGATCGCTAATAAATACACGTGGAATTCGTCCAGCCATAAGCCCCGTTATTTCTGATGACTATAAACGAAAATAAGCCGCGCATTCCTTTCGGAAGCACGGCCTTACAACTACAACTCGGTCTGAATTGAGAGCGTCGCTCTCAACAGATTAGTACAGACGAGTACGGCGTGCGTTTTCGCGAGCCAGTTTCTTCGCGTGACGTTTCACTGCAGAAGCTTTAGCGCGCTTACGTTCGGTAGTCGGTTTTTCATAGAACTCACGACGACGAACTTCCGCCAGAACACCTGCTTTTTCGCATGAACGCTTGAAGCGACGCAGTGCTACGTCGAACGGCTCGTTTTCACGTACTTTAATTACCGGCATGTAACTCTCACCTTTAATAAATTCGGTTTGCCGCTGGCATCAACGCCAGCTTATTTCAAAATGGTGCGGAATTTTACTGCAATTGCTGCTGCTTTGTAAAGCACCGACGCGATTTTGAAAGGGACTTTTATAAGGACAAGGAGTATACACGAGCGGAACTCCTGGGGCGAACAAAGTTTTACATCAACCCGCATTGGTCCTACACTGCGCGGTAATAGAGCGAGGTAAAACAAGTCATGCGTGTACTGGGTATTGAAACATCCTGCGATGAAACCGGCATCGCCATTTACGACGATGAAAAAGGTCTTTTAGCCAACCAATTGTATAGTCAGGTGAAATTACACGCTGACTACGGCGGCGTAGTGCCAGAACTGGCCTCGCGCGATCACGTACGTAAAACCGTACCGCTGATCCAGGCCGCGCTGAAAGAGGCGGGACTGACGGCAAAAGAGATCGATGCGGTGGCGTATACCGCAGGTCCTGGTCTGGTTGGCGCGCTGCTGGTTGGCGCAACCGTAGGACGTTCGCTGGCGTTCGCCTGGGGCGTACCAGCAATTCCTGTGCACCACATGGAAGGGCATCTGCTGGCGCCAATGCTGGAAGATAATCCCCCTGCGTTCCCGTTCGTCGCGCTGCTGGTTTCTGGCGGTCACACGCAGCTTATCAGCGTCACCGGTATCGGTCAGTATGAACTGCTGGGCGAATCGATTGATGATGCTGCTGGCGAAGCGTTCGACAAAACCGCCAAGCTGCTGGGGCTGGATTATCCTGGCGGTCCAATGTTGTCAAAGCTGGCCTCGCAAGGCGTTGAAAAACGTTTTGTCTTCCCGCGCCCGATGACCGATCGTCCGGGGCTGGATTTCAGCTTCTCCGGGCTGAAAACCTTTGCCGCGAATACCATTCGTAATAACGAAAATGACGATCAGACGCGCGCAGATATCGCCCGTGCCTTTGAAGATGCGGTAGTTGATACGCTGATGATCAAGTGCAAACGCGCGTTGGATCAAACCGGTTTTAAACGTCTGGTGATGGCGGGGGGCGTGAGCGCGAACCGTACGCTGCGCGCAAAATTGGCTGAAATGATGCAAAAACGTCGTGGCGAAGTATTTTACGCGCGTCCGGAATTTTGTACCGACAACGGGGCGATGATCGCCTACGCGGGCATGGTGCGTTTTAAAGCGGGCGCAACGGCGGATCTTGGCGTAACCGTGCGCCCACGCTGGCCGCTGGCGGAATTACCGGCGGCGTGATTTTTTGCCCGGTGGCGCAATGTTACCGGGCAAGACGCTACATCCGCAGCATTCCTTTCTCTTCCAGAAACGCGATAATTTTTTCCAGACCCTCTCCGGATTTTAAATTGCTGAACGTCCATGGACGCTCCCCGCGCATACGCAGGGTATCGCGTTCCATCACCTCCAGCGAGGCGCCGACGTAGGGAGCCAGATCGGTTTTATTGATAACCAGAAAATCGGATTTAGTGATCCCCGGACCGCCTTTACGCGGGATCTTCTCGCCTTCGGCAACGTCGATCACATAGATCGTCAGATCCGCTAATTCCGGACTGAAGGTGGCGCTCAGGTTATCGCCACCGCTTTCCACAAAAATCAGATCCAGATTGCCGAATTTCTCGCTCAGCGCCTCTACGGCAGCCAGATTCATCGACGCATCTTCGCGGATAGCAGTATGCGGGCAGCCGCCGGTTTCCACACCGACGATCCGGTCTGGCTCCAGTGCGCCCGCCTCGGTGAGAATGCGCTGATCTTCTTTGGTGTAGATATCGTTGGTCACCACCGCCAGTTGATAGCTGCTGCGCATGGATTTGCATAACGCTTCCAGCAGCGCCGTTTTGCCGGAACCGACCGGGCCGCCAACGCCCACACGCAGGGGATGCTTGTAGTTACTCATTTTTTCTCCTCAGGAGCGGAATAATCGGGAATATTGGGTTTCATGCCGGGCAGACGCGATAGCGGCCAACGGCGTTGCGGAGCCGAGACTGGCGTCAGGCGTCGCCAGCGCCTGAGCCAGACCCTGCGCATAGCGACCGCAGAGCGCAATAATCAAACGCTGGGCCGCCTGTTGTCCAAAAGGAACCAGCTTGACGCCAGCCATCACAGCGCTCTCAATCCAGCTGTAGCCGAGGCTTAACGCCAGTTCGGTCAGGGGAATTCTCCAGCGCACGGCCAGCCAGGCCATGCCGCAGAGTTGGCTGTCGGCGAAGAGAGTGCGCCACTCTCGCGAGCAATCCGCCTCCCAGTCGGTGACCAGCCGCGTAAACGCCGCGCCCCGACTGCGTTCTTCATCCCGCAGTTCGCGGGTTTCCCGGCAGGCCAACAGGTAAGCGCTCCAGCGGCGTGCGGCATCGAGATCGTCCTGCTCGCAGGCGCGATACAGTCTCGCCAGCAGCGGTAGGTCGACGGTAAAAAAGTTTTGCTCCATCTGTTGAATTTGCCAGTCAGAGAAGTCATCGACGCTTTTCACCCAGCCAATCTCCACCGCCCACTCCAGACCCTGGGACCAGGTAAACGACCCCACCGGGAGTGCGCTGCTGGCGAGCTGCATCAGACGCAGCTGTTGGGTGTTATGCATCAGTGCGCATGGCCGTGATGATGCCCGTGTGATTCACTGGCATAAGCGCCTGCTTCCGGTTCAAACGGTAGTTGAGCGAACGTCACCTCGAGGTTGAACTGGCGCAGCATGGCGTCCAGAACATGATCGTGGTGGTAACGCAGTTCATCCGGCTGGATTTGCAGCGGAACGTGGCGATTACCGAGGTGGTAACAGGCTTTGGCGAGCAGGAAAGGATCGGCGCAGCGCACCACGGAAACCGACTCCGGCGCGGCGATCACTTCAATCACTTCGCTGCCATCGTCGGTGGTCAGCAGGTCGCCACCGCGCAGCAGCAAACCGCGCGGTAGCATCAACCCGGCTTCGCGACCGTCGTTCAGCGCCACTCTGGCACGACTTTTTACTCGCATATCAATGGGTAGCGTGACGCTTGCGGTGACGCGGTGAGCGTGGTCAAGGCGTTGGGTCAGGTAGATCATCGTCACTCCTCAAAACAGAAAATAGCGTTGTGCCATCGGCAAAACGTTTGCCGGTTCGCTGGTAATCAGTTCGCCATCAATACGCACCTCGTAGGTCTGAGCATCGACGGTGATATTGGGTTGCAGGTCGTTGTGGATCATGTCGGCCTTTTTCACTGTTCTGCAGCCTTTAACGACGGCGATGGCGCTTTGCAGGTTGAGCTGCTGCGCGATGTTTTGCGCATCAGCGGCCTGCGAAATAAAGGTCAGCCGGGTGTGATGCCGCGCTGCGCCAAGTGCGCCGAACATCATGCGGTAATGCACTGGCTGTGGGGTGGGAATCGAGGCATTGATGTCGCCCATCGGCGCACAGACGATCATCCCGCCTTTAACGATCGTCGCTGGTTTTACGCCAAAGAAGGCCGGTGACCACAGCACCAGATCGGCCAGTTTGCCAGGCTCAACGGAGCCGACTTCATGGGCGATACCGTGGGTTAGCGCCGGATTGATGGTGTATTTGGCGACGTAGCGTTTAACGCGCAGGTTGTCGTTGTCGCCGGTTTCTTCTGCCAAAGGTCCACGCTGCGCCTTCATACGGTGTGCCACCTGCCAGGTGCGCAGGATCACTTCGCCCACGCGCCCCATTGCCTGTGAATCGGACGAGGTCAGGGAAAAGGCGCCAATGTCATGCAGCACATCTTCGGCAGCGATCGTTTCCCGGCGAATGCGTGATTCGGCAAAGGCCACGTCTTCGGCGATATCCGGATCGAGATGGTGGCAAACCATCAGCATGTCGAGATGCTCGTCGATGGTGTTGATGGTATAGGGCAGCGTCGGGTTCGTAGAGGAGGGCAGGATATTCGGATGCGCGCAGGCGGTGATGATATCCGGCGCATGACCGCCGCCCGCGCCTTCGGTGTGAAAAGTATGAATGGTGCGATCGCCAATCGCCGCCAGCGTATCTTCCACGAAACCGGACTCATTGAGCGTGTCACTGTGCAGCGCGACCTGGATGTCCATCTCGTCGGCCACGGTCAGTGCGCAGTCAATAGCGGCGGGCGTGGCACCCCAGTCTTCATGGATTTTCAGGCCAATTGCGCCCGCGGTGATTTGCTCGCGCAAGGCGTCAGGATTTGAGCCGTTACCTTTGCCCAGTAAACCGATGTTAACCGGTAACGTGTCTGCCGCCTGCAGCATGCGTGCGATGTACCACGGACCCGGCGTACAGGTGGTGGCGTGAGTGCCTGCGGCCGGACCGGTGCCGCCGCCGATCATCGTCGTCACGCCGGAAACCAGCGCTTCTTGCGCTTGCTGTGGGCAGATCCAGTGAATATGCGTATCCACGCCGCCTGCGGTGACGATCTTGCCTTCCCCGGCGATGACTTCAGTTCCCACGCCTATCGGGATCGTAACGTTGGGCTGAATATCGGGATTACCTGCCTTGCCGATGGCGAAGATCCTGCCGGCTTTGATACCGATATCTGCTTTCACGATCCCCCAGTGATCGACGATCAGCGCGTTGGTTATCACCAGATCCACACATGCATCGGCGCGCATTTGCCCCTGGCCCATGCCGTCGCGGATCACTTTTCCGCCGCCGAATTTGACCTCTTCACCGTAGGTGGTGAAGTCTTTTTCCACTTCGATCCACAGGTCAGTATCCGCCAGGCGCACTTTATCGCCGGTGGTTGGGCCAAACATGTCGGCGTACGCCTGCCGGGAAATGTCACTCATTATCTGCCTCCAGCGCGCCCATCACTTCGCTGCGAAAACCCACGATCCTTTGTGCGCCAGCAACGCGCACCAGTTCGACTTCGCGTTTTTGTCCTGGCTCAAAACGCACCGCTGTGCCCGCAGCAATGTTCAGACGAAAGCCGCGTGCGGCCAGCCTGTCAAAGTGCAGCGCCGGGTTCACTTCGAAAAAGTGATAGTGCGATCCCACCTGGATGGGCCTGTCGCCATGATTTTCCACCACGATCGTGCAGATCTCTCGCCCCTGATTAAGTGCGATACTGCCTTTTGCGATCTGATATTCACCTGGGATCATTGCCGCTCCTTAGACGATCGGGTTGTGGACAGTGACCAGTTTCGATCCGTCCGGAAAGGTGGCTTCAACCTGAATATCCGGGATCATTTCCGGTACGCCTTCCATCACCTGATCGCGGCGCAGGACGTGACGCCCGTCCTCCATCAGCGCGGCCACGGTTTGCCCGTCGCGCGCCCCTTCCATGATGAAAGCGCTAATCAGCGCCACCGATTCCGGGTAGTTCAACTTCAGCCCGCGGGCCAGACGACGTTCCGCCACCAGTGCGGCGGTAAACAGCAACAACTTATCTTTTTCTCTGGGGGTCAGTTCCATAAGGGTTCTCTTAGGTTTGCCAGATTCGCGGGAGTACGGGCACTTTGTGTGTCAGTAGCGGGCGCAAAAACTGCCAGATGTCACGCATAACGCGTTGAACAACCAGGTTGTCGTTAGCAAGAAAACGGATTGTCAGCAGCGAGTCGTTAAGTGTTGCCCCGGCGTAATCGCCAAGCGCCATAAGCCGCTCCCGCGTGCCCTCCAGCATGTGTTCGTTGGCCGGATAACACAGCAACGTGCCGACCCAAGGATGATGCGCGACGCCGCTCAGATTCCCCTCCTGCAATATCAAGCGTTCTATCAGCAGCGGAAGCCCATCTCGCCACACTTCCAGGCGATTTTGCAGCATGCCGTGGCTGAAAGTTTCCTGCATAACCGGTCGGCCAAGACACAGCAGATCCCAGGCCAGCAGGCGGCTCTCTGATGCGATGTGAAAGACGGACTGAATAGCGGCGTTGGCGCCGGGAAAGAGGATCGTATCCTGCGGCAGCCACTCCAGCGTGGCGTGCGAGGCGAGGGTAAAATGCTGGCGCAGCAGCGCTTGTGGCCCTCGGCTGCGATAAAACTTGCCCGCGCCGGGCTGGGTGATTAACGCATGGCTGTTTTCGTCGAGTGTGACGGCAATATGAAGCTCATCCCCGCCAACGATCCCCGCAGGTGGATGCAGCAAATAGAGGTGGCAGACGTCCTCTTCCGGGTAAAACGGGCGCTGAACCGTCAATGGACCATGATGACGCGCCGAGGCGAGCACCGTTTTGTGCCCGGAGCAGGTAAAATGCAGTTCCAGTTCGGCCTGCCAGCCCCGTGTGAGTGTCTCGTGCGCAACCGTGTCCAGAGCGTTTCCCCTATCAGCATGAGGGTGTTTGCATACAAAAAAGTATGCCTCAGCGCATCGGGAAATCGATCATATGAGAAGCTTATGGATAAAGGGGCGACAATACGCCGCCCAAGGGAGATTACAGCAAAACGAGGGGCATCCAGACCAGACCGGTGATCACCAGCAGCACGAGGAAAATCAGGCCAAAAATAGCGCCGAGCCGCCAGTAATCCACCGTTGGCAAATAACCGCTGCCGTAGTAGATAGGGCTAGGACCGGTGGCGTACGGGGTCAGAATGCTGCCCAGACCAATGGCGGCGCCGACCATCAGGCAGAAGACCGGTAGCGGGATTTCCGGCATTGCCAGCGCGGCGGCAATCATCATCGGCGCGAGTGCCGAGGTATACGCCGTGGCGCTGGCAAAGAAGTAGCGCAGCAGATAGAACACCACGATCAGCGCCACCATCACCATCATCGGCGAATAGCCGCTCAGTCCTCCCGCCAGCAGTTTGCCGAACCAGGTGATAAAACCGGTGTTATTGAGCCCGGTGGCGAGCGTTATCAGCGAGGCCAGCCAGAAAAAGACGTTCCATGCGGCTTTATTGCTGACGATGTCATCCCAGCTAATGATGCGTAGTACCAGCATCAACGCCACCACGCTGTATCCGACCATTGCGGCGTCAATGTAGTCGCCGCCGAAGATCCACAGCACCAGCGCGCCGACCATCAGTACCAGCATCTTTTTCTCGCGAGCGCAGAGCGGTCCCATCGCTTTTAGCTCTGTATCCGCCCAACGTGGAACCTGATCGCCGGATTTCAGCACCGGTGGATACAGCAGGTACGCCAGCCACGGCACGATCAGCACCAGTAAAATGCTCAGCGGCAGCATGCCTAAGAACCAGTCGCCCCAGCTCAGCGCCGTATGGGACGCGCCTTTCATCAGGCCGATCAACAGCAGATTCGGTGCCATTGCCGTTAAGAAAATAGCGCTGGTAACGCAGTCAGCGACAATGCCCATCCACATGATGTACGAGCCAATGGAGCGTGAACTGGCGCTATTGGGCTGCGAGTTATACAGCGGCGGCAGGTTGCGGATAATCGGGTAGATTATTCCGGCTCCGCGCGCGGAGTTGGAAGGCGTGACGGGAGCGAGGATAAGTTCGGAGAACATCACCGCATAGCCGAGAAATAACGTCCGGTGCCCCATCTTTTTCACCAGCATCAGCGCGATTCGCCGACCAAGGCCGGTTTTCTCATAGCCGGTACCAAACATAAAGGCCGCGAAGATCAGCCAGATGACCGAGTTTGAGAATCCAGATACCGCCCACGACAGTGATTTGGCGGTAAATTTAAAACCGTCCTGCGCGAGTTGCTCCGGACTGAACAGCAGCCACGGTGAAAGGACAGCGATGATCGAAATGCCAATCATCGCCACCACCGCGCCCGGTACAGGTTCCAGAATAAGCCCGACAATCACACCGGTAAAGACGGCAAAATAGAGCCAGGTGTGACTCTCAAGACCGGTGGGGACGGGCAGAACAGCAATAATGGCGATGACCACCAGCGGAGCCAGGTATCGCCACCAACCAGCTAAAGGTGCCATTGTTGTATCCCTGCGAAGAGGGAGAGGCGTTACGCCCCTCCGGGAGGGTTATTTGATGTAGTGCACGTGCTCGCAGATTTCTTCGACGATAGGATCGCGACGTTCAGCGAACAGCTTTTTGTTTTCGGCAATCAGGTTATTACCGTGAGTATCGATGGAAACGATCAGCGGGCCGAACTCTTTTACCCGGCATACCCACAGAGATTCCGGCATGCCGAGTTCGGTCCAGTGAACCTCTTCAATTTCTTCAACCTGAGTAGCCGCCACGACCGCACAGCCAGCCGGGAAGATGACGTGCAGCGCTTTGAACTGTTTGCAGCCTTCTTCCGTCAGCGGCCCCATGCCGCCTTTGCCGACCACCAGCTTGACGCCCGTCTGCTCGATAAAGTCTTTCTCAAACGCTTCCATACGCATGCTGGTAGTTGGGCCGACGGAGACCATCTCCCATTTTTCACCGTTCTTACGGACGATCGGGCCCGCATGGAAAATGGCTTTGCCGTTCAGGTCATAAGGAATCGGGCGCTTCAGTTCGATCAGGCGACGGTGGCAAACGTCACGGCAGGTCACCAGCGTGCCGGTCAGGTAAATGACATCGCCAACGCGAATGTCTGCCAGATCTTCGGCTTTGATCGGGGTTGTGAGGATCTTTTTCATAACGCGCTCCGGGTGTGAGACAGGTTTTCGAAGGAGAGGTCGGCATGAACCAACAGCGTGCCGCGACGATGCGCCCAGCAGCCGGTAGAGACGGCAACGCCGATAGTCGACGGGTGGCGCGCGGCGGATTCGATATGCACGCCCATCACTGAGCTATTCCCGGTCAACCCTTGCGGCCCAATGCCCAGACGATTAAGTCCTTCTTCCAGGCGCAGTTCCAGTTCTGCCGCTTTTGGGTTTGGATGGCGTGATCCGATTGGGCGCAGCACCGCTTTACGAGAAAGCACGGCAGCGGTTTCGACAGAGGTGGCAATACCCACGCCCACCAGCACCGGAGGACAGGCGTTAACTGCCAGCGTGGAGATATTTTCGAAGACAAATTTCACCACGCCTTCATAGCCTTCAGAAGGCATTAACACTTTCGAGCGCCCCGGCAGCGTACAGCCGCCGCCTGCCATGTAGACTTCGATTTCCGCGTCATCGTTATCAGGGATGATGTCCCAGGTGACCCACGGCACACCGGTACCGGTATTTTTTCCGGTATTCACTTCGTCAAAAATCTCAACCGCGTTATGGCGCAGCGGCGCTTTTACCGTGGCATCTTCAACAGCCTGCTTCAGAATGCTTTGCAGTTCGCCAAGTAGCGGAAAACGGGAACCGACCTTCACGAAGAACATAATCTCCCCGGTGTCCTGACAGGCAGGGCGGTTCAGGTCGATAGCTTTCTGCATGTTGTCAAACATGGTGTGGTAGATGATTTTACCCATCGGCGAGGTTTCGCCTTCACGCAGCTGTTTTAATTTATCCACAACATCGTCAGGCATGCGGGTAGAAATCATGGCGGTAAAGTCGGCGACAATGTTCGTCAGCGTAGTTATCGCATGTTGGTTATTTTGATTGCTCATCTTATTAACTCCAGTTCTTTTATTTGTCTGGAAATAAATTCTCCGCCACAAACTACCACTAAAAATGTGGTTTTATATTATTTGGCACTGTGAATATCTAATTAACAGTTCGTGAATGATGTCCAGATAAGGCAATAAAAATTGCGCCAGGGCAGGGTTTAATACGTATGGGAGAATTACACTGCGGTTAATCACATTACGGATTACCGATCATGCTGAATACGTATCCCCTGGCGAAAGACCTACAGGTGCTGGTTGAAATTGTTCATAGCGGCAGCTTTAGCGCCGCCGCTGCGACGCTGGGCCAGACGCCAGCGTTTGTGACGAAGCGCATTCAGATCCTCGAGTCCACGCTAGGGGCTACGTTGCTAAGCCGCTCGGCGCGCGGCGTGGCGCTAACGGAGAGTGGCCAACGTTGCTATGAACACGCGCAAGCGATCCTCGCAGGTTATCAACATCTGGTCGATGACGTTACGCAACTCAAAACGCGTCCGGCAGGGATGATTCGTATCGGCTGTAGCTTTGGTTTTGGGCGCAGTTATATTGCACCGGCAATTACAGAATTGATGCACAGCTATCCTGAATTACAGGTACATTTTGAACTTTACGATCGGCAAATTGATTTGGCGCAGGATAATATCGATTTGGATATTCGTATCAATGATGAAATTCCTGATTATTATATTGCTCATTTGTTAACGAAAAATAAAAGGATATTATGCGCAGCACCGACGTATTTACAAAAATACGGTGAGCCGACGACGTTACAGGAATTAATTCGGCATGATTGTCTGGTCACCAAAGAACGGGATATGACTCACGGGGTGTGGGAACTGGATAACGGTCAGGAGAAAAAGTCGGTTAAGGTGGCGGGACATCTTTCTTCTAACAGCGGTGAGATTGTGCTGCAGTGGGCACTACAGGGAAAAGGGATCATGCTGCGTTCTGAATGGGACGTACAACCGTTTCTGGCCAGCGGTGAACTGGAGCGGGTGCTGCCGGACTATGCGCAGAGCGCTAATATCTGGGCGGTTTATCAGGAGCCGCTGTATCGCAGCGTGAAGCTTCGCGTGTGCGTGGAGTTTCTGGCGACGTGGTGTCAGAACCGATTAGGCAAACCGGTGGAGGGGTATCACATCCCCAAGGCCGGATAAGACGCCGACGCGTCGCTATCCGACAATAAAATCACTCGGGGTCTTTTTCGCGTTTTTTCTTTAGCTTGGTCCAGATCTTCGGCTCCTGACGACGCCACAGACGCTGAATGTTGTCATGGTGACGAAGCAGAATTAAGCACGACAACATGGACACCGGGAAAGTGAACTGGGGATTGAACCACCAGACGTAAAAAGGGGCGATCAGCGCACTGACGATAGCGCCTAACGACGAGTAGCCGCTTAACAGGACGGTTAGTAGCCAGGTTCCGGCCATCACGCCGGTTAAGTCCCAGCCAATCGGCGCAATTGCGCCAAAGGCGGTGGCAACGCCTTTTCCACCTTTAAAGCCGAAAAATACCGGCCAAATGTGTCCCAGACAGGCGGCGATTGCGATCAATCCGAGCCAGAAGGGGCTGACGCCTAGCGCATAGGCACCCCAGACGGGTAACATACCTTTCAGGACGTCGAAAATCAGTACCGCGACGGCGGCTCCCTTGCCACCGATGCGCAGCACGTTTGTCGCGCCCGGATTCCCAGAGCCGCTGTCGCGCGGGTCCGGCAATCCAGCAAGGCGGCATACCAGAATAGCACTGGAAATTGAGCCACAGAGGTACGCGAAGATAATCATTCCAGGCGCGATTGCACTCATAAGCTGTTCCGTTTTGAAAATGTCGTGTAAAACGCTACTTCTGTGGATAATACGCATATTTCGCCGGAAGTGGTATCCGGGTTAGCCAAAAAGCAGGCAGGTCGTGATGGATATTGTATTTATAGAGCAACTTTCTGTAATCACCACTATTGGTGTTTACGACTGGGAACAAACGATCGAACAACGGTTGGTGTTCGATATCGAAATGGCATGGGATAACCGCAAATCAGCTAAAAGCGATGATGTGGCTGATTGCCTGAGCTATGCTGATATTGCTCAAACGGTTGTTAATCATGTGGAAGGTGGGCGTTTTGCGCTGGTAGAACGTGTGGCGGAAGAGGTGGCGGATTTGCTACTTAACCGCTTTAATTCACCGTGGGTGCGGATCAAACTCAGCAAACCTGGCGCGGTAGCTCGTGCGGCAAACGTCGGGGTCGTCATTGAGCGTGGCAATAATCTGAAAGAAAATAATTAATTTAATAATTTCTAAATCAAACGGGTATAAAAGAGTCCTTTCGTCGGCTCTTTTTTGCCGTGTTTTCTCTATCTAGGGGTTTATTAATGAGTGATATGCACTCGCTGCTGGTGGCGGCAATTTTGGGTGTGGTCGAAGGATTGACGGAATTTTTACCCGTTTCCAGTACCGGCCATATGATTATTGTTGGCCACCTGTTGGGTTTTGAGGGTGATACCGCAAAAACATTCGAGGTGGTGATCCAATTGGGGTCTATTCTGGCAGTGGTGGTGATGTTCTGGCGACGTTTGTTTGGCCTGATCGGCATTCACTTCGGCAAGGCCCCGCATGAAGGTACTGGCAAAGGTCGACTGACGCTGGGGCATATCCTGTTGGGGATGATTCCGGCGGTTGTACTGGGACTGGTGTTCCACGACACCATCAAGTCGCTGTTTAACCCGATCAACGTGATGTATGCGCTGGTGGTGGGTGGTGTACTGCTGATTGCTGCAGAATGCCTGAAGCCGAAAGAGCCGCGCGCGCCGGGTCTGGATGATATGACCTATCGCCAGGCATTTATGATTGGCTGTTTCCAGTGTCTGGCGCTGTGGCCGGGTTTTTCTCGCTCAGGGGCGACGATTTCTGGCGGTATGCTGATGGGCGTGAGCCGTTATGCGGCTTCTGAATTTTCATTCCTGCTGGCGGTGCCGATGATGATGGGCGCGACGGCGCTGGATCTCTACAAGAGCTGGTCGTTCCTTAGCGCATCAGATATCCCAATGTTTGCAGTCGGTTTTGTGACGGCGTTTATCGTGGCGCTGGTCGCGATCAAAACCTTCCTGCAACTGATTAAGCGTATTTCGTTCATTCCGTTTGCGATTTACCGCTTTATTGTGGCGGCTGCCGTTTACGTCGTGTTCTTCTGATGACTTACCGTGGTGCCGGATGGCGGCGTTTCGCCTTATCCGGCCTACGGGTGATATTCGTTCAGGCGGTGGGTTTAGGACACCGCTTCTCCTTCCAGTTGGCCACCGCCGCAATGCGACGCCGGGTCAGTTCCTCGCGAATAGCCTGACCTTTGAATCCCGCTTCCACGACATCTTTCGTGGGAACCGCCTGTGCAACCAGCCAGGCTTCACGCAACAGCCTGCCTTGTGGGTAATCCGCCGCTTCAAAACCGGTTCGCCCACGCACGTCGGCCTCGCTGGTGAGGGCGATTTGCTCCACGCGCTGCGGTTTGCGCCATGCATCGATGGAATCAAACAGCTTAACGATGGTTTTCGGTTGCAGGATCGGGAAGGTATGAATGAGGTCGTGGAACTCGGCCACCAGTTTGGCTAAATCACGGATGTCATTCGGCACGCGCAGGCGCTGACACAGTTGCTCGACCAGCTTAACTCCCGCCGGACCGTGGCCATGATGGCGCGGCCATAGCGCTTTAGGCGTTAATGCTTTGCCAAGATCGTGGCACAGCGTGGCAAAACGCACGTCGACCTCCGGGCTTAACATGGCTGCCATCGACAGCGTCATCAGCGTGTGAATACCGGTATCAATTTCCGGGTGCCACTGCGCGGGCGCGGGAACGCCGAACAGAGCATCCACTTCAGGAAACAGAACGTGCAGTGCGCCGCAGTCGCGCAGAACCTGAAAAAATACCTGTGGGTTGCGGGTGGTTAAGGCGCTTTCCGTTTCTTTCCACACGCGCTCTGGCGTCAAGTGTTCCAGCTCGCCAGCGGCGTTCATATCGCGCATCAGCGTCATGGTTTCGTCGGCAATACGAAAGCCAAGGTGCGCATAGCGGGCAGCAAAGCGCGCTACGCGCAGCACGCGCAGTGGATCTTCGCTAAAAGCCGGGGAAACATGACGCAGCAGGCGGTTTTCCAGATCATCGCGTCCGTTATAGGGGTCGATAATCTCCCCGTTGTCATCGCGGGCCATTGCGTTGATGGTCAGGTCGCGCCGCTGAAGATCGGCCTCCAGCGTCACATCTGGCGCGGCGTAGCAGGTGAATCCGGTATATCCCGAACCTGATTTGCGTTCAGTACGCGCCAACGCATACTCTTCCCGGGTTTGCGGATGCAGAAACACGGGAAAATCGCGGCCTACCTGTTGGTAACCCGCGTCGAGCATTCCTTGCGGCGTGGCACCGACAACGACCCAATCTTTATCTTTAATCGGTAGCCCTAATAACGCATCCCGAACAGCACCACCGACCAGATAAATCTTCACGCCACTTTCCTTTTGAAAAAAACATCCCTTAATCATATGTCAGTGTGGCGGAGAAGGCGATTCAGTTCATCCAGCGATCTTTGCGTTTACGGCTTGGGATCATGTGTGGCAGAACCAGACCGAGCAGCAGACCAAGACCCAGCACGCCGCCGCCATACATAAACCATTGCATGATGATAGTACGCTGCTTGTCATCAAGCTGAAGGTTGGCTGCGCTCACCTTCTTTTGCGCCACGATAAGTTCGTTCTTCAGCTTCTGGTTTTCTTGTTTCAGCCCGTCAATCACGCTGTCGCTCTGCGCTACCTTTTGCTGCATGTCGGCGGTACGCTGATTCCATGTGGTATCGATATTATTGAGCTTATCGGTCAAGATCTTAACCTGGTTTTCCAGGTCGGGAACGCGGGTACGAAGGCTCGGCGTACTGTTCAGCTCTTTCAGTGGGATCCAGGCGGTACGTCCGGTGCTGTCTTTCACCTGGGCGTAGTTGGTGTTGGCATCGGTCTGTAATAGCGTGACTTCCTCGCCGGCGTTAACCGTACCCACGAGGCGATAATTATCTCCCGGACCGCTGCGGACCCAGGTGTTCAGTTCGTCAGAGACATAGCGCTTTTCTTCGGCATGAGAGACTGCAGTGGCGCTAAGTGCGAGTAAAGTTAATCCAATCAGGCGTAATTTTGGCATCAGGCTGTCGTTATTGTCATAGAAAGTGGAACGATAGTAGTGGCATCAGTGTCTCTACGCAAAGCATTCGACATCAATCGGAATCATCTGTGTCCTTTTTGCCACCACTCGAAACTTTTACGCCCGTCAAATTGCTCGTTGCATGGCAATTTGGCGCAAAATACTATCTACTGACCATAAAGAACGAACTTAGTTCGCAGTCAGTTTTCTCAACTGTGACATAACCCATAAGTACAAGACCATGGCCCAGGAAATCGAATTAAAATTTATCGTTAATAGTGACGCTGTCGATGCGCTACGTGAACGTCTGAATACGCTGGGGGGAGAGCATCATGCACCCAGCCAGTTACTGAATATTTACTACGAAACGCCGGATGCGTGGTTGCGTGGTCACGATATGGGGCTGCGTATTCGCGGTGAAAACGGTCATTACGAAATGACCATGAAAATTGCCGGACGCGTGACGGGTGGTCTGCATCAACGACCGGAATTTAACGTTGCGCTGGACGCGCCTGAGCTGGATCTCGCCTTGTTCCCAACGGAAGTCTGGCCTGATGGCAAACTGCCCGCTGAACTTGCTTCTCAAGTGCAGCCGTTGTTCAGCACCGATTTTTTCCGTGAGAAATGGTTGGTTGATGTTGATGGCAGCCGGATTGAAATGGCCCTCGATCTGGGGGAAGTGAAAGCGGGCGAGTTTGCAGAACCTATCTGTGAGCTTGAACTTGAACTGCTAAGCGGCAATACCCGTGCGGTACTGAAGCTGGCAAACCAGCTGGTTTCGCAAACCGGTTTACGCCAGGGCAGTTTGAGCAAAGCAGCGCGCGGTTATCATTTGGCCCAGGGGAATGCGCTGCGCGAACTCAAACCGACGCGGATTTTGAAGGTTCCGGCGAAGGCGAGCATTGAGCAGGGGTTGGAAGCGGCGCTGGAGCTGGCATTATCACAGTGGCAGTACCACGAAGAACTGTGGGTACGCGGCGTGAAAGGGGCGAAAGCCGAGGTGCTGGCGGCAATGGGTCTGGTGCGTCACATTCTGATGTTGTTTGGCGGTAATGTGCCACGAAAAGCGAGCGCTCACTTACGTGATTTGCTGACCCAATCGGAAGCGATCATTGCGTCGGACGTTTCTGCTATTTCGGCGGTTTACAGTACGCAAACGGCAATGGCCAAGCTGGCGCTGACCGAATGGCTGGTGACCAAAGGATGGCAGCCGTTCCTGGATGCGAAGGCGCAGGGCAAAATTGCCGACTCCTTTAAGCGCTTCTCTGATACCCATCTTTCACGTCATGCCGCTGAGCTGAAAACCGCTTTTGCGCAGCCGTTGGGCGATCAGTACGCCGATCAGCTTCCACGTTTGACGCGCAACATTGATAGCATGCTGATGCTGGCGGGATACTACGACGAAAATGTCGCATCAGAATGGATCGCTACTTGGCAGGGCTTACGTCGCGCCATTGCGGCCAACCAATATATTGAAATTGAACACTTCCGCAACGAGGCGATCGCGCTGGAACCGTTCTGGCTGCACAGCGGAAAACGATAATCAGGGCCGAGGCCGGGATGCCTGATGGCGCTGCGCTTATCAGGCCTACGCGATGTGTGTAACTGTCATGTAGGTCGGATAAGGCGAAAAGACGCATCCGGCACCATTCAAAGGATAACCCGTAAATGAAGCAGCTCTCTTCACCCTTACAGCAGTACTGGCCGACCGTTGTTGAGCGGCTGCCAGCAGCAATATCTGAGTCCTCGCTTAGCGTTCAGGCGAAGTCAGTACTTACATTCAGTGATTTTGTCCGTGACAGCATTATTGCCCATCCCGAATGGCTGGCTGAGCTGGAAAGCACTCCACCCCTGGCGGATGAATGGCAACACTATGCCAACTGGTTACAGCAAGCATTGGCTGACGTTAGTGACGAAAACACACTGATGCGTGAGTTACGCCTGTTTCGCCGTCGCATTATGGTGCGTATCGCCTGGGCACAGACGCTGTCGCTGGTGACCGAAGAGAGTATTTTGCAGCAGTTAAGCCATCTGGCTGAAACGCTGATTATTGCCGCTCGAGACTGGTTGTATGACGCCTGCTGTCGTGAGTGGGGAACGCCGTGTAATCCTGAAGGTGTTGCGCAGCCGCTGCTGATTTTAGGCATGGGGAAACTGGGCGGTGGCGAGCTGAATTTTTCCTCCGATATCGACCTGATTTTTGCCTGGCCGGAACACGGCAGCACACAGGGTGGGCGCCGCGAGCTGGATAACGCGCAGTTCTTTACCCGTATGGGCCAGCGGCTTATCAAAGTGCTGGATCAGCCCACAATGGATGGGTTTGTCTATCGGGTGGATATGCGTTTACGCCCGTTTGGCGACAGCGGCCCGCTGGTGCTGAGCTTCTCCGCGCTGGAGGATTATTACCAGGAACAAGGGCGCGACTGGGAACGCTATGCGATGGTTAAAGCCCGCATTATGGGCGAAGCCGACGGCACATACGTCAGCGAGCTTCGTGCCATGCTGAGGCCTTTTGTCTTCCGTCGCTATATTGATTTCAGCGTGATCCAGTCGCTGCGTAACATGAAAGGGATGATTGCGCGTGAAGTACGCCGTCGTGGCCTGAAAGACAACATCAAGCTGGGGGCGGGCGGCATTCGTGAAATCGAATTTATCGTGCAGGTATTCCAGCTGATTCGCGGTGGGCGCGAGCCATCGCTGCAATCCCGCTCGCTGTTACCGACGCTTAGCTCCATCAATGCGCTGCACTTGCTGTCTGATACCGACGCGGAACAACTGCGCGCAGCCTATCTCTATTTACGCCGCCTGGAAAACCTGCTGCAAAGCATCAATGATGAGCAGACCCAAACGCTGCCAGGCGATGAACTGAATCGCGCGCGGCTAGCGTGGGGGATGAACGTTGATGACTGGCAGCAGTTAACCGATGTGCTGACCAATCATATGGACAACGTACGCCGGGTATTTAACGAGCTGATTGGCGATGACGAGGCCGAAACCCAGGAAGAGTCGCTCTCAGAACAGTGGCGCGAATTGTGGCAGGATGCCTTACAGGAAGATGACACCACGCCAGTGCTGACGCATCTGGCGGATGACGATCGGCGGCGCGTGCTGTCTCTGATTGCTGATTTCCGCAAAGAGCTGGATAAACGCACTATTGGCCCACGCGGACGACAGGTGCTGGATCATTTAATGCCGCATCTGCTGAGCGATGTCTGTACGCGTGACGACGCCTCAGTCCCGCTGTCACGCATTACACCGCTGCTGGTGGGTATTGTGACTCGCACGACCTATCTGGAACTGCTGAGCGAATTCCCCGGGGCGCTGAAGCATTTGATTTCGCTCTGTGCGGCCTCGCCGATGGTCGCCAGCCAGCTGGCGCGGTATCCGTTGTTGCTCGACGAACTGTTGGATCCGAATACCCTGTATCAACCTACCGCGACGGACGCCTACCGTGATGAGCTGCGCCAGTATTTGCTGCGCGTGCCGGAAGATGACGAAGAGCAGCAACTGGAGGCACTGCGCCAGTTTAAGCAAACGCAGCTACTGCGTATTGCCGCGGCTGATATCGCCGGCACGCTGCCGGTGATGAAGGTGAGCGACCATTTAACCTGGCTGGCGGAAGCGATTATTGATGCGGTAGTCCAGCAGGCGTGGACGCAGATGGTTGCTCGCTACGGGCAACCTACCCATCTTGGCGAACGTGAGGGGCGCGGTTTTGCCGTCGTCGGCTATGGCAAACTGGGCGGCTGGGAACTGGGTTACAGTTCGGATCTTGATTTGATCTTCCTGCATGATTGCCCGATGGACGTGATGACGGACGGTGAACGTGAGATTGATGGGCGACAGTTCTATCTGCGTCTGTCGCAGCGCATTATGCACCTTTTCAGCACCCGTACCTCGTCCGGTATTTTGTACGAAGTGGATGCGCGGCTGCGTCCATCCGGCGCGGCGGGAATGCTGGTGACATCAACCGACGCTTTCGACGATTACCAGCGCAACGAAGCCTGGACATGGGAGCATCAGGCACTGGTGCGTGCTCGTGTGGTATATGGCGACCCGCAGTTGACCTCTCAGTTTGATGCGATTCGTCGCGATATCATGACCCTCGTCCGTGATGGAAAAACCTTGCAGACCGACGTGCGTGAAATGCGTGAGAAAATGCGCGCCCATTTGGGCAATAAGCATCGGGATCGTTTTGATATTAAAGCGGATGAGGGTGGCATCACAGACATTGAGTTTATTACGCAGTATCTGGTGTTGCGCTATGCGCATGAAAAACCGAAGCTGACGCGCTGGTCGGATAATGTGCGCATTCTGGAATTACTGGCGCAAAACGACATTATGGACGAGCAGGAAGCGCTGGCGCTTACCCGTGCTTATACGACGTTGCGTGATGAACTTCACCATCTTGCGTTGCAGGAACTTCCGGGCCATGTGGCGCTGGAGCACTTTGACGCTGAACGTACGCTGGTGCGTGACAGCTGGCAGAAGTGGCTGGTTGCCGAGTGAAGTGTGCTATTATCGCGCGCAAATTTTAAGACCCTCAGAGAATCTCTCAGGAGACAGGAATGAAAGTAACGCTGCCAGAGTTTGAACGTGCAGGAGTCATGGTTGTCGGTGATGTGATGCTGGATCGCTACTGGTACGGCCCTACCAGCCGTATTTCACCTGAAGCGCCGGTTCCGGTGGTGAAGGTCGATACCATCGAAGAACGTCCCGGTGGCGCAGCAAACGTGGCGATGAACATTGCCTCTCTGGGCGCAAATTCCCGTCTGGTGGGTTTGACCGGTATCGACGACGCGGCGCGTGCGCTGAGCAAAACGCTGGCGGATGTGAACGTAAAATGCGACTTCGTGTCCGTGCCGACGCATCCGACAATCACCAAACTGCGCGTGCTTTCCCGCAACCAGCAGTTGATTCGTCTGGATTTCGAAGAAGGTTTTGAAGGCGTAGATCCGCAACCGCTGCACGAGCGTATTAATCAGGCGCTGGGTTCTATCGGCGCTTTGGTGCTCTCTGACTACGCCAAAGGCGCGCTGGCAAGCGTGCAGCAGATGATTGCTCTGGCGCGTAAGGCTGGAGTTCCGGTGCTTATCGATCCGAAAGGGACCGATTTTGAACGTTACCGCGGCGCAACGCTGCTAACGCCGAACCTGTCTGAGTTTGAAGCGGTCGCCGGTAAATGCAAAAACGAAGATGAATTGGTTGAGCGCGGTATGAAAGTGATTGCAGATTTCGACCTTTCCGCACTGCTGATCACCCGTTCAGAACAGGGTATGACGTTGCTGCAACCGGGCAAATCACCACTGCATATGCCGACGCAGGCGCAGGAAGTGTATGACGTGACCGGTGCGGGCGATACGGTAATCGGCGTGCTGGCGGCGACGCTGGCGGCGGGTAACTCACTGGAAGAGGCGTGCTATTTTGCTAACGCTGCTGCCGGTGTTGTGGTCGGTAAACTGGGAACCTCCACCGTTTCTCCGATTGAACTGGAAAACGCGGTGCGTGGTCGGGCTGATACTGGTTTTGGCGTGATGAGCGAATCTGAGCTGAAACAGGCCGTTGCCAGCGCCCGCAAGCGCGGTGAGAAAGTGGTGATGACTAACGGCGTGTTCGACATCCTGCATGCGGGCCACGTTTCCTATCTGGCAAATGCGCGCAAGCTGGGCGATCGCCTGATCGTGGCGGTAAACAGTGATGCGTCGACCAAACGTCTGAAAGGCGAAACGCGTCCGGTCAATCCGCTGGAACAGCGCATGATCGTGCTGGGCGCGCTGGAATCCGTCGACTGGGTGGTCTCTTTTGAAGAAGATACACCGCAGCGTCTGATTGCCGGCATCCTGCCGGATCTGCTGGTCAAAGGCGGTGACTATAAGCCAGAAGATATTGCGGGCAGCAAAGAGGTATGGGCGAACGGCGGTGAAGTGCTGGTGCTGAACTTCGAAGATGGCTGCTCAACGACCAATATCATCAAGAAGATCCAGAAAGACAGCGATAAATAACAATTGGAATGTTTGTCGGATGGCGGTGTCCGGCCTACGAGGTTGTAGGCCGGATAAAACGCGTAAGCGTTGCCATCCGGCATTTCTGTTTCTTATTCTTCAGTCGTTTTCTCAACAGGTTGTGGACTGTTTTTCAGCGGATCGGCCAGTGCCGACAGCGAACCACCGGACAAACCAATTTCATTTAACAGCGAGTCAATCAGCGGCGCTTGTGTACGATAGGCAAGGGCGGCGGATAATGCCTGCTCAGCCAGATTCCCTCCGGTTACGTTACCTGCGGTCACTTCACCGACGGCGCCGCCACGATTCAGACCATCAACCTGGATAATCTTGATCCCATCGATAGATTTCATTGGCTCAACGGATTTCTCAATGACTGCTGGCAGGGACTGCAGCAGGGCCAGCTTAAATTTCAGACTGGTCTGTTCGTCGGAAAGCACGTTGATGGCATCGTTCAGCGCACGCTGGGCTTCGGCTTCCGCCAGACCTTTTTTCCGCGTGGCTTCGGCCAGTTCCACAATTGCCGCCGCCTGCAATTCTGCGGCTTCTTTTTCCGCTTTTGCCCGGACGGTCAGTTCAACCGCCTGGGTTTCTGCATCCTGAGCTGCGGCAATCAACGCCACCTGTTTGGCACGATCCGCTTCTGCGGTCTGGCGGGTGGTTTCTACGTTCTGCTGAGCGCGAACCGCTTCGGCCAGCGCATCGTTAGCGCGTGCTTCAGCCTGAGACTGCTGTTCGGACTTGGCGGCAATGGCGATGGACTTGGTCTGGTTGGCGATCTCCGTTGCCTGCTGCTGTTCGATCTCTTTAATGCGAACTTCACGCTCGGCCTCGACTTTTCTGGATCGCACCGCCTGTTCGCGCTCGATTTCTGTTTCCTGAATCTGGCGTTCGGCAAGAATGCGCGTCTGCTCAGCTTCACGATGGCGTTCGGCTTCGAAGGCGGCAATTTTGGCGTTTTGCTCGGCCGTGCGGGTCTTCACCTGCTGCTCCTGCTCGAGCGTCATGAAGGCTTCCTGCTGTTCGATCTCCAGCTTGCGCGACAGCGCATCACGGTTTTTCTCACGAACGGCAACTTCTACGTCCTGCTCGACTTCGTTACGTTCGCGACGACGGCGTTCTGTTTCCTGGGTCAGCTTGGTCAGACCCTCGGCATCAAAGGCGTTATTCGGGTTGAAATGGACTTTTTCGGTCTGGTTAAAGTTGGTGAGTGAAACGCTCTCGAGTTCCAGGCCGTTTTTGGACAGGTCTTCCGCGACGGTATTTTGTACACCCTGAACGAAGTTTTCACGCGTATCCTGCAGTTCATGCATGGTCATCTGCGACGCAGTGGCACGTAGGGCATCAACAAACTTATCTTCTATTAGCACACGTAAATCCTCTGGTGACAGTGTTCGCTGTCCCAGCGTCTGTGCGGCGGTAGCAATCCCTTCAACAGACGGTTTTACACGCACGAAAAAGGCGACGACGACATCCACGCGCATACGGTCTTTGGTGATGAGACTGTCGACAGTCGAACGGCTCACCTCAAGTTTGAGGGTGTTCATGTTGATAGGAATAATTTCGTGGAAGATGGGCATGACAATTGCGCCGCCGCTCATCACCACTTTTTGCCCGCCAAGTCCGGTACGCACAAACGCCTGTTCAGCAGACGCACGGCGATACAGGCGGGCAAAGATAATCCCGATAATTACTAAGACGACCACCGCCACAATGGCGGTAAACATCCATGAAGGTAACATGCCAAAAACATCATCCATCTATAAGATCCCTCTGTATAAAATTATAAAACAGTCGGCCAGGGGTTTAGCTCGGCCAGGTAACGCGTTGCGGAGAGTCGGCAGATAATCAGCACCTTGTCTCCTTTTTTGAATTCTTTGCCCGCTTCAGGCTCCAGCAGCACATAGTGAGTCTGCCCGAACTTATCGGTAAATTTGCCTTCGCAGGGGGTTCCGGCACTTGCGGAATGTCCGGTAATAATCGCCATGCTGCCGATAAATTCATCTTCAGCGAGGGCGGTGGTTTCATCCCGCGGCAGCCAGGGAGCAATGATTTTTCCGCTGTAATGCACGGCGAAGACGGCAAGAATAAAACTCACCGGAGCAAGCAGCAGGTTGCTGAGCGGTGCTTGCCACAGCGTGACCCAGCCATGCTGAAGGAGGATACCGAAGAGTCCAAAGAAGCCAGCGAGTAAACACAGCACGATCAGTGCCGGGATCCGCCCGATATTGAGATAGTGAAGCGCCTGGCCGATATTGCCGGAAGTCAGGGCATCGTAATGTTCGAGGTGAGCATCAAGCGCACCTGAAAGAAAATGGCCAAAAATAAGAGAGATGATTTCCAGTAGGCCAATCAACAGTACAAATGAAATAGCAAACAGGTAGGGGCTGTTGTAATCCGTGAATAATACCAAGTTGTTTCCTCCTGTTACTGCGTTCCCTGTCCGTGTCAAAAGTAATGGTTTTACCTCTTACTTTTACATGACGTTACAATAACATGCGTTACCCTGGTCTTTAATCCGAAAAGGGGCTCATCCCCCTCTTAGATTTCGTAGGAAACTGTGAAGCAGGCGGTTTTTTTGCGCACAATATGTACAGAATAACTTCGTATCCAGGGAAATACTGAAATTAGAAAAAGCATATGGCCTTAGCAGATATTCAATAACTGGAGGGTATGCTCATGAACAGCAATATGTATTCAATGAACAATTTCGATTTCCTGGCGCGTAGTTTTGCCAGAATGCAGGCTGAGGGCCATCCCGTTGATATCCAGGCGATAACCGGGAACATGGATGAAGAACATCGTAGCTGGTTTTGCAAACGCTATGCGCTGTACTGCCAGCAGGCGACGGAAGCCAGGAAGCTAGAACTGGAACACTAACAGAAAAACGGGCCTTGCGGCCCGTTGTCGTTTTACTCTTGCGGATCGACTGACGGGATTGCGGGGGCAGGTTTAACTTCTGCCGTTTTTTCACGCGATTCCAGCTCAGTCAGACGTTGCTCAAGCAGCGCCAGCTTTTCACGTGTGCGCAATAAAACCTGAGTCTGTACATCGAATTCTTCACGGCTTACCAGATCCAGACGGGTCAGCTGTGACTGCAGCGTTTGACGAATTTTCTTCTCGACGTCTTCGCCAAACTCGCGGATCCCTTTCGGCATCGACTCGTGAACCTGACGAGCAATCTGCTCAATTTTTTTCGGGTCAATCATTGTGGTTTCCCTGAACTGGTACGTGTTGCTGCCTATTGTAGTGCGAACTGGCACAGGCATAAACCAGAATTGTGTGAAGCTAAGACGAGTAAAGGCGTTGATGAAGGTAATCAATAGCGTTATAGTTAACTCGCTTATTCTCAGGGCGGGGCGAAATTCCCCACCGGCGGTAAATCAACTGATGTTGAAAGCCCGCGAGCGCTTTTTGTTACGGCAAAAAGGTCAGCAGATCCGGTGTAATTCCGGGGCCGACGGTTAGAGTCCGGATGGGAGAGAGTAACGATCCAGTCGGGCATGGACCCGCTCACGTTATTTTTTTGCCGCTTAGACGGTACTCCTAAGACTGCCCTGATTCTGGTAACCATAATTTTAGTGAGGTTTTTTTTACCATGAATCAGACGCTACTTTCCTCTTTTGGTACGCCTTTCGAACGTGTTGAACATGCGCTGTCTGCGCTGCGTGAAGGACGCGGTGTAATGGTGCTTGACGACGAAGACCGTGAAAACGAAGGCGATATGGTTTTCCCGGCAGAGACCATGACCGTTGAACAGATGGCGCTGACCATCCGTCACGGTAGCGGTATTGTATGCCTGTGCATCACTGAAGACCGACGCAAACAGCTCGATCTGCCAATGATGGTGGAAAATAATACCAGCGCTTACGGTACCGGTTTTACCGTGACCATTGAAGCCGCAGAAGGCGTGACCACCGGCGTTTCCGCAGCAGACCGTGTTACTACGGTACGCGCGGCAGTTAAGGATGGCGCAAAACCTTCCGATCTGAATCGTCCGGGGCACGTGTTCCCGTTGCGTGCTCAGGCTGGCGGCGTGTTGACCCGCGGTGGTCATACTGAAGCGACCATCGACCTGATGACGCTGGCTGGGTTTAAACCAGCGGGGGTGCTGTGCGAATTGACTAATGATGATGGCACCATGGCGCGTGCGCCACAGTGCATTGAGTTTGCCGGCAAGCACAATATGGCTGTAGTCACTATCGAAGATTTAGTGGCTTATCGTCAGGCGCACGAGCGCAAAGCCAGCTAATAGACTATTACCACGTTAGTTGTGGTAAGCATAAAAAACCGAAGCCATCTTCCAGGCTTCGGTTTTTTTATTTTTGCTCAAATTATTTGGTTCTGGTCAGTTTTAAAGTCCAGGCGCCGCTCATTATCACCAACAGCACTAAACATAAGCCAAAGGCTAACAGGCATGCCTGCGCCATGTTCATAAATTGCCACGGTGGAAACAGATACCAGCCTTCAGACTGTTGGTATAGATCGATAAACCACTTTTGCGTACTGCTGAGTGCCACGCCATCAGGCACTATGGGGGCATCATAGCCGCAATCTCCAGTGGGCTTAAACCACTCCGGAGCCCAGTTTGCCAGCGGCAAATTGAAAGGGAATGTCGGATCGGTGGAACACCCCTGGACGCCAAACAGCGAATCCGGGCTATGTACCGCATGATGAATATCATTGAGTTTGAGCGAGAACTTAATGCCCATGATGCTGCCGTAGAATGCCGCAATGCAGCCAATAAGCTTCAGAACAACATTTTTAGGGTTTATTGCCGCGATCAATCCACCGAAAACCATCACAAACATGGCAAAGCGAATGTAGACACACTGCTCGCAGGGGGCCATATAGAGATAGATTTGGAAAAACGAGTGTGCCAATATTATTAACCCGCCCATTGCGCAGGCCATCAGTAGCCACAGAAAGCGCTGTTCCTGCCATCTCACCAGCGTATCAACCGGCGTGGTACGTAAGTCCCGCCACCATCCTTTTATGAAAACCATAGCCTCGTCCCTGTTTATTTTGTCGCCAGTTCTCTGACAAGCTCAGCCATGGAGTCAATGGATTTGATACTCTTGGTGTAGATCAGGTATTTACCGTTAACGACGTAAGCCGGAACCCCCTGAATTTTGGCGACGTCATATGCCGCTTTCCATTTCTCCAGCGTTTGCTGAACGGTGGGATCTTGTAGCGCGGCGTCAAAATCTGCCTGGCTCATGCCTGCAGCATCCAGGCCTGTTTTAATGAATGCGGCCGGATCTTTACCATCTGACCAGCGCTCTTTCTTGTCGTGGTAAGCAGCGTAATAAGCAAATTTCGCTTTTTTGAACTGTGATTTGGCATCAAATAATGAAATCCCTGCTGCCTGATCTTTAGCAATCATTACTGCAAAAACTTCACTGGCCTGTTTACCATATTCCCCTTTGGTTTCAAGATGAAATGGTGTGAAGGTGACGAGATCGGCCACTTTTTCAGAAACCGGGCCAGTCACGGCTTTATCATATTTGTAACAGAACGGACAGGCGTAGCTGAATACTTTTATTAACGTCTTATCAGCATTAGGAATCGGTTTCTCCAAAACCATATAATCAGTGCCTTCTGTAAAAGCTGAGGCGGCAAACGACGAGGCAAGTGCGGCGGTTAATACCACGCTTTTAAATAATGAAGTAATCCATTTAGATGACATAATTAATCCTTAATCTAACGATATTATTTAAACATTTGTTGTGGGTGAACCAGTAATGCGCGGTAGTGCGTTTGGTTTGGCTTATCTGAAAGGACATCAATTTCGACTTTGACTTCTTTAGTCTTATAGTCAATTTCGTTGATTTTGCCGATGGTTGGTTGTCCAACGTCAAATAAATTAATAGAACCACCAAATCCAAACATGGTGTCGCGGTCTTTCTGATATTCGATAACCGAGGTGATGGGACTATAGAAATCGTAACCGCGTTTTTTGCCGTATTCCCAAATTTGCTGAACGGTTCCTTTTTTCTCGTCAACTTTATATTCGACGAAACGGGAATATTTCATCGTCGGCAATGCCGGTTGTTCGAGCCCACGACCATCGCCGTTGTCAAAGATGGTTAATGTCCCTTTGCTCGAGAGCCATGCGGTGTGTTGGGTGTAGGTAAAATCGAAATCAGTATTCTCGCACTTACCGTTTTCGTCACATTTTAGCGCGTTGCCCTTATCATCAACCGGTTTTAACAGCTTGCTTGCCAGCGCCTTATTCCAGCCTTTAGACGGTGCCAGAATCCACTTCACCTGTTTATCGCGACCGATTTTGACAACACCCTGATGGCGGGAAGAGATAATAATGGAGTCATCTTTGGCATCATAGGCAATGGAGTTAACGTGCGCCCAGTTACGACCTGCACCCACTCCGAGGGCGTCACCGTAAGGAGTATCTGGCTCCAGTTTCGCCTGTTGACCGGCATGAGCGAGGTCAACGTTGACGCATACCGCGCCTGCGTCCAGCGCACCCAGAAGCGCATCACGCATCGGATCGAGTATCTTTGTCAGATCCCACACATCAACCACACGACCGGACTTGTCTACTTCAATTATCTGATCGCGGATGGTTTGCACATGGATGCCATCTTCTTTGCGATAATCGCGTTTGCCCACGCGAAGCAACACGGTGTCGTTGATTGTTTCGATCGATTCATGCGACGCGTCGAGGAAGCCGCGCGGTAGCTTATGATCGGCCAGAATCTGCCCCATCATATCAAATTCGTACCAATGCTGACCCTGAACGGCTGTGAAGGTGCCGCGCGGTGTTTCACGAATACCCATCAGGTAGCCGCGCTTGTTGATATCCATGTCATGGCCATCGTAAAAGGTATCTTGATCCAGCCACCAACGATATTCACCTTCCGTATCGACGACAAAGGTAAAGGGTGCGATATCAAAAGGTAATGCGCCACCGGCTGGACCTGCATCCAGGATGCCGGCATTTTTGTCTTTTTCACCATGCCAGTGGAATTCTGCCCCCTGTGGGGTGAAAGTATGGGTATTCACCAGATAGAGGCGGTCTTCAAAACCAGGCGCTACCTTAATAACTTTCGTTTGCTGTAAATCGGAAATAGAACGGTTATCCATGTAGTGATTAACGATGGCGGACGTTTGCACCACATAATCATCCTTCATGGCTTTGCCATTTTCTTTATATTCAACGGTGACCTTATTAGCAAACTTTTGATAAAGACCAAAAATAGGCACGCCGTCATAGGTTGCTAACGACTCTTTGCCAACTGTATAAGTAACAGGAACTCCTTTCTCGCCTTTGCCATGAACGGTGACTTTAACATCTGAAATAACGTGACTATCTAATTCAACCAGTGCGGTAAGCGGGGCGTTTCCGTATGGGTCAACTACTATTGCCCCCAGTTTTCCCGCAGGTTGAGCGGGTTGAAAACCTGCGGCAAACGAATTTCCAGCGGTTAATCCAAACGTCAGTGCGAGTGTGCCAGCGAGAAGTGTTTTTCGGTATTGTCTAAACATGGATATATCTCCTTATATTAACTTTAAATATAATTTCACTGAATATATTATGTTTTTACGATATGGCTAAAAATGAAAATGGTACTACTGATGTCACTTTTATTGTGGGTATATAAATATTTATGAAGTGTATTATTCTACAAAATCTAATTTTTATTGTTTTCTGGATAGTATGAGTGAGGTATTTTAAGAACAATGTTTATTATTGCTTAGTGTGATCTCGTCGACAGAGTTTTATTTTTTTATAACTGTTTTAGCTATTGGCATAGCTGCTGGTTTATATGATCGAAATCATATATTTGTTTCTGAAATATGCCACTATAGGGGTATGTCAGAATAAGTTTATGTAAAATTTTAACGTTAAATGTTTAATGATGTTAAATGTTAAGGGTAAAAGAATGTTTATTGCCTGGTATTGGATCGTATTAATTGCACTCGTTGCATTGGGTTATTATTGCCATATGAAGCGTTATTGTCGGGCATTCCGACAAGACAGAGACGCATTGCTTGAGGCGCGAAACAAACTCTTCCGACGTTCTGGTGAAGATAACAGCGTGATTAAGGAACAGAAATAGTCCTTCACGTTCTGCTATGGATGAGCGGATGCTGTAAAATAGCAGGGTGGCATCCGCCCTCTGGATTATCCGATTCCCATGGACTGGAGGATGACGAGACTTAACCCCATCACCGACATTCCGCACAGGACCCCATAGCTGGGATTATTATTTGGGTCGATCTCTTTTGCCAGTGGCATCAATTCATCGACTGACAGCGCCACCATAATACCCGCGACTGCCGCCATTATTGCCGCCATCACCACAGGCGAGATGAGACTCCCCAGAATTAACCACGCCAGTACGCCGCCCAGTATTTCCGCCATGCCCGAGATCCCGGCCCAGAATATCGCCGTACGTTTGGAGCCCGTTGCTGCATAGACCGGACCTGCAACGGCTAATCCTTCAGGAATATTGTGTAATGCGACGGCAAGCGCAATACCAAAGCCCAGCTCGAGGTTGCTGCTGGCGGTAACAAACGTCGCAATCCCTTCCGGAAAATTGTGCAGGCTGATGCCGAGCGTTAATAAAATCGCGGTGCGTTTAATGGATCCGGGTAGAGGCTGCGTTGTTTTTTGTACCAGATCCTGAGGGTGCGCATGCGGCAATAGACGGTCCAGGCCAAAGTAGCCCAGCAAGCCGACGATAAACATTCCGTAGCCCAGAACTGGCGACATGCCTTCAGCGGCCAGCGCAGCAGGTAGCATTTCCATTAGAGAGATCAGTAGCATAATCCCGGCAGCGAAGCCTAAAGAAAAGGCGAGAACGCGGTTGGAAGGCTTTTGCCCTAACACGCCGAGAAATGCGCCGATAAACGTGGCGGCACCTGCCAGTAAAGTCAGAAGTAAAGGTACTGACATCGACAAATAAAACTCCTTATCAATCTGCTTTCCGGACTGGATCGTCAAAATAACTGATGATCTTCATCATGGTTATCTGAGTTCTTCATCAACCGAATAAGCGTATTGTAATGGTATCAAAATGACTCCCTCAGTAAGGATATCATCATGTCTTCAACTCGTATGCCAGCATTGTTTTTGGGCCACGGTAGCCCGATGAATGTTCTGGAAGATAACGTTTATACCCGTGCCTGGCAGCAACTGGGGGAAACGTTGCCGCGTCCGAAAGCCATTGTGGTGGTCTCGGCGCACTGGTTCACCCGTGGAACGGGTGTGACAGCGATGGAAGCGCCTAAAACGATCCACGATTTCGGCGGTTTTCCGCAAGCGCTGTATGACACCCATTACCCAGCGCCCGGTTCGCCTGAACTGGCGCAGCACCTGGTTGATTTACTTGCTCCTGTACCCGTCGCGTTAGACAAAGAGGCGTGGGGTTTTGACCACGGTTCCTGGGGCGTACTGATCAAGATGTACCCGAATGCCGACATCCCGATGGTGCAGTTAAGCATCGATAGTACAAAACCGGCGGCCTGGCATTTTGAGATGGGCCGCAAGCTGGCGGCACTGCGTGATGAGGGTATTATGCTGGTGGCCAGTGGTAACGTGGTGCATAACCTGCGTACTGCGCGTTGGCACGGTGAGAACACGCCATATCCGTGGGCAACCTCATTCAATGATTATGTTAAGGCTAACCTGACCTGGCAGGGACCGGCTGAGCAGCACCCGCTGGTGAACTATCTCGATCATGAAGGTGGATCGTTGTCGAACCCGACGCCAGATCACTATCTGCCGCTGCTGTATGTTCTCGGGGCATGGGATGGTAAAGAGTCTGTTACGATCCCTGTAGATGGTATCGAGATGGGAAGTTTAAGTATGTTGTCGGTGCAGGTTGGGTGATGAACGCCCGATGGCGCTACGCTTATCGGGCATTAAGTTCATGCCGTAGGCCGGGTAAGGCGGAGCCGCCACCCGGCACTCTCAATCATTCGACAAAAATATGCGGATAGAAACGTGACAGATCCTGCGTGATCAACGCACGGTCTTCACGAATGCCGATCCCTGCGGGTTGATCGTTGATCAGCCAGCTGCCAATCAGCATATAGCTGTCGCCAAACTTCGGTAGCTGATGGAACTGCTGCACGATCATACCTTCTTCACCGTACGGTCCTTCCACGGATTCGATCGTTTTACCGTTCTCAATGATGGAGACGTTAGCTCCCTCGCGCGAGAAGATCGGTTTGACAACGAATTTATCCATCTGCGGGTAGTCGTCTTCGGCGAAATATGCTGGCAGAAGGTTCGGATGATTCGGGAACATTTCCCATAACAGCGGTAACAGTGCTTTGTTGGAAATAATGCTCTTCCAGGCGGGTTCCAGCCAGCGAACGCCAGCGTCTTCCAGCTTGGTGGAGAACATTTCACGCAGCATGAATTCCCACGGATAGAGCTTGAACAGGTTAGCGATCACCTGATCCTGCATATCGGTGAATTGGCCTTTTTCACCAAGACCAATATCTTCTACATAGAGGAATTCTGTAGCGATCTCTGCTTCGGCCGCGCAATCCTGCAGATACTGGATCGTACCGCGATCTTCCACCGTATCACGACAGCAGGTCAGATGTAGCAGTTGAAAACCATACTGTTCACGCAGCTCGGTGAAACGCTCGATCAGCTTTTCCTGCAGACTGTTGAACTGATCGCTGCCTTCCGGCAGGTTGCCCGCATTGAGCTGATCTTCCAGCCAGATCCACTGGAAAAACGCGGCTTCGTACAGCGAGGTTGGCGTATCAGCGTTGTTTTCCAGCAGTTTGGGTTCACCGGTTCCATCCCACGCCAGATCGAGACGTGAATAGAGCGACGGTTGCTGTGTCAGCCAGGACTGGCGGACAAAACCCCAGGTATGCTTCGGAATGCGAAACTTGGTCATCAGCTCATCGCTGGCAATGACCTTTTCCACCACTTTGAGGCACATTTGATGCAGCTCTGCGGTGACCTCTTCCAGCTTTTCAACCTGAGCAAGGGTGAGTTTGTAGTACGCGTCTTCACACCAGTACGGCTCGCCGTACATAGTGTGAAAATTAAAACCGTATTCGGTGGCTTTATCGCGCCAGTCCGGGCGCTCAACAATACTGACTCTTTCCATGACGATCAGCCACCCATTGAACGTGTGGTGGTGCCGCTTGCGCTACGCTGCATGGTGCTCTGTTTGGCCACAGACTCACCAAATCCGCCGCGGGTTACGGTAGAGGTGGTGGCTGGTTTCGGTGCCATAGCGGTTTTCGGTACGGTCATGGTGCGACCCGGCGTTGCTGCGCCGTAGTTTTTACCGCTGGCATCTGTGTATTTGCCGTAAGCCGGGCTGGCCGGGTTTTTCGAGCTAAACAGCGGTTGCTGAGCGCCCATTCCGCCACCCATCAGTCGGCCCATCATGTAGCCTGCCATCAGTGGCATCCAGAAGCTGCCGCTGCTTTGATTCTGCGCCTGAGCCTGACCTTCACCGGTCGGCGCCATACCTGCTTGCGCAGGAGCCTGCTGGCACTGGCCTTCGCCGAATTCAGCGATACAGTCTTCACGAGTGGCGTATTTTGGTGCGGTACGTTCAGCTTCTTTCAGCGCATTGTTAAACGCGGTAGTACATTCGGCGCTTTTACCTGGATTCGCTGCAGAGCAGTCGTCAGCGTTCTGATAAAGCGAAACCGTTTCGTCACTCTTTTCACAGCCCGCGAGCATAAACACTGCGGTAACTGCCAGGGCGACAGGAGTCAGATGGCGCGCGCTCCAGCTTTTGCGGAACGAGGCGTGATGTATCGATTTTGTCCGTTTCATTTTTGTCTTCCAGGACCCAGTGGTAAACACAGTAAATAATGCTCAGGATAGAGGATGACTGGTCGAAATTGAAGCGGGAAGAGGCGAGAATGCGCAGGAAGGGGCGGATCTTTACGTTGTCTTACGTTCAGACGGGGCCGAAGCCCCGTCATCAGCATCAGTTACGGAACGGGTTGTTGCCGTTGCTGCTGGTTGAACGTGCTGCTGTCGGCTGAGCCGCAGGCAAATTGCCAGTGCCGTTAAAGTCATTCACGGCGGCATCTTGTTGTGGATTTTGCGGTGCCACGGTATCCGGCGTTGTGGATACAGGTTTACCCAGCGTATTGTTCAGTGCCACCAAATCCTGCTCGTTCAGCGTACCGAGCGCAGATTTGACGTTTAACTGATTGATAAGATAGGTATAACGCGCATTAGCCAATTGTTGTTTGGCGTTGTACAGCGTGGTGGTGGCATCCAACACATCCACAATGGTACGTGTGCCTACGGAATAACCGGCTTCCATCGCATCCAATGAGCTTTGAGCAGAGACAACCGCTTGTTTGTACGCGTTAATGCTACTAATAGAAGCATTAATGTTGTTGAATGAAGAACGAACGGTCTGCACCACGCTACGGTGTGCGCTTTCCAGTTGTTCACTCGCGCCAACAAAGTTGTACTGCGCTTGTTTCACCTGCGAGTTAACCATCCCGCCCTGGTACAGCGGCAGCGAGAAGCTCAGACCGATTTTGTTCTGGCCCATGTTGCTGTCGTCATACTGATTACCCGTAGTACCACCATGAGTTTTCGACCCGCTGTAGGAGGTGTCAGACACGCCTGTAGATGCGGTCAGGTCCAGCGTTGGCAGATGACCGTCCTGTGCCTGACGAATCTGCTCACGCGCCAGATCCTGGCTTAAACGCGCCTGCAATAAAGTCAGGTTGCGGTTTTCCGCTTCTTTCAGTAGCGCATTCACCGCCTGCGGTTTGTTGGTTTTGAAACCATCAACGTTCAGCGAAGCCAGTTCCGGGTAATAGTTACCGGTCACCTGACGCAGCTGTTCTACCGCGTTATCCAGATTGTTACGCGCGGTCACTTCGTTCGCCAGCACGGTGTCGTATTGTGAACGGGCGTTCTGCACGTCAGTGATGGCGACCAGACCAACGTTAAAACGCTGAGTGGTCTGATCTAACTGACGATAAACCGCATCTTTCTGTGCCTGGGTGTAAGACAGCACATCAATCGCGTTCAGTACGTTAAAATAGGCCGTAGCGGTATTCAGGATCAGCGTTTGCTGATCGGTCTGATACGTTACGTCCTGGATGCCCGCTGATTTTTCTTGCAGCGTCAGGGCACGCCATTTAGACATGTCGAACAGCGTCTGAGTCAATTGTAATGACGCGCTGGTGGCGTTGGAGTTGACGCCGTTTGCATCACGGTAGCCATTGCTGTAGGTGTAATCGGCACCTAAACCCAGTTGCGGCAGTAATGGACTACGCGCTTCGTTAATTTTTTCGAATGCAGCATCGCGATCGGCGGCGGATTTACGCAATTCCGGGTTGCTCAGGCGTGCTTGCTGATAAACCTGCATCAGGTTTTCTGCCTGGCTCAAAGTACTGAACCCCGACAGGCTCAGGCCGATAAGGATGGGGAGCAATTTCTTCATATGCATTCCTTGTTGTGAAGCAGTATTTAGCGCTGATCAAATTGTAAAAATATTTGCTGATTCTAGCAGAATCCGCCACTGCAAAAAGTTGGCGTTACGTGCCATACGGCGTTAATTTGCATCAATTTAACACAAGGGCGTTCAAACATCAGTCAAACGACCTTGAAATTCACATTTTAATCACTATTGGTTTCAGGACAGCACAATGCGTAAACCAGACAACTTGCCAATGACTTTCACTAAAAATGATGTAGAAATTATTGCACGAGAAACGCTATACCGCGGTTTTTTTTCACTGGATCTTTATCGGTTCCGCCATCGCTTGTTTAACGGTGGTATGAGCGGTGAGGTAAAGCGCGAAATTTTTGAGCGCGGACACGCGGCAGTCTTGCTACCCTTTGACCCTGAGCGGGACGAAGTTGTACTGGTCGAGCAGATCCGTATCGCGGCGTTTGATACCAGCGAAAGCCCGTGGCTACTGGAAATGGTAGCCGGAATGATCGAAGAGGGCGAAACTGTTGAAGATGTGGCCCGTCGTGAAGCGATGGAAGAAGCCGGACTGGACGTTAAACGTACGAAACCCGTTCTGAGCTATCTGGCAAGCCCTGGCGGCACCAGTGAGCGCCTGTCTATTTTAGTTGGCGAAGTGGACGCTACGACCGCGAGCGGAATTCATGGTCTGGCTGATGAAAACGAAGATATTCGTGTTCATGTGGTGAGCCGGGAGCAGGCTTATCAATGGGTAGAAGAGGGGAAAATCGACAACGCGGCTTCTGTCATCGCCTTGCAATGGTTACAGCTGCACTATCAAGAGTTAAAAACTGAGTGGAAAAAATGAAGCGTTACACACCTGACTTCCCTGAAATGATGCGCCTGTGCGAAACCAACTATTCGCAATTGCGCCGCCTGCTGCCACGTAATGATGCAGCCGGTGAAACAGTGAGCTATCAGGTAGCAAACGCACAATATCGGTTAACGATCGTTGAATCGACCCGATACACTACGCTTGTCGCGATCGAACAAACGGCGCCGGCCGTCACATACTGGAGCCTGCCGTCATTGACCGTGCGCCTGTATCATGACGCGAGGGTGGCTGAAGTGTGTTCAAGTCAGCAGATCTTTCGCTTCAAAGCGCGGTATGATTATCCAAATAAAAAGTTGCATCAACGCGACGAAAAGCATCAAATTAATCAGTTTCTGGCCGACTGGCTACGGTACTGTTTAGCACATGGAGCGATGGCGATTCCGGTTTATTAGCGTCGTGAAACCTAAGGACACCATTTGGAAAGCCTGTTAACCCTTCCTTTGGCTGGTGAGGCCAGAGTCAGGATCTTACAAATTACAGACACTCACCTGTTTGCCGAAAAGCATGAAACGCTGCTGGGTGTGAATACCTGGGACAGTTATCAATCCGTACTGGATGCCATACATGCAGAGTCGCCTGAGTACGATCTGATCGTCGCGACGGGTGATTTGGCGCAGGATCAATCCGCTGCGGCCTATCAGCATTTTGCTGAGGGCATCGCAAGCTTTCGTGCGCCCTGCGTTTGGCTACCGGGCAATCACGATTTTCAGCCGGCAATGTACAGCGCGCTGCAAGATGCGGGAATTTCCCCTGCCAAGCGTGTTTTCATCGGCGAACAGTGGCAAATTTTGCTGCTCGACAGCCAGGTGTTCGGCGTTCCCCACGGTGAATTAAGTGAATTCCAGCTCGAATGGCTGGAGCGTAAACTTGCTGATGCACCAGAGCGTAATACCTTGCTGCTTCTGCATCATCATCCTCTGCCTGCGGGCTGTAGCTGGCTCGATCAGCATAGCCTGCGCAATGCCGCTGAGCTGGATAACGTGCTGGTGAACTATTCACGCGTGAAGTATCTGCTGTGCGGGCATATTCATCAGGAACTGGATCTGGACTGGAACGGACGCCGTCTGCTGGCGACGCCGTCGACCTGCGTGCAGTTTAAGCCGCACTGTTCCAACTTCACATTGGATACCATCAGCCCCGGCTGGCGGACGCTGGAGCTTTTTGCTGACGGGACGTTGCAGACTCAGGTACGTCGTCTGCAGGGTAATCGGTTCCACCCTGATACCGCTTCAGAAGGCTACTGATGTCTACGCTTCTCTATCTTCACGGATTTAATAGCTCTCCTCGTTCGGCGAAGGCGTGTTTGCTGAAAAACTGGTTGGCGGAGCACCATCCGCACGTTGAGATGATCGTACCGCAGTTGCCGCCGTATCCGGCCCAGGCCGCAGAGATGCTGGAATCGATCATTCTTGAACATGGCGGAGAGTCGTTGGGGATTGTCGGTTCCTCATTAGGTGGTTATTACGCCACCTGGCTGTCGCAATGTTTTATGCTGCCGGCAGTGGTGGTGAACCCTGCTGTACGGCCTTATGAACTGCTGGTCGACTATCTCGGTCAAAACGAGAACCCCTACACGGGGCAGCAATATGTGCTAGAGTCACGCCATATTTACGATCTTAAAGTCATGCAGATTGACCCGCTGGAAGCGCCGGATTTGATCTGGCTGCTCCAACAAACGGGCGATGAAGTGTTGGACTACCGCCAGGCGGTGGCGTATTACGCCTCCTGCCGTCAGACAGTTATTGAGGGCGGAAACCACGCATTCACGGGCTTCGAAGATTATTTCAACCCGATTGTCGATTTCCTTGGACTGCACAGTTTCTGACGATCAATTCGAATTGCTTATTTAAACCATGACGCAAACTTATAACGCTGATGCCATTGAGGTACTCACTGGGCTTGAGCCGGTACGCCGTCGCCCTGGGATGTACACCGATACGACCCGTCCGAACCATCTTGGACAGGAAGTGATTGATAACAGTGTGGATGAAGCACTGGCGGGCCACGCGAAACGCGTGGACGTGATCTTACATGCCGACCAGTCTCTGGAAGTCATTGATGACGGACGCGGCATGCCAGTAGACATTCACCCTGAAGAGGGTGTTCCGGCGGTTGAGCTGATCCTCTGTCGTCTGCACGCGGGCGGCAAGTTCTCCAACAAGAACTACCAGTTCTCCGGTGGTCTGCACGGTGTGGGGATCTCCGTTGTTAACGCCCTGTCCAAACGTGTGGAAGTGAACGTACGCCGCGACGGGCAGGTATACAACATCGCGTTTGAGAATGGCGATAAAGTGCAGGATTTACAGGTTGTCGGTACCTGCGGCAAACGCAACACCGGGACCAGCGTGCACTTCTGGCCGGATGAAAGCTTCTTTGACAGCCCGCGTTTTTCTGTTTCGCGCTTAACGCACGTACTGAAAGCCAAAGCGGTACTGTGCCCGGGCGTTGAGATCACCTTCAAGGATGAGGTCAACAACAGCGAACAGCGCTGGTGCTACCAGGATGGTCTGAATGACTATCTGAGCGAAGCGGTGAATGGCCTACCGACTCTGCCGGAAAAACCGTTTATCGGTAATTTCAGCGGTGAGACGGAGACGGTGGACTGGGCGCTGCTCTGGCTGCCGGAAGGCGGTGAGCTGCTGACCGAAAGCTATGTGAACCTGATCCCAACTATGCAGGGCGGGACGCACGTCAACGGTCTGCGTCAGGGTCTGCTGGATGCGATGCGCGAGTTCTGCGAATACCGCAATATTTTGCCGCGTGGCGTGAAGCTGTCGGCGGAAGATATCTGGGATCGCTGTGCTTACGTGCTGTCGGTAAAAATGCAGGATCCGCAGTTTGCCGGACAAACCAAAGAACGCCTCTCTTCGCGTCAGTGTGCGGCGTTTGTTTCTGGCGTGGTGAAAGATGCCTTCAGCCTGTGGCTGAACCAGAACGTACAGTCCGCCGAACTGCTGGCTGAGATGGCGATTTCCAGCGCCCAGCGTCGTCTGCGCGCGGCGAAAAAAGTGGTGCGTAAAAAGCTGACCAGTGGTCCGGCGCTGCCGGGTAAACTGGCGGACTGTACCGCACAGGATCTTAATCGCACCGAATTGTTTCTCGTCGAAGGTGACTCCGCAGGCGGTTCCGCCAAACAGGCGCGCGATCGTGAATATCAGGCGATCATGCCGCTCAAAGGTAAGATCCTTAATACCTGGGAAGTCTCTTCCGATGAAGTTCTGGCTTCGCAGGAAGTGCACGATATTTCGGTAGCGATCGGCATCGATCCGGACAGCGACGATCTGAGCCAGTTGCGTTACGGTAAGATCTGTATCCTGGCGGATGCGGACTCCGATGGTCTGCACATCGCCACGCTGCTGTGCGCACTGTTTGTGAAGCACTTCCGCACGTTGGTGAAACACGGTCACGTGTACGTGGCGCTGCCGCCGTTATACCGTATCGACCTCGGTAAAGAGGTGTATTACGCGCTGACGGAAGAAGAGAAAGCGGGCGTACTGGAGCAGTTAAAGCGCAAGAAAGGTAAGCCGAACGTGCAGCGCTTTAAAGGACTGGGTGAAATGAACCCGATGCAGCTTCGTGAAACCACGCTGGATCCGAACACCCGTCGCCTGGTGCAGCTCATTATCGATGATGAAGACGATCAGCGTACCAACGCAATGATGGATATGCTGCTGGCCAAGAAGCGTTCTGAAGACCGTCGTAACTGGTTGCAAGAGAAAGGCGACCTGGCGGATCTTGAAGGCTAATTGCATGTAGAAAAGCCGGAGAGGGGCGTAAAATGCCTTATCCGGCTCTCATCTGACGAAGCGATTATATGCCGGATAGCAAAGCGTCATCCGGCAAATCGACAACCTTAAATACCCGACTCCAGAATACGAATATTCATGTCCAGCACGTCACCTTTTACGGCTTCGCTGTAGGCTTTCATATGCGGGGTCTGCAAATGCGCTTCAAGATGCGCGATGCTTTCCCACTGCTCAACCATCACGATTGAATCTGGCGCTGTGGTCTGAAAACTCACACCTGCGGCATGATCCACCATCGGCGCATAGCCGTGGCAGCCTTCTTCTTTCAGTACGGTCGGAACGATTTTAGCAAACTGATCCAGTACCGCCTGGCGGTGATGTTGACCTGGACGTGTACGGATTTCTGCAATAACGGTAAGCATGGTTAACTCCTTCTAATTCCAGGTTACCAGTTAACCAAAAATTTCGGTCAGATGCTTGCGATATTCTGCGATATAACGCGGGACGTCCGGCATTTTAATCACGTCATTGGTGATAAAGGTCGGCAGCGCTTCCATTCCCAGGAACTGGTTTGCTTTATGGAACGGGAGATAGACGCCATCAACACCAACGCCATGGAAGAACTGGTCTTTTTCAGTGAAGGCTTCCATCGGTGCGTTCCAGGTCAGGGACAGCATGTATTTTTTGCCCTGAATCAGCCCGCCGGAGCCATATTTTTTAGAGGCATCTGAACGTGTGCGGCCATCGCTGGCGTACAGCGTGCCGTGACCTTCGGTAAACACGTCATCGATGTATTTTTTCACGGTCCACGGTGCGCCCATCCACCAGCCTGGCATCTGCCAGATAACCGCATCGGCCCAGACGAAATTCTGCACTTCTGTTTTTACGTCATAATCGCTGTCCGCGCGTACGACTTTAACATCATGCCCGAGGTCGCGCAGGATACCGTCCGCGACCTCGGTCAGGGTGTCATTCAGTTGGCCATTAGAATGGCCGAATTTTTTCGCCCCGTTGATAATCAGAATGCTGCTCATTTTGTGTCCTCAAGGAAATACGTTTGAGGACGATTTTACCCCCACCAGCGGTGCGGTGAAATTAGCGAAATGTGCAAAGTCTTTTGCTATTTGAGCAATAATAATGCAGTTACCAACTGACCTTAGCTTCAAAGCCACCTTCCGAAGCGTTGCCAAACGAGGCTGACATTCCATGCAATGTTGCGATACGGCGGACAATTGACAGGCCGAGACCGCTGCCGGTCACGCTTTGTCCCGGTGGACGATAAAAACGTTCACCGATGTGTGTAAGTACCTCCGGCGCAACGCCAGGACCATTATCTTTGACGCTGAAATTGCGGGCGTTGAGCGTCACTTCCACAATGCTCCCCTGCGGACTGTAGCGAATGGCATTATCCAGCAGATTTCGTACCATCAGGCTCAGCAACAGCGGCTGTCCTGTGCGCATAATATTGTGTGCGTTAATCTGCAAACGTACGTCAATGTGCGCCTGCTGGGCCGGGTGGTAGATATCCATCACCGCGGATTGCAGTAGCTCCTCCAATGAAATTTCCGCCACATCCTGAAGATTATCGAGGGAGTCGAGGCGCGAAAGCGTCAGGAGCTGATCGACCAGTCGGGTGGCGCGTTCAATTCCCGCATGTAGCTGCGCCAGCGCTTTTTCCCGCGTTTGCGGGTCGTCGTCTGACAGTTGCACCACTTCGGTTTGCACCTTCAGCGCGGTCAACGGACTGCGCAGCTCATGGGCGGCATCAGAAGTGAAGCGGCGTTCACGCACCATCATTGAGTGGATGCGGGTAAACAGCTGATTTAGCGATTCAACCAGCGGGCGCACTTCGCTTGGCACACCTTTCGAGTCGAGCGGCTCTTCTGATTCCGGGGCGCGCCAGCGCAGAGCTTGCGCCAGTTTTTTTAGCGGCCTGAGTTCGCGACTCAGCATGACCACCAGGATCAGCAACATCAGCGGCAGCGCAACCAGCCATGGGGTTAATTGTGCAGTAAGGATCGACAGCGCCATATCCTCCCGATATTCCCACTCCTGGCCCACCACAATGCGATATTTCCCATCAGCGGAATTCAGCCACAGGAAGCGCCAGGAATCGCTGTCGCCCCTGAGTTGGCCGTCGCTAAACCCTTCCCGGCTGTAGCTGTAGGGAATATCCTGGCCATTATCGCCATCGTGTAGCACTATTTTGCCGTCGGTGGAGTAGATGGCAAACGCCAGTGCGTCGTCATCAATATGGCCATGCTTCAGTTTCTTTGGCGTGCGGGCCATATTGCTTGAGGTGGTGACATCGCTGATATCCAGCGTGCTAAGCCGCTTGGCGAACAGCATCAGCTGGGTATCAAACAGCTCATCGACATTATCGGTAGTCTGCCTCCAGGCCACAAAACTGGATACGGCCCAGGTGGCTGATGCCAGAATCAGAAAAATAAGCGTTAGCCTGACGCGCAGGCTGAGGCGTTGTGTGAGTTTCATGCGTCACCCAGGGTGTAGCCAATGCCATGCACGGTACGGATAAAGTCGCTGCCGAGCTTACGGCGTAAGTGATGAACGTGGACCTCAACCGCATTGCTGGAGACATTTTCGTCCCAGGTATACAGTTTTTCTTCAATCAGTTTGCGGGGCAGGACGCGACCTTTGTTGCGCATCAACAGTTCCAGCAGTGCGAACTCTTTAGGTTTGAGTGACAAAGGTTCACCCGCCGCCGTGGCGACCAATGCGCCAGGATCGAGCGTTACCTGGCCATGGCGCAATGTGTTGCTGGCCTGGCCGCTGGCACGACGCACCAGCGCCTCCAGTCTGGCAGCAACTTCGATCAGCGCAAAGGGTTTACACAGATAGTCATCTGCGCCCAGGCGCAGGCCTTCAACGCGTTCCGCCAGCGCGTCGCGAGCGGTCAGAATCAGTACCGGCTCCTGCTTCCCGTTAGCTCGCCATTCTCGCAAAATGTCCCGTCCGTCTATGCCTGGCAGTGTCAGGTCGAGGATTACCGCATCATAAGGTGCGCTGTAGAGTGCTTCTTTCCCCTGGCGACCTTCGGTAAACCAGTCAATGCTGAAACCCATTTTACTCAGACCTGTTTTCAGGCCATCGCCAATCAACGTGTCATCTTCGATCAGTAAAATACGCATATGTTCTTCCCTGCGATAACTCATTTGCAGTCAGTAAACCTGTGGCTACAGTCTCTGTACAGCAAAAAAAGTATCTTTTTTTGCCTTAAGAACTTGTTAAGGATTAACTTATTTAATAGTCGTAAACCAACATGAAAGGGAGACATGACGATGAAAAAATTAGCTGCAATGGTTGCCGTAATGGCACTGTGTTCCGCACCTGTTCTGGCAGCTCAGCAGGGCGGCTTCTCTGGGCCAACGACAACCACTACGCAGAGCCAAAACGGCGGATTTGTCGGCCCGAACGGTAGCAGCACGACAGTAGAAAGCGCCAAATCACTGCGTGATGACACCTGGGTTACCCTGCGTGGGAACATCGTTGAGCGTATTTCCGACGACCTGTATGTGTTTAAAGATGCGACCGGCACGGTGAATGTGGATATCGACCACAAGCGCTGGAACGGCGTAACCGTCACACCGCAGGATGTGGTTGAAATCCAGGGTGAAGTGGATAAAGACTGGAACTCCGTTGAAATCGACGTGAAACAGATTACCAAAGTTGCTAAGTAATCCCCATTAGGGCCGCGTTCGCGGCCCTTTTCTTTGTGACTCAACACGCCAGATAGGGTAGTATCTGCGGCAATATTGCCCTTCAATAGAGGGGTACAAAGTTGAGGAACCACGATTAATGAGCGATATGGCAGAGCGCCTGGCGCTGCATGAATTCACGGAAAACGCCTATCTGAACTATTCCATGTACGTCATCATGGATAGGGCGTTGCCGTTTATTGGCGATGGTTTGAAACCCGTTCAGCGTCGCATCGTGTACGCGATGTCCGAACTGGGGCTGAATGCCAGCGCCAAATTTAAAAAATCCGCCCGTACCGTCGGTGACGTGCTGGGTAAATATCATCCGCACGGCGACAGCGCCTGCTATGAAGCGATGGTGCTGATGGCGCAGCCGTTCTCTTACCGTTATCCGCTGGTTGACGGGCAGGGGAACTGGGGGGCGCCGGACGATCCGAAATCCTTCGCGGCGATGCGTTATACCGAATCCCGCCTGTCTAAATATGCGGAAGTCCTGCTGGGTGAACTCGGTCAGGGCACGTCGGACTGGGTGCCGAACTTCGATGGCACCATGCAGGAGCCGAAGATGCTGCCTGCGCGTCTGCCAAATATTCTGCTCAACGGTACGACCGGTATTGCCGTTGGTATGGCAACGGACATTCCGCCGCACAACCTGCGTGAAGTGGCAAAAGCAGCGATTACTCTGATTGAGCAGCCGAAAACGACGCTGGATCAGTTGCTGGATATCGTGCAGGGGCCGGATTACCCGACCGAAGCGGAGATCATTACCTCGCGCGCGGAGATTCGTAAGATTTACGAAAACGGACGCGGCTCCGTACGTATGCGTGCGGTATGGACGAAAGAAGACGGCGCGGTGGTGATTTCCGCGCTGCCACATCAGGTTTCCGGGGCAAAAGTGCTGGAGCAGATCGCTGCTCAAATGCGCAATAAAAAGCTGCCGATGGTAGACGACCTGCGCGACGAATCGGATCACGAAAACCCGACCCGTCTGGTGATTGTCCCGCGCTCCAATCGCGTGGATATGGAGCAGGTGATGAACCACCTGTTTGCCACCACCGATCTGGAAAAAAGTTACCGCATAAACCTGAACATGATCGGTCTTGATGGTCGTCCGGCGGTGAAAAACCTGCTGGAGATCCTCACCGAATGGCTGGCGTTCCGCCGCGATACCGTGCGCCGCCGCCTGAATTATCGTCTGGAAAAAGTGCTCAAGCGCCTGCACATTCTTGAAGGCTTGCTGGTGGCGTTCCTCAATATTGACGAAGTAATCGAAATTATTCGTCATGAAGTTGAACCTAAGCCAGAGCTGATGTCGCGGTTTGGTATTTCTGAAACCCAGGCTGAAGCCATCCTTGAGCTGAAATTGCGCCATCTTGCCAAACTCGAAGAGATGAAAATCCGCGGCGAGCAGGATGAACTGGCGAAAGAGCGCGATCAGTTGCAGGCCATTCTGGCTTCTGAGCGTAAAATGAATAACCTGCTGAAGAAAGAGCTGCAGGCTGACGCTGAGGCCTATGGCGACGATCGTCGTTCTCCGCTGCAGGAGCGCGAAGAAGCGAAGGCGATGAGCGAGCACGACATGCTGCCGTCTGAGCCGGTGACCATTGTGTTGTCCCAGAGTGGCTGGGTGCGTAGCGCGAAAGGCCACGACATCGATGCGCCGGGATTAAGCTATAAAGCGGGCGACAGCTTTAAGTCGGCAGTGAAGGGTAAGAGCAATCAGCCGGTGGTGTTCGTGGACTCGACCGGCCGCAGCTATGCCATCGATCCGATTACGCTGCCGTCGGCGCGCGGTCAGGGTGAACCGCTGACCGGGAAGCTCACTCTGCCGCCGGGCGCGACGGTTGAGCACATGCTGATGGAAGGCGATGATCAGAAACTGCTGATGGCATCGGATGCGGGCTATGGTTTTGTCTGCACCTTCAATGACCTGGTAGCACGTAACCGTGCAGGTAAAGCATTGATTACGCTGCCAGAGAATGCGCGCGTCATGCAGCCGGTGGTGATTGAAGATGAAACCGATATGCTGCTGGCGATTACTCAGGCTGGTCGCATGTTGATGTTCCCGGTGAGCGATTTACCGCAGTTGTCGAAAGGCAAAGGGAACAAGATCATTAATATCCCTTCTGCGGAAGCGGCGAAAGGCGAGGATGGTCTGGCGCAACTTTACGTGCTGCCGCCGCAGAGCACGCTGACTATCCACGTCGGTAAGCGCAAAATCAAACTGCGTCCCGAAGAGTTGCAGAAAGTGACCGGCGAGCGTGGCCGTCGCGGCACGCTAATGCGTGGTCTGCAGCGTATCGACAGCATTGAGATTGACTCGCCTCGACGCGCCAGTCACGGCGACAGCGAAGAATAACGCTACCGTCCGGCTCTCCCTGTTAAAGTCCAGGGAGAGCCAACGTTAAAAATTCCCGTGAAACCGTTGTTTATTCGTGCGTTGCGATTAACAATACGCTTTTCCAGAGAGCCGCCCTTAACAAAGCCCTAACCTGATACCGCGTGATGAATCAGGTGACGTAAAATGCCAGGCTCTTAGGCCTTAGAGGTTGTTATGCTATATATTTTTCGTTTAATTATTACTGTTATTTACTGCGTTCTGGTCTGTATTTTCGGTTGCATATACTGTCTGTTCAGCCCGCGAAATCCAAAACACGTTGCAACGTTCGGTCATATGTTTGGCCGCCTGGCTCCCCTTTATGGTCTGAAGGTCGAGTGCCGCATGCCGGCAGACGCGCAGAACTATGGTAATGCTATCTATATTTGTAACCATCAGAACAACTATGACATGGTTACTGCTGCGAATATCGTTCAACCGCCGACGGTGACGGTGGGTAAAAAAAGCCTGCTGTGGATCCCTTTCTTCGGGCAGCTGTACTGGTTAACCGGTAACCTGTTGATTGACAGAAATAACCGCGCAAAAGCGCACAGCACCATTGCTGCCGTGGTGAATCATTTCAAAAAACGCCGCATTTCTATCTGGATGTTCCCGGAAGGAACGCGTAGCCGCGGTCGCGGTCTGCTTCCGTTTAAAACCGGTGCGTTTCATGCGGCGATTGCGGCAGGTGTCCCGGTCATTCCGGTATGCGTTTCCACAACCTCGAACAAGATAAAATTAAACAGACTCAATAATGGTCTGGCGATTGTCGAGATGTTGCCGCCGGTGGATATTAGCCACTTTGGCAAAGATCAGGTTCGTGAACTGGCAGCACATTGCCGCACGCTGATGGAACAAAAAATCGCAGAGCTCGATAAAGAAGTTGCTGAGCGGGAAGCCGCCGGTAAGGTTTAATCCGCGCAATTCGGGTTTTTTACAGGAAATGACTTCCTGCGTGTTAATAGCCAGTTTTTTATGGAGTTTATATGTCATTCAGTCGGCGTCAGTTCATTCAGGCATCGGGGATCGCACTGTGTGCAGGTGCTGTTCCGCTGAAGGCTAATGCTGCCGGTCAGCAACAACCGTTACCTGTGCCTCCGCTGCTGGAATCCCGCCGGGGGCAGCCGCTATTTATGACGCTGCAACGTGCGCACTGGTCCTTTACACAAGGCACGCGCGCACCTGTCTGGGGAATTAACGGCCGCTACCTGGGACCGACAATTCGCGTCTGGAAAGGGGATGACGTCAAGCTTATCTACAGCAACCGTCTGACTGAGAATGTCTCGATGACCGTCGCCGGGTTACAGGTACCAGGCCCGCTGATGGGCGGCCCGGCGCGCATGATGTCCCCGAATGCTGACTGGGCGCCGGTGCTACCGATTCGCCAGAATGCCGCCACGTTGTGGTATCACGCCAATACGCCAAATCGTACTGCTCAGCAGGTCTATAACGGCCTTGCCGGGATGTGGCTGGTTGAAGATGAAGTGAGTAAATCACTGTCTATTCCCAACCACTATGGCGTGGATGATTTTCCGGTCATTATCCAGGACAAGCGGCTGGACAACTTTGGCACGCCGGAATACAGCGAGCCCGGCAGCGGTGGCTTTGTCGGTGATACGCTGCTGGTCAATGGGGCGCAAAGCCCGTATGTCGAAGTCTCCCGCGGCTGGGTGCGCTTGCGTTTACTGAACGCTTCAAACTCGCGTCGTTACCAGCTGCAAATGAGCGATGGCCGTGCACTGCATGTGATTTCCAGCGATCAGGGTTTTTTACCTGCACCCGTTTCGGTGAAGCAGCTCTCGCTGGCGCCTGGCGAGCGTCGTGAGATCCTGGTGGATATGACGAACGGTAATGAGGTCTCTATCACCTGTGGCGAGGCAGCCAGTATTGTCGACAGGATCCGCGGGTTCTTTGAGCCTTCCAGTATTCTCATCTCCACGCTGGTGCTGACTCTGCGTCCAACGGGGCTTCTGCCGCTGGTGACTGACAGCCTGCCAATGCGCCTGCTGCCAACGGAAATCCTCAGCGGTTCGCCGATTCGCAGCCGTGATATCAGCCTGGACGATGACCCTGGCATCAACGGTCAGCTGTGGGACGTCAATCGTATGGATATTACCGCTCAGCAGGGCTCCTGGGAGCGCTGGACGGTGCGGGCGGATATGCCCCAGTCCTTCCATATAGAAGGCGTCTCGTTCTTAATCCGTAATGTGAATGGCGCGATGCCGTTCCCTGAAGACAGAGGCTGGAAAGATACCGTCTGGGTTGACGGCCAGGTTGAATTACTGGTTTATTACGGACAGCCTTCCTGGGCCCATTTCCCGTTCTACTTTAATAGCCAGACGCTGGAAATGGCAGATCGTGGCTCAATCGGACAGATGTTGGTGAACCCGGCGCCGTAATGCGCCGGGATTTCCGTTATGCCCGCCAGAACATGCGCGAGAACAGGATTAGAATGGGGTAAATCTCCAGACGCCCCATGATCATGGCCGCGCACATCAGTAGCTTTGCTTCCTCATTTAAGGTGCCAAATGTCGTGGCGGTGACGCCAAATCCTAGCCCCATATTGTTGATGCAGGCGGCGACGGTGGCAAAAGAGGAGAAGAGGTCGTAGCCCATCAGATTGAGCGCCCAGATAAAAAAGCTGGTGAACAAAACGTAGAGAAAGAAAAAGCTCCATACCGAACGCACCACCCGGTCGCTTACCACGCTATTGCCCACTTTAATGTTCAGCAGGGCACGGGGATGCGCGAGCTGGTGTAACTCCTGACGGCACTGCTTGAACATAATCAAAAAACGCAGCACCTTAATCCCCCCGCAGGTCGATCCCACACAACCGCCGAAGAAACTGGCGCTGAGCAGCATGAAGATCGTGTGCGAAGGCCACTGCGCGTAATCCGCCGTCGACAGGCCATTATCTGTCAGCATCGAACTGGCCAGAAAAAAAGCATGCACCAGGCTGTCCGTTAATCCGTACATGCCTGCCCGCCAAACTTGCCAGGTGGCGATCAGAGTGACAACCAACGCAATAAGCAAAAAGAAACGCAGTTCGGCATTACGACGAAAGGGTTTGAAGGTACGTTTCACGATAGCCACGTACCAGAGGGTGAAGTTAAACGCAGACAAAAGGGAAAACACCCCAGCGACCAGCTCGATCGCATGGCTGTTATAGAAGCCGATGCTTTCACTGCGAGTGGAAAATCCGCCGAGAGAAACCGTCGACAGCCCGTGGCATAAGGCATCGAAGAACGACATCCCGGCAGCCCAGTAGGCCAGGGTACAGATAAGACCCAGAATGACATAGGTCAGCCACAGCGTACGTGCAGTATCAGCAAGTCTTGGCGTGAGGCGTTCTTCTTTAAAAGGGCCCGGCATTTCAGACTGATACAGCTTCATGCCGCCGATACCCAAAAGCGGTAATACCGCCACGGCGAGGACAATAACACCCAGGCCACCAATAAAATTGAGCTGAGCCCGATAGTAGAGATACGACTTCGGCATGGCGCTGACGTCGCCAATTACCGTTGCGCCCGTGGTGGTAATCCCGGAAACCCCTTCAAACAGGGCATCCGCAAAGGAGAGGTTTAAGCCATCGTCCATCCACATCGGCATCGCGCTGATAAACGAAAACAACAGCCAGAACAGGACGATAATAACGAAACCATCCCGTGTTCGCAGTTGAATACCCGCATGTTTGGTTGCCAGCCACGCTCCGCCGCCGAGGGTGAAGAAAGTCATAAATGTGCTGAAAAAAGCGAACAAACTCCGCTCTTTGTTTAACAAAGCGATGGCCATCGGTGGCAGCATAGAAAAGCTGTAGAGAAGAACCAGAAACCCACACAGGTGAACAACAACCCGTAACTGGGAAATATGCAGTGAATCGTTGAGTCGCAATGAAAAATCCCCCGCCGAAAAAGAGTTATCTCAGCTGGCCGGCATGGTGTTAATTATGATTGATAAAAATGAGCGTCGTAAAATTTAACAATTTATATAACTTTCTACTGCCCTGGTTCAGACTCCACTTCATTTCTTGTCGACATACAGCGTATAATCCCCGGCCTTTGATTATTTTTTTACCATTTTTGGAAGCATTATGAGCGCAATATCCCTGATCCAGCCGGACAGAGACCTTTTCTCCTGGCCGCAGTACTGGGCTGCCTGTTTTGGCCCGGCACCGTTTTTGCCGATGTCACGCGACGAAATGGACCAACTTGGCTGGGATAGCTGCGACATCATTCTGGTTACCGGCGATGCATACGTCGATCATCCCAGCTTTGGCATGGCAATATGCGGCCGTATGCTGGAAGCGCAGGGCTTTCGTGTAGGGATTATCGCCCAGCCGGAGTGGAACAACAAAGACGATTTTATGCGTTTGGGTAAACCGAACCTGTTCTTTGGTGTGACCGCAGGCAACATGGACTCGATGATCAACCGTTACACCGCAGATCGCCGACTGCGCCATGACGATGCCTACACACCAGACAACGTAGCAGGTAAACGCCCGGACCGCGCCACGCTGGTCTATACCCAGCGTTGTAAAGAAGCATGGAAAGATGTGCCGGTTATTCTCGGCGGCATTGAGGCCAGCCTGCGCCGTACCGCGCACTATGACTACTGGTCTGATACCGTTCGTCGCTCTGTTCTGGTGGATTCCAAAGCCGACATGCTGATGTTCGGCAACGGCGAACGTCCGCTGGTGGAAGTGGCGCATCGTCTGGCGATGGGCGAAACCATCGATCAGATCCGCGACGTGCGTAACACCGCGATTATGGTTAAAGAAGCGCTGCCGGGCTGGAGTGGCGTGGATTCCACGCGTCTCGACACGCCGGGCAAGATTGATCCGATCCCGCATCCGTACGGCGAAGATCTGCCGTGTGCTGACAACAAACCGGTCGCACCGAAAAAGCAGGAAGCGAAAGCGGTAACCGTACAGCCGCCGCGTCCGAAACCGTGGGAAAAAACCTACGTGCTGCTGCCATCCTTTGAAAAAGTGAAGGGCGATAAAGTGCTGTATGCGCATGCGTCGCGTATCCTGCACCACGAAACCAACCCGGGCTGCGCGCGTGCGCTGATGCAAAAGCACGGCGATCGCTACATCTGGATTAACCCGCCAGCCATTCCGCTCTCTACCGAAGAGATGGATAGCGTCTTTGCGCTGCCGTACAAGCGCGTGCCGCATCCGGCGTATGGCGACAGCCGCATTCCGGCCTATGAGATGATCCGTTTCTCGATCAACATTATGCGTGGCTGCTTTGGCGGCTGTTCGTTCTGTTCGATCACCGAGCACGAAGGCCGCATCATCCAGAGCCGCTCTGAAGATTCGATCATCAATGAAATCGAAGCCATTCGCGACACCGTTCCAGGTTTTACCGGCGTGATTTCCGACCTCGGCGGCCCAACGGCGAACATGTATATGCTGCGCTGTAAGTCACCGCGTGCGGAGCAGACCTGCCGTCGTCTGTCATGCGTCTATCCGGATATCTGTCCGCATATGGACACCAATCACGAACCGACGATTAATCTTTATCGCCGGGCGCGTGATTTGAAAGGCATTAAAAAGATCCTCATTGCTTCCGGTGTGCGCTATGACATCGCGGTTGAAGATCCGCGCTATATCAAAGAGCTGGCGACCCACCACGTTGGCGGCTATCTGAAGATTGCGCCAGAGCATACTGAAGAAGGCCCGCTGTCGAAGATGATGAAGCCGGGGATGGGCAGCTACGATCGCTTTAAGGAGTTGTTCGATACCTACTCTAAACAGGCGGGTAAAGAGCAGTACCTGATCCCGTACTTCATCTCCGCGCACCCGGGTACGCGTGACGAGGATATGGTGAATCTGGCGCTGTGGCTGAAACAACGTCGTTTCCGTCTGGATCAGGTGCAGAACTTTTATCCATCGCCGCTGGCGAACTCCACAACCATGTATTACACCGGGAAAAACCCGCTGGGTAAAATTGGTTATAAGAGTGAAGACGTGGTGGTGCCGAAAGGTGATAAGCAGCGCCGTTTGCATAAAGCCCTGTTGCGTTACCACGATCCAGCTAACTGGCCGTTAATCCGCCAGGCGCTGGAAGACATGGGTAAAAAGCATCTGATCGGCGGTCGTCGTGAATGTCTGGTTCCGGCGCCTACGCTGGAAGAGATGCGCGAAGCACGTCGCCAGAACCGTCATACCCGCCCGGCGTTGACCAAGCACACCCCGGTGGCGCACCAGCGCCAGACCCCTGCCGCAAACAAAAAACGCGGGAAAGTAGCGGGACGTTAATTTACTTTGCCCGGTGGTGAAATGCTTATCAGGCCTACGAGCAGCACAGTTTTGTAGGCCGGATAAGGTGCTTGCACCGCCATCCGGCAGAAGTGCTCAGTATTTATGCCTCACGAATTCTGGCCGCTAATGCGGCCAGTTTTGCATCATCCGCCCGTTCATGATCGTGTGATGACAGATACCCTTCATATTGCTCGAAAAATTTGGTCTGCCGCGACTCAATCGGTTTCCAGTGAGTTAGATCGCCAGTGCCGTGCATGGGGCTTAATTTGCTGTGCACATGGTCTACGCCGAAACCTTCGAAGAACATCCCCGTACGACTGACATCCGGGAAAGCCTTATCCAGTTTCTTAGCCACTTTTTGGGTTGCCATCATCAGGTCAGCCAACGCCTGCGGCGGCATATCGAAGGCATAGCTGGGGTAATGCTTTTTCGGGATCACCACGGTAAAACCGTCGGTGTTCGGGAAAATCGACAGAAAAGCCAGATGGTGCTCGTCTTCCCAGACCTTATGGCAGGGGGCTTTACCTTCAACAATTTGACAGAAAATACAGGTCATTCCTTTTCTCCGCAGGTAAGGTGATTCGTCAGGGCGCAGTTAGTTTAGTACAGACCCAACACCTTCCACCACATCAGACCTACGGTGATAAACACCGCCTGGTTAAACAAGCTAATGATAAATCCTGTGCGCCACCAGACGCCCGTTGGAACGTACCCGGCACCAAACAGGATTGGACCGCGAGCGTGGGTGTACTGGGTGAGCGAGCAGTACAAACTGCTGGTGAAGGCCAGCATTAACGCCGTGGGGGCTGCGGGGATATTCAGATGCAGTCCGACGCCGAGGAAAACGGCGTACAGCGCGGCAATCTGTGCATTACCGCTGGCAAAAAAGTAGTGGGTATAGAAGTAGGCGGCATTCAGCAGCAACAGGACGATCACCCAACTGGTACCGTGCATAGTACTGCTCAGACTATCGCCGATCAGATTGCCAAACCAGGTAGTGAAACCTAGTTTTTTCAGCTGGTTCGCCATCATCAGCAGCGCGGCAAACCAAATCAGCGTGTCCCATGCACCTTTCTCGCTTTTCACATCTTCCCAGCTCAGAACGCCGCTTAGCAATAAAATGGACAGTCCCACGAACGAGGCAGTAGTGGCGTCGACGCCTAACGTATCGCCAAAAATCCACAGTACCAGCAGTACGCCGACGGTAACCAGCATCAGCCATTCGCCGCGAGACATACTGCCCATTTCCGCCAGCTCTTTGCGCGCCAGGTTCGGGGCATCCGGCGTGTGCTTTATTTCCGGGCGCACGATCCAGTAGACCAGCAGTGGAACCAGCAGTAAGGACACAAGGCATGGCAGCAGCGCCGCCATAAACCAGCTGCCCCAGGTCAGCGTGACGCCCGCATTGGCCGCCAACTTCACCGCCAACAAGTTGCCGGTATAGCCGGTCATAAAGAGCGCGGCGGTGACGTCGTTGACGTTGCCAATGCAGGTGATAAGAAAGATACCGATTTTACTGCGGGACTCATCTTCCGGGTTCGAATGGAAACTGCGTGCCAGAGAGTCGGCAATCGGATAGATGACACCGCCGCAGCGTGCCGTATTACTCGGCATTGCCGGGGAGAGGATCAGATCGGCAAAGGCCAGACCGTAGGCGAGTCCGAGTGTGCGCTTGCCAAGCAGACGGATCATCTGCAGCGCAATGCGTCGTCCGAGGCCAGTTTTGATAAACCCACGGGCAATCATAAAAGCCACGACGATAAGCCAGATAAGCGAACTGTTCAGCTCGCTTAGCGCCGTGGTGATAGCGCCGCTGGCGGTTTTATCCCCGGCCGCATAGGCGAGTGCAAAAACCGTAATCCCAATAATGCCGACCGCGCCGATGGGTAAAACTTTTGCCACGATAGAAGCAATCGTCGCAACGAAGATAATTGCTGAATGCCAGGCTGGCGCACTTAACCCGGATGGAGGGGGAAGTTGCCACAGCCCGGCAGAAATGAATGTTATAAGAATTAATGGGAGCCATTTGACTCCGCTACCTTTTTTCTCAGTCACGGTTACGCACCTATGGATATGGTGAATATATTCATCAAATAAATATATTTATATGATAATTAACAGGTTATGTTGCGCAATGCTGCTCCAGTGACTGCAAGAAATACAACAATATATGTGCGTGAATTGTTTCCTGATATTTCAAATCAGTAAAGGCCCGACGAGAGTGTCGGGCTGGAGGGAAGGGGTTAACCGCCGAACTGGTCCGGGTCTGGCCCCAGACGCTTGCCCTGATCGAGTTTCGCGATTTCGCCTAATTCATCTTTATCCAGGCGGAAGTCCCAGACGTTAAAGTTTTCTGCGATACGCGCAGGGGTGACCGATTTCGGAATCACCACCAGGCCGCTATCCAGATGCCAGCGGATGACAATCTGCGCCGGTGATTTGCCATATTTCTCTGCGAGGTCACGGATTATCTTTTGATCGAAGACGTCTTTGCCGCCCTGCGCCAGCGGGCTCCAGGATTCGGTCTGGATTTTATGTGTGGCGTTCCAGGCGTGCAGCTGGCGCTGCTGCATGAGCGGGTGAAGTTCTATCTGATTAATCACCGGAGGTACGCCGGTTTCATCCATCAGTCGCTGGAGATGGTTGATCTGAAAGTTGCACACGCCGATGCTCTTAATCAGCCCTTCTTTTTGCAGGTCGATCATGTTTTCCCACGCTTCAACGTAGTGGTCGATCGCCGGAACTGGCCAGTGCATCAGGTACAGATTGAGGTAATCAAGCTGGAGTTTCTCCATGCTTTCGAGCAAGGCTTCCCGGGGGCGTTTCTGGTCATCATTCCATAGCTTGGTGGTAATGAATAACTCTTCCCGTGGCACGCCTGCGTCACGTATTGCTTTGCCGACACCTTCTTCGTTTTTGTACGCTGCCGCGGTATCAATTGAGCGATACCCCACTTCCAGCGCTTTATGAATGGCAGTGATGACTTCTTCGTTGCTTGCCTTCCAGACCCCCAGGCCCAGTTGCGGCATGACGTTACCATCCTGTAGTTTGATAATGGTTGGAGTGGTCATAATTCCTCCCCTTAATGACTGTCACCGGAACATACTCCGGTGACATAGGTGTGACTTAAGTCTGGTATAAATACCCAAAAACGAAAGGCGGAGGTTAAAAAACCTTAGCGGGCAGCTTCGTAAATCCGACGGCTGACCTCAAGCGTAATGTCCTGATGTTCGCCCAGTTTCGTACCGCCATGCGCTTGCAGTTTTTCCAGCAGCGCCGGGATGGAGCTACCGTCCAGACCGTAGTCAGACAGGCGAGTCGGTACGCCCATTTGTTCGAAGAAAGCGCGGGTTGCGGCAATGGCGGCGTCGATGCGCTGGTCATCGCTTCCTTCGGTGATATTCCAGATACGCTCTGCGTATTGCAGCAGTTTGGCACGCTTGGTATCACGTTTTTCATTCCACAGCGCTGGCAGAACGATGGCCAGTGTTTGAGCATGATCCAGACCGTGCATTGCAGTCAGTTCATGACCCAGCATATGCGTTGCCCAGTCCTGCGGTACCCCTGCGCCAATCAGACCGTTCAGCGCTTGGGTTGCCGCCCACATGACGTTCGCACGCACGTTGTAGTTTTCCGGTTCCTGCAAGGCTTTCGGACCTTCTTCTACCAGTGTGAGCAGAATGCCTTCGGCAAAGCGATCCTGAATTTTCCCGTCGACCGGATAAGTCACATACTGCTCAACGGTATGAACGAACGCATCCACGACGCCGTTTGCAACCTGACGTGGCGGCAGGGTGTAGGTGTAAACCGGATCCAGTACGGCAAATACTGGCTGCACAAACGGGGTCATAAAGGCCAGTTTATCGCCGGTGGTTTTACGCGAAATTACCGCGCCGGAGTTAGATTCAGAGCCGGTTGCAGGCAGGGTTAATACGGAGCCCATCGGGATGGCGCTTGTTACGTCGTTGCCGTGGGTTTCCAGAATGCGCCATGGATCGATGCCGTCAGCGTACTGTGCAGCAGCCGCGATGAATTTGGTGCCGTCCAGCACGGAACCGCCGCCTACTGCCAGCAGAAACGTCACTTTCTCATCACGCACGATTTTTACCGCGTTCATCAGCGTTTCATAAGACGGATTTGGCTCGATACCGCCAAACTCCAGCACGTCCAGGCCTTTCAGCGCGTCCTGAACCTGTGCCAGGACACCTGTTTTTTTCACGCTGCCGCCGCCGTAAGTAACCAGCACGCGAGCGTCCTGAGGAATTTGATCGCGCAGCTCAGCAATCGCGCCTTTACCAAACAAAATACGTGTTGGGGTATGGAGATTAAAGTTGTTCATTGCTCGTTCCCTTTGGTGGGTAATAAAAGAGTGCAGGAGAGTGTCTGCCGGATGATGAACATTGTGGTCGCCCGCCGCGCTGCTCTCAATGCTCATTTCTGCCGATGTCTTGCCCATTTCTACAGACTGCTGGAGAAAACGGATAAATCTGCGCATTATGTCAGGGTCGAAAAACGATAATGAAATGGTGCCCCATGAACCGTGATGAGATCTGCCTTCTGCTGACAGATAAAATTAAGCATCTGAAAAACAATGAAAATAAACTTAACGAACTGCTGCCAGATGTCCGCCTGCTACACGGTACGGAGCCGGCGGCGCGTACACCAGTCATGTATCAGCCAGGCATCATATTTCTCTTTTCGGGACATAAAATTGGTTACATTAATGAGCGCGTATTTCGCTATGACGCCAACGAATACCTGCTGCTAACCGTACCTTTACCCTTCGAATGTGAAACGTATGCGACGCCGGAGGTTCCTCTGGCCGGTATTTACCTGAATGTCGATATCCTGCAATTGCAGGAGCTGTTGATGGACATTGGGGAAGACGAGCTGTTCCAGCCGGCTATGGCTGCCAGTGGGATTAACTCTGCGACGCTCTCAGACGAAATTCTCTGTGCTGCTGAGCGCCTGCTGGATGTGATGGAGCGACCGCTGGATGCGCGTATTCTGGGGAAACAGATCATTCGCGAAATCCTCTACCATGTGCTGACCGGGCCGCGCGGTGGCGCGTTACTTGCGCTGGTAAGTCGCCAGACGCATTTCAGTTTGATAAGCCGGGTACTCAAGCGGATTGAAACCAAATACACCGAAAACCTCAATGTAGAACAGTTGGCGGCAGAGGCGAACATGAGCGTATCGGCGTTTCATCATAATTTTAAAGCGGTGACCAGTACCTCGCCGCTGCAATATCTGAAGAGCTATCGCCTGCATAAAGCACGGATGATGATGATCCACGATGGAATGAAGGCCAGTGCGGCAGCAATGCGCGTCGGCTATGAGAGCGCATCGCAATTCAGTCGGGAGTTCAAACGTTTCTTTGGCGTAACGCCGGGGGAAGATGCGGCAAGAATTCGTATGATGCAGGGGAGTTGATTTCTTGTCGGCTTTAAAGCTGCGCGCCATCAATGAAATGCCGGAGTGACTCCGGCATACGGCTAATACTCAGGCGCTACAGTATTTTTTTTTAATCACCACGAACAACGTTCCCAACAGACCTGCGGTTAACAGAGCAATCGGCAGGATCATTAAAAAGGTCATCACCTGATCTTCATGACGTTTGACGAACGGGATCATACTCAGCGCATAGCCGAAGCTGGTGACGACGGTGACCCACAGCAGTCCGCTCAGCCAGTTAAAAAACTGGAACCGACGGTTAGGAAGCCCTGAAATGCCCGCCATCGTTGGCAGCAAGGTACGGACGAACGCCAGGAAACGCCCGGCAAGCAGCGCCATCAACCCGTGTTGGTCAAACATGCAGGTAGCGCGTTGATGGTATTTTTCAGGTAATTGCGCCAGCCAGCCTTTCACCGTGCGCGTGTTGCCCAGCCAGCGTCCCTGAATGTAGCTCAGCCAGCAACCCAGACTGGCGGCGGCAGTCAGAATAGCTATGGTAGGTAAAAAACTCATCACGTCCTGAGCGATCAGCGCCCCTGCCAGCAATAACAGGCTGTCTCCGGGTAAAAAGGAGGCGGGCAGCAGGCCATTTTCTAAAAACAGTGTGGCGAACATGACGAAGTACACCACGCTCACAACGTGTGGATCCGCCAGTGCGGCAAAATCGTGTTGCCAGAGCGCGGAGACAATATCTTGAATGACTACCATGGACTTTCCTGTGGAACAGCGTTTATGTGTGGATTGTACTCCTGAATTGTCCGGGATGCCTTGATCCCGGACGCAACAATTGCAGACTTTTCCACCAGAAGTGTCTGCATATATGTCCATCTGTGGCAATTTTACTCGATTCGGGCAAATCCTGCGGCCAAATCGGCAATCAGATCGTCAACATTCTCTAAACCGATATGCAAACGGATGAGCGTTCCGCTGAAGTCCACCTCGCCTTGCGGACGGATTGCCGCAATGTGTTCCGGCTGGTTGGCGAGAATCAGCGACTCAAAACCGCCCCAAGAGTAGGCCATGCTGAACAGGCTGAAGTGATCCAGATACGCGGCCAGCTCCTCATTATTGAGTTTCTTATTCAATACAAAGGAGAACAGGCCGCTGCTGCCGGTGAAATCACGCTTCCAGAATTCATGTCCTTTACTGCCGGGCAGTGCCGGGTGGTTCACGCGGGCGACCTGCGGATGGCTGGCCAGCCACTCGGCGACCTTTAAGCTGCTTTCATGGTGCTGACGCAGGCGTACACTCAGCGTACGCAGCCCACGGCTGGTCATATAGGCGGTATCGGCGTCCAGCGTTTGCCCCATTAGATACGCATTTTCGCGAAGTTGATCCCAGCAGCGGGCGTTAGAGACCGCCGTGCCGACCATGCCGTCGGAATGGCCAATCAGATATTTGGTGCCTGCCTGAATAGAAATATCGATACCAAAATCCAGCGCTTTGAACAGCACTCCGGCAGCCCAGGTGTTATCAATCATGATGATTGCGTCAGGTGCTACGCTTCTGACGGCGGCAACAATAGCCGGAACATCATGCACTTCCATGGTGACAGAGCCAGGCGACTCCAGAAATACGACTTTGGTGTTCGGCTGCATGTGCTTCACAATATCGGCGCCAATCAGCGGATCGAACCAGCCGGTGGACACGCCAAGCTTGCCGAGAATTTTGGTGCAGAAATCCTGACTGGGTTCATAGGCGGTATTGGTCATCAGCACATGATCGCCTTGCTCCACAAAAGCGAGGATGGTGTTGGCAACGGCAGCCGCACCGCAAGGGAACAAGGCGCAACCCGCGCCGCCTTCCAGTTCGCACATCGCTTCCTGCAGAGAGAAATGCGTCAGGGTTCCGCGACGTCCATAGAAAAGCGCACCGTTGGCACGGTTGTGTGTGGCCTGCTTTTTGGCCTCCACGGTGTCAAACACCAGCGAAGAAGCGCGCTGGATCACGCTATTTACCGAGCCCAGCGTGTATTTTTTACTGCGTCCTGCGTGAACGAGCTTGGTTTCAAGTTGCTTATCTGCCATGTTGTCTTACCTGTTTTTATACGTCTGGATGTCTAAACTACCATGAATCAAAGATGACGCATCCTGCAGAACGGTTATACAGTAGAAAATAATCTCAAAATGCTTCTGGTGACTTTTTTACTGCGTAAGCGCAAGGAAAAGAAACCAAAGGTGCGGCAATATGTAAATAGTAATGAGAACGACTATCAATTCGACGTCGTTTTGATATCATTACGCTCAGATTTTGTGATTTGCGTCCTGGAGATACAGAGTGGGTAATAATTTGATGCAGACGGATCTTTCCGTCTGGGGTATGTATCAGCACGCCGATATCGTGGTTAAGTGCGTGATGATTGGGCTGATTTTGGCGTCAGTGGTCACTTGGGCTATCTTCTTTAGTAAGAGCCTTGAGTTCTTTACTCAGAAACGCCGCCTTAAGCGTGAACAGCAACTGCTGGCGGAAGCCCGCTCTTTAGATCAGGCAAGTGAGATTGCCGCAGGATTCGATGGCAAAAGCCTGGGCGCACAGTTGATTAACGAAGCGCAAAACGAGCTGGAACTGTCAGAAGGCAGTGACGATAACGAAGGCATTAAAGAGCGTACCGGCTTCCGTTTGGAGCGTCGCGTCGCGGCAGTAGGTCGTCATATGGGGCGTGGTAACGGGTACCTGGCCACCATCGGGGCTATCTCTCCATTCGTCGGTCTGTTCGGTACCGTATGGGGCATCATGAATAGCTTCATCGGGATTGCACAAACTCAAACGACCAACCTGGCCGTTGTTGCGCCGGGTATCGCAGAAGCGCTGTTAGCGACCGCAATTGGTCTGGTCGCAGCAATTCCAGCGGTTGTTATCTACAACATTTTCGCACGTCAGATTGGCAGCTATAAAGCGATGCTGGGTGACGTCGCGGCACAGGTGCTGTTACTGCAAAGTCGCGATCTGGACCTGAACGCAAGCGCATCCGCGCATCCGGTACGTGCAGCGCAGAAATTACGTGTAGGATAATGTTCCATGGCAATGAGCTTTAATGAAAACCTGGACGATAACGGTGAAATGCATGAAATCAACGTGACGCCGTTTATCGACGTTATGTTGGTTTTATTGATCATTTTTATGGTGGCCGCACCGTTGGCAACGGTGGATGTGAAAGTGAATCTTCCTGCCTCCACTAGCACGCCGCAGCCGCGTCCGGAAAAACCGGTTTACCTATCTGTTAAAGCCGATAAAAGTATGTTTATTGGCAACAATCAGGTGACGGATGACACCATGATTAGCGAGTTAAATGCACTGACAGATGGGAAGAAAGACACCACCATTTTCTTCCGGGCAGATAAAACCGTTGATTATGAAACCATGATGAAGGTTATGGATACGCTGCATCAGGCGGGCTTCCTGAAGATTGGTCTGGTTGGCGAAGAGACTGTGAAAGCGAAGTAATCCTCCTCATTGCCGGGTAATGGTTGTCGCCTTACCCGGCGTGCCTCTCCTGATTCAACTCCCTCGCATACCTGTTCTTATCTGTTCTCGTCTAACGCGACCGTGGTTGTCCTGGTGGGTTCGTAGTTCCCTTCAGACAGCTTTCGTGTCAGGCGTAAGGTGGCTGTTTCCCGCGCGAGTATATGCTGGTAGGTGCTTTCCAGTCGGGCCATGATTTTGTCCCGCAGTTCTGGTTGCTGCTCCATAATGGCTTCGATCGCGGCACCGTAGATCTCTTCTTTAGCCTGTAGCGTGTAAATTTCACGCCGATTTTGCCATTTCATCCGCACCAGTGCAGCGGGAATAGAGACTATCTCCTGAGCAACGCTTTCCAGCGTCGCGTTTTTATTGGCAATCAACACGGCTAAATTTTGCTTTAAGACAAACTCATCGCTTTTATGGTTATCTAAAGCCAAATAAACATTGTTTTCCTCAACATCTTTCATTCTATTTCTCTTCCAGAGAATAAAAAATAGGGTCGCTGGTTTCACGCGTAATTAAATTAAGCCAAATTTTGTTGCCCTGTTCATTTATGATGGCTGTTTTTTGAGTCAAAATTTTACTTAATTCTTGTGCGTTAATATCGCCTTCTGCTTGTAGTGAATTGAGCAGGCGAGAGAATGACTCAATTTTTGCTGCACGAAACAGACGCTCTTTTAAATGACGGTCGCACTCTTCAAATAGCATATTTCGTGACTGACCGGTAACCGTTGAGCTAATCAAAATATCGGATTCGTAATCGCTTAATGTTCTCTTTCCCTGAGTCAAATTTTCACTATTATCTACGGGATTGGTATTGGTAGCGGGGCTGGATAAGTGAAAGTGCGAGGGAACAAGATGCTCGGGAAGCATGTTGAAATATCCTTTGATGCCAATGATATGTTGTTTTAAATAAACCAGGCCGCGTTGACAATAGCATGGCGTAATTTTAAAATCAAAAAAAATGGAGCTAGTATATGAACAGTATATTTTATTCTGTTATTACCCTGCTATTGCTGACCTGCGGGGTACTTTTGTTAATGCGCAGTGCAAATAAAAACCGACATGCCGAAAATGGGCACTCTGAAAACCAGCCGGAAATGCTGAGTAAAGAAGAAGGCGAGGACCATTTCTCGGTATTGATGAATTCGATTACGCCAGTCTGGTATTGGCGCGTTAATCACGAATATATCGATTTTATCCACTCCACGATCAAGCGGATGACAATGGTGGAGTTGAATGAGACACCTGGATTATTTGATGCGCAGCGGCGTTGTAGCGATCTCAACTCTGCGGTGTATAAATATTACGACAATATTAAAAAGCGCTGTTTGAACGGTGAGAAGGTCCCGCATGCCGACCTGGACGTGCTCAACCTGCGTCAGTGTTTTAGGGAGTTCAGTCTGGAGGCTTATCCCGCGCTTGTCGCGCTGGTGTGGCCGGAGTATCAACGCCCGGAGATCAACGCGGAAGAGGTGTGAAGGGGACTGTTTGGCCCGTATTACGTGCCGGGGAGGCTAACGCTGCCACCCGGCACGATGTTACATACGGCTATTTGTCAGATGAGGCCTGCCACAGGTTCAGCTTACCGTCCGCGACGTGCTTATCGATCTGCGCCAGTTCTTCGGTGCTGAACGTCAGGTTCGCCAACGCCTGAACGTTTTCCTCCAGTTGCTCCGGTCGACTGGCGCCAATTAATACCGAAGTCACCCGGTTGTCTTTTAGCAGCCAGCTTAAGGCCATTTGTGCCATCGACTGTCCACGCTGTTGCGCCATCTCATTGAGCAACCGCAGGCTGTTAAGATTCTCTTCCGTCAGCATATTTTCCGTCAGCCCACGAACTTTTTTCCCTTCACGCTGCATGCGTGAACCTTCCGGAATGCCGTTGAGGTATTTCCCCGTCAGTAGTCCCTGAGCCAGTGGCGTAAAGGCGATGCAGCCCATGCCATTGGATTCCAGCGTATCCAGCAGGCCGCTGCTGTCTACCCAGCGGTTAAGCAGGTTGTAAGACGGTTGGTGGATCAGCAGGGGAATTTTCCATTCCCGCATCAGCTCGGCCATTTTCTGCGTACGCTCTGGCGAATAGGATGAGATGCCGACATACAGCGCTTTACCGCTCTGTACGGCGTGGGCCAGGGCTGAGGCGGTCTCTTCCATTGGCGTATTTTCGTCGACGCGGTGCGAGTAGAAGATATCGACATAGTCGAGGCCCATGCGTTTCAGGCTCTGATCGAGGCTGGCGAGCAGGTATTTGCGCGAACCGCCAGAACCGTATGGCCCTGGCCACATGTCATAGCCTGCCTTGGTGGAGATAATCAGTTCATCGCGATAGTGTGCAAAATCCTCGCGCAGTAATCGGCCAAAATTCTCTTCTGCGCTGCCTGGTGGCGGCCCATAGTTATTGGCTAAATCAAAATGCGTGATGCCTAAATCAAATGCTTTACGCAACAGGGCTCGCTGTGAATCCAGCGCCTGAACGTGCCCAAAACTGTGCCATAAACCCAGCGATAGCGCGGGTAAGCGCAAACCGCTGCGCCCACAGTAGCGATAGAGCATCTGCTCGTAACGTTCAGGATTGGCAAACCAGGCCATGAGATCTCCTTAGTGCAGGTAAATTTCGAAACAACGTTTCTATTCTAACGGGTTCACGGTGAATATCCCGTTCACCAGGTCACACTGAGATGAAAAACTGGGCAAAAACAGGTCACTGTGCTTTGCTTAAAAAAACATCAATCAGGAGTGCGACGATGCCGCGTTTGACTGCCAAAGATTTTCCGCAAGAATTGCTCGACTACTATGACTATTACGCTCATGGCAAAATAACGAAACGCGAGTTTCTCAATCTGGCAGCGAAATATGCAGTGGGTGGCATGACGGCATTGGCCTTATTCAATTTATTGAAACCCAACTACGCTCTCGCAACGCAGGTAGAATTTACCGATCCCGATATTCTGGCGGAATATATTACCTATTCCTCGCCTGAAGGACATGGTGATGTGCGGGGGTATTTGGTTAAACCAACGAAGGTGACGCAGAAAGTTCCGGCGGTGGTGGTTGTGCATGAGAATCGTGGGCTGAATCCGTATATTGAAGATGTGGCGCGACGGGTGGCGAAGGCGGGCTTTATGGCACTCGCGCCTGATGGGTTAAGTTCGGTAGGGGGATATCCAGGCAATGATGATAAAGGTCGGGAATTGCAGCAGCAGGTTAACCCCGTAAAGTTAATGAACGACTTTTTTGCCGCCATTGAATTTATGCAGCATTATTCAGGGACGACAGGAAAGGTAGGTATCACCGGATTTTGCTATGGTGGTGGTGTGTCGAATGCCGCAGCTGTGGCTTTCCCTGAACTGGCCTGTGCGGTGCCTTTTTATGGGCGTCAGGTTCCTGCATCAGATGTCCCTAAAATAAGCGCGCCTTTATTACTGCACTATGCGCAATTAGATACCCGAATTAATGAGGGATGGCCTGCATATGAAGCGGCGCTAAAGGCGAATAAGAAAGTCTATGAAGCATATATCTACCCCGGTGTTAATCATGGCTTTCACAATGATTCTACCCCCCGTTATGATAAAGCTACCGCTGATTTAGCCTGGGAACGTACTCTTGCGTGGTTTGACAAATATTTGCGATAGAAAACAATAGATTATTTAATGCTTTTAATTAATTACCTGAATAATAATGCTACCTAATTTCATTAGCATTCATATTGATATAGGGTGGAGAGATAGTGGATGTACTTAAGAAAGTAAAAAAATAAAGAACGCATTATATCTTCTCTACTGCCTGCCGATAACAAGGATAAGTATCGCCTGATGGCGAATTCCTCATCAACGGCAAGGAAATTATTATGCGTTTGCTGAAAAACTTCACTATTCGTATTGTCATGTTGGCAATACTGGGACTTTTCTGCCTGCTCTGGTCGGGCGTGGGTTTATTCAGTCTTCATTCGTTATCAAAAATATCTGAAGGCAATGATATTGACCGCCATCTTGTCCATCAGATGACGGTTCTCAGTCAGGGTAACGATCAGTACTTTCGCTTCGTAACGCGCCTAAGTCGCGCCATGGATGTCAAAATGAGCGGCGGAACGCCTGATTTTGCGCCGGCGCAGCAGTCCCTGGAGAATATGAGTAAAAAACTCCAGGAGATGAAAACATTGTCTCCAGGCCCCATGGATCCGGAAGTTGCCGCGGCGGTACTGACGAAGTGGCAGGCGCTGCTGGACAATGGCGTGATCCCGCAAATGCAGTTGGCAAAGCAGGGCACGCTCACGGCCTTTGCGGAACATGCCAGTACCATAACGCCAGCGCTGAGCCGTGAATTTGGCGCCAGTGCCGAACGTTTTAACGCCACGGCAGGAGAGCGGCTTGATACCACCCGCGTGATGGTCGATGGCAAAACGTCTATCATCCGGACGTTAATTATTACTGCCGTTATCCTCGGTATTGCCCTACTGTTCTTTACCGACCGTTACCTCGTCGCCATGATGGTGAAACCTCTGGGACGCATCCGTCAGCAGTTCCAGCAGATTGCGCAGGGCGATCTCAGCCATCCAATTGAAGATTTTGGGCGTAACTGCGTGGGCCAACTGGTGCCGTTACTGTGCGCGATGCAGGACAGCCTGCGTGAAGCCGTCAGTACCATCCGTTCAGGTAGTGACAACATCTGGCGAGGGGCGACGGAAATTTCCACCGGTAATAACGATCTCTCCTCACGAACTGAAGAGCAGGCCGCGGCGCTGGAAGAGACCGCTGCCAGCATGGAGCAACTGACCGCAACGGTAAAACTGAACGCTGAAAATGCGCGTGAAGCCAGCCAGCTTGCCGATACGGCTACAGAAACGGCAGGTAAAGGCAGCACGCTGGTTTCAGAAGTGGTTGAGACGATGGACGGCATTGCCGCCAGCTCTAAACAGATCGCGGAAATCACGTCAGTTATTAATAGCATTGCTTTCCAGACCAATATTCTGGCGCTGAACGCCGCAGTTGAAGCTGCCAGGGCAGGCGAGCAGGGGCGCGGTTTTGCCGTCGTTGCCGGTGAAGTACGCAACCTTGCCAGTCGCAGCGCCGGAGCGGCGAAAGAGATTGAGACGCTGATTGGCGAGTCATCTCGTCGTGTCGATCAGGGGGCTCGTCTGGTTAAAGAAACGGGATTAACCATGGAGGCAATTCTGCGCGGTGCCACCGAAGTGACGGTCATCATGAAGCAAATTGCCTCAGCCTCGGAAGAACAGAATAAGGGCATCTCGCAGGTGAGCGTGGCGATCACGCAGATGGACAGCGTAACGCAACAGAACGCTGCATTGGTAGAGCAAGTCTCCGCCGCTGCCGTGGCGTTGGAACGACAAACAGAGGAACTGCAACGCTCGGTGCAACAGTTCCGCCTCTCAGCGAATGATGTGCAATACGCCGCTGCTAATACTGCTTCCCCTTCAGCAGACAGCAAAACGTCTGCGGCAGCTAAAACGGATGAATGGGTGTCCTTTTAAGCTGGCATAAAAAGTTCGTGATACCTCTGGTCTTTGCTCAAAAAATCGCTATATAATTTATTATATAGCGATTGGAGGTTATGCATGGACAACCATTTTGGAAAAGGCCTGATGGCCGGATTAAACGCCTCAAGTGCGGACAGTGCACGCTCAGTGGCGAATTTTTGTGCGGATTATAAGCGTGGTTTTGTGTTGGGATTTTCACATCGCATGTTTGAAAAAACGGGCGATCGACAGCTTAGTGCGTGGGAGGCGGGCATCCTCACGCGTCGCTATGGACTCGATAAAGAGATGGTGATGGATTTCTTTAAAGAGAACCAGTCCAGTACGACAATTCGGTTTTTCATGGCTGGCTATCGGCTCGAAGCTTGATCCGAAAGGGGTATTCCGTTGCTTTAATTAATTACACTATTGACCAACACCTTCGTTTTGTTGCTCCGTCGAAGTAATATATCGCACATAACCATATAAAAAGTGTGGTAATGGCGCGCCGATCGCAATATGCAACATGCGAATGGTGCAAAATAAAAAGCCAGGTCTTCGCAACGGAATAACTATAAAATGACTGGAGATAACTCTCTCATCAATTCGAGCGGCATTAATCGCCGTGATTTCATGAAGCTTTGTGCAGCACTGGCCGCTACCATGGGGCTCAGTAGCAAAGCCGCCGCAGAAATGGCCGAATCAGTTTCTCGTCCTCAGCGCCCACCGGTTATCTGGATTGGTGCCCAGGAGTGTACGGGTTGTACTGAATCGCTGCTTCGCGCGACACACCCTACAGTGGAAAACCTCGTTCTGGAGACAATCTCTCTGGAATACCATGAGGTGCTCTCTGCCGCCTTCGGCCATCAGGTTGAAGAGAACAAACATAACGCTCTGGAGAAGTACAAAGGGCAATATGTTCTGGTAGTGGATGGTTCTATCCCACTGAAAGATAATGGCATTTACTGCATGGTTGCCGGTGAGCCGATCGTGGATCACATCCGCCGGGCCGCAGAAGGCGCAGCCGCTATCATTGCCATCGGCTCTTGCGCCGCGTGGGGTGGTGTTGCTGCCGCTGGCGTTAACCCAACGGGTGCCGTCGGCCTGCAAGAAGTTCTGCCAGGCAAAACCATCATCAACATCCCCGGCTGTCCGCCGAACCCGCATAACTTCCTCGCAACGGTCGCGCATATCATCACTTACGGTAAGCCGCCGAAGCTGGATACCAAAAACCGTCCGACATTCGCCTATGGCCGTTTGATTCACGAGCACTGCGAACGTCGCCCGCACTTCGATGCTGGTCGTTTTGCGAAAGAGTTTGGCGATGAAGGCCACCGTGAAGGTTGGTGCCTCTACCATCTGGGCTGTAAAGGGCCAGAAACCTACGGCAACTGTTCAACGCTGCAATTCTGCGACGTTGGCGGCGTGTGGCCGGTGGCTATTGGTCACCCTTGCTACGGCTGTAACGAAGAAGGCGTCGGTTTCCATAAAGGTATTCACCAGCTTGCTCATGTGGAAAACCAAACGCCGCGTTCCGAGAAGCCTGACGTCAATATGAAAGAAGGCGGTAATGTATCTGCCGGAGCGATTGGACTGCTGGGTGGCGTAGTAGGACTGGTTGCCGGCGTCAGCGTGATGGCGGTACGTGAACTGGGGCGTCAGCAAAAGAAAGATAACGCTGACTCACGGGGAGAATAACCGTGAACAGACGTAACTTTATTAAAGCAGCCTCCAGCGGGGCATTGCTGTTGGGCGCAGCGCCGTCCATCAGTCATGCGGCTGCAGAAAACCGTCCGCCGATCCCGGGTTCTCTTGGGATGCTCTATGACTCGACGCTGTGCGTAGGCTGCCAGGCCTGTGTCACCAAGTGTCAGGATATCAACTTCCCGGCCCGTAACCCGGAAGGCGAGCAAACCTGGTCGAACAACGACAAACTGTCTCCGTATACCAATAACATCATCCAGGTGTGGCGTAGCGGAACAGGCGTGAACAAAGACCAGGAAGAAAATGGCTACGCATACATCAAGAAACAGTGCATGCACTGTGTTGATCCGAACTGCGTTTCCGTTTGCCCGGTCTCCGCGCTGAAGAAAGATCCGAAAACCGGCATCGTCCATTATGACAAAGACGTCTGCACGGGCTGTCGTTACTGCATGGTCGCCTGCCCGTACAACGTGCCTAAGTACGACTACAACAACCCGTTTGGTGCGCTTCACAAATGTGAACTGTGTAACCAGAAAGGCGTTGAGCGTCTGGACAAAGGCGGTTTGCCGGGTTGTGTTGAAGTGTGCCCAGCCGGTGCGGTGATTTTTGGTACCCGTGAAGAGTTGATGGCTGAGGCGAAAAAACGTCTCGCGCTGAAGCCTGGCAGCGAATACCACTATCCGCGTCAAACGGTGAAAGCAGGCGATACCTATCTGCATACGGTACCGAAGTACTACCCACACCTGTACGGTGAGAAAGAAGGTGGTGGTACGCAGGTTATGGTGCTGACGGGTGTTCCTTACGAGGATTTGGATCTGCCGAAGCTGGATGATCTTTCAACTGGTGCGCGTTCCGAACATGTTCAACATTCCCTGTACAAGGGCATGATATTACCCCTGGCTGCGCTGGCGGGCTTAACCGTGCTGGTTCGTCGTAACACGAAAAACGACCATCACGATGGAGGAGACGATCATGAGTCATGATCCTAAACCGCTGGGCGGAAAAATAATCAGCAAACCGGTCATTATTTTTGGGCCGCTTATCGTCCTGTGTATGCTCCTGATCGTGAAACGTCTGGTCTTCGGACTGGGCTCAGTCTCCGATCTGAACGGCGGTTTCCCATGGGGTGTATGGATCGCGTTTGACCTGTTGATTGGTACTGGCTTTGCGTGCGGTGGTTGGGCGCTGGCGTGGGCGGTGTATGTTTTCAACAGAGGACAATACCATCCGCTGGTACGTCCGGCGCTGTTGGCGAGCCTGTTTGGCTACTCGCTGGGTGGTCTGTCAATCACCATCGACGTCGGTCGTTACTGGAACCTGCCGTATTTCTACATTCCGGGCCACTTCAACGTGAATTCGGTACTGTTCGAAACGGCGGTCTGTATGACCATCTATATCGGCATCATGGCGCTGGAATTTGCTCCGGCTCTGTTTGAACGTCTGGGGTGGAAAGTTTCTCTCAAGCGTTTGAATAAAGTGATGTTCTTTGTTATTGCTCTCGGCGCGCTGCTGCCAACCATGCACCAGTCTTCAATGGGTTCATTGATGATTTCTGCGGGTTATAAGGTGCATCCGCTTTGGCAAGCTTATGAAATGTTGCCGCTTTTCTCGGTATTAACCGCCTTTATTATGGGCTTCTCGATCGTCATCTTTGAAGGCTCACTGGTACAAGCGGGTCTGAAAGGTAACGGTCCGGACGAGAAAAGTTTGTTCATCAAGCTGACGAACACCATCAGCGTGCTGCTGGCGATTTTCGTGGTTCTGCGCTTTGGCGAACTGATCTATCGCGACAAGCTGTCGTATGCGTTTGCAGGCGATTTCTACTCAGCCATGTTCTGGCTTGAGGTCGTGCTGATGGTCTTCCCGCTGGTGGTGCTGCGCGTCACTAAGCTGCGTAATGATTCGCGCATGCTGTATCTGTCTGCGCTGAGCGCATTGCTGGGTTGTGCAACATGGCGTCTGTCCTATTCGCTGGTGGCGTTCAATCCTGGTGGTGGCTACCACTACTTCCCGACCTGGGAAGAACTGTTGATTTCTATTGGTTTTGTGGCTATTGAGATTTGTGCATACATCGTACTCATTCGTCTACTGCCGATACTTCCTCCTTTAAAACAAAACGATCAAAATCGTCATGAGGCGAGCAAAGCATGAGCCAGAGAATTACTATTGATCCGGTAACCCGTATTGAGGGTCATTTACGCATCGACTGCGAAATCGAAAATGGCGTGGTATCTAAAGCATGGGCTTCCGGCACCATGTGGCGCGGCATGGAAGAGATCGTGAAAAACCGCGATCCGCGCGATGCCTGGATGATTGTGCAGCGTATCTGTGGCGTTTGTACGACCACTCACGCTATCTCTTCTGTTCGTGCAGCAGAAAGTGCGCTGAATATTGATGTTCCGGTGAACGCACAGTATATCCGTAACATCATTCTGGCCGCGCATACCACGCATGACCACATTGTTCACTTCTATCAGCTGTCTGCGCTGGACTGGGTGGATATCACCTCTGCCCTGAAAGCTGACCCAGCGAAAGCATCTGCCATGTTGAACGGCGTGTCCTCCTGGCACCTGAACAGCGCAGAAGAGTTCACCAAGGTTCAGAACAAGATCAAAGATCTTGTTGCCAGCGGTCAGTTAGGCATTTTTGCTAACGGTTGCTGGGGTCACCCGGCAATGCAACTGCCGCCGGAAGTGAACCTGATTGCGGTCGCTCACTATCTGCAGGCGCTGGAATGCCAGCGTGATGCCAACCGCGTTGTGGCGCTGTTGGGCGGTAAAACGCCGCACATCCAGAACCTGGCGGTAGGTGGGGTTGCTAACCCGATTAACCTCGACGGTCTTGGCGTGCTGAACCTTGAACGCCTGATGTACATCAAGTCTTTCATTGATAAGCTGAGCGACTTCGTTGAGCAGGTTTACAAGGTTGATACCGCAGTCATTGCTGCGTTCTACCCTGAATGGCTGGAACGTGGTCAGGGCGCGGTTAACTACCTGAGCGCGCCGGAATTCCCGACTGATGGTAAAAACGGCAGCTTCCTGTTCCCGGGTGGTTACATTACTAATGAAGATCTGTCGACCTATCGTCCGATCACCTCTCACTCCGATGAGTACCTGATCAAAGGGATTCAGGAGAGTGCGAAACACGCGTGGTACAAAGACGAAGCGCCGCAGGCTCCGTGGGAAGGCACAACGGTTCCTGATTACACCGGTTGGTCAGATGACGGCAAGTACTCCTGGGTTAAAGCACCGACCTTCTATGGTAAAACGGTTGAAGTGGGTCCGCTGGCCAACATGCTGTGTAAACTGGCGGCCAAACGTGAGTCTACTCATGCCAAGCTGAATGAAATCATCGCGATTTACACCAAGCTGACCGGTAAAACTATCGAAGTGTCTCAGCTGCACTCTACGCTGGGTCGTATTATTGGCCGTACCGTTCACTGCTGTGAACTGCAGAACGTTCTGCAGGATCAGTACAACGCGCTGATCGTGAACATCGGTAAAGGCGACCACACCACCTTCGTGAAACCGGATATTCCGGCAACGGGCGAATTCAAAGGTGTTGGTTTCCTCGAAGCGCCACGCGGTATGCTGTCTCACTGGATGGTGATTAAAGATGGCATTATCAGCAACTACCAGGCGGTTGTACCGTCAACCTGGAACTCTGGCCCACGTAACTTTAATGATGAAGTGGGACCGTATGAGCGCTCGCTGGTAGGTACGCCGATTGCCGATCCAAACAAACCGCTGGAAGTGGTTCGTACCATTCACTCCTTCGATCCTTGTATGTCATGTGCGGTGCATGTGGTGGACGTTGACGGGAACGAAGTGGTCTCAGTTAAGGTTCTGTAATGCGGATATTAGTCTTAGGGGTCGGCAATATTTTGCTGACCGACGAAGCCATCGGAGTACGTATCGTTGAGGCATTAGAGCAACGGTACATCCTGCCAGACTTTGTTGATGTTCTGGACGGTGGTACGGCTGGGATGGAGCTTCTCGGCGATATGGCGAACAGAGATCATCTGATCATTGCTGACGCCATTGTGTCGAAGAAAAACACGCCAGGAACGATGATGGTCCTGCGGGATGAAGAGATCCCGGCGCTGTTTACCAACAAAATCTCACCGCACCAGCTTGGCCTGGCCGACGTTTTGTCGGCCCTGCGTTTCACCGGAGAGTTTCCGAAAAAGCTGACGTTAGTCGGCATTATTCCGGAATCACTGGAGCCGCATATCGGGCTAACGCCAACGGTCGAAGCGATGATTGAACCTGCGCTTGAGCAGGTTCTTGCTGCGCTTCGCGAATCAGGTGTTGAAGCGATCCCTCGGGAGGCGGCTCATGTCTGAGGAGTTTGTCGGTTTTCAGACGGCCCCGAAGATGCAGATTCAGGCAGCGTTTGAAGAGGTTGCCCGGCGTTCGATGCACGATCTCTCTTTCTTGCATCCGAATATGCCGGTATATGTCTCTGATTTTACGCTGTTTGAAGGGCAGTGGACGGGGTGTGTTATCACACCCTGGATGCTCAGCGCACTGATTTTCCCTGGACCAGACCAGGTTTGGCCGGTACGTAAAGTCAGCGAAAAAATCGGGCTGCGTCTGCCGTATGGCGAGATGACCTTTACCGTTGGTGAACTGGAGGGCGTATCACAATACCTTTCCTGTTCACTGATGTCGCCGCTTTCGCACAGCATGTCCGCGCAAGAAGGAGTGCGCCTGACTGACGATTGTGCGCGAATGCTGTTATCGCTGCCGGTGAGCGATCCAAATGCGCCGCAGCTCAATCGCCGCGCGCTGCTGCTGGGTCGTCGGAACTGCGAAAATGCATGAGCTGTCCCTTTGTCAGAGCGCGGTTGAGATTGTTCAACAGCAGGCAGAGCAGCACGGTGTCAAACGTGTAACCGGCGTTTGGCTGGAAATCGGGGCGCTCTCCTGCGTTGAAGAGAGCGCCGTGCGTTTCAGTTTCGACATCGTCTGTCAGGGGACGCTGGCGCAAGGGTGTGAGCTGCATATTGATTACAAGCCAGCCCAGGCATGGTGCTGGGATTGCAGTCAGGTTGTGGAAATCACCCAGCATGATGCGCAGTGTCCACATTGTCAGGGGGATCGTCTGCGAGTTGATGCGGGCGATTCACTGAAAGTGAAAAGTATTGAAGTCGAATAACCCATAGTTGCTATGGGGCGGAGTCAGATATGTGTATTGGAGTCCCTGGTCAGGTTCTGGCCGTTGGTGAAGATATTCACCAGCTTGCGCAGGTTGAAGTGTGCGGCATCAAACGTGATGTCAATATTGCCCTGATTTGTGAAGGTGATACGGCTGAGCTGGTCGGGCAATGGGTGCTGGTGCACGTAGGGTTCGCCATGAGCATCATTGATGAAGATGAAGCTAAAGCCACGTTAGACGCACTTCGCCGTATGGAGTACGACGTCACCAGCGCGTGATTTTGTGCCGGATGGCGGCGCAAACGCCTTATCCGACCTACGGCATGACATCTTTGTAGGCCTGATAAGACGCCCCGGCGTCGCCATCAGGCATTTTAAGCCTGGCGCTTATCTTCGGTATTGGTATCGAAGTCGCTGGCGTCATGGCGTTCATGAAGCTGCTCGTTCAGCGGTCCGTTGGTACGGTTCACAATACGACCACGCTTAACCGCCGGACGCGCCGCAATCTCTTTTGCCCAGCGCTGTACGTGCTTGTAGCTTCCTGCATCAAGGAACTCTGCCGCGTCGTACACGTTACCCAGAACCACATTGCCAAACCACGGCCAGACAGCCATATCGGCGATGGTGTATTCATCTCCGGCGACAAACTGATGCTGCGCTAACTGTTTATCCAACACGTCAAGTAAGCGCTTGGCTTCCATGGTGAAGCGATTAATCGCGTATTCAATTTTAACCGGCGCATAATTATAGAAGTGACCAAAGCCACCGCCAAGGAGCGGGGCAGCACCCTGTAACCAGAACAACCAGTTTAGCGTTTCAGTACGTTTTGCCAAATCCTGCGGCAAGAAATAACCATATTTTTCCGCCAGATAGAGTAGGATTGCGCCAGATTCGAATACGCGAACCGGTGGGTTTTGCGAGTGGTCACGCAGTGCCGGGATCTTCGAGTTCGGATTCACCTCAACAAAGCCGCTGGAAAACTGATCGCCATCGCCGATGCGGATAATCCATGCATCGTATTCCGCGCCCTTCACGCCCTGCGCCAGCAACTCCTCCAGCATAATCGTCACTTTCTGCCCGTTTGGCGTACCCAGCGAATAGAGCTGCAGCGGATGCTTGCCAACCGGCAGCGTTTTCTCGTGTGTAGCGCCGGAAACAGGGCGGTTGATATTGGCGAATGCGCCGCCGTTCGATTTTTCCCACGTCCAGACTTTCGCGGGCTGATAGGTATTGTCTGACATAGTGACCTGCCTTCTGAGTGGTTGTTTGATGCAGTGTAGCAGCCAGGTAGAACTCAATTTAACAGATTGGGACTTTATGCCGTTTTGTGCTGAAAGGGGAAGATAAATCTAACCCGTTCATTGTACCTGGCCCGTACTCCATGAAGAGGAAATCATTGTTGCACGGAAATTGCTACCGTATTCACCATCAAAAATTGGCGGTGAATAAGCAGTAATAATGAAAAAGGGTGTTCCAGGAGTAAGCGGTTATCAGGGCCCGGCGGGTGGGTGGGGCGCGGTAAAAGCCGTCACTGCTTCGCTGTTTTCGCAAAAGGCTGTCGCCCGCGACATTATCGCGATGTTTAAAATGAACCAGGTGAAAGGGTTCGACTGTCCGGGCTGTGCATGGCCGGACCCTGGCCATCGGGCACAGATGGAGCTGTGCGAAAATGGCGTTAAGGCGGTTTCCTGGGAGACAACCAATAAGAAAGCGTCACCGGAATTTTTCAGCCGTCATCCGGTTTCCACACTCTGGCATTACAGCGATTATGAGCTGGAAAACATCGGTCGTTTGACGCATCCAATGAAATACGATGCCGCATCAGATACCTGGCAGGCGGTGGATTGGGATATTGCCTTCCAGGAAATCGGCGAGCGTCTGCGCAGTTATGATTCAGCCCAGCAGGTTGAGTTTTACACCTCCGGCAGAACGTCAAATGAGGCAGCGTTCCTGTATCAGCTGTTTGCCCGCGAATATGGCAGCAGCAACTTCCCTGATTGCTCAAACATGTGCCACGGACCGACCAGCGCAGGGCTAACGCCGGCCATTGGCCTTGGAAAAGGAACCGTTGAACTTGAGGACTTTGACCACTGCGATCTGGTGATTTGTATCGGGCATAACCCTGGCACTAACCATCCGCGCATGCTGACCACCTTACGCGACGTTGCCAAACGCGGGGCTAAAATTATCTCCATTAATCCGCTGAACGAAAGGGGGCTTGAGCGCTTTAGCTTCCCGCAAAGCGCGAAAGAGATGTTCACCGGTCAGGCGACGGCGCTGAGCAACGACTACTACCAGGTAAAAATGGGCGGTGACGCTTCGCTGCTCAAAGGCATCATGAAAGCGCTAATCGAAATGGACGAAGCGCGGATCTTATTGGATCAGCAGCCGACGCTCGATCATGCGTTTATCGAAGAGCATACCGCTGGATATGCCGCGTTGTATGATGACTTACGCCAGCGTAGCTGGGCGGAGCTGGAACAGGACTCGGGTCTGACGCGCAGTCAGATGGAAGATCTGGCGCACAGCTACAGTAAATCCCGCGCCACGATTGTTTGTTACGGCCTGGGCATCACCCAGCATAAAAACGGCACTGAGAACGTCCAGCAACTGGTAAACCTGCTGCTGCTGAAAGGCAATATAGGTAAGCCGGGGGCGGGGATCTGCCCGTTGCGCGGTCACTCTAACGTGCAGGGCGATCGTTCTGTGGGGATCAACGAAGCGGCGTCCGAAGATTTCCTGCAACGCCTTGAGACGTATTTTTCTATCCGTGTTCCGCGCAAACATGGTCGTTCCAGCGTGGAGAGTATTCGCGCCATTGAGCGCGGAGACGTAAAAGCACTTATCTGCATGGGTGGCAATCTGGCGGTGGCGATGCCCCAGCCGCAGCGTACCTTTGCGGCGATGAAAAAGCTGGATCTGCAGGTCCATGTGGCGACCAAACTGAACAGATCACACCTGCTGCTGGCAAAACACAACTATTTGCTCCCCGCGTTGGGTAGAACCGAGCGCGATCTGCAAGCTACGGGCATTCAGTCTGTGACCGTCGAAGACTTAATGTCGATGGTCCACGCGTCCTGTGGCGCGCTGAAGCCGGCTTCCCGCTGGCTAAAATCCGAGCCCGCGATTGTGGCGGGCATGGCGCGCGCAACGCTGCCGCTTTCGCCGGTAAACTGGGAAGCGTTGACCGGGGACTACGCGCTGATCCGTAATGCCATTGAAGCCGTGATCCCGGCGTTCCACGACTACAACGCCCGTATTGCTGAACCGGGCGGGTTTCGTATGGATACGCCTGCTTCGCGCCGTGAATGGCGAACGGTAAATGGCAAAGCCAACTTTATCGTCAGCCATCAGCGGGCGGTAGAGCGGGAGAACCAGCCTGCTGCTGCGCTTGTGCTGGCGACGCTACGCAGCCACGATCAGTACAACACCACGATTTATGGTATGAACGATCGCTATCGTGGCATTACCGGTCGTCGGGATGTGGTGTTTTTAAGCGTCGAAGAAGCGATGAGCCGCGGTCTGAGCCAGGGTGATGTGGTCAACGTTCAGGCGCTGGACGACAACGGTCAGCCCTGCGCGGATCGCATCATGTACGGCTTAACGGTGGTGATTTACAACATGGCGGCGGGCTCAATTGGCGCGTATCTGCCTGAAGCGAATGTCCTGCTCTCGTTGGAGGCGGTGGATACACAAAGTTTGACTCCGGCCTATAAAAGCGTGCCGGTAATCCTTACCCAGGTGTAGTTCCTGTTGTGAATTTTTCGCCTCTGAGCGCCAGTCGCTGCGTTGAGGTGTATGATGATGTCGACCTCTGTCCGGTTAGTGTCGCAGAGCAGGCAATCAGAGCGAAAAATTCACGCCAACCTGCTCAGGCTGTATTGTTTTGAGGTAAGGTGCATGAGCAAAGGAACGACCAGTCAGGATGCCCCATTCGGGACATTATTGGGCTACGCCCCAGGTGGCGTAGCAATCTACTCTTCAGATTACAGCTCCCTCGACCCACGGGACTACGACGATGATGCGGCATTTCGCAGCTATATCGACGACGAATACATGGGCCACAAATGGCAGTGCGTAGAGTTCGCACGCCGCTTTCTCTTCCTTAACTATGGCGTGGTCTTCACCGATGTAGGCATGGCCTGGGAGATCTTCTCCTTACGCTTCCTACGTGAAGTGGTGAATGACAATATCCTGCCGTTACAGGCATTTCCCAATGGTTCACCCCGCGCACCGGTAGCAGGCGCGTTGCTTATCTGGCAAAAAGGCGGCGAATTTAAAGATACCGGCCATGTGGCGGTCGTCACCCAGTTGCTGGAAAACAAAATCCGTATTGCCGAACAGAACGTGCTCCATACGCCGCTGCCTCCCGGACAGCAGTGGACCCGCGAGCTGGAGATGGTGGTTGAAAACGGTTGCTACACCCTGAGGGATACCTTTGACGACACCACCATCCTTGGCTGGATGATCCAGACCGAGGATACTCGTTACAGCCTGCCGCAGCCGGAGATCGCCAGTGACTCACTGAAAATTGGCGGCGCGCGACTGGAAGATAACGGGCAGTTTGACGGTAAATGGCTGGATGAACAGGATCCGCTGCAAAAAGCCTACGTGCTGGCGAATGGGCATGTGATTAATCAGGATCCGCATCAGTACTTCACCATTACCGAAAGTGCCGAGCAGGAGCTGATCAAAGCCACTAACGAGCTGCACCTGATGTACTTGCACGCGACCGACAAGGTGCTGAAAGACGATAACTTGCTGGCGCTGTTCGATATTCCGAAAATCCTCTGGCCGCGCCTGCGCCTTTCCTGGCAGCGTCGTCGGCATCATATGATTACGGGTCGTATGGATTTCTGTATGGATGAACGTGGACTGAAGGTGTATGAGTACAACGCCGATTCCGCCTCGTGCCATACCGAAGCTGGCTTGATTCTCGAAAGATGGGCCGAGCGTGGCTACACAGGGCAGGGACACAACCCGGCTGAAGGGTTGATCAACGAACTGGCGGGTGCCTGGAAGCACAGCCGCGCACGTCCGTTTGTCCACATCATGCAGGATAAGGATATCGAAGAAAACTATCACGCGCAGTTTATGCAGCAGGCGCTGCGTCAGGCCGGGTTTGACAGCAAAATTCTGCGTGGCCTCGATGAGCTACGTTGGGATGATGCCGGTCAACTGATTGACGGTGACGGCCGCCTGGTGAACTGTGTCTGGAAAACCTGGGCGTGGGAAACCGCGATTGAGCAGGTGCGAGAGGTCAGCGAAACGGAGTACGCCGCGGTACCAATTCGTACCGGGCATACGAATCAGGAAGTGCGTTTAATCGACGTGTTGCTGCGCCCGGAAGTGCTGGTCTTCGAACCTCTGTGGACGGTGATCCCAGGCAACAAAGCGATATTGCCAATCCTCTGGCAGCTTTTCCCGCACCACCGCTATCTGCTTGATACCGATTTCACTGTTAATGAAGAGCTGGCACAAACCGGTTATGCGGTGAAACCCATTGCAGGACGTTGTGGCAGCAACATCGATCTGGTGAGTCATCAGGAAGAGCTGCTGGATAAAACCAGCGGTAAGTTTGCCGAGCAGAAGAACATTTATCAGCAGCTTTGGTGTCTGCCAAACATTGCCGGTAAATATATTCAGGTTTGTACCTTCACCGTAGGCGGTAACTACGGCGGTACCTGCCTGCGCGGCGATGAGTCGCTGGTGATTAAGAAAGAGAGCGATATCGAGCCGCTGATTGTGGTGAAGGAAGAGTAATCTTTTGGCATGTTCTTGATTGAAATACGAAAAGCTGGAGTATATCTCCGGCTTTTTTATTTATAGTTAAATTGGTGCTGATTAACTTTAAATAAGTTTCGTGATGTATATATAAGGGCGTAAATATTTTTAAGATTAATGTCTTATAACTTAAATGCATTCGTTTAATGAATATATTCACCAATGATTAATTTTCGTCGCTTGTATCAGATAAATATCTTATTGATTTTAATTTTAAATAATAAACACTAATGTGTTATTTGGCTGATTAGTGATATCGATCAAGTTTTCTCCCGTGGAATATATCGGATTCCGACTGCGTACTAATTATAATCATTAATTGTCATTAACAGTCATTATTGACTGCCCACAGAAATGACGTTGTAAGAAACACGTTGAGCGATTAGAAAATGCTCCGTCAGGAAATGCACAATATCGGCAGGAATCGCCGGTCTGAGAGGGACGTATGGGTGACAGTTTTCAGAATGAAGTGCCGACAGCACGCGTTAATATTAAGTTAGATTTACATACCGGAGGCGTGCAAAAAAAGGTTGAATTGCCGTTAAAACTTTTGACCGTGGGGGATTTCAGTAATGGTAGAGAACAACGACCATTATCGGAGCGCGAAAAGGTTGATATTAATAAGAATAATTTTAATGATGTGTTAGCTAAGTTCTCACCAGTGGTTAATTTGAGTGTTAAAAATACGTTGGCTGGTGATGACAGAAAGGACGATATTAACCTTACCTTTAAAAATATCCGCGATTTCGAACCCGAACAGGTCGCAAGAAATATCCCACAATTACGCGTTTTGTTAGCTATGCGTAACTTACTGCGTGACCTGAAATCTAACTTACTCGATAACGCCGCTTTTCGTCGCGAGCTGGAAATCATCCTTAAAGATCCGGACTTGAGTCAGGAATTGCGTGATGAACTGGCAACGATGATGCCGGAAGAGATTTAAGGCTATACAGGGTTTCCTCCGCTAAATCGGCAGGAATAGTAAAGGATCATAAAAGGAATATGTTGATGTCTGTTCAGGAACATACCTCTTCAGTCGCGACCACCACGACCAGTGAACGTAGCGTTTATCAATCCCTCTTTGACAAAATTAATCTTGCCCCGGTTTCGACATTAAAAAACGTCGATGCGTGGCAGAGCGATGAAGCGCTATCTGATGCCGCTCCGGCTGAACGCGTGACCGCTGCGATTCAGGTTCTGGTCTCATGTCTGGCGGATGCTGCGCAGCCCCTGGAACGTCTGGATAAAACGCTGCTCGATGAGCAGATTGCTCGCCTGGATAAGCAAATTAGCGACCAGGTTAATGAAGTTATGCACCATGCTGAATTTCAAAAACAAGAATCGCTCTGGCGTGGTTTGCATTCGATGATCACCGGCATCGATTTTCGCCGAAATGTCCGTGTAGAAATGATGGATATCAGCAAGGATGCGCTGCGTGATGATTTTGACGACGCGCCGGAGCTTATCCAGAGTGGGTTATACCGCCATGTTTATATTGAAGAATATGATCAACCAGGCGGCGAACCCATTGCGGCAATGATTTCAGCGTACGAATTTGATAACAGTCCGCAGGATATTGCACTGCTGCGCAATATTTCTGGCGTGTCGGCTGCTTGCCATATGCCGTTTATTGGTGCCGTGGGGCCGAAATTCTTCCTGAAAGAAAATATGGAAGAAGTCGCGGCCATAAAAGACATCAATGATTATTTCGAACGTGCTGAATACATCAAGTGGAAAGCATTTCGTGATAGCGATGATTCACGCTACATCGGGCTGACTATGCCGCGTGTGCTGGGTCGCCTGCCGTATGGCCCAGATACGGTGCCGGTACGCAGTTTTAACTATGTTGAAGAAGTTAAGGGGCCGGATCACGAAAAATATTTGTGGACCAGTGCCTCTTTCTCTTTCGCTGTGAACATGGTGAAAAGTTTTATCAAGAATGGCTGGTGCGTCCAGATCCGTGGGCCACAGGCGGGCGGCGCGGTTAAAGATTTGCCTATCCATTTGTACGATTTAGGTACAGGTAATCAGGTGAAAATCCCGTCTGAGGTAATGATTCCGGAAACCCGCGAGTTTGAATTCGCCAACCTCGGTTTTATTCCGCTTTCTTATTATAAGAATCGTGATTACGCCTGCTTCTTCTCTGCTAACTCGGCTCAAAAACCTGCACAGTTTGATACTCCGGAAGCGACGGCTAACAGTCGGATTAACTCACGTCTGCCGTATATCTTCCTGCTTTCTCGTATCGCTCACTACCTGAAAATCCTGCAGCGAGAAAACATTGGCACGACTAAAGATCGCCGTCTGCTTGAGCTTGAACTTAACAACTGGCTGCGCAGTCTGGTAACCGAAATGACCGATCCTGGCGATGATTTACAGGCATCACACCCGCTGCGTGATGGGCGTGTCGTGGTGGAGGACATTGAGGATAACCCCGGTTTCTTCCGCGTGCGCCCGTACGCTATTCCGCATTTCCAGGTTGAAGGTATGGACGTCAGTCTGTCGTTAGTTTCACAAATGCCTAAGTCGAAATCTTAACGACGCAGCGCACAGGAGGTGCGATGAAGATCTATCGTCCGTTATGGAGCGAGGGGGCCTTTCTGGCTCCCCAGCAGTTTCAGCAACAGACTCGTTGGGATGCCTATATCGCCGACGTTGTGGCTCACATGTCACTTTCATCACCGTGGGGCGTCATCAGCGCGGAGTTTGACGAAAGTGCGCTAACGGTTTCCCGTTTGAATCCCGTTAATCTGGTGGTGCGCTTCCCTGACGGTACGTTAGTGGATACAGGTATTTCAGATAACCTGCCTCCGGCGTGTGATTTATCGCACCTTACTGGTTACAACAGCGTTGATATCGTGCTGGCATTGCCGCTGCTTTCGGCTAATGGCGGTAACCTTTCATCAGGCAACGGCGTTAGCCGCCCGTGTCGCTGGCAGCAGGAATGGCTGCCAGTGCAGGATCTCGCAGGCCAGGAGCAGACTGATATGGCGGTGCTGCGGCATGCTATTACCCTCCGGTATGCCCACGACGATAACAGCGCTTATCTCACCTGTCCGGTAGCTTGCCTTATTCGTAATGCTCAGGGGCAATGGGAATTAGGGCACGATTTTTTACCACCCTCGCTTTCACTCTCAGCGAGCCCCTCATTAATCAATTCGCTCGGTGATTTGGTACACCGTATCCAGGCCCGTTGCCGCCGTCTGATGGCCTTGCGCCGTGAAAGTAATGAACGAATGGCGGATTTTGCGGTAGCAGATGTTTCATTGTTTTGGCTGCTGAATGCGCTTAATAGCTCAGAGCCTGTTCTGAAAGAAATGCTGCAAAACCCAGGTCGTCACCCCGAGCTTTTGTGGCGGGAGTTGGCGCGGTTAGCCGGCAGCCTGCTGACCTTTTCATTAGAAAATGATGTCAGCGTTGTACCTCCATACCAGCACGCAAATCCGCAGCAGGTATTCCCGCCACTGTTTGCACTGCTGGTGGAACTACTGGAAGCCAGCCTGCCATCTCGCGTTGTCGCGATTGAACTGACGCAGGAGCGACAGTTCTGGTATGGCGCTCTGTCGGATGCACGGCTGCGTGAAGGCGCTGATTTTTATCTTTCCGTTCGTTCGCCTCTTCCTGCGCATGTCCTCCTGACGCAGTTTCCACAGCTGTGTAAAGCAGGAAGTCGGGCTGATGTGTCAGATGTCGTCAATGTGGCACTCAGCGGCATTCCATTAAAACCGCTGACGCATGTACCCGCCGCTATCCCACTACGACTGGAAAATCAATATTTTGCTCTTGAGATTAATCATCCAGCCGCCCAGTCCATGCTGGACGCCGGTAATTGCGCTTTCTATGTGCCGGGAACGTTGGGAGAGATTCAACTTGAGCTCTTTGCAGTATTAAGGGATTGAAATAAATGAATAAGGATATTGATCAGGTGTTCTGGCCAACCTGGCTTGCTGTAAGCCAATTACGCGATGGGCCGGAAGTTGACGATGGGGCTGCTTTCTATCGCCAGGCCTGCCAATGGATTGATTCTGCACGTGAGGCCTTGCGTGATATGGAATACAGCGAACACAGCGTTGAGCACATGCTCTATACGCAATGTGCATTACTGGATGAAAGCGTGTTGAACCGCAACCGTCAGGATAGCGGTTATATCACCTGGCTTGCGACACCTTTACAGGCCCGCTATTTCAACACCACCAATGCCGGGGAAGAACTTTGGGAGCGTATTCGCACCGTTCTGCGCGAGCCCGTTCCTGATACCGCCGTATTAACCTGCTTTTATCGCGCAATCACGCTCGGATTTGTGGGGCGCTATCGTGAGCAAGGTGACGAACGTCGCGAAGATGTTCTTGAGGCGCTGGCGACTCAGGCGATGCCTTTTAAATTAAAGCACGATGCGCCGGTAATTATGCGGGCTTCCGGCTTCTCTGGCGGTAAGCGCCGCTGGTGGCTGGCATGGCTTGTCGGCGCGCTGGCGTTAGGTGCTTTATGGCTCACATTTTCTCATGTCTTACAAGGGCAGATTGCTCAGCTTATTGGGCAGGGTTAAGACATGGCTCAGTTGCGAGGGATCGTGAACTATGTACTGGCGACCGTGCTGGCTTTGTTGCTGGTCTGGGGATTCAGTCCGTTAAGTGCAGGTGTTCGCAGTGGTCTTACCGTCTTTATTTTACTGCTTTCCATTCCTGGAATCGTTTATGGCTGGCGCCAGTATGGTCGGCTGACGTCTGCTCATGACGTTCCGCTCCCTCCAGAGAGTTTCAGTGGGCCTGTTGTGCTGGTATGTGGCGATACTGCCCCCTTGTTTGCCGGACGTGGCGATTCCTGCGAGAGTTCACAGGGCTGGTATTTATCTGTTCAATCCCCAGAGCATTATAGTGCTCTGGTTCGTCAGATAGCTGTGCAGCGTCCGGGGCTTCTTATGCGTGTCTCCGTGATGCTGGCGTTAATCCCGGAACGGCATAATGATGAAGATGCGCTTAAGCACATGCTGCTCAGTTGGCGGCGGGTGGTGACCCAGAGTCGGCGTTGGTTATCTGGTATACCGCCATTTTGGCTGTGTTGTTGGCTGAATTCTCCTCAATGCAATGAGACTGTACGTTGGTTTATTCGCACCCCTCAGGATGCTGAAGTGCAGTCGGCTACAGGATTAGATGATTGTGTTCCTTTCTCATCGCAAGAGCACTCTGCTCGCCATTCTCATCTTACACATGCAGTGTGGTTAGATACTTTACTGGGTTGGCTGAAGAAGGAGCAGGGCGACGCCGAGCGCCATGTTCCGCCACTTTTCTCTGCTTTACGGGTTGTGTGTTTCACCTCATTAGCGGTCTGTGAAAATAATCTGTGGCAACGGCATATCACCGATCGGACAACGATTTCTCCTGCGGTTTCTGCAGCGTCCGAACTGCTGCCTTTTCCTGATTTAGCATTACCTTTTTTATCCCGCCGCCGGGCGCTGACGGCATTTCAACGAACGGTGGGTATAAGTGGTCTGCTATGCGGCATTTTTGTCGGACTGGCGATGGCATGCAGCTTTATCAATAACCAGCATCTCATCAGGATCACAAACGATCATCTGACGCTATACCTCCATCTTAGCGGCAACCCTGTCGAGCCAAAGATTCAGGCTCAGGATCAACTTCGTCGGGATGCGCAGCGGCTTGATCGCTGGTATCAGCGCGGCGAACCCCTTTCTCTTTCAATGGGATTGTACCAGGGGATGAGATTGATCCCACCTTTGCAGGCCGCAATCAGCGACTGGTTGCCACCTGAAAAACCAAAAGCGATCTCCCCGCAAACCGTGCGTCTCAACAGCATGTCGCTGTTTGATACGGGCAAATGGGCGCTAAAAGCGGGTTCAACAAAAGTACTCATTCGAGCTTTGGTCAATATCAAAGCCAGACCCGGTTGGCTGATAGTCATCGCCGGGCATACCGATGATGTGGGTGACGATAAATCTAATCAACAGCTCTCTCTCAAACGTGCGGAATCTGTTCGCGACTGGATGCGTGATACCGGTGACGTCGCAGAGAGCTGCTTTGCCGTTCAGGGTTACGGTGAATCACGTCCCTACAAAACCAACGATACGCCGGAGGGGCGGGCTGCCAACCGCCGTGTAGAGATCAGTCTGGTACCGCAGGCTGATGCCTGTCGGGTACCGGGAATGAAGGAACCGTCACCGGAAAGCGGTGACGCATTAGCGAAGTAAAAATGGAGAAAAAGTTATGGCAATTCCAGTCTACCTTTGGCTGAAAGACGACGGCGGTGCGGATATCAAAGGCTCTGTTGACGTAAAAGACCGTGTGGGCAGTATCGAAGTAGTGGCTCAGGAACATAACCTGTACATCCCTACCGATAACAACACCGGTAAGTTGACCGGGACGCGTATCCATACCCCATTCCTTTTCACGAAGGAAATCGATGCCTCCAGCCCGTATCTGTATAAGGCTGTAACGACCGGTCAGACCCTGCGCCAGGCAGAGTTCAAATGGTATCGCATTAATGATGCGGGTCAGGAAGTGGAATACTTCAACACCACTCTGCACAACGTGAAAGTGGTGAAAGTAAACCCTGTGATGTACGACATCAAGGATCCGGCTAAAGAGAAGCACAACCACCTGGAGCAGATTGAACTGCGCTACGAGAAGATCGTCTGGACGTATAAGGATGGCAACATTATCCATTCTGACGCCTGGAACGAGCGTACCACCGCGTAATGCACTAACGGATGAGGATTTCCTCATCCGTTTTTTTATGCCCTCTGCTGAGCGTCCGGAGTGGGGGTTAAGCAGAGAGTATCAACGTCACTTATTACCTTATGGGCATTGGATTACGGCCACGGGCGGTAGCATGCCTGAATACAGGGAGTCAGGAACCAAATGGAACACCAGTCAGCAGTGTTATTACGTCGTCTCAACCCCTACTGCGCTCAGGCGCTTGAAGCGGCAGCATCGTTATGCCAGACGCGCGCGCATGCAGAAATCACGCCTGAACACTGGTTACTGAAGTTGCTTGAGCAGGGGGAGGGCGATATTACCGTCATCGCTCGTCGCTATGAATGGGATATCGACAATCTCTGGCAGTCGCTGCTGGCGCATCTGGATGTTCAGCCTCGTTCCGTGAAAAGCCGCCCGCAGTTGTCTGATGCGCTTCTTTCTTTAATGCAACAAGCGTGGCTATGCGCCGCAACGGATGAAAATTCGCAGATACGGGGTGTGCACTTGCTGATGGCGCTGGTAGGCAAGCCGTCATTGCTGAAGTGCGATGGCCTGTGGCCTCTTCTGAGCGCAGGACATACTCAACTGGAACGCCTCCTGCCGCTATTAAATGTCCAGTCTGATGAGCGGCCGGAAAGACAGCAAGAAGCCGCTCTGGCGCAGGTTTCCTTTGATGATGAACCGCGTCCTGGACCGGCTGAATCGATGTTGTCGCCAGCATTACAAGGCGTGCTCGATAAATTTACGCAGGACGTTACCGCGAAAGCGCATGCCGGCGGTATCGACCCGGTATTTGGTCGCGATAATGAAATTCGTCAAATGGTGGATGTGCTGTCCCGTCGGCGAAAAAACAATCCCATTCTGGTTGGGGAACCCGGCGTCGGCAAGACCGCTCTGGTGGAGGGGCTGGCGCTGCGTATTGCGGAAGGTAACGTGCCGGATAGCCTGAAAGCGGTGACGTTACGCACGCTGGATCTTGGGCTGCTTCAAGCGGGGGCTGGAGTGAAAGGTGAGTTTGAGCAGCGGTTGAAAAATATCATTGATGCCGTTCAACAATCACCAATACCGATTTTGCTCTTTATCGATGAAGCACACACCATCATTGGGGCCGGTAATCAGGCGGGAGGCGCAGACGCAGCCAACCTGCTAAAACCCGCTCTGGCCAGAGGAGAATTACGAACCATTGCGGCGACCACATGGAGCGAATATAAACAGTATTTTGAGCGTGATGCTGCGCTGGAGCGGCGTTTTCAGATGGTGAAAGTGGATGAGCCGGATGATGATACTGCCTGTTTAATGCTGCGCGGTCTGAAATCACGCTATGCGGAACACCATGGCGTTCACATCACCGACGACGCGGTTAAAACCGCCGTTACGCTCTCTCGCCGCTATCTTACTGGGCGGCAATTACCCGACAAAGCCGTCGACCTGCTGGACACCGCAGGCGCAAGAGTGCGGATGAGCCTTGATACCGTTCCGGAACCACTGACGCGTTTGAAGTCGGAGATAACTGCGCTTGAAATTGAAAAGCAGGCGTTGCTTGCCGATCTCGCGCTAGGAAATGGTCAGCATGGTGAAAGGCTGGCCAGCATTGAACAGCATGAAAATCGTCTGCTTGTCGAGTTAGATGAACGCGAAACCCAGTACGGTCAGGAATTAGCGCTCACTGAGCAACTGCTGGCCAGCCGCCGTGATATTTCCCGTCAGGCGGAGACGGTTGAATTGCAGCAGCAGCTTAGTGTGCTTCAGCAGGGTCATCCTTTACTGTTTCCGGATGTAGACGCGCGCACTGTCGCAACGGTGATCGCCGACTGGACTGGTGTACCATTATCTTCATTAATGAAGGACTCCCAGACAGACTTGCTGACGCTTGAAACTCAGATGGGAAAACGCGTTGTCGGGCAGGATTATGCGCTGAATGCCATCGCGCAACGACTGCGCGCATCAAAAACGGGTCTTACGCCGGAAAACGGCCCGCAGGGTGTGTTTCTGCTTACCGGACCAAGCGGTACCGGGAAAACGGAGACGGCGCTGGCGCTGGCCGAGATTCTGTTTGGCGGTGAAAAATCGCTGATCACCATTAATCTGTCTGAATGTCAGGAGCCGCACACCGTGAGCCAGCTCAAGGGCTCGCCTCCGGGATACGTGGGTTATGGTCAGGGAGGGATCCTGACCGAAGCCGTGCGAAAGCGCCCCTATAGCGTGGTACTGCTGGATGAAGTCGAAAAAGCGCATCGCGACGTCATGAACCTGTTTTATCAGGTATTTGACCGTGGTTTCATGCGCGATGGCGAAGGCCGTGAAATTGATTTTCGCAATACCGTTATTTTGATGACCTCCAATCTTGGCGGCGATGCCGTGATGCAGCTGCTGGAAGAACAGCCGGAAGCGGCAGAGCCCGATCTGCATGAACTACTGCGCCCGCTTTTGCGCGACCATTTTCAGCCGGCGCTGCTGGCACGTTTCCAGACCATTATCTATCACCCGCTCAGTGAACCAGCGCTGCGCACCATTGTACAAATGAAGCTGGATCAGGTTAGCCAGCGATTGCAGCGCCACTACGGTATCACCACGACGATATCCGAGAACCTTTTTGATGCCCTGACCGCCGCTTGCCTGCTACCGGATACGGGGGCGAGGAATATTGACAGCCTGCTGAATCAACAAATCTTGCCAGTGCTCAGCCAGCAGTTGTTAACGTATCTTTCCCGGCAGCAAAAACCTCTGCAACTTACTTTAAGTTGGCGTGATGAAGAGGGAATTGAACTGATATTTGATAGCAAGTGAAAAATAAAACCCAGTGAAAAGACTAGCGCTGGGTTTTATTTTGTATCGGGATATGCGTTGCGCTAAAGGACTAAATATGGATGGTGCTAAAGATCTTGCAAAAGATATGCTCGAAGCTATTAATGTTGATGATTCTGGATTTATTGCTGCTTTGGTAAAAGGGCTTATATCATTTCCTGTTAGTATGGGGTATTTGGCCTATGATTTTATGGACACAGAACATCGCAGAGCGAATGAAGATGACAAATACAGGTTTGCCAGACTTATTAATAAGGTGGGATTTAATAAGGAGCTGGTAGATCAGGTTGTTGGAGTTTTTATTGATGATTTTTCTTCTCGACTGGATGTTGCTTTAATGGCAGAAAAAATAGCTGGAAATAGTGCTGGAAGGATGATTTTCTCAGAGCTAACTGGCGTTAAAATTGGGGCTGTTATTTCTAATCGGCTAGTCACGGCATTTTTTTCAGGTGCTGCTATAGGCTCGCTTCTTACGCTGGGAGCGGAAGTATCCAGAGCAATCTATACATCTCGCTATCTGGCTGCAAGGAGTCCAGGTCATTATCAAAAATTGAAAGATATGGGGGACCTGGATCTGCTTTATTTTCTGATAGAAGATCTTGTTTCACCTTTTGAAAAAGCAATTGAATTTCACAATGCAAATTTAGTTTTTTTTAATGAGGTTTGCCAATGTTTTCTGGACGGCTTGGGAAGTTTAGAGAAATAGCCAGATATTTAATGTATTATTTTTCATATCTGGCTGGTAATATCTTATGTATGTTTGGTATTGCCTTTTCTATTTGGTTCTTCTTTATTTCTGACGATGGATTTAGATATTTATGGGGCGCGGGAGGTTTTTTATTGATTGTTTTTGGGTATTTTATGATGAAATTTGGCTGGCCTCACGTACGTAGTAATTGGGATGATTATCTGTGATTTTTATTTAATGGAAAACTGTTTTATTCAGTTTTTATTATGGTTTATAAACGCGTAATTATAGTTTATTAAACGGAGTTAACGCTATGAATATGGAAATAGCATCAGGGCCCACGCTTAACCGCTACAGTTTATCGGTTTCTTCATGCCCGCATGAACTGGATGTGGAACGTTTTGAGGGGCTGGAGCAGTTAAGCGTCCGTTACCATTATTCAGTCCGTTTTACCTGCAGCGCTTCACAGCTGACTGCCGGTATGTTCCTGAACCAACCGGCTTTGCTGACCATGAAAGGCGGGGAATTACTGCATGCCCTGCCCGTGAAATTCGTCCACGGCGTGGTGACCCATTTCCGGCGTCTGACGGGGTCGCGCGACCAGGTCAGCCATGAAATCATCATTGAGCCTTATCTCTCCCTGCTGGGTAAACAGTTCCGCACGCACCGCTTCTTCATAAACAAATCGGTCCCGGAAGTGGTGAGTGAAATCCTGCAGGAGCACGCCCTGCATGGCTGGGAGTATGAATTCACGCTGACACAGAGTTATCCGAAGCGTGAGCAGATAAATCAGTACCAGGAGAGCGACCTGGCGTTTATTGAGCGTCTGCTGGCGGAAGTGGGGATATTTTACTTCTTCACGCTGCAGCCGGACACCCGGACGGAAGTGGTGCATTTTGCAGACCAGCAGAGCGCCTATGAGTTTGATAAACGGCTGGCGCTGAACAGCCCGTCAGGAATGAGCGACAGCGGGGCGGACTCCATCTGGGGACTGAACATTCTGCACCAGGTGGCACCGGCGGGAGTGACGACAAAAGACTATAACCACCGCGAAGCGCAGAAGGTGCTGCAGTCGGCGAGGGCGGATATCACCGGCGGCGAAGGCGAGGAAATGCGCTATGGCGAGGTGTATCACTACAAACCGCGCCATCTTGAAACCGGGGATGCATTCGATCCGGCGGCGGAAACCGGGAACTTCTGGGCGCGACTGGACCACGAGCGTTTTCTGGCGGAGCAGACGCTGATAACGGGTTTCAGCACGGATGCGGGGTTACGTCCGGGACAGGTGTTGACGATAACGGACAACAGCGTGCCGTCGACGCTGCCGGGCGTGCTGCAGCAGCCGGTGGTGGTCATCCGGGCCGGGTTCAGCGGCAGCAGGAAGGATGCGCTGAGGGTAACGCTGGCGGCGGTGCCGTACAGTGAGACGCAGCGCTGGCGTCCGGCGCTGAAGGCAAGACCGAAGGTTAGCGGCACGCTGACGGCACGGGTCAGCAGCCCGAAGAGCGGGGATATCTACGCGCATCAGACGGCGGAGGGGCTGTACCGGGTGAAGTTCGATGCAGACCAGGACAGCAAACAGCAGGGTTACGAGAGCATGCTGCTGCGCCTGGCCAAACCCTACGGCGGCGACACCTACGGGATTCACTTCCCGCTGATACAGGGCACAGAAGTGGCGGTGGCGTTCCATGAAGGTGACCCGGACCGGCCCTATATAGCCCACGCGCTGCACGACTCCCGGCATCCTGACCACGTGACACAGGCAAACCACACCCGCAACGTCATTCGCACACCCGCGAACAACAAGCTGCGCATGGAAGACAAACGGGGCGAGGAGCACGTCAAGCTCAGCACCGAGTACGGCGGCAAGACGCAGCTGAACCTGGGGCATAATGTGGATGCACAGCGTGCGCTGCGGGGCGAGGGGTTTGAACTGCGTACAGACCAATGGGGAGCTATTCGGGCTGGGAAAGGGATCTTTATCAGTGCCGATCGCCAGGAATTAGCTGGAGGTTTGCAGTTAGATATGCATGAAGCAGTAGCTAACTTACAAGCTGCGCTTCAGGATGCGAAAGGTATTCACTCTGCGGCAGAAAAAGCGAAAGCAGAACTGGCTGATATCGAGAGGCAAAAAGCATTGTTAATGGAGTCTATGACAGACCTCAAGAAACAGGCTTTACTTTTTTCTGCTCCTGCTGGCATTGCGCAGGTGACTCCTGCCAGCATCCAACTCTCATCAGGTGAGAATGTCATTGTAACCTCCGGAGCGGACACGGATGTCAGTGTCGCTAAAAAATTCCGCCTTGGTGTGAAAGAAACAATAAGTCTTTTCGCTCAGTGGATGGGAATTAAAATTTTCGCCAGCAAAGGAAAAGTGGAAATTCAGGCGCAGGGAGATGCAATGGATCTGCTGGCAAAGAAAACGTTGAGTATAGCTAGTAAGGATGAGCAGGTGATCATTACCGCAGCGACAGAGTTAGTACTCAGTTGTGGTGGCGCGTATATCAGGCTTAAAGATGGTGAAATAGAAGTAGGGGCGCCTGGTAATGTACGCGTAAAGAGCATTGGGATTCAGAAAATGGCTCCTGCAACATTAAATGCCAGCATAGAATTACCGGATCCTTGCGCCACAGCTATTGATGCTGCTGGTGGTACGCAAAGCCCTACAGTGACGCTGGGTTGATGGAGGACCAATAATGAAGGAATCATTAATAACTTATGATTACTCCTTACAGGCAATGCAAAAACAAGGGGGTTATATTGGTGAGCAAATATTTAATTCTTTTAGAACGTTAAATAGAAATTGCATTTTAATGATTGATACTGCAATTATAAGGTTGAGAAATAAAGAATCATCATTCTATAATGAAATAACAAATAGAGATGTTGTAAGAGTACCTGTTGCTACTCGTTATCTATCATCTGAATTTGAACCTTGTTTGGTTTCACTGGATTTATCCTTACCTGAGGATTGTAAGTTACTACAAGAAAGCATCATGCAATCTCTGCAAGAGATCGAACCTAATGAAATACTGCTGGGTAAGGGCAGGATGGTATGTGGTTGGCTTTCTTGCGAAGAAAACATTGTAAATCTCGCAGATTATCTGGGAAAGGTGGCAATCCAGCAGCATGATGGAAAAGATGTTTTGCTTCGGTATTATGACCCGGCAATTATGATCTCTCTTTTATCTATTCTGGATGACTGGCAACAACGACGTTTGTTAGGGCCAATTGAAGTGTGGAGTTTTATTGATGGCGATGGTCAGTTTATCAATAAAATAAATCAGCCTGAGAATCAACTGCGACTTTCATATACGTTATCGCTGAGCGCTGACAATTGGCGTGATATAAATTTTGCAGGGATAAAAAATAGAGTTATCTGTAATTATCGTCTGGCTAATTTGAGTCGTGAACGGTTTTCAGAGCCCGCGGCATTTAAGCTATTGAAGCAGTCACTTAAAAGAGCTGTATTGTATACTTTTTCTGATCAAGAAGATCTTATCAAGTGGGGCGAGTGTTCAATTAATGTTGCTCCGGAGTTTTATAACCATGGATTTATTAAAAACTTGCTTGAAATAAATAGCTTAAGTGAGAGGGGAAAATTTACTCAAATCATATCTCATATCACAGAACAACAATGGAATGAAATTCGAGCAAACATTAATTAAGCAATTTACAGTTCGAATATGTGGGAGAACAGGGATGATAAATCATAAATGTGACTGTATGTCACAGGGACCGGCATTACTACCTGTACGCTATGCGGTGGTTCCTGAATATATTAAAGAACCATTGCCGGCGTGGGCAAAACCTGGAATATCAGCTTACCCGGCGGAAAACGAAAACTACCACTATGCGCTACGCGCGATGCGCAGGGGCTATATCTATATCTACTATCCGTACCAGACGGACTGGGAAGCGTGGTCGGTGTGTGATGACGGCAGTTTGTGGAAACAGCTGTCGGCGAAAAATGTTCTGGAGAAATCAGAGCCGGACTGTCGGCAGGGAACGTACAGTGATGGCGGAAAGGATTTTCTGACGCTGCCTTATGAAGTCCTGGAGAATGATATCTGGATAGCATTCACGCAGTGTCCCTGGACGGAAAAAACGCTGGAGCGTTACGCGGGCGATGCAGGGCAACGGCAGAGCAGAATGCAGTGTCTGAGTTCATCGAACTGGACGGCGCCCCAGGCTTCACAGCAAATAACAGAGGCAACCACAGCAAATCTCGCCAGGGTTCTGGATTACATCCCGGCGCAGGGCAGCCAGCTGAGTCCGGCAATGCGGTTACCATATGGCACCCATACTAAAATCCGCGTCAGCCAGTGTGTGAGTGAACGCTATGCGATAGTCAAAGAGCCGGGGCCGCAGGAGACATTGTACCCGTGGAAGAGCGGAGTGGCCGGAAACACAATCCGGCAGATGAAGGAACGGGGTGTGAAGCCAGACGGTACCCCCGTTACACCGTTGCTGATGGCGCTGCATGATTCAGCAGGGATAACGCATGAGCTGACGGGATGGACGAATGATGTCCTGGCGATGGCGAAGATATTTGGTGAAGAACGCGCCCTGGAGTTCTGTACCCAGAGTCTAATTAACGGAGTTAAGGAGATTGTTAACAAAAGCTCGGAACAGAATGTTGCAGCCCAACTTGCTGAATTACCGCAGGAAACATATATTTCTCCACCGGCAATGGATTATTCTTATGATATGTATGTCCAGAATGAGAAATCTAAAGGTACAGACCCGAAGGATATACTAACTCGCGAAGAATTCGAAAAGCAGGTAAAGGGAAAACAAAACGAAGTTTATAAGAAACAACAGGTAGCTAATGATTGGTCTAAATATGCCCGAATGATCAATCAGAGTAAATGGGACTCTTTTAATCAATGTTGTGCTGATCTAACACCAAAAATTGATAAACAGCTCGCTAAGCTGATTAGCTATCGCTGTGGATGGTTACAGGCTTCGTTATTTATAACAATATTACAGGATTTTTTTTCTAACGATCCTGTTGATAATGCGAACTATCGTGAAATTGCTGCCTTCGCAATGGCTGGTCTTGGTGAGTCGCCATCAGGTATAAAATTGCTGGATGACTGGATAGACGCATATACTACGAAAAGTGAAGCTAATCTCGTCTGGAGAACACATTTTTATAATAATCCAGAGATCATGGCAGATGTGGAGCCGTTATTGGCTAGTTTGCACCAGTGTAGTATTTCTCCGGTTTCTGAAAATGATGTGCTCTACTTTTTTGAGAAGAATGGCGCTAAACTTAATAAAATATTTAAAGGTTTTGAAAAGGCAACGAGTGAAATTTCAAAACCACTGGCTGGCAATGTCGTATTCTCGAAAAGAGTGCTGTATCAAATGGACCAGCACATGGCAACCGTAGGGGCCAGGTTTTTTTCCGTATCACGGATTGGACCTGTTCTCAATACCATGAATGACCTTATTGTTCGAACCCTTTTCTCGCTATCTTCCGGAAAGTCAGAGTTAGAAACCAAAACATTGTTCAGCAAATATTTTGGTTGGGCCACGGAACGCAGGGCTTACATTGCCGGCACTGTTTTTTACAGCCCGCAAAGAGCCATCCGGGCCGATCTTCTCCGGGGGGCGAGTAAGAAATATGCCGCACTTGAAAAAGCGTATGCCAATTATCTTAGCCAGCCTGCGGGATCTTCTGGTTATGCGGTGACCAGTATTAGGATTTTTGTTTTATTTTTCAATGTGGTCGAACTGTATAACCAACTCGATAACTTTAACAATCAACCTGCTGACTACGCGAAGGTAATCAGCGCAATATCGGCAACGGCGAGCGGGGTAATTGATATTGCGACCCCTGCGACGGAGGTCATTCTTAAAGAGAAAAATAGCCTCCACTACATGAAAATGTTTGGCGCAGGATGCTCGTTGATAAGTGCGGGCCTTTCGCTGGGGTTAGATATTTCAACATTATTGAATAAAGTTAATTTACCGAATTCCAGTAAAAAATGGGCATTTACCGGCTTATATTCAGTCAAGACTCTTAGTGATGTTGCCATTATTGCCAAAGCGGAAGGAAAATTGATGACGGTGCTGATTGAACGCTTTGGCTGGAAGACTCCTGAAGGGGAATTAGCCGTATGGCTGGGGAGGGCAGCTGCGCCTCAATTAACAAAATTAGGCGTCGAATGGGTGGGGCTGTTGGCCTCGTGGGAGGTGGCTCTGTTATTGATGGTCGCAGAATATATTTTGACGGAATATTATTCACGTGATGCGTTACAGTCGTGGATTGAGAATGGCTTGTTTGGTGATGATTGTTCGATTGATATCGACAGTTATTCGCCGGAAAGAATCAATATATTTATTGATGAGACCCGAAATTCACTGCAAGAAAGCTTACGTCAATTATCTTCAGGTAAAAAACCACAACGTGGGAAACCAATAATTTACTGGCCATTTATTATCTATGATGAGCCGGAAGTCCCTGTTGTGGTTTAATTGTGGAGCAGCGAAATACTATGACAGAAGATGACGAACTGTTTGCCGATATGCCCCGGGCCTATATCCGGGGACTGGAGAAGGGAAAAGGGTATGTGGAAGAAAACTATCTCCGGGAGCGCAGAGAGTGGATAAAATTAAGACAAACCATTGCGTACTATGAATCGGACGGCAAGAAGAAGCATAAAAAACGGCTGGCAGAACTGTACCGTGAAGAAAAGCAGCGGGCAAAAGCGCTGGCCGATATGCCACCGGACCCGGTACTGCCTCCGCCAGCCCCGCTGATAAAGGTCAGTGGCGTGGTGACAAACTACCACCAGCGCTGCCTGACGCACTATTTTGACACCAAAGCCTATCCGCAGACGTGGGAATATTTCAGCAGGCAGGATGAGAACATGGCGTCTGCCGCGATGGTGCTGGCCTCGACGGGGTCAGCAGCAACGGCACAGGGCATGGTGGCGAGCAATGAAGACAGGGTTCCTTCATCGGCGTGGTACGTCACGGGCGAAATCAACGGCCGGTCCTTTTCAGGGTGGCTGGGCGCGCCCTATTGCCGGGAAGGTGAGGAAGTGGAACTGATTGCCGCGCCAGTGGGAGAGGAGTACCTGGTATATGCCCTTGTCCGGCCGCATGCGCGTTCGCTGACCATGCCACCGTGGTGTTACCAGGGAATACGACGGGCGCGAATAGACGCGATGAAAGTCCCCATTTCGGTCGTTATTCTTCTGGCTATTCTGCTGCTGGTAGTGGGATTGTATAAAGAAGATTGGGTTCTTAGTGAAGGATTACGGCAAGTGATAACGATATTTTTGGTTACGGGAACCTTTCTGTATATCTTCCCCGCAATATGGACGATCTGGCGACGGCATCCCTTTCCGAAAGAACAGCTGACGGAGGAGATATTGACTGTTGCTGGCTGGGAAAATGTGACCAATATTGATTTGCGGAGATTAAAGCGCAGAAGAATTAAAGAATTTAAAAAGAAGGGAAAATCTGTTCGAGTAATGACATCAGGATGGTGGTTTTATTACTATTAGACGATTTTTTTGTAGGTTAAATTTCAAAGCTAATATTTTTAACAGATAAGGTGTTATTATCTGATCTTTATCTAATCATATAGATATGTTTGGTAAGTGTTTTTTTTTTTGGAAAAAAACATATCTGGATAGTTATATTCTTTTATAGCGAGGATTTATGTTTCTAGGCTTAGTCAGACTCAATGATCCATTAAGTAGTGGTGGCAAAGTAATTTCTGTTTCGTCAACGATGATTATCGATGGTTTAGGCGTCGCATTGCTTGGTGATACTGTTATATGTCCAATTCCATTTCATGGCGTAAATAAGATAATCCAGGGGTCTACAGAATGGATCTCAGATGGAAAACCAGTAGCTGTGCATAAATGCATGTGTCAATGCGGTTGCTATGTTATTTCAACACTTCCCTGTACGGGGATCTGGTAAGTTAAAATGAGTTGGAATATTCCTGATAAAAAGGCAATGCAACCTGTACCTTCTATTAGGTGGGGGCGAGATAGTGGTGTTTTTTTCTCATTGTTAATAACTGTTGTTCTGCTATTTGGTTTGTTTTATTATATTACTCATAATAGTAATTCAATATATTGTGCTTTTGTAATATCGTTAATTTTTTCTTTGTTATTTATTATATACATAGGGCTTCGATTATTTCAGCTCGGCGTGTCTCTTGAAAAAAATGAAATGATATCAACGGAAAGTTCTAATATTGATTATGAGTGGTCTGAATGGGCGTCTGGTTATATAAGTATTGTAGATTACAGCTATCTCTTTCCTGAAGAATCACAGATACCCAATTTACGTGAAGGAAGTGAGTTCAATGCCATTGGAACCAGGGCATTACATTTTCCAGAATCGATTGATTATACTATTTTATTCCATGAGTTATTAGTTCCAATGAGAGCTAGATTAATTGATATTACTTCTAAAAAAGGTTTGGTTATTAATTTTATTGTTGGTCAGATGTATGGGACTTCGGCATGGCAGTCTTTTTTATTGGCCTGGAAACGACTTGGGCTTTCTGATGACATAATTAATAACAGTGAAATTATCTTGCACGATTATGTATTAAATATTAATGAATGGCTAAGTGTTACGGAGGATAAATTCAGATTAATTATTGTAGGAGAAAAATCAAAAGAAATCAAAGATAATCACCATGGAACGGGCGATGGTTTGTGTGCTTTTCTTTTTGCTCCGACTGTTTTAGTTAATCAAAATAATATTTCTGAGAAGGCACGATTGTACAGGTCTATTTCTACAGATGAAAATCATCTGATCAAAGATCTTAACGATTTGATTTTTTATCAGGCCAGAACCGGGATGATCAACAATTTATTGATAGGAAAACATAGTGATAAAAAAGATGTAGCTAAGGCAGCAATTCTTCTTAACGAACATAATAACAATCTTGAACAGTATTACGCTGAGTTATATATCGGCATTCAGGGAGAGTTTGATATCTGGATGATGTTGATGTTTTCTTTATTAAATGGAAAAAACGTGAGTGCTGTTGATATAATATTTTCAGAGTCGAATGGTAGGATTATATTATCGAGGGTTAAAAAAATTAGAAGTCAGGAATAGATATATGCAAAAGTCCAGTTTGCTGCGGTTGCTTGGTTTGTTATGTATTTTGGTTGTTGTTGGTTTAACATGTTACGTAGTGCTTTTTTACTACGGAGAGTATTTGGGGGTGAGCACCCAAGCAACAAGAGTAATAGCTGTTATAACCGTTTTATTAGCACTGTGCTATATTTTCAAAATATGGCAAATGAATGCTTTGAAATCAACACTAATGTCGTATACCTCATTAGTTAAATATAAATCTATTTTTTATTTTTTTTTGCCATGGAAGTCAGCTTCTAAATCAAATGTTGGAAATAATACGGCGCCTGCATTGGATAATAATATATTCATTAACTTCTGCTCTACACTTAAAGATAATTACGGCCATCGCTGGCGCGCCAAAACCCGTATTCTGCTGGTGATGGGGGATGTCATTCAGGTTGAGTTACTGGTACCAAAACTCACCTCTCTGCGCTGGGTTGAAGGGGATGGCGTGGTGTTAATCTGGGGAGGTACGCTCACTGAACCGCCAGATGTTTCGTTGTTTGATGCGATACGCAAGCTGCATCGGCGCCCGCTGGATGGGATTGTATGGGTAACCCCCACTTTTCGGCACCAGGATTCATTGGTTCAATCGGCACCTGTTGTCTCTTTAACCGCAGAACAAATAGATAATGCTGCCCGCCATCTTCAGGCTGTTTTTACCACGCTTCGCTGGCGAGTGCCGTTATACCTTTGGTCGCTGCATGGCGCACAATCCGTTCTGAATGCCGCGATGGCCCAGTCTGCGACGTGTTTATTCCCTGCTGGATGTACAACGGCGTTATGTCGTTCGCAGCTGGCCGCGCTGGTCATGCAGTTGGCGGAACAGGGTTCGCAGCAGGTTACGCGCAATATCCACAGTAACTTCTTACTGAAAATGGCGAATGCGCTCACGCAAAACGCAGAAGCCATCAGCGACGCGTTAGCCACTTTTTTCAGCCTGCATCGGCCTCTGCCGCTGGCGGCGGTCATCTTGAGTCAGCATGTGGAAAGTACTTCACCGCGCGTGGCGCATGCCTGGGCGCGTGATGAGCGCTGGCGCGCGCTGCTTGATTCGCTCCCTGCGTTACCTGCTGAGCTAAAGGCACAGCGCACAGGCCGTTCAGGGATGCGAGTGCTGGCAGTCGGTACCGCTGGTTTGATGTTGCTATGGGGCGCGGGAATGGTGGTGTCTTTCCTGGCGAATCGCAATCTGATCGGCGAAAGTCTGGATCAGGCGAGACTGGCAGGTGGTGCGGATGAACCGCTCGCCGAGCGTCTTACGGCGCTGTCCGCGCTTCAGCAAACCCCAGGCATGCTTCGCTGGCGTCAGTTGAATGGGGCGCCGTGGTACTACCGCTTCGGCTTAAGCCAAAATGATGCTCTGTTGGATGCGCTATGGCCACGTTATACGCGTATCGCTATTCCGCTCCTGCGTGATGAAGCCGCGCAACATCTCACTCAGGAATTAACGGCGTTAACCCGACTGGCTCCAGACAGTCCGCAGTTTTCCGCCCAGGCAAAGATCGCCTACAACCAGCTGAAAATGTATCTGATGCTCTCCCGGCCTGAGCAGATGGAGGCATCATTTTTTAGTCAGGCGCTGATGCAAGACTGGCCGGAGAGAGCGGGTATTTCGCGCGCATCATGGCAGGGCGTTGGGCCTGGGCTTTGGCAGTTCTGGGGCGAAAACCTTCAGGCGCATCCTGAATGGAAAATAACAGCGGATAAAAATCTTATTAACCAGGTGCGAACGCTGTTAATTCGTCAGATGGGGATCCGCAATGGCGAAGCCGCTCTGTATCAGAAAATCATTGAACAGGTAACGCCGCATTACACCGATCTTCGTCTGGAAGACATGACCGGCGATACCCGGGCAGATCACGTATTTTATACCCGGAATTCGGTTGCTGGGGTGTATACCCGCAAAGCCTGGGAAGAGGAGGTTTTGCCCGCCATAGAGAAAATCGTAAACAACCGCCGGGAAGAAATGGATCAGGTACTGGGAGATGATACGCATTCTGCAAGCGACCCTCTCTCTCCACAGGCCTTAAAGGCGCGTCTTAGCGAGCGTTACTTCACGGATTTTGCCGACAGCTGGCTGGATTTTCTCAACAGTATTCGCTGGCAGCGCACCCAAACGCTGAGTGATGCCATCGATCAGCTCACGTTGATTGCAGATATCCGTCAGTCTCCTCTGGTTGCGCTAATGAATACGCTCGCCGTTCAGGGACGCACAGGGTTAACCGGAGAAGCGCTGTCGGACTCACTGGTGAAGTCGGCAAAGGATCTGTTTAACACCAAAGAAAATCAGACGATTGACCAGCATGCGTGGGAAGAAGGCCCTATGGCGAGTACCTTCTCGCCAATCCTGGCATTGATGGATGAACAATCGGGCGGGCAGGATATCAGCCATCTGAGTTTGCAAACCTACCTGACCCGGGTAACGCAGGTCAGGCTGAAACTCCAGCAGATTACTAACGCTGCCGATCCACAAGGCATGAGTCAGGCCCTGGCGCAAACGGTGTTTCAGGGCAAAACCGTCGATCTCACCACCACGCGTGACTATGGCAATCTGGTAGCGGCAAGCTTAGGCCAGGCATGGAGTGGATTTGGTCAAACTATGTTTGTTCAGCCGCTGGAGCAGTCATGGCAGCAGGTGTTGCAACCAACCGCAGCGGGCCTGAATGCGCAATGGAAGGCGCTGATTGTGAATGACTGGAACAGCGCTTTCGGCGGACGTTATCCGTTTCGCGATGTCGGTAGCGAGGCTTCTCTGCCGCTGCTGGCGCAATATCTGCGAAGCGATAATGGCCGGATCCCGCATTTTCTCGAAAGTCATTTAAGCGGTGTATTGCATAAACAGGGAAGTCACTGGGTTGCCGACACGGTGAATGCGCAGGGGCTGGAGTTTAATCCGGCGTTCCTTAAGGCGCTGGACCAGCTCAGTCAGATTGCGGATGTCGCATTTATTCGTGGAGAAGCTGGGATGCGTTTTGAACTGCGCCCTGGAACGGCGCGGGATGTGATGCAAACCGATCTCGTACTGGATGGGCAAAAACTCACCTACGTTAATCAGATGCCAACCTGGAAAAACCTTGTCTGGCCAGCCGATACGTCAGCGTCAGGGGCCACCCTAAGCTGGGTGAGTACGAATACGGGAACCCGAATCTACTCAGATAACCCCGGCACCTGGGGCTGGATAAGACTGCTTGAGAAAGCGGAGATCAGCGATAACGCCGGCGTGAGCAGCGGTTTTAACCTGCGCTGGACTGCGCAGGATGGATTGCCGCTGAACTACACCCTGCGAACGGAGGCCGGTGAAGGCCCGCTCGCGTTACTGAAACTCCGCGATTTCGAACTACCAGAAACCATTTTTGTTGTCAGCCAGTCCCCCTCTGAGGAAGAAGAATGAGCGCTCTGCAACGTCTACTGGCCGCCAGCACGGCTTCGCCAGATGAACAACAGCAGCTGATGGAACAGGCGCAAACGCAAACTGCGCTATGGCAAAACTGGTTATTGCCCGTTTCCGCAGCCAACCCGGGCGGGGAAGATCCCGGCTATGACGATGATTTTCAGCGCATGCGAGAGGAGGTGAATAAACTTTCTGGCGCACAAACGGATCTCATCGTTGAGCTTGCGGAAAAACTGCTGATCCACACCTGTAAGGATGTCCGTGTTGTCACCTACTACACTTGGGCGCGTTTGCATCAGGATGGCGAGCCCGGCCTGGCGGATGGTCTGATTTTGCTGGCTGGCCTGATGCAGCAGTATGGCAATTCTCTCCATCCCCTAAGGGCCAATAGCCATAAGGCCGCCCTTGAATGGCTGGCCGGCGGGCGGATGCTGGATAGTCTGGCACGTTTCCCCGAAGTTTCACGGCCTGACGCACAGCGGATCGCCGGTGCGCTGATGCTGCTGGAGCAACAGTTTAGTCAGCGAGAGGAGAGTATTCGTCCCGGGCTTGGGGCGCTGTATAGCGCGCTGGAGAATCGTCTGGCACAGTCTGGCGGCGCTCAGGCGCTGGTTCCACAAAATGTCAGTCCGCAAGCCGGTCGGTACAGCGCAGAAACTCCCGTTCTAAAAAGTATTGCCTCTGGTCGTGAGCTGCTGGAGCAGGCACGGGTGCTGGCGAAATACCTGAGCGATCAGCCGGACGGCTGGCTGGCGGCGCATCATTTGATGAAAAGCGTGCGGCTCGATACGGTCAGCCAGCTTCCACCGCCAGATGGCGCTGGGCGTACACGTCTGATACCACCTAAAAGTGATTACCGCGCTCAGCTCAAGCGTCTGTATTTGCAGCAAAGCTGGACTGAACTGATTGAGCTAACTGACAGCTTATTTGTTGAGGGGGTAAATCATTTCTGGCTGGACGTGCAGTGGTATCTTCATCAGGCGTTAACCAGGGCGGGATCGCCATGGGATAAACATGCCGCCATTATCATCAGCGATCTGAAAATGTTGTTGCATCGGATGCCGGGTCTGGAAACGCTGGCATTTAATGACGGAACGCCCTTTGCCGATGACGTCACGCGTGAATGGATTGCCCGTGACGTGTTGCAGGAAAGCGACTGGCAGGCCGATAAAATCGCGGCGGCTACCGTCGGGAAGGATGACGATATCCTGCTGCTTGAAAGCGAGGCCCTGACGCTGGCGGACAGCGAAGGCGTTGAAGCAGCGCTCGCCTGGCTTCACGCCCGCCCGGGCATTATTTCATGTCGACAGCGTTGGTTACGCCAGCTGTTGATGGCCCGTCTGACGGAACAGTGTGGGCGCAACGATCTCGCGCTGCATTTGCTTGGTGAATTGAATACCACAGCGCACTCTCTCACTCTCAAACAATGGGAGCCTGAACTGCTGTTTGAAGTTAAAGCGCGGCGGCTAAAGCTTCTGCGTTTGAAAGCCAATCGCAGTGAAAGCGACAAAGCGCGTCTGGCGTCAGAGATGGAGTCACTGTTGTCTGGGCTGGTCGCCATTGATCCCGCCAGAGCCGCCGTTTTATGCGGCTAAAGCAAAAACAAAATAAGCGAACTGTAAAATGGAAGATTTAACTCTGCGTTATTATGACGCGGAAATGCGTTATTTAAGGGAAGCGGCAAAAGAGTTTGCGCAGGCGCATCCGGATCGTGCCGCTATGTTGGATCTGGACAAAGCCGGTATCCCCGATCCCTATGTGGAGCGGCTGTTCGAAGGTTTTGCATTTTCTATGGGGCGGTTGCGCGCCAAAATAGACGATCATCTTCCTGAATTTACCGAAGGGTTGATGAGTCTGCTGTGGCCACATTATTTACGTACCATTCCCTCCTTAAGCATTGTCGAGCTTTTACCTGATACTGATGTGCTGAAAATGAGCGAGCGGATTAATGCGGGGTTTGGCGTATTGTCCCAGCCCGTTGGCCCTAAAAAAACGGTATGTCAGTATCGTACTACCCAGCCCGTCACGCTCAGCCCACTGTCTGTTACGGCGGTGAATATCGATGCTGAACCTGACGGACGCTCAGTCATCCGTATGCGAATAAAGTGCAATCCACAGATGGACTGGTCGCAAACCGAACTGACGCGTCTCAGCCTTTACCTGAGCGGTGACGCGCCGGTGACCCACGCACTGCACCTTGCATTGACAAAGCGTCTGGCCTCTCTTTATTTGAGACTCCCCAACAGCGTAGAACGTATTCGACTGGAGGGTTACTTTTCCCCGGGCGGATTTGCCGATGAAGACAGTTTGTGGCCAAAAGGCGATACGGCGTTTGGCGGCTGGCAATTATTGCTTGAGTATTTTACGTTCCGCGAAAAATTTATGTTTGTCCATCTTAACGGTCTGGAAAAAATAACCTTTCCTGCGGGCATCGACTGCTTTGAAATCGAAGCGGTACTGACTCAACAGTGGAATTCTGAGCTTCCCGTGGGTAGCGAAAATATACGTCTGCACTGCGTTCCAGTTATTAATCTCTTCACTCTGGAAGCCGATCCGCTGGTGGTTAATGGACTGGAAAGCGAATATTTGCTGCGTCCGCGCAGATTGCAGGATGGTCACATGGAAATTTATTCGGTGGATGCGGTTTCTGGTTCGCAGCGCGCGCGTAATGCCGTTTATGCCCCATTCACCAGCTTTCGCCACAAGGGAGGCATGATGCGCCGTAATGCCCCCGAACGTTACTACCATACACGCGTCAGGCGCGGCGTCTCAGGATTGTATGACACCTGGCTGATCCTCGGCGGTGACGCCTGGGAGCGGGATCGTCTTGCTGAGTATGAAACCGTCTCATTGAAAGTGACCGGAACAAACGGTCAGCTACCCAGGCGAGCTTTGCAGAGTTCATTGCTTAATCGTTGCGAGCAGATCCTCCAGACGCCGCTTGCCGTGCGTAATCTGTGTAAACCGACGCTACCGGCTTATCCTCCCGCCGAGGATCGTTTTCACTGGCGCGTCTTAAGCCACCTCGGGTCCAGCTTTCTGAATATGATGGCCAGCGCAGAAGTGCTCAAAGGAACATTATCTCTCTATAACTGGCAGGATGATGAGCTGAATTATCGTCGTCTGGATGCGATCATGGATGTTCAGCAGCATGAAATACAACGCTTTGAAAAAGGATTTTTACTTCGTGGAGTAGATATCGAAATAACGCTTGATGAGAACGGATTTACCGGTGAGGGCGACATTCATCTGTTTGGTGAAATGCTTAACCGCTTTTTTGCATTGTATGCGGATATTCATTTGTTTAATCAGCTTACGTTAATTATCCAGCCGGCAGGGAAAAGCTTGCGATGGAAAGAGAATCACAATCAGCGACTGCCTGGTTGCTAAATAGCCTTGGCGATAACCTGCCTCGTACCAATTTTTATCGTTTTTGCCAACTGCTGGAACAGTGGAATCCGCAAGCGCCAGCTCCAGGAAGCCAACAAAGTCCGCGCTTTGATGCTATTCGTTTTCGTCCTCATCCGGGGATGGGGTTCCCGGCGGGGGAGCTAAAAAGTACAGAATATGATCCGCAAAAACCCACACTGCCACCAACGGTCAGTGTCACATTTATGGGGTTGTATGGCGTGGAATCGCCGCTGCCGACAACCTATCAGGATGATATTGCCCAGCGTCAGGAAGGCTCGGACGTTGCCGCTGAGTTTCTGGATATTTTCAACCATCGCTTAATTACGCAGTTTTATCGAATCTGGCGTAAATACAGCTATCCAGCGACTTTTCGCCCTGGCGGTACAGATGAGACTTCACAATATTTACTGGGGCTGACTGGGCTCGGCATTCAGGGATGCGCCACGCAAACGCAAGCCCCGTTATCGCGTTTTTTGGCGCTGTTAGGAGTAATGAGAATGCCAACGCGTACGGCAGAAGGAATATCCGCGCTGGTATCTTTATTATCGCCAACAACAAATATCACCGTGACGCCACATGATAAACGCTTCGTCCTGCTGGATAAGGCGTTAAAAATGAGTGCGCGGCACCCCGTTAGCCTTCATTCTCGTCCGGTGATGGGACATAGCGCCGTAGATATTAACAGTCAGGTGCTCATTACGCTAACCACGGAGGTTCCTGATGGGGTTTGCGACTGGTTACCCGGCGGTCAGCTTTACCATGATTTTCTCGCGCTCCTGCACGTTTATTTAGGTGCCAGAGTGAATGCGAGGCTGCAATTACGTATTCCTCGCTCGGTGCTTCCGGATGCTCAACTTACCAGTAATAAAAGCGAACATGCAGTACAGCTCGGTCGCACGGCTGTTATGCGTCTGAATAACCCGAAAGCTCTGAACCAACTTATCACCATTAAACTTGGGCTTTGGCAGAGCCTTAGCCAACACGATCAGCGGAGGGAAGCCGATGAGGCTGGCGATTATCGCTATTAATTTTGTCGTAATAACCGGCATGACCAGCCTGATCACAGGGTGTGGTCTGACACAAAAAGTATCTGAAGGCACGGTGTCATTAACGAAGTCAATTTTTTATAAGGAAATTAAAACGCTGCATTTGGATCTTTGCGCCAGAGAAGCCGCTAATAAAAATGCGCAGGGCATCGCGCTTTCAACGGTCGTACGTATTTACCAACTCAACGATCGTAAAGCATTTGACTCAGCGAATTATCAGTCTTTATTTGCGCAAGACAGCACGGTGGTAAAAGCGGATTTACTGGCTCAGAAAGATGTTTGGGTTCGTCCTGGTGAAAGCGTAACTATCGATATTCCACTCGAAAAGGAAACGCAGTATGTTGCCGTGGCGGGAATGTTTATTTCTCCCGAACAGTCTGAAGATTCATGGCGCGTGGTAATACGTCGAGAAGATCTCGATTCTGATAAAGCGCGAGTGATTGAATTAAATTCTCAGGCTCTGGTTCTCCTGAAGCCGGAGGACGAGTAATGATTAAACGACCTTCTCTTTATGACATCTTGTTGGGTAATTTCTCCGGTGGTTTGCCTTTGCATGCAGTTGGTGAAAACACGCAGGTCATCTTATCCGTTTTGGATAATATGCAGCGCATTTTGAATACGCGCGCCGGTAGCCTTAAACATTTACCCGACTACGGTCTGCCGGATATGACCAAAATCCTCCAAGGTATGCCGGGAACGGCACATCAACTTATCAGTACGCTTTCTCAGGTTTTGTTGAAGTATGAACCGCGACTGAAAAGTATTCAGGTCACAATGCAGGAGCAGGAAACGCCAGGGCATTTACGCTACTCCATCGATGCCGAACTTCAGGACCTTGGCGTTGTTCGTTATGGCACTGATTTTACCCCCGAGGGACGGGTGCTCATCCGCCACCTGAAAAAACAGGGTTGGCTTGAGACAGGAGCGTACTGATATGGAGACGAATCGCATCAGCACCGGTGGCGACCCGCGTGCTTTCACGGAGTTCGGGCAACTACGCGATGAAATCAGCAAGCTGACTCATCCCGCGCGCCCGGACGTTGACTGGCAAAAGGTTGAACAGTTAAGCCTGACTTTGTTTCGCCATAACGGTGTCGAATTGCAAACCCTGGCCTGGTATACCGTCGCCAGAATTCGTAGCGCAGGTCTGGCTGGGCTCGCCGAAAGCGCGGAACTGCTGGAAGCATTACTGACGCATCACTTGAGCGCAATATGGCCGCAGCAAACCCATGCACGAATTGATGTGTTGGCATGGCTGTCAGCTCGTTTACAGCAAGAATTACGCACGCTAACGTTGTCATATGCGGATTTATCGATGGTGTATCGGGTTGAGCAGAGTCTGAAACATGTCTGTGAGGTGCTGCAACGTCTTGAGTTAAAAACGTTAAGTAAACTAGATGCTGTCGTTACCTGGATGCATAACGCAGCTTTACGCTTGGAGAAGTCTGAAGCGGATTCGGGATCCACCGTTGTGATGATACCGGCTTCTGGCTCAGCCAATAACGCTGAGATCGCTTTGCCCCAGCTGATCTTTGTGGTGAATGAACCCGCTTCGCTCGGGCAATCGAGCACAGCAGTATTTGCTACTCAAACCGATCACGGAACCCGACGGATGTGGTTAGGGTTTGCCATCGGTGTCATGGTGACTGCGGTAGTGAGTACAGGCGCTTTTCTCGGTATTACGCATATGCGAGCTGATGAATATGAAATGATCAGGCCATTGCCCCAGGTGCTGACGCCTGAACAATTATCCACGTTGAAGCAATCCTCAGATTTGGGGGAGCGGAAACAGGAATTTTTCGTCGCTGCGCAAGGGCAATTGGATGTTATATCCCGCCTGTCACCTCTGTGGTCGAGGGAGTATGCCGCATCATTAGCGCAGCAGCTAGCCACCCTGTGGCCGGAAGAATCGCTGACTACGGAATTCACAAGCGGATTACAAAAACAGTTAACCACGGAAGCGTTGCCGGAAAGCGCACTGCAAAACTGGCATCATGCCCAGCAGGGGCTGGAGGCATTAACTGCCCAGCTAAATTCGCTTGATGAACGCAAAGGTAAATATCTGACGGGTTCGGAGCTGAAATCAGCCATTTTCACTATCCGTCGTCAGCTTGACCAAACGCCGCCGACAGAAGAGTTATTACGTCAAATAGATGAAGAATTCAAAATGCAGGGGAGGGTATCACCCGCTTTGTATCAGCAACTCGATATGCGGATTAATCAGCTTCTTAATCGTTATGCGCTGTTGAAACAAAGTTCGGTGAAGAGAGAATAGTGACTATTCGCCAAAAGCAAAAAACCCGCCATAGGCGGGTTCTTCTAAA
>OGSH01000037.1_pt1 | contig 133744 bp, 117 predicted proteins | sample 1573821 | NCBI WGS metagenome assembly OGSH01 (sample SAMN03295845, study PRJEB24534) | human gut metagenome | isolation source: fecal sample 5 from infant 6 | host: Homo sapiens | place: USA: Pittsburgh, PA | collected 2014-07 | reverse complement strand
TAACGCTTAACGCTTAACGCTTAACGCTTAACGCTTAACGCTTAACGCTTAACGCTTAACGCGGGCTGAAAAATTACAGACCCGGCAGTCTGTCAGGCAGACGGATAGCCAATCATAATGTGTCTGTCATCGTACAACGATCGCCGCTTGCAAGGCCGGAGAACACAGATATGTTCTCCGGCCTTTTTACTTTTTGTCGCCGCTTCAGGAGCTCTTTCCGGCGGAACATTCGCGGTCCTCGAAGCTGTTATTTGGTATCAGGCTGCATCATTTTATTCATTTAATACAGAATGATTTAAAATGAAACTATCTTTTCAAATTTTAATAACGTTTGATATATCTATCCCGGGAATATATTTCGCTTAAATGTTTATTATATTACGATGATGAACTGATTCATTAATGTGATTTTTATCATTTATTAGCGTTTATGGTTATTATTTAATGGAGTGAAAATATATTTTTCAGAGTGGTCAGCTAGCATTGAATTTCATGTTAAGAACTTTAAGAATGAGATGGAGTACTATAAATTCATATGAATCATAGTTAATCCCTTTGTTTTTTAAGTGGTATTTTTTAATTGTGAAGGTTTTTGAAGTTTGTTTTAGTTGAGAGCTTTTTGTGAGATATAAAGACTTCTTTGTAAGTATAATATTAATCGAGACCGTAGTGCGTCTATCTTCAATTATTGCAATTTGTATTAGTGAGGTGATATTTTGTTTTTGCTTACCGTCTGGTGGGTATATATCCTGAGGAGGAGTAATATGGGTAATAGTTTTCAAAATGAGGTGCCAAAATCTCGAGTTAATCTTCAATTGGATCTTCACACTGGCGGGGCGGGAAAGAAAAGCGAGTTACCGTTAAAGTTACTTGCGGTAGGCGATTTTAGTAACGGAAAAGAGCAACGATCTTTATCTGAAAGAAATAAAATAAATATCAATAAAAACAATTTTGATAGCGTAATGGCTGAACTCTTACCTGCGGTCGATTTGCTGGTCGAAAGCACTCTGTCAGGAGAAGCCCGGGTAGAAAATATCAAACTTAACTTTGGTAGCGTCAAAGATTTTGAACCAGAACAGGTTGCTCGCAATATCCCATCGCTTCGTGCATTGATTTCTATGCGTAATTTACTACGCGATCTCAAATCCAACTTGCTGGATAACGTCGAGTTCCGTCGTGAACTGGAAAAGATTATGAAAGATCCTGCGATGAGTAGTGAACTACGCGCAGAGCTAACGGCACTCGCACCGTAAAAAAGTAATGGACAACGACCGGAATAAATACGGTTCATCAAGGAAATGAAGAGGAGGGCATGCTGATGTCTGTACAAGAACATGACGCACCGGTAGCGCAGGCGCAGGCTGTGACCAGAGAAAATGTTTATCAGTCTCTGTTTAAAAAAATTCACCTGACGCCGGTTTCTTCTCTGAAACAACTCGGAGAGTGGCAAGATAGTGAAGCAATGGCGGAAGCATCAACGGAGGAGAGGGTCTCTGCAGCCATCCAGGTATTGCTTTCCTGCGTGGCGAAATCCGGAAAAAATGTTGAAAAGTTAGATAAATCACTGCTGGATTTCCATATCAGCGAGCTGGATCGAAAAATCAGCCAGCAGCTGGATACCGTGATGCACCACCCGGACTTTCAGGCGCTCGAATCGCTCTGGCGCGGCCTGTGGTTTCTCGTCCAGCGAACCGACCCTCGAAAGAATACCAAAATTGAGCTTCTGGATGTCAGCAAGGAAGACTTACGTCAGGACTTTGATGATGCGCCGGAAATTGTCCAGAGCGGGCTTTATCACCACACTTATGTGCAGGAATATGACACTCCCGGCGGCGAGCCAATAGCCTCAGTGATTTCCAGCTATGAGTTTGATAACAGCCCGCAGGACATCGCGTTGCTGCGTAATATCTCTCGTGTGGCCGCGGCTTCGCATATGCCGTTTATTGGTTCTGTCGGACCTGAATTCTTCCTTAAAAACTCAATGGAAGAGGTGGCTGCCATAAAAGATATCGGTAGTTATTTCGATCGTGCCGAATATATCAAATGGAAAAGTTTTCGCGACACTGATGATTCCCGCTATATCGGTCTTGTAATGCCCCGTGTACTTGGCCGTCTGCCGTATGGCCCGGATACGATTCCCGTCCGCAGTTTCAACTATGTGGAAGAGGTGAAAGGGCCCGATCACGAAAAATATCTCTGGACCAACGCGTCATTCGCCTTTGCGGCGAATATGGTGAAAAGCTTTGTTAACAACGGCTGGTGCGTACAAATTCGCGGACCGCAGGCGGGGGGAGCGGTCACCGATTTACCGATCCATCTTTACGACCTCGGTACCGGCAATCAGATCAAGATCCCCTCGGAGGTGATGATCCCGGAGACCCGTGAATTCGAATTTGCCAACCTTGGATTTATTCCACTCTCTTATTACAAAAATCGTGATTACGCATGCTTCTTTTCGGCTAACTCGGCACAGAAACCGGCGCTGTATGAGACGGCGGATGCCACTGCTAACAGCCGCATTAATGCCCGCCTGCCGTATGTCTTCCTGCTGTCGCGAATTGCGCACTATCTGAAGATTATTCAGCGCGAGAATATTGGTACCACCAAAGACCGACGTTTGCTGGAACTGGAGCTTAATACCTGGCTGCGTAACCTGGTGACGGAAATGACCGATCCTGGTGATGCGCTTCAGGCATCGCATCCGCTGCGCGATGGAAAAGTGGTTGTGGAAGATATTGAGGACAATCCGGGCTTCTTCCGTATCAGGCTTTATGCCGTGCCGCATTTTCAGATTGAAGGAATGGATATCAGCCTGTCGCTGGTATCGCAAATGCCAAAGGCTAAATCGTAAGCCGCAGGCGCGATGAAAATCTCTCGTCTGCTGCGGGCTGAGGAGATCGACCTTCCTCTCAGCGGCAGTTTCGTTGGGAAACCTTCAGTAATAATGGCTTTGCTCAACTCGCCATCTGCCCTCCATCGGAGTGGCTGCTGTGGCGTTAGATAGCGCGGTGCTGGCGTTGAAAAAACTAAAGATGCCATTCCTGCGCCTGTGTTTCCCCAACGATACGTTGATGGTACGGAAGTATCAGATGGGCTCTCTTCTGCTTGCGACCTGAATACGCGTGCGGAAGAGAATACGGTGGACGCGGAGCAGAACATACCGTCGGAGGCGGCGGTACCTCAATCACACTAACAAGGAGAGTAATTCTCATGGCAATTCCTGCTTACCTTTGGCTGAAAGATGACGGTGGCGCGGATATCAAAGGTTCCGTAGACGTACAGGGACGTGAGGGCAGTATCGAGGTCGTGGCGCTGGACCACGATGTGTATATCCCGACGGATAACAATACCGGCAAACTGACCGGCACCCGTACCCATAAGCCATTTACCTTCATTAAGGAAATCGACGTATCCAGCCCGTATCTCTACAAGGCCGTCACGACGGGTCAGACTCTGAAAACGGCAGAGTTCAAGTTTTACCGGATAAATGACGCCGGTCAGGAAGTTGAGTATTTCAACATTACGCTGGATAACGTCAAGCTGGTCAGAGTGGCTCCGCTGATGCACGACATTAAGGATCCTGCGCGCGAGAGGCACAATCATCTGGAGCGTATCGAATTCCGTTACGAAAAGATTACCTGGACCTACAAGGACGGAAACATCATTCATTCCGATGCATGGAATGAACGTCCTTCGGCCTGATAACCGCGGCAGACAGGCAACTGTCTGCTTTTTTTATGCGTATTTGCTGATAAGCCGGTCCTTCCGGTGGGGCAAACCCTATCACATTCTGACAGAAACCTGCCAGGCACAGGGTTACGGCTACGGGCGGTAGCGTGCCTGAACAGGATTCAGTAAAGGAAAAATCACTACATTGAAGAAGGGATATCTATGACCGTAAACCAGCCAGCTGCACTGCTACGCCGCCTCAACCCGTTCTGCGCCCGCGCGCTGGACGCCGCCGCATCGCTGTGCCAGACCCGCGCTCACGCCGAGATTACTATTGAGCACTGGTTGTTGAAGCTGCTGGAACAGGGAGAAGGGGATATCACCGTCGTTGCCCGGCGCTATGAGTGGGATATGGAGATTCTCTGGCAAGCGTTGCTGGGGCATCTTGAAACGCTTCCACGCTCGGTACGTGAGCGTCCGCAGCTTTCTGAACGCCTGACGGCACTGATGACGCAGGCATGGTTGTTCGCTTCGCTGGAGAGCAACGAGCCGCAGATCCGTAGTCAGCACTTGCTGATGGCGCTGACGGAGAAGCCCGAACTGCTGGCTTGCGACGATCTGTGGGTGTTGTTGAGCGTGGGTCGCGTCCAGTTAGGGCGGCTGCGTGCGCTACTGGACGAGCAGTCGGAAGAGTGTCCGGTACGGCAAAGGCAAGCTGGCGAACCGCTGGCGGAAGATATAAGTGCAAATTCTTCTGCGCTTGCGGCGGATGATAGACAAGATGATGCGCATCGAGGGGTCCTTAAACGTTTCACCGCGAATATTACAGAAAAGGCCCGGATGGGCCAGATCGATCCGGTGTTTGGCCGCGATGTTGAGATCCGCCAGATGGTGGATATTCTGTCGCGCCGTCGCAAGAACAATCCGCTGCTTGTGGGCGAGCCTGGCGTCGGCAAAACCGCGCTGGTGGAAGGGCTGGCGCTGCGTATTGTAGATGGCAACGTGCCGGATAGCCTGAAAACCGTGCATATTCACTCGTTGGATCTGGGGCTGCTACAGGCAGGGGCTGGCGTTAAGGGGGAATTCGAGCAGCGGCTAAAAAACGTCATCGACGCGGTGCAGGCATCGCCGGAGCCGGTGCTGCTGTTTATCGATGAAGCCCATACTATCATCGGCGCGGGAAATCCTGCGGGCGGCGCAGATGCGGCTAATTTACTGAAACCTGCTTTGGCCCGCGGTGAGCTACGCACTATCGCAGCGACGACCTGGAGCGAGTACAAACAATATTTTGAGCGCGATGCCGCTCTGGACCGCCGTTTTCAATTGGTCAAAGTGGACGAGCCTGATGACGACACGGCCTGCCTGATGCTGCGCGGGCTGAAGACCCACTACGCGGAGCACCATGGGGTGCACATCCAGGATAGCGCCATTCAGGCCGCGGTACGTCTGTCACGGCGTTATTTGTCCGGGCGCCAGCTGCCTGACAAGGCGGTAGATCTGCTGGACACTGCCGGGGCGCGTGTCCGGATGAGTCTTGATACCCTGCCGGAGCCGTTAACTCAGCTTCAGGGATATCTGGCCGCGCTGGATATTGAGCAGAAGGCGCTTGAAAAGGATCGCGCGTTCTATCCTGCATCCGCGCAGGCTCGACTGGCAGAGCTCGCCGACCAGCGGGATCAACTCCAGCAAAAGGCGGATCAGCTGGAGTATCAGTACCAACAAGAAAAAGCGCTGATGCAGCAGATTATAGCGCTACGCCGGGAAAGTCCGGACAGTGAACGGTTACCTCAACTACAACAGCAGCTGCTATTGCAACAGGGTTTAACGCCATTGCTGGCGCTGGATGTGGATGCCCGGGCCATCGCTACCGTCGTAGCTGACTGGACCGGCGTACCGCTCACTTCCCTGCTGAAAGATGAGCAGAGCGAGCTGCTGAATATGGAACAGATGCTCGCCAGGCGGGTGGTAGGCCAGGATGGTGCGCTAAAGGCTATTGCGCAGCGGTTGCGGGCGGCAAAAACCGGGCTCACGCCGGAAAATGGCCCGCAGGGCGTATTTCTGCTGACCGGTCCTGGCGGCACCGGTAAGACCGAAACTGCGCTGGCGATGGCGGATGCGCTGTTCGGCGGCGAAAAGTCGCTTATTACCATCAATCTCTCAGAGTATCAGGAACCACATACGGTTTCTCAGCTCAAGGGAGCGCCGCCGGGTTATGTTGGCTTCGGCCAGGGTGGCGTATTGACGGAAGCCGTCAGAAAACGTCCGTATAGTCTGGTTCTGCTCGACGAGGTAGAAAAGGCGCACCGCGACGTCATGAACCTTTTTTACCAGGTGTTCGATCGCGGTTTTATGCGCGATGGGGAAGGCAGGAAAATCGACTTTCGCAACACCATTATCCTGATGACCGCTAATCTCGGAAGCGATCACATTATACAACTGCTGGAAAAGAGGCCGGCGGCCACGGATCTGGATCTGCAGGAACTGCTGTATCCGCTGTTGCGGGAGCACTTCCAGTCTGCGCTGCTGGCGCGTTTCCAAACGGTAATTTACCGCCCTCTCGGGTGGGAGGCGATGCGGTCCATTGTGGAAATGAAGCTGGCGGCAGTGAGCCGCCGCCTGCGCGAACATTACGGTATGGAGACGGTGATCGGGGCCAGTCTTTACGATCAACTGGCCTCCTCCTGTCTGCTGCCGGATACTGGGGCGCGTAATATCGACAGCTTACTGAACCAGCAGATTCTGCCTGTACTGAGCCAGCAGCTGCTGGCGAATCAGGCGGCGCGACGGCAACCCAGGCTGCTGGCGCTCGGCTGGAGTCAAGAGGACGGTATCGTACTGGAATTAGATACGGAATAACGGGGATGGCGATGAATGCGCTGTGCTCTGGGCGTTACGACTGCCGTTTCCCGTTCATCCCGAAACCCGTCATGGCCGATAGTGATGCAAGCCTTCCCCTCGCCGGGAAAATATTCCGGACCGGAAAAAATCATAACCGATAGCCTAAGTGAGGGGGCGATGCGAATGAGTGAATTACTGCAGCAGTTAACCCGCAGCTGTTTTCCCGATCGGAATGCGCTTGAGGCGGGACAACAACAGGCGGCGCTGTGGCAGACGTGGCTGCTGCCAGCGACGACGGAGTCTCCGGTCGGGAGAGACCCCGTCTACCACGACGATTTCCAGCTGATGCGCGACGAGCTGAATAAGCTTTCCGGCGCGGATACCGCTCTGATTTGTCAGCTTGCGGAATCCCTGCTGCTCACTCAGGCAAAAGATGTACGCATCGCCACCTGCTATATCTGGGCGCGATTGCACCGCGACGGCGAACGCGGATTAGCGGAAGGTCTCGCCCTACTGGCCGGGCTGGTGCAGCGCTTCGGGACGCAACTGCTTCCCTCTCGTCCGGCGGGCCGGAAAATGGCGCTGGAATGGTTAACTGGCGAAAAGATACTCGACAGCCTGGCGCGTTACCCGGAAGTGGCAAAAGAAGACTTTGCTAATATTGTCGCGGCTCTCAATCTGCTGGTCGCTTCTTTTTCTACATGGCCGGAAGAGCAACAGCCGCCGTCCCTGATACCGCTGATCCAGGCGCTGGAGTCGCGGCTGGCGCAGTCGGGCGGGATGAACGCGGTGGTGCCGCAGAACAGCGCGGCAACCGCTTCACCTCCGACAAATTCGCTACAGATACAGTCCATCAGTTCCGGGCGCGACCTGCTGGATCAGGCAAAAGCGCTGGCCCGCTACCTGAACGCGCAGCCGCAGGGCTGGCTGGCGGCGCATCGGTTGATGAAAACTCTGCGCTGGGACACCGTGCATGAACTGCCGCCTGATGTGGACGGCAGAACCCGGCTGGCTCCGCCGCGTAGCGAGTCACGTACTCAGCTTAAACGTTTGTATTCGCAACAGAACTGGACCGAGCTGCTGGAACAGGCCGACCTGATGTTCAGCGCCGGGGTCAATCATTTCTGGTTCGATATTCAATGGTATTTGTATCAGGCGCTGGGCAAAGCGGGCGCGCCGTGGGACAAGTGGACGGCAATTATCCGCCAGGACCTGATACTGTTGCTTGAGCGTTTACCTGGGCTGGAGAGCCTGGCGTGGAACGACGGCACGCCGTTTGCCGATGAGGTGACCCGCAGTTGGATTACCCGGCAGGTGCTGCCGCAAGATGAGGGGAACTGGCTTAGCAGGACGCCAACGGCCCCGGTGGAAGAGCCGGACAACGATGTGCTGGCGCTGGAACCGGAGGCGCTGGCGCTGGCGGACCGCGAGGGCGTTGATGCTGCCCTGGGCTGGCTCCAGTCCCGTGCGGGGATCGTCACGGCACGCCAGCGTTTGCTGTTGCGTCTGTTGATGGCTCGCATAGCGGAGCAGTACGGTAAAAGCGAAATGGCGCTGCTGCTGCTGGAAGAGCTGAATGGCGCTGCGCAGGGGCTGACGTTGACACAGTGGGAGCCGGAGTTAATTTTCGAAGTCACGGCACGACAGCTGAAGCTGCTGCGCCTGCGGGCGCACCGCTATGCAGATAAAGCCCATCTGGCGCGGAAAATGGAAAATCTGCTGGCGGCGCTGGTGGCGATGGATCCTGCGCGGGCGGCAGTACTGTGTGATACGCAATATAAAGACTGAGACTCACCCGGTATCGAGTTTAAAGGTGCCAATCCTGACGTTATTGCAAAGCCGAAATACGCTGCCGATAAGAAGCCGACAGAGACTTTGCCCGGCTTACCCTGACCGCGCGCCATTGAGAAGATAAATAGCAAGCTGCGGCTGTTTCCGCTAAAGGATAAATAGTATGGAAATCGCTTCGTTATACCCAATGCCGACGTTTAATTTCAATCATGAATGGCCGCGAGCTCAGGGCAGTGAAAAGGATCGGCGGCTTCTTTCAGGGAGTCATAATATGCAATGTACTCACTATTGCCGGGCGATTATGCATTATTTGCAGCAACAGGAGCGTATATGAAGACGCCGCACTCTTCATTTATCAGCCCGTTCCGCACGGGCGGCGATCCCTGTACCTTTCGGGAGGCCGGCGAACTGCAGGCCGAAATAGGCAAACTTACGCATCCGGCGCGGCCGGATGTGGACTGGGGCAGAGTAGAGAGCCTGAGTCTGGCTCTGTTTCGGCAAAACGGCGTGGAGTTGCAAACGCTGGTCTGTTACGCGCTGGCGAGGACCCGGCAGTATGGGATAGCAGGAATGGTGGACGCTCTGGATGCCCTCGCGGCATTGATAAACCAGCGCTGGGGAGATTTCTGGCCGCTGCAGGTCCATTCAAGGATCGCGCTGCTGGCGTGGCTTGCCGAGAAGATGAAGCAGGCGCTGCGCACGCAGGATCTTCAGTATCAGGATCTGGCGCAGATTAACCACTACAGCCAGCACCTGACGGAAATAGAGAACGTGCTGCGGCGGTGCGAGGTCTGGCATATGTCAAAACTGGAGCAACTGGCCGTTCAGTTACGAAATGCGGCGATGCGCCTGGAGCGACTGGCGCCGCAGGGTGAAAAAACGGCGGCGAAGAAAATCGCCAGGGAGCGCCCCTGGCCGAGAGATGTAAAAAATGGGGCCAAAAAAACCGCTGAAGCGCAGGCATTGCGAAAGCATGACGAAAGCTTGTTATTGAAGAAAACTACGGAGAGTCCTCGCCAGCGGCGGGTATGGCCCGGCTTTATCGCCGGGATGCTGACGATGGTTTGCCTGGGAGGTTGCGGTTTCTGGGGTTGGTCATGGCTGAACCCGCCAGAAATGGGCCTACGGGAGGCACAGACCGCGACGTCGGTGTTGGCGTTGGCGTTGCCCTCAGCGCCGGGGAGGGATGGCAACAAGATGCTGAGCTGGGCGCAGGGAATGGCGACGACCCGCGCGCAGCTGAAGAGGCTGAATGACCTGCCGCCGCTGTGGCCCCTGCGCCAGGAAGAGGCGCTGCTCCTGGCCCTTGAAAGCCGCTGGCCGAATAATTCGCAAATTAAGGCGATGAGGGCCGAGTGGCGCAAGCAGCGGGAAGCCAGCGCGCTGGCGGTGCCTGAATTACAGCGCTATGCCCAGGCGCAGGCGAAGCTACGGCAGCTTTCACTAAGGCTGGATGCGCTGGATGAACGCAAGGGGCGGTATATGACTGCTTCTGAGTTGAAATCGGCAATTTTCAGCATCCGGCAGCTGTTACAGACGCCGCCGCTGGAAGAACAGCTCAGGCAACTGGAGGCTCAGGTACGAGCCGGAAGTCTCTCACCGGTGCTGCAAATGCAGATTGATTTTCATTTTAAGCAGTTGCTAAGCCGCTACGCTATTTTGCTGGATAGCACAGAAGTGAAACCGAACCCTCAGTAGTAGGATGTCGGCTGCGGTAGAGTAAAAACAGACTGGAAAAGTTGGCCCAGGATTTTTTCAGCCCGCCATTTGATTATTGCTTTTTTAGCAAAAATCCTCTGCGTTAAACGATCTTTTTCTCGCTCCTCTCGTTGGTCATAATGTTTCTCATTAACCGCTATTGATAAATAATGAGGAAAATCATGACAATCCCTGCATTTGGTCTTGGGACCTTCCGTCTGAAAGATGACGTAGTGATCGCATCTGTAAAAACAGCGCTTGAGCTGGGCTATCGCGCCATTGATACCGCGCAAATCTATGACAATGAAGCGGCCGTGGGCCAGGCTATCGCAGAAAGCGGCGTCGCGCGCGATGAACTGTTCATCACCACCAAGATCTGGATTGAAAATTTAAGCAAAGATAAGCTCATCGCAAGCCTGAAAGAGAGTCTGCAGAAGCTGCGTACCGAATATGTCGATCTCACGCTGATCCACTGGCCGTCGCCAAACGATGCGGTTGCCGTGGAAGAGTATATGGCTGCTCTGCTGGAGGCGAAACGCCAGGGATTGACTCGCCAGATTGGTATCTCTAACTTCACTATTCCGCTGATGGAGCGCGCCATTGCTGCCGTTGGGGTAGAGAATATCGCGACCAACCAGATTGAACTGTCACCTTATTTGCAAAATCGTAAGGTCGTCGATTGGGCCTCTGAGCATGGCATCCACATTACCTCTTATATGACTCTGGCTTATGGTAAAGCGTTAAAAGATGAAGCCATTGCCCGGATTGCGGCGAAACACAATGCCACTCCGGCGCAGGTTATCCTCGCGTGGGCAATGGGTGAAGGCTATGCGGTGATCCCATCTTCGACCAGGCGCGAAAACCTGGCAAGCAACCTGAAAGCTCAGGAGCTGCAGCTTGATGAAGACGATCGCCTGGCGATCGCCGCGCTGGACTGTCACGATCGTCTGGTTAGCCCGGAAGGTCTGGCGCCTGAATGGGATTAAGCTAACCCCCTCTGTACTCTACAACCCTCTTACAGCTCCTGCGGGAGCTGTTTTACATGCTCACTAAGAAAGTCGATAAAAGCCCTGATCCGCGTGCTTACCGCCCTGTCGCTGTAGTACACCGCGCTAAACGGCATTTCAATCGGCAGCCGTTTGTCAGCCAGCAGTTCGACAAACGCCCCTTCAGCAATTTCTTTATCCACCATATAGTCCGACAGACAGGCTATACCGTTACCGGCCAGACACAGCTGCTTGAGCGTTTCCCCGCTATTGGAAGATATCTCGCTTTCGATTTCCAGCAGTTGGCCATCGCAGCAGGAAACTGGCCAGGTATTCAGGGATACGGGCTCGCTAAAGCCGAGGCACTGATGATGTTTTAGCTCGGCGACGCTTTGCGGCGTTCCGTGCCGGGCAAGATAGTCCGGCGAGGCGATAATTTTGCGGTAGCTATTGAACAGCGGCCGGGCGCGCAGGCTGGAATCGGTTAGCGTGCCGGCGCGGATCGCGACGTCCACTTTCCGCTCAATCAGATTGATAAAGGTCTCTGACGAGACCAGCGAAAGGCTCATTTCCGGGTAGCGCTCACGGAAGGGCCTGATCAAAGGCATCAGAAAATGCAATATCACCGGCGTCGCGGCATCAACGCGAAGTAATCCTCTTGGCGTCGTTCGGCTCTCCAGAAGCTCATTTTCGGCGGCGGCCATCTCCTGAAGCACAACCTGCACTCGGCGGAAATAACGCTCGCCCTCTTCGGTCAGGCTTAGCTGGCGGGTAGTACGGTTAAGCAGGCTGACGCCGAGCTTTGACTCCAGCTTTTTTACCGCCCGGCTGACGGCGGAATTAGCCTGACCAAGCTGTTCGGCAGCGCGACTAAAACTGCCGCTCTCTACCACGGCGACAAAAATGGCGATTTCTTCTGAGGTAGCTCTCATTGTTGCACCTGTGGCAAAATTCTATTGATACTTTGGCTATTTTTGTTATTAAAACATCTCTTCATACTGCGTGTCATCTTAATCCTGTTGATACGGAGTACATTATGCCGCTGGCGCTACTTGCCTTAACTATCGGTGCCTTTGCGATTGGCACGACTGAATTTGTCATTGTGGGCCTGGTGCCTGACATTGCTGAGCAACTAGCTATTTCGCTACCCTCTGCAGGGCTGCTGGTTTCTATCTATGCGTTGGGTGTAGCGATAGGTGCTCCTGTGCTCACCGCGCTGACCGGGCGTATGCCGCGTAAGCAGCTACTGCTGGCGTTAATGGCGCTGTTTACCGCTGGCAATCTGCTGGCATGGCAGGCGCCGGGTTACGAGACTCTGGTTCTGGCGCGCCTGCTGACCGGGCTGGCGCATGGGGTATTCTTTTCGATCGGTTCGACAATTGCGACCAGCCTGGTCGCGAAGGAGAAAGCGGCCTCGGCGATTGCGATGATGTTCGGCGGGTTAACCGTTGCGCTGGTGACCGGCGTGCCGCTAGGCACCTTCATTGGCCAACACTTTGGCTGGCGTGAAACATTCCTGGCCGTGTCTATTCTTGGCGTAATCGCGTTAATGAGCAGCCTTATTCTGGTGCCTGGTAACATTCCGGGCCGCGTCAGCGCGGGTCTGCGCGCTCAGCTTAAGGTTCTGACCCATCCGCGTTTACTGATTATCTACGCGATCACTGCTCTGGGGTACGGCGGCGTATTTACGGCATTTACCTTCCTGGCGCCGATGATGCAGGATCTTGCCGGATTTAGCCCATCGGCCGTCAGCTGGATCCTTCTGGGCTACGGTGTTTCAGTGGCGATAGGTAACGTATGGGGCGGAAGGCTGGCGGATAAACATGGCGCCGTGCCCGCGCTGAAGCTGATTTTTGCCGCCCTGGCTGCGCTACTGGCGATCTTTCAATTTACGGCCAGTGTGCATTATGCTGCTCTGGCGACGGTTTTGGTGATGGGGATCTTTGCTTTTGGTAACGTTCCGGGACTGCAGGTGTACGTGGTGCAGAACGCGGAGCAATACACTCCTGGCGCGGTTGACGTTGCCTCTGGCCTGAATATTGCAGCATTTAACATTGGCATTGCATTAGGTTCGGTGATTGGCGGGCAGATCGTAGCGCATTATGGTCTGGCCCAGACGCCTTGGATCGGCGCTCTGATTGTGCTGGTGGCGCTCTTACTGGTCGGAATTAGCGGCCGGCTTGATAAGCCAGGGCTTCGCGTTAACGGCCCTGGCGTAGAAGGCTAAAGGTTTCTGGCAAATTGCATTGAAAGTGTCTACAAAAATCCCTATAACAGAAGAACCAGCCGCAGTCGGGCTGGTTTCCTGTTATCGAGGTTTGATGCCTAAATTGCGAAAGAATACCTATGCCATGCGCTATGTCGCCGGACAGCCTGCGGAGAGAATTTTACCTCCGGGGTCGTTTGCAGGCATGACTCCGGCTTTTCCGGCGGGAGTACCGTTAAGTTCGGATGAAAAAATCCGCGTACTGGTGTGGAACATCTTCAAGCAGCAGCGCGCCGAGTGGAAATCAGTTCTTAACAACTTTGGTAAAGATGCGCACCTGGTGTTGTTACAGGAAGCGCAAACTACACCTGAATTAGTGAAGTTTGCCACGTCCAACTACCTTGCAGCGGATCAGGTTCCGGCGCTGGTGCTGCCCCAGCATCCTTCCGGCGTGATGACGTTAGCCTCTGCGCATCCTATCTACTGTTGTCCTCTGCGTGAACGCGAGCCTATCCTGCGGTTGGCGAAGTCGGCATTAGTGACGGTGTATCCGTTACCGGATTCCCGCCTGCTGATGGTGGTCAATATTCATGCGGTTAACTTCAGCCTTGGCGTCGATGTCTACAGCAAGCAGCTGCTGCCGATTGGCGATCAGATCGCCCATCACAGCGGGCCGGTGATTATGGCAGGCGACTTTAATGCCTGGAGCCGCCCGCGAATGAATGCCCTGTACCGCTTTGCGCGCGAAATGTCGCTGCGCGAAGTTCGTTTCTCTGACGATCAGCGCCGCCGTACGTTTGGCCGCCCGCTTGATTTTGTCTTCTATCGTGGGTTAAGCGTACACGATGCTTCCGTACTGGTGACGCGTGCCTCCGACCACAACCCTCTACTAGTCGAATTCAGTCCCGGCAAGCCTGATTAATTAAGGTATGTCAGGCCTGCCACGGGGCAGGCCTGCGTATGCATGGTGCTGCCTTTATTACTCAAAAAAACCGAAGGACAATGCAATGACAACACGCTCTCATCATGACCATGTAGAAATGCAGTTTGGCTCACAGGCCAGCGCCTACCTGACCAGCGCCGTACACGCCTCCGGGCGCGATCTGCAACGTCTGGCCGAAAGGCTGGCGGATTTTCCTCAGGCGCACGTGCTGGATATGGGATGCGGCGCCGGCCACGCCAGCTTTGCGGCGGCAGGGCAGGTTGCACAGGTGACGGCGTATGATTTATCCAGCCAGATGCTGGACGTTGTGGCTCAGGCCGCACGTGATAAAGGTTTTGCTAATATTACCACTCAGCAGGGATATGCCGAGTCTTTGCCTTTCGCTGACGCCAGCTTTGATGTAGCGATCAGTCGTTATTCTGCGCATCACTGGCACGATGTCGGTCTGGCGCTGCGTGAAGTGAAGCGAGTGCTGAAGCCGGGCGGAGTAATGATTATTATGGATGTGATGTCGCCCGGTCATCCGGTTCGCGACGTCTGGCTGCAGACCGTTGAGGCCCTGCGCGATACTTCCCATGTCCGCAACTATTCCAGCGGCGAATGGCTGGCAATGACGAGCGAGGCGGGTCTGGTGATTAATCATCTGCTGACCGACCGCTTGCCGCTGGAGTTTGGCTCATGGATTGCGCGCATGCGAACGCCAGCGGCGCTGGCGGAAGCGATTCGCTTATATCAGGAGAGCGCATCGGCTGAGGTTAAGGCCTATTTTGCCCTGCAGCACGATGGTTCGTTCACCAGCGATACGATTATGTTTGAGGCCCACAAGGCGGCCTGACGCCGGGATAAAAAAAGGCACCACATGGGTGCCTTTATCATGCCTGATGAATCATCAGGATTCTGGTCTGTCGCTGTTTTTCACGAACAGCGTCAGCTGATCGCCGGGCTTCAGGTTGCCGGTATCGCTATTCCAGCGCATGACATCACGAATGTTGACGCCATGGCGTTTCGCAATGCTCGACAGGGAGTCGCCTTTGCGCACGCGATAAGTGATGCTATCGCTGTTGTTAGCCAGACGCTCGGCGCTGCTGCCTGCGCCAATCACCAGATTCTGACCAACCTTCAGGTTAGAACCGCGAATACCGTTCCACTGCTGCAGATCTTTGGTTGATACGCCGAGACGCGACGCAATGCCGGAAATCGTATCGCCGGAACGCACCTTGTAGCTACGGCTGGTTAACGGCTTGTTATCAGCCAGCAGCGTCGGCTGCACGGCTGCAATATCGCCGGAAGCCAACGATTCGCGCAGCTGTGCGGCGTGCTTCTGCGGCACCAGCACGTAGTTTGGCCCATTCGCGCCCAGGGTTGATCCTTTGACGCCAGCATTGAAGGTCTTCAGTTTGCTGACCGGCATTCCTGCCATATCGGCTAACTGTGAAATCTCAACCGGGCTGTCGAGACGTACGCGCGCCAGAGCCCGGCTTTCGTCTGCCGTCGGCAGCCTCACGCCGTAGCGCTTGCTGTTCTTGAGGATATCGCTCAGGGCCAGCATTTTCGGTACGTATATTTTGGTTTCATGCGGCAAAGACAGCGACCAGAAATCGGTGGGTTTACCACGCGCTTTGTTCGCTTTGATCGCCTTCATGACCCGGCCTTCGCCGCTGTTATACGCCGCAACGGTTAACAACCAGTCGCCGTCGAACATTTTGTTCAGACGTTGCATCATGTTTAACGCTGCCGTGGTTGAGGCAACGATGTCACGACGCGCATCGTAACTGCGGGTCTGTTTCAAACCATAATTGCGCCCGGTGCTCGGAATGATCTGCCAGATGCCTGCGGCATTGGCGCCAGACGTTGCGTGCGGGTCAAAAGCGCTCTCCACTATGGGTAGTAATACCAGTTCCATCGGCATGTTACGTTTCTTAACTTGCCCGGCTATCCAGTACATATACGGCTCTGCCCGTAAAGTTACATCGTGGAGATAGCTCTTATTTCTTAAGTACTTCTGTTTCTGTTCGCGAATCCGGGGATTATCCGGTATTCCCATCTTTAGCTCGTCGCCTATGGAAGTCCACAGATCCTGGTCTTGCGCGTAGAAGGTTCCATCATCTAACCAGCGCGCTCGACTTGTGAACTTGCTTGCTTCCCCTTGACTCGCTGCAGAAAGGCTCTGTGCGTGCTGTTGTACGGTGCCATCGTTCTTAGACGCCTGGCACCCCACCAGCAGGACAGAGGCGAGTAAAATCGCTCGTGCCTTCATGTGTGTGTCAATAGTTGCTTAAAAGACGAGCAAGGATAACGGTGAAGTCCCCCGAAGACAAGAATTAAATCTCAGAAGTCGTCTTTCTTTGACCTTAACCACGCAAATCTCTGAACAGAGTGTTGCAAATTTGTTTCTTTGTTTATTTCTTCAATTAAATCATAATCATCTGTACGTAAAAATAAATTTATACGACGTTCATTTTTCAGAGTTACGGGTAGTGTCTTTTGTTTTTTTGCGCGTAACTCATTAACTTTGCGATAGTAATCATTTATATCCTTATCATGGGGCAAGATGCTCATTGCAAACTTCATATTTGCTAAAGTGTACTCATGTGCGCAACATATTAACGTTTCATCAGGAAGGGCGTTAATCTTGTTAAATGATTGATACATCTGGTCTGGGGTGCCTTCAAAGAGTCTGCCGCAGCCGCCGGAAAACATTGTATCGCCACAAAATAGATAAGGTTTACTGTAGAAACAGATGTGTCCTAAAGTGTGACCTGGCGTAGCAAAAATAGAAAATTCGCGGCCCAAAACGGACAGGCTTTCTCCGTCCTTTACGATGCAGGTTGCTCCCTTATCCTGGGTTTCTGCCGGTCCGTAAACCGCTATTGCCGGGAATTTTTCACGTAGTTGTTTTACGCCGCCAACGTGGTCGTGATGGTGATGCGTTAAGAAGATGGCTTCTGGCTGCCAGCGGTTTTGTTCTATCGCGGCGAGCACCGGCGCGGCTTCTCCCGGGTCGACTATCAGACAGCGGCCGCTATCTTCACTGAGAACCCAGATGTAGTTGTCCTGAAATGCGGGAATACTGATAAGATTCATAAATTACCTCTAAAGCGTAGCGGAAGGTTGCGATGAAGCCGGCAAGGATACCTCAGACAGTTACAGCGCCAGAGCACTGGTCCAGCATGCCCTGGGGCGAATACTACCGCGAATCGCTGGAACGGCAGATGAAACCGTGGCTGGCTAAATTATATGGCTTTCATTTACTTAAGATTGGCAATCTGAGCGCGGAAATCAATACGGAGTCCTGTGCGATTTCCCATCAGGTGAATGTCTCTTTACAGGGTAATCCCGTGCAGGTAAAGGCCGATCCGCTGCATTTGCCTTTTGCCGAGAAGTCGGTTGATGCCTGCCTGCTGGCGCATACCTTACCCTGGTGTAGCGATCCGCATCGACTACTGCGGGAAGCAGACAGAGTGCTGATTGACGATGGCTGGATCATTTTGACCAGTTTTAACCCCATGAGCCTGATGGGGGTGCGCAAGCTGGTGCCGGTCTTGCGCAATAAGCCCCCCTATAACAGCCGCATGTTTACTTTAACGCGTCAGATGGACTGGCTGGCGCTGCTGAATTTTGAAGTGATGCATCACGGTTGCTACCAGGTCCTTCCCTGGTCTCGTCACGGGGGGAAAATGCTCAGCACCCATTTACCTGCTTTAGGATGTTTACAGCTCATTATTGCCCGTAAACGTACGATCCCCTTGACGCTAAACCCGATGAAATCGGGCAAAGCAAAAAAACGGATACCGCAGGCGGTGGGCGCCACACGTCAGTGGCGCAAGGGGCAAAATTAGCGCTCTGCCAGATAACCGGTATCATCCCGGGTGGGATGAGAGGCGGCCGCGCGCGCCAGTTCGTCGCAGCGTTCGTTTTCCGGATGACCCGCGTGGCCTTTGACCCACTCCCATTTTATTTTGTGTTGACCCAGCGCAGCGTCCAGGCGCTGCCAGAGATCGACATTTTTAACCGGTTTTTTGTCCGCCGTTTTCCAGCCGCGCTTTTTCCAGTTGTGGATCCACTGAGTAATACCCTGACGCACGTACTGGCTGTCGGTACTGAGGATCACTTCGCAATGTTCTTTCAGCGCTTCGAGGGCGACGATGGCGGCCATCATCTCCATGCGGTTATTCGTCGTGAGGTTAAAGCCTTCGCTAAAGGTTTTTTCTTTTCCGCGATAGCGTAAAATTGCACCGTAGCCGCCGGGGCCTGGATTGCCCAGGCAGGAACCATCGGTGAAAATTTCTACCTGTTTGAGCATCTCTGGTAGACTTCCTGTAATTGAAATCGATACGTAAAACGGTAAGTCTGACATAAATGACCGCTATGAGCACTGCAATTACACGACAGATCGTTCTCGATACCGAAACCACCGGTATGAATCAGATTGGTGCGCACTATGAGGGGCACAAGATAATCGAGATCGGCGCGGTAGAGGTGATCAACCGCCGCCTGACCGGGAACAACTTCCACGTCTATCTTAAGCCGGACCGCCTGGTGGACCCTGAAGCTTTTGGCGTCCACGGTATTGCGGACGAATTCCTCATGGATAAGCCCGTGTTTGGCGATGTTGTCGATGAGTTTCTCGATTACATCCGCGGCGCGGAGCTGGTCATCCATAACGCATCGTTCGATATCGGCTTTATGGACTATGAATTTAGCAAGCTGAATCGCGGTATTCCGAAGACCGATACTTTTTGCAAGGTGACCGACAGCCTGGCCCTGGCGCGTAAAATGTTCCCGGGCAAGCGCAATAGCCTTGATGCTCTTTGCTCGCGTTATGAAATAGATAACAGCAAGCGAACGCTCCACGGGGCTCTGCTCGATGCCCAGATTCTGGCCGATGTTTATCTGATGATGACCGGCGGCCAGACGACGATGGCTTTCTCTATGGAAGGGGAAGGGCAGCGGCAGGCCGGAGATACGGGAATACAGCGCGTTGTCCGGGCAGCCAGTAAGCTACGCGTAGTTTATGCCACTGATGAAGAGCTGGTGAACCATGAATCCCGCCTCGATCTGGTACAAAAGAAAGGCGGAAGCTGCCTGTGGCGGGCATGATTGGGCAGTAAACGCGTTAAAAATAATCTGATGGGTGATTTTTGCAGCAAGCGATTCAAAAATGAAGAAAAAGCGTTGACGGAGTAGAGGGGAATCCGTAATATTCGCCTCGTTCCCAAGGGAACAGTAAGTGGAGCGGTAGTTCAGTCGGTTAGAATACCTGCCTGTCACGCAGGGGGTCGCGGGTTCGAGTCCCGTCCGTTCCGCCACTATTCAGAAAGCCTGAATCAGAAATGATTCAGGCTTTCGTCGTTTTAGCCTGCTGAATCATTACTCTTCCCTCTTTTTGCCAGCGAGCGGTATGCCGCATTAACGCTTTTGCTCTGAGCAGCGTGAGTTTTCTCTGGGGTCTCAGGGGCGCGTTATCGCGGGGGTTTAAGGCATAAAGAAAGGGAGCACAGGCTCCCTGATATGCGGTCTTTAATTGAGCGTGAAGGGGTCGGCATCCTGCCAGGCTGGAAACTTCTCGCGATACTCGTTCAGCGCCGTCAATGAAAGCTCTGCGTCAAGGCGAGTGGCCTGATGCGGCTCGGCGGTGGCGATAATTTCGCCCTGCGGCGTAATTATCCGACTGTCGCCCCGGTAATGGTGGCCATTGCCGTCGGTACCGACGCGATTGCATCCGGCAACATAAGCCTGATTTTCGATAGCCCTGGCCACCAGTAGCGACTGCCAGTGCGTTGAGCGTGGTGCGGGCCAGTTGGCAACATACAGCGCTAAATCGTAGTCGTTATGATTGCGCGACCAGACCGGGAAGCGCAGGTCGTAGCACACCAGCGGCAGGATCCTCCAGCCGCGCCATGCAAAAATGACCCGTTCGTTACCCGCCTGGTAATGGTGATGTTCATCCGCCATGCGGAACAGATGTCGTTTATCATAGAAATGGATTTTACCCTCGGGCTCCACCAGCAAAAAACGGTTAACGGGCCCGCGTTCCGTTTGCAGCGCCGCGCTGCCGGCAATCAGCGCATTGGTTTGCGCGGCTTTAGCTCCCATCCAGGCAACCACTTCCTCTTGCGATAGCGACTGTTTTGCCGCCTCCATCGCGAAACCGGTGGTGAACATTTCGGGTAAAACAATGAGGTCCCGCCCGGTAATCCCTTCCAGTTGACGATCGAAATGACGCAGGTTGGCGGGACCGTCCATCCACACCAGCGGTTGTTGTAAAAGGGTAATTTTCAGTCCGGGCACGGTGGTAACTCCAGCGTTGTGAAAGGAATGATAAATACTTTAACACCATATCAGCAGGCGGAGGGCTCACGGAATAGTTTGTCAAAGAAATGACAGGACGGGATATCGCTTATGGAGAACTGCCAGAAAAAAGAGAGGCGGGAGGCCCGCCTCGATCGTGATGTGATTATTTTTTAGTTTTAGGCCGCTTCAATCTTGCGAACCTTCTCCGGCAGCTTTACCGGTCGGGTCGCCAGTTCATCCGGGGCGAAGTCGTCGACGTTAATGCTGCGCAGACGGCTGGTTTCAGCACGGACCAGGATGTCCGCCTCGTCCTGATTGATTAACCCTTTTGCCAGCGCGTTACGGGCCAGTTCATCAAGTCGGGTAAAGGACAGATTCTTGCCCAGCTCTTTACAGATACGCTGGTGGATAGGATCTGCCGCCATCACATCAAGCAGCGCTTCCTCCAGCAGACCGACCGGGTTATGCTCGCTCGGCGTCAGATACTGACCGCGGCCGATACGAGAACGCGTCGCGCTCGGAACCTGCAGGATTTTCGCGACTTTATGATCCAGCTTGTCTGAAGGCGCCAGGTAATGACGTCCGGTCGGGAAGATAGCCACGCGAAGCGCGCCCGCTACCAGACGATTCGGGAAGTTCACCAATAGATCGTCAATCGCCTGCTCGGCCTGATACAGCGCATCCTGTACCCCCCAGTGCACCAGCGGTAAGTCCGCTTCGTTACGCCCCTCATCGTCATAGCGTTTCAGGACCGCCGACGCCAGGTAGAGCTGGCTCAGCACATCGCCCAGACGCGCAGAAATTCTTTCACGACGCTTCAGACTACCGCCCAGTACCGCCATTGAGACATCGGACAGCAGAGCCAGGTTGGCGCTCAGGCGGTTCATATGCTGATAGTAGCGACGAGTGGCATCGCGGGTCGGCGAGCTGCTGGTAAGGCCGCGAGTCAGGCCCAGCCAGAAACTGCGTACCTTGTTGCTTCCTACGTGGCCGATGTGTTTAAACAGCAGCTTATCGAAAGCGTTAACGTCGTTATTCTGCGCCGCCGCCATTTCATCAAGCACGTATGGATGGCAACGAATCGCCCCCTGGCCGAAGATCATCATGCTGCGGGTAAGAATATTCGCGCCTTCAACGGTGATGGCGATAGGCGCGCCCTGATAAGCCCGCGCCAGGAAGTTTCCGCTGCCGAGCATAATGCCTTTACCACCGGTAATATCCATTGCATCGATGATCGAGCGCTGGCCGCGGTGGGTACAGTGGTACTTCACGATTGCCGACAGTACCGCGGGTTTTTCGCCAAGCATAATGCCGTAGGTAATCAACGAGGCGGCAGCATCCATTACGTAGGCGTTGCCTGCAATACGCGCCAGCGGTTCTTCGATTCCTTCCATTTTACCGATGGAGATTTTGAACTGGCGGCGAATGTGCGCATAGGCGCCGGTGGCCATGGCGACAGACTTCAGGCCCCCGGTGGCGTTCGATGGCAGGGTGATACCGCGACCTACGGATAAGCACTCAACGAGCATCCGCCAGCCCTGGCCGGCCATGGTCGGGCCACCGATAATGTAGTCGATAGGAACGAAAATATCTTTTCCCTGGGTCGGACCATTCTGGAATGGAACGTTCAGCGGGAAATGACGACGACCGATCTCAACGCCCGGCGTGGTTGTCGGGATGAGGGCGCAGGTAATACCCAGCTCTTCTTCACCTCCCAGCAGACGGTCGGGGTCGGAGAGTTTAAATGCCAGCCCCAGCACGGTGGCGATAGGGGCAAGCGTAATATAGCGTTTGTTCCAGGTCAGACGCATACCCAGCACCTGCTGGCCTTGCCATTCGCCCATGCAGACCACGCCGGTATCCGGAATCGCGCCGGCATCTGAACCCGCTTCCGGGCTGGTCAGCGCGAAGCAGGGAATTTCCTGGCCGCGAGCCAGGCGTGGCAGATAGTGATTTTTCTGTTCTTCCGTACCGTAATGCTGCAGCAGCTCGCCCGGGCCTAATGAGTTAGGCACGCCGACGGTAATCGCCAGAATACCGGAGACACCCGACAACTTTTGCAGAACGCGAGCCTGTGCATAAGCGGAGAACTCCAGCCCGCCGTACTCTTTCTTAATGATCATCGCAAAGAAGCGATGCTCTTTCAGATAAGCCCACAGCTCCGGCGGCAGATCCGCCATTTCGTGAGTGATTTCAAAGTCGTTCGCCATTCGGCAGGCTTCTTCAACCGGGCCGTCAATAAAGGCTTGTTCTTCGGCAGTCAGGCGCGGCTGCGGGTAGTTGTGCAGTTTCTGCCAGTCGGGATTGCCGCGGAACAGATCGCCTTCCCACCATGTTGTCCCGGCATCAATTGCTTCTTTCTCGGTACGCGACATCGGCGGCATGACCTTACGGAAAGCGCGGAAGGCTGGCACTGAAATCATAGATTTGCGCATCGGCGCAAAATTGAACGGCAGTAAAAAGATGGCCAGCGGGACCAGCAGCCAGATATTCCACAGCCCTGCAACGCCTAGCGCGGCGGTCCAGAGCAGCAAAATCGCGCTGCTGAGCAGCAGACTGATTCGGTGATAGAAGAGCGCACCGAGTAAAACAACGGTTGCAACAATACTCAAAATCATCATAGAGAAATGCTCCCTGTCTTGTAGGAGGTCTGACCACTTGTGATGATATGGTTGTAGTGGATGTAATTTGTTTTAGCAATGCGTTTACAAAATAATTACAACCTTGCTCACATTGTTGTACGGAATTGCGGCACATAAAAGCAAAACGCCAGAGGATAACCGCGCCTGCGGCTTCTCGCTTCGCCGGCTATCCGGTAAACTGCCTGGGTTATCCCACCCATACTGAAGGATTATCCTCATGTACCAGGATCTTATTCGTAACGAACTGAACGAAGCCGCCGAAACGCTGGCCAATTTTCTGCAGGACGAAGCCAATATCCATGCGATTCAGCGCGCAGCGGTGCTGCTGGCGGATAGCTTTAAGGCCGGCGGTAAGGTGCTCTCCTGCGGTAATGGCGGTTCGCACTGCGATGCGATGCACTTTGCGGAAGAGCTGACCGGGCGCTATCGGGAAAATCGCCCCGGCTATCCGGCCATTGCGATTTCAGATGTGAGCCACCTTTCTTGCGTGAGTAATGATTTTGGCTATGAATATGTTTTCTCTCGCTATGTGGAATCTGTGGGGCGTGCAGGGGACGTACTGCTGGGGATCTCCACTTCCGGAAATTCTGGTAACGTCATCAAAGCGATCGAAGCTGCCCGCGCTCAGGGCATGAAAGTTATTACCCTGACCGGTAAAGACGGCGGTAAAATGGCAGGCTCTGCGGACGTTGAAATCCGCGTACCGCATTTTGGTTATGCCGACCGCATTCAGGAAATCCATATTAAAGTGATTCATATCCTGATTATGCTGATCGAAAAAGAGATGGTTAAAGCTTAAGAGGCTATTTTGTTAGCCATTTTGACCCCGGTCAGTGCTCAGACAAAACTCACCGAGTTTTGAACGCCCTTCAGGGCGGCCCGGAGGGTGAGCGTAGCGAATCATCCTCACGTACATGATGTACGCTCCGGTTTCTGTGCGCTGGCCGTGTCCAAACTGACAGCACCAATAACGCCTTTTATGTTTCAGTAAGTGGTATGAGGTGATCTATGTGCGAACTGCTCGGGATGAGCGCGAATGTGCCAACTGATATTTGTTTCAGCTTTACCGGGCTGGTTCAGCGCGGTGGCGGAACCGGGCCGCATAAGGACGGCTGGGGAATTACCTTTTATGAAGGTAAAGGCTGTCGCACATTTAAAGATCCGCAGCCTAGCTTTCAATCGCCCATCGCTAAGCTGGTGCAGGAATACCCCATTAAATCCTGCTCGGTTATCGCCCATATTCGTCAGGCCAACCGCGGTATTGTCGCGCTGGAAAATACTCATCCCTTTACCCGCGAACTCTGGGGACGTAACTGGACCTATGCGCACAACGGTCAGCTGGAGGGTTATGAGTCTCTCGAGACGGGAAATCTGTATCCTGTCGGGGAAACCGATAGCGAAAAGGCGTTCTGCTGGCTGCTACATAGCATCACCGAACGCTATCCGGAAATGCCGGGAGACATGGTTGAGGTTTTCCGGTTTATCGCCACGCTCGCCGGGGAGCTGCGTGAAAAAGGCGTGTTTAACATGCTGCTCTCCGATGGGCGCTACGTCATGGCGTTTTGCTCAACGAATTTATACTGGATTACGCGACGGGCGCCGTTTGGCGTAGCGACGCTGCTGGATCAGGATGTCGAGATTGACTTTCAACGCGAGACCACACCGAATGATGTGGTCACCGTTATCGCCACCCAGCCGCTGACCGGTAACGAAACCTGGCATAAAATCATGCCAGGCGAGTGGGCGCTATTTTGCCTCGGGGACCGTGTAGTTTGAAGCAAGCTGTGGCTGAACGACTTCGTGGCTGAGCGGTTTGCTCACTACGTAGCGGCCATCGACTACGGAAACCACTGGCGGCTTGTGCGTCAGGCGGAAGTAATCATACCCGGGTTTCAGCTGCTTCCAAAAATCCGCGAAGTAGGAAAACTTGTGGCGCGCCATGTTGGCATCGGTCATGCGGAAAGGATAAATACTCACCTGAACGTTGGGCTGACCAAAAACTAAGGCGCCGGTGACGAACTGGAAAATCTCGTCAATGCCGGTATCGGTCATGGCGTAGCAGCCGACCGATACGCAGGCTCCGTGAATCATCAGATATTTGCCTTCGTAACCATGCGCGCGATCGTAGGCGTTCGGAAAGCCGATATTGATCGCTTTATAGAAACGACTATCGGGTTTTAACTGGTTACGGGAAACATTGTAAAAACCTTCCGGGCTTTTGAAGTCGCCCTGACGCTGCTTTGGCCCGAGACCGCCGGAGTAGTTACAAATGCGGTAGCTGTCGAGAAGCTGCCAGGTTTCGCCCATCTTGACGTAAAGATCGAGCATGCGCTCTTCTTTAAAGATCTCAATGTAGACCGGCGAGCCCATGAGCTGCTGCTTATACTCTTTGCTCATCGGCGTTGTCGAGCTGTTACTGCTAAGTAGCCCTGCGAATGAAACGCATGGCAACAGAAGCATCGCAATAAATAATGCGATTTTGCGCATACTACTTGTTCCTTGATAAAACAAATAACCACATTGCCAGGACGGCAAGAGAGACCCGAAATCAGAGTATTCTGGTTTTAGAGCGCTCACATTAGCATCACGGCATTTTTTCGCAAGCACGACGTGCTGCGTTTACGTCTGAGTTTTCCGTTATAGCGAATCCTGGGGCAAAGTGCAGTCAGAACTTTGCGTAATAGCTCGCATTTTAGAACCACTTAGTGGCGGTTTGTCTACAGGCGCCGCTCACGAAATGTTACACTTGGCCCGCTAACTGTTCAGGGTAAGAAAGGATGCTTCTCTCCCGTCTTGTGAATCACCAGGACTATGATGTTCCTTTCTTCCTCATATATTCCATTAATTATGCTGGCCTCGGCCCGAAACCGGGGTTTAAGTAACGGATACCTGCTAACGATATGATTAAAATCACGAAAGGGCTGAATTTGCCCATAGCTGGCATGCCATCACAGCAGATTTCTTCGAAGACTGCGGTCAAGCGCGTTGCGCTGTTGGGTGAAGAGTACATCGGTATGCGCCCATCAATGGCGGTGCGTGAAGGGGACCGGGTGCAAAAAGGTCAACTTCTGTTCGAAGATAAAAAAAATCCTGGCGTGCGTTTTACTGCACCTGCGAGTGGAACCGTCAGCGCCATTCATCGCGGCGAGCGCCGGGTTCTGCAGTCGGTCGTTATTGATGTGGATGGCGAAGAGTCCGTTCATTTTCCCCGCTATGAATTAGCCGAACTTGCCGGATTGACGCGCGAGAGCGTTCAGCAGCAGCTGCTGGAGTCCGGGCTGTGGACGGCATTTCGCACCCGCCCTTTCAGTAAAATACCTGCGCCGGGCAGCGTTCCTGCGGCCATTTTTGTCACCGCGATAGACACGAATCCGCTGGCGGCCGATCCTCAGCCAATCATTCTGGCCCAGCGCGAAGCGTTTGACGCCGGTTTGACGCTGTTGACGCGGTTGACCGACGGTAAAGTTCACGTGTGTCAGGCTGGCGGCGGCAAGCTTGGCGGGCATCCTGTCGGCCAGGTGACCTTTAATCAGTTTGCCGGTCCGCATCCGGCCGGGCTGGCGGGGACTCACATTCATTTTCTTGAGCCGGTCAGCCTGAAAAAGCAGGTCTGGCATCTTAACTATCAGGATGTTATCGCCGTCGGCAAAGTGTTCCTTGAAGGGGAGTTGTACAACGAACGCATCGTTGCTCTTGGCGGCCCGCAGGTCAAAGAGCCTCGTTTGTTAAAGACCTGCTTAGGCGCCAGCCTTGATGAACTGCTTGAAGATGAGCTGCTGGACGATGAAAACCGCATTATCTCTGGTTCAGTCCTCAGCGGAACCCATGCGCGCGGGCCTCATGCTTTCCTTGGGCGCTTTCATTTACAGATAAGCGTTGTGAAAGAGGGGCGCGAGAAAGAGCTATTCGGCTGGGTGATGCCGGGGAAAGATAAATTCTCCATTACCCGTACCACCGTCGGCCACTTTCTGAAGCGTAAGCTATTTAATTTCTCGACGGATACCAACGGCGGCGAGCGGGCTATGGTACCGATTGGCAACTATGAGCGAGTGATGCCGCTGGATATTCTGCCCACCATACTGCTGCGCGATTTGCTGGCGGGAGATACCGACAGCGCGCAGGCGCTGGGCTGTCTGGAACTGGATGAAGAAGACCTGGCGCTTTGCACCTACGTTTGTCCCGGCAAGTATGAATATGGTCCGGCATTGCGCAGCGTGTTAACCCAGATTGAGCAGGAAGGATAAGTGATGGGCTTAAAGCAACTGTTTGACAAACTTGAGCCGCACTTTACGCACGGCGGCAAGCTGGAAAAATACTACCCGTTGTTCGAAGCGACGGCGACCCTGTTCTATACACCCGGTCAGGTGACGCGCGGAGCGGCGCACGTCAGAGACGCCATCGACCTTAAGCGGATGATGATACTGGTGTGGTTCGCCGTTTTCCCGGCGATGTTCTGGGGAATGTATAACGTTGGTCTGCAGACCATACCGGCGCTGGCTAAATTATATAGCGCTGAACAGCTGCAGCAGGTCATCGCCGGGAACTGGCACTACAGCATTGCCCAGTGGCTGGGGGTAAACTTCACCGCTGATGCCGGCTGGCTCAGTATGATGACGCTGGGTGCGGTATTTTTCCTGCCTATCTACATCACCGTGTTTCTTGTCGGTGGGTTCTGGGAAGTCCTGTTTGCTATCGTGCGTAAGCACGAAATAAACGAAGGCTTCTTCGTGACCTCAATCCTGTTCGCGCTGATTGTACCGCCATCGCTGCCGCTATGGCAGGCTGCGCTCGGGATCACGTTTGGCGTCGTCATGGCCAAGGAGATCTTTGGCGGAACCGGGCGTAACTTTCTCAACCCGGCGCTGGCGGGGCGGGCCTTTCTGTTCTTTGCCTGGCCGGCGCAAATTTCCGGCGATCTGGTGTGGACCGCAGCGGATGGCTTTTCCGGCGCGACGCCGCTGTCCCAGTGGGCTAGCGGCGGCGGTGAATCGCTGGTTAATGTCACAAGCGGACAGCCGGTAAGCTGGATGGATGCCTTCCTCGGCAATATTCCGGGCTCGATTGGCGAGGTTTCGACGCTGATGATTCTGATCGGCGGCGCCATCATCATTTTCGGTCGCGTGGCTTCCTGGCGCATTGTCGCTGGGGTATTCCTCGGCATGGTGGCTACCGCGACGCTGTTTAACTTCATTGGCTCTGATACCAACCCGATGTTTGCCATGCCGTGGTACTGGCATCTGGTTCTCGGCGGTTTTGCTTTCGGCATGATGTTTATGGCGACGGATCCGGTGTCCGCGTCGTTTACGGATAAGGGTAAATGGAGCTACGGCCTGCTGATCGGCGTGATGTGCGTCCTGATTCGCGTCGTCAACCCGGCCTATCCGGAAGGGATGATGCTGGCGATCCTCTTCGCCAACCTCTTTGCGCCGCTGTTCGATTACCTGGTGGTGCGGGCCAATATTAAGCGGAGGAAGTCGCGTGGCTGAGAATAAAAGTAACGATAGCATCGGCAAAACGCTGCTGGTGGTGCTGGTGCTTTGTCTGGTCTGCTCAATCGTGGTCGCCGGTTCTGCCGTGGGGCTAAAATCGCGCCAGCAGGAGCAGCGCGCGCTTGATAAACAGCGCAATATCCTGGCGGTTGCTGGTCTGATGAAGCAGGGAATGAGCGCAGATGAAGTGGCCGATATTTTTAAGGCCCGCATCTCTCCACGATTAGTCGATCTCGCTAGCGGGGAGCTGCTGGATAAAGACCCGAGCAAATTTAATCAGGCCCAGGCCCTGAAAGATCCGCAGCAGAGCTTGCAGCTGGAAGCCAGCCAGGATCCGGCGGGTATTAAACGCCGCAGTAATATCGCCGAAATATATCTGGTGCGTGATGAAAAACAGCAGATTCAGGAAGTCGTACTCCCTATTTACGGCAACGGTCTGTGGTCGGTGATGTACGCGTTTGTGGCGCTGGAAACCGATGGCCGTACGGTAAAAGGGATCACTTATTACGATCATGGCGAAACGCCGGGGCTGGGCGGGGAAATTGAAAACCCCAACTGGCGCCAGCAGTTCGTCGGTAAACAGGTGCTTGATGATAAAGGGATGCCTGCGCTGAGAATCGTCAAAGGCGGCGCGCGTCCTGGCGACCTGCACGCCGTTGATGGCCTGTCGGGCGCAACGCTGACGTCAAACGGCGTGCAGCATAGCTTTGATTTCTGGATGGGCAAACTGGGCTTTGGCCCATTCCTGCAAAAGGTGCGAGAAGGGGAGCTGAATAATGGCTGATTTGGGCGACATGAAAGAAATGAAGCGCGTGCTGGTGGGGCCGCTTATCGCTAATAACCCTATCACTCTGCAGGTACTGGGCGTCTGCTCCGCGCTGGCGGTGACCACCAAGCTGGAGACCGCTTTTGTAATGACCATTGCGGTGACGCTGGTTACGGCATTCTCCAGCATGTTTATCTCCATGATTCGCCACCACATTCCGAATAGCGTGCGCATCATTGTACAGATGGCGATTATCGCTTCGCTGGTTATCGTCGTCGATCAGGTGCTACGCGCGTTTGCCTATGAGATCTCGAAACAGCTTTCGGTTTTCGTCGGTTTGATCATCACTAACTGTATTGTGATGGGGCGCGCCGAAGCCTATGCCATGAAGTCGCCGCCGTTGGCGAGCTTTATGGACGGTATTGGCAACGGTCTGGGATACGGGGCGATCCTTATCATCGTCGGTTTCCTGAGAGAGCTGATCGGCAGTGGTAAGCTATTCGGTATTACCGTGCTGGAAACGGTGCAGAACGGCGGCTGGTATCAGCCAAATGGTCTGTTTCTTCTGGCACCCAGTGCGTTCTTCATTATCGGTTTGTTGATTTGGGCGGTGCGCAGCTGGAAGCCTGAACAGCAGGAAAAGGAGTAACCGACCATGGCTCACTACATTAGCCTGTTTGTCCGCGCCGTGTTTGTTGAAAACATGGCGCTGGCCTTCTTCCTGGGAATGTGTACCTTCCTCGCCGTGTCGAAAAAGGTCTCAACCGCTTTCGGTCTCGGCGTTGCGGTAACGGTCGTACTCGGACTGGCGGTACCGATCAATAACCTCGTGTATAACCTGGTGCTGCGTGACGGCGCGCTGGTGGAAGGCGTTGACTTAAGCTTTCTGAACTTCATCACCTTTATTGGCGTGATTGCCGCGCTGGTACAAATTCTGGAGATGATCCTCGATAAGTACTTCCCGACGCTTTATAACGCGCTGGGGATCTTTCTGCCGCTGATTGCCGTTAACTGTGCGATTTTTGGCGGCGTCTCCTTCATGGTACAGCGCGACTATAACTTCACCGAATCCATCGTTTACGGCTTTGGTTCCGGCGTCGGCTGGCTGCTGGCGATTGTGGCGATGGCGGGTATTCGCGAAAAAATGAAATACGCAAACGTGCCTGCGGGTCTGCGCGGGTTAGGGATCACCTTTATTACCACGGGTCTGATGGCGCTGGGCTTTATGTCATTCTCCGGTGTGCAGCTATAAGGGCGGAAAGTATGGAAATAATTCTTGGCGTAGTGATGTTCACGCTGATCGTCCTGGTGCTATCCGGGCTGATATTGGCCGCGCGTTCGAAGCTGGTGAATGCGGGCGATGTGGTCATTGAAATCAATAACGAAGCGGATAAACAGATCCGTACTCCGGCGGGCGACAAGCTGCTGAATACGCTCTCCAGCAACGGAATCTTCGTCTCGTCGGCCTGCGGCGGGGGCGGCTCCTGCGGCCAATGCCGGGTGACGGTGAAAGAGGGCGGCGGTGATATCCTGCCTACCGAACTTTCTCATATCACCAAGCGTGAGGCGAGAGAGGGATGCCGCCTGGCCTGCCAGGTCGCGGTGAAGCAGAACATGAAAATTGAGCTGCCGGAGGAGATTTTTGGCGTTAAGAAGTGGGAATGTGAAGTTATCTCGAACGATAACAAAGCCACTTTTATCAAAGAGCTGAAGCTGCGCGTGCCGGACGGCGACGCGGTTCCGTTCCGCGCAGGCGGGTATATTCAGATCGAATGTCCATCGCACAAGGTCGCTTATGCTGACTTTGACGTTCCGGATGAGTATCGCGGCGATTGGGATAAATTTAATCTCTTCCGCTATGTCTCGGATGTAAAAGAGCCTACGTTACGCGCCTACTCCATGGCTAACTATCCGGAAGAGAGGGGCATCATCATGCTCAACGTGCGTATCGCAACCCCGCCGCCGCAGGTACCTGATGCGCCTCCGGGAATTATGTCTTCCTATATCTGGTCGTTGAAGCCGGGTGATAAAGTGACGATTTCCGGGCCGTTTGGGGAATTTTTTGCCAAAGAAACGGACGCTGAAATGGTCTTTATCGGCGGCGGTGCCGGGATGGCGCCGATGCGCTCGCATATTTTCGATCAGCTTAAGCGCCTGCACAGTAAGCGTAAAATCAGCTTCTGGTACGGCGCGCGCTCTCTGCGAGAAATGTTCTATGATGACGAATTCGAGCAGCTGGCACGTGAAAATCCGAACTTTACCTTCCACGTGGCGCTCTCCGATCCGCAGCCTGAAGATAACTGGACCGGTCATACCGGCTTTATTCACAACGTCCTGTATGAAAACTATCTGCGCGATCACCCGGCGCCGGAAGATTGTGAATTCTATATGTGCGGGCCGCCGGTGATGAACGCCGCGGTCATCAAAATGCTGAAAGATCTCGGCGTTGAGGATGAAAACATCATGCTCGACGATTTTGGAGGCTAATGATGCTGACGGTATTTGTCGCGACCTTTGTGATTTTCGCGCTGGTTATTCTGGGAATGTCGCTCGGGTATCTGATCAAGCGAAAAACTATCCAGGGCAGCTGCGGGGGGATCTCATCGCTGGGTCTGGAAAAGGTCTGCGACTGCCCTGAGCCCTGCGATGCGCGTAAAAAACGCATGGCACGCGAAGCGCAGCGCAATCAGGATCGCATCATTTAACTAGCAGGCCGCACCGTGCGGCCTTTTTTGATTTACCACGTTTTCGCTTTTGCCGGTGAGTCAACCATTACGCCGTCGGCGCCAAGCTCGCTTGCCGTACGAAAATCATCAGCATTATTAATGCCGAAGAATATGATATGGGCTTTGCCCTGTGAGCGGAAACAGTCCATCGCTTCTTTATCCCAGGTGAGTGTGGCCGGCGATACGCCTTCGCCCAGGGTGAACTTCTCGATGACTTCTACTTTGCGTTTCAGCTCAAGGCCGTACCAGTGCTCGTCCCCTGGTGAGTTGGTGGGCTGACACTGGTGGCTAAGAGAAATGGTCGCCAGCTTTGTTCGCGTTTCGTCCCGGCTGACGAAATGGGGAATTGACTCTGGTAGCGCTGCGATATAGCGAGCGTCCGTTGAATACACGCGTACGCGGGCGAGGCTATGGGTTTTATTTAACACATCGCCAAGCCGAGCCGCCATTATCGCAGGGTCGGCATCAGGCGATTTGATATCGATATAAAAGAAGGTCTCCGGCCACTGTTCCAGCACCGATTGTAGCGTGGGAATCGTTGCATTTTTACCGCGCCAGGGGTGAGTTTCATCGCCCCATTTCCACCCCGCGTCCATGCGTGCCAGTTCGGCTGCGCTATAGCTTGAGATTTTCCCTGTATGATTAGTCAGCGCGGAAAGATCGCCAGGACGATATAAAACCGGGACGCCATCCTGGCTTAATTGCACCGTTATCCAGATCGCCTCGGCCTTATTTTCCAGGGCGAGTTTTATTGCTGGAAGCGTATTTTCCGGGGCATCGCCGGTACCTCCGCGATGAGCAATAAGCTGAGGTGCTGCGCAGGCGCTGCTGGCAATAAGTAAACCGAGCGCAGTTACTATTGATTTCATGATTGGGTTTTACCTTATTTATTAATATAACTATATGAAAAATAAATCATATTTGTTGCATTTTTATGTTGTAGCACGTTTTTTAAGGTTGTGGATTTAAAAAGATTAAATTTCGCCATAGTTTGCTATACTGTATGCATGTACAGTCTAAGGTTTGGCTATGCGTAAAATCATCCATGTAGATATGGACTGCTTCTTCGCAGCGGTTGAAATGCGTGATAACCCGGCGCTGCGCGATATCCCTATCGCCATTGGCGGCAGTCGGGTACAGCGCGGCGTTATCAGTACGGCTAACTATCCGGCGCGTAAGTTCGGCGTGCGCAGCGCTATGCCTACCGCCACCGCCCTGAAACTTTGCCCACACCTGACGCTCCTTCCCGGCCGTTTCGACGCTTACAAAGAGGCCTCGAACCATATCCGGGAGATTTTTTCCCGCTATACCTCGTTAATCGAACCCCTATCGCTGGATGAAGCCTATCTTGACGTCAGCGACAGCGTCCATTGTCAGGGGTCAGCAACGCTGATGGCGCAGGAGATCCGTGAGACCATCCATCGCGAGCTCAATCTGACTGCTTCTGCCGGCATTGCGCCGGTAAAATTTTTGGCAAAAATCGCCTCGGATCTGAATAAACCTGACGGCCAGTTTGTCATTGCGCCGCACCAGGTAGCGGAGTTTGTCAAAACGCTGTCGCTGTCGAAGATCCCGGGCGTCGGCAAAGTCTCCGCCGCGAAGCTGGAAAGCATGGGCCTGAGAACCTGCGAAGATGTACAGAACAGCGATCTGGCAATGTTGCTCAAGCGCTTTGGTAAATTCGGGCGAATATTGTGGGAACGCAGCCACGGCATTGATGAACGAGAAATCAGCAGCGAGCGCCAGCGCAAATCGGTGGGGGTTGAGCGAACCCTGATAGAGGATATCCACGAATGGGCGGAGTGTGAGTCGATTATTGAGAACCTCTATCCAGAACTTGAAAGGCGCCTGGCGAAAGTTAAACCGGATTTGCGGATTGCTCGCCAGGGGGTCAAGCTGAAGTTTAATGATTTCCAGCTCACGACCCAGGAGCATGTCTGGCCCCGGCTGAATAAAGATGATTTGATTTCCACCGCGCATAAAGCCTGGCACGAGCGGCGCGGAGGTCGGGGAGTCAGGCTGGTGGGGCTACATGTGACGCTGCTTGATCCGCAGCTGGAGCGGCAACTCGTTTTGGGACTGTAACAATGTTAACAATAAGAATGTACGAAGAGGGGGATTTTCCAGCGCTATGCTCACTCTTTTTACGCGCCGTTAAAGAGACCGCCAGCGCCGATTATTCCCCGCGGCAAATTGCCGCCTGGGCACAGGTTGATGAAGAACGCTGGCGACAAAAACTCGCGGCGTCACGCGTACTGGTGGCAATAAATGATGCCTCGCCGGTCGGGTTTATTACCGCCGTAGATGACTATATCGATTTACTCTTCGTTTCTCCCGACTATAGCCGCCAGGGCGTCGCCAGCGCGCTGCTCAATACGCTATTGAGGCAGCTTCCTGAGCGCATTTATACGGTAGAGGCCAGTATTACGGCAAAGCCCTTTTTTGCGCGTCATGGCTTCACGGTTATTCAGCCACAGGAAGTGGAGGCGCGGGGTGAACGTTTTCTTAATTATTTGATGCGGCGGCAAATCGGCTTGCAATAGATTTAACGCCTGATTACTATACGCGCACTTTCACCTATTTATTAACTGCAAAGGAGGTTCACCATGAATACAGATTTCCAGAACGCACTTTGCAGGCCTTCCCAGGAATAACTCTCTTTTTTGCCCTGGTAACGTCTGCCACATCCTTTATTTATTTTTTAATATGGATTGGTATATGGGCAATAATGTTCATTATACGTCTGAATCTATTTCTTATATTCGTTCAGACGATCTGTGGATCGAAGGTTTAGCGATCCAACAATTACACACGACGGCAAATTTACCCCACATGCAGCGCGTGGTGGGAATGCCAGACTTACATCCCGGGCGTGGCTATCCCATCGGCGCAGCCTTCTTCTCGCTGGGCCATCTCTACCCGGCACTGGTGGGTAACGATATCGGCTGCGGCATGGCGCTGTGGCAAACGGATATCCTCGCGCGAAAATACAATGCGGATAAGTTTGAGAAGAAACTGTCCGCTATGGGGGACGTTGCGCAAGCAAGCTGGCTGGACGAGCATCTGCCGGAAAATTTGTTGACCCATCCCTGGCGCAGCGCCCTGGGATCGATTGGCGGCGGTAACCATTTCGCTGAACTGCAGCAGGTGGAGCAGGTTGTGGATAACGACCGTTTCCAGCAGGCCGGCCTTGATGCTCAGCGCCTGCTGCTGCTGGCGCACAGCGGATCGCGCGGCCTCGGGCAATCCATACTGCAGCGCCATATTGCGGCTTTTTCGCACGATGGCCTGGCGGAAGGTAGCGCTACGGCTCGGGATTATCTGGCAGAACATGATGATGCGCTGGCTTTTGCACGCGTGAATCGTTATCTGATTGCCACCCGCATCCTGCAACAGATACGGGCCGACGGACGGAGCGTACTGGATATCGCGCATAACTTTGTCGAGTCCTGTTCTGTTGACGGGCTGCAGGGTTGGCTGCATCGCAAAGGGGCTACGCCGGACGACCGGGGCCTGGTGATAATCCCGGGATCTCGCGGCGACCACAGCTGGCTGGTGCAGCCTGTTACCCGCGAGGAGACCCTGCATTCGCTGGCGCATGGCGCCGGGCGGAAATGGATGCGAACCGAATGCAAAGGGCGCCTGTCCGGCAAATATACGCCGGCTCAGCTGGCGCGCACCGAGCTGGGAAGCAGGGTGATCTGCCGCGATCGTCAGCTGATCTATGAAGAAGCGCCGCAGGCGTATAAATCCGTTGAAAGCGTACTTAACTGTCTGGTGCAGGCCGGACTGGTCGAACCGATCGCCCGTCTGCGTCCACTGCTGACGCTGAAAACCAGCGGAGGGAAAAGCGCATGATTTTATTGCAACTCTCTTCCGCTCAGGGGCCGGATGAATGCTGTCTGGCGGTGAAACTGACGTTGGAGCGGCTCATAAAGGAAGCCGCAGAGCGGCGGCTTTCCCTGACGCTGTTGGAAAGTGAGCCAGGACGTCATGCCGGCACCCTGCGTTCTGTTCTGCTTTCGCTGGATGGTGACGGCGCGTTTGCTTTCAGCGAAAGCTGGTGCGGCACTTTACAATGGGTCTTTTCCAGTCCGTTCAGGCCGCATCACGGGCGCAAAAACTGGTATGTTGGCGTAGGGCGCTTTTCCTGCGATGAACAGATGCTCTCCAGCGAGATCCGCTTTGAAACGCTGCGCTCTTCCGGACCTGGCGGGCAGCACGTGAACAAGACCGATTCCGCGGTGCGCGCCATTCATACGGCAAGCGGCATCAGCGTAAAGGTGCAGTCGGAGCGGAGTCAGCATGCGAACAAACGGCTGGCGCGTCTGCTGATTGCCTGGAAGCTAGAACAGCAGCGGCAGAATGAGAGTGCGGCGTTGAAGTCTGAGCGGAGAATGTTCCATCATCAGATTGAGCGCGGTAATCCGCTGCGAACGTTTAGCGGGCGTTAATGAGCGAGTCGTTATAAAGAAAAGGCCCACTTCCTGAGGAGTGGGCCTTTGTTGTCTTACTTCGCCGGAATGGATTTCAGCAGCTCAGTCAGCAGCGTCCAGTACTGGCCCACGCTTTCGATATGCACCTGTTCATCCGGAGAGTGAGGGCCAGTAATGGTTGGCCCGATGGAAACCATATCTAGTTCCGGATACGGTTTCTTGAACAGACCGCACTCCAGGCCCGCGTGGATAATCTGGATATTCGGCGTTTTGTTGAACAGACGCTGATAGGTTTCACGTACCAGATGCATCACCGGAGAGTTGGCGTCCGGCTGCCAGCCTGGATAGGCGCCTTTGGCCTCGGTTTTCGCACCGGCCAGCTTGCCCAGAGAGTCCAGCATGCTCACGACGTAATCTTTACCGCTGTCAATCAGCGAACGAATCAGGCAGTGAATCTGCACGTTGTCGCTGGTCATGGTCACCACGCCGACGTTCAGAGAGGTTTCCACCACCCCTTTTGCCACGTCAGAGTTGCGGATGACGCCGTTCGGCGTGGCGTTAAGCAGGCGCACAAAGGTATCACGAGATTGAGTCGTCAGCGCAGGCTGGCCATTTTCCGCCGACTCCAGCAGCACAGCGAGATTTTTCTCTTTAGCCGCCAGCTCGTTTTTCAGGATCTCCTGGTACTCATTCGCTCGCGCTTTCAGCGTTTCCGCTTTGTCCGCGGCTACGGCTACCGTCGCGAACGCTTCGCGCGGGATGGCGTTGCGCAGGGTGCCGCCATTGAAATCGACCAGGCGCAAATCGAGCTCTTCAGCATGGCCCGCCAGGAAGCGTGCCAGCAGTTTGTTCGCATTGCCTAAACCGACGTGGATCTCGCCGCCGGAGTGGCCGCCTTTCAGCCCTTTAAGGGTCAGTTTAAAGCTCTGGAAACCGGCCGGAACGGCTTCACGGGTCAGCGCCAGGTCAGAGGTGAAGTCGATCCCACCCGCGCAGCCCATGTAAATTTCACCCTCTTCTTCGGAGTCGGTGTTGATCAGGATATCCGCCTGCAGCCAGTTGGGCTGCAGGCCAAAGGCGCCGTCCATACCGGCTTCTTCCGTCATGGTCAGCAGCACTTCCAGCGGGCCATGAACAACGTTGTCGTCAGCCAGCACCGCCAGCGCGGAAGCCATGCCGATACCGTTATCGGCGCCCAGAGTCGTGCCGCGCGCTTTGACCCACTCGCCGTCGATGTAAGGTTGAATCGGGTCCTGAGTGAAGTCGTGAACGGTATCGTTGTTTTTCTGCGGCACCATATCGAGGTGCGCCTGCAGCACTACCGGTTTGCGGTTTTCCATACCGGCAGTGGCGCCTTTACGAATCAGAATGTTGCCAACCTGGTCGCGTTCCGCGTGTAAGCCTTTTTCTTTTGCCCAGCCCATAATGTGCTCAGCGAGCTGTTCTTCGTGATAGGACGGGTGGGGAATAGAGCAGATTTTGGCAAAAATATCCCACAGCGGCTGAGGGGATAATTGAGACAGTTCAGACACGATGAGTCTCCTTACAATCATCTGCAAAAGTCGTTTGCAGATCGAGGGTTAGCAATCAATTACACTACAAGCCCGGGCTTGCGCGATGGGGTTGAGAATACCACTTTCCGCGTACTCTGGTAGTGTAAACCACGTAAAAAGAGTCGTCGTGGCCGCTTAACGCTGGTTTTTAGCGCGTCAGATCTCTATAATCTCGCGCAACCATTTTCCCCCTCGAACATTATTTAAGCCGTATTACACAGGCTGGGACACTTCACATGAGCGAAAAATACGTCGTCACCTGGGACATGTTGCAGATTCACGCCCGCAAGCTGGCAACCCGCCTGCTGCCGGTTGAACAGTGGAAAGGCATTATTGCCGTTAGCCGCGGCGGTCTGGTACCGGGAGCACTACTGGCGCGTGAACTGGGTATTCGTCATGTTGACACCGTTTGCATCTCAAGCTACGACCACGATAACCAGCGTGAGCTGACGGTTCTGAAACGTGCAGAAGGCGACGGCGAAGGCTTCATCGTTATCGATGACCTGGTCGATACCGGCGGTACCGCCGTTGCTATCCGCGAAATGTATCCTAAAGCGCATTTTGTCACTATTTTCGCAAAACCGGCCGGCCGTCCGCTGGTTGACGATTATGTTATTGATATTCCGCAGGATACCTGGATTGAACAGCCGTGGGATATGGGCGTGGTGTTCGTACCGCCTATCGCAGGCCGTTAATTTCCCGCATAAATGCTAATTACCACGCCCGGTTTTGCCGGGCGTGGTTTTTTTTACCCTTGCGCAGGTTACAATAGCTTCAGTGGCAACATGATGGAGGCTGCACATGTCCCAGGCTAACCTTAGCGAAACGCTGTTTAAACCCCGATTCAAACATCCGGAAACCTCTACGCTGGTGCGCCGGTTCAATACCGGAGCGCAGCAACCGATCCAGTCCGCGCTCAGCGGCAATAACGTTGATCACTGGTATCGATTGATTAATCGCCTGATGTGGATCTGGCGTGGCGTGACGCCGCAGGAAATCCTCGACGTGCAGGCGCGCATCGTCATGAGCGATGCGGAGCGAACCGATCCGGAGCTTTACGATACGGTTGTCGGCTATCGCGGCGGCAACTGGATCTTTGAATGGGCGAAACAGGCGATGGACTGGCAGCAAAAGGCCGGCCAGGAAGAGGATCTGCTCATCAGCGGCCGCCACTGGCTGCATGCGGCAAACCTGTACAGCATTGCCGCCTATCCGCACATTAAAGGCGATGAGCTGGCGGAACAGGCGCAGGTGCTGGCATACCGGGCTTACGAAGAGGCGGCTCAGCGGCTGCCCGGCAAGCTGCGCGAGCTGGAGTTTTCCATCCCTGGCGCGGCGCCGATCACCGGGTTCCTGCATATGCCGCCAGGCGAGGGGCCGTTCCCGACGGTGCTGATGTGCGGCGGCCTTGACGCGCTCCAGACCGATTATTACAACCTGTATGAGAACTATTTTGCGCCATTGGGCATCGCTATGCTGACCGTGGATATGCCTTCAATTGGTTTCTCGTCAAAATGCAAGCTGACCCAGGATACCAGTATGCTGCACCAGTATGTGCTGCAGCATCTGGCCAATGTGCCATGGGTCGATCATACCCGCGTGGCCGCCTTTGGTTTCCGTTTTGGCGCCAACATTGCCGTACGGCTGGGCTATCTGGAATCCCAGCGCCTGAAGGCGGTTGCCTGCCTGGGCCCGGTGGTGCACGGCCTGCTGGTGGATCCGCTGCATCAGGGACGGGTGCCGGAAATGTATCTTGACGTTCTGGCTTCGCGTCTGGGAATGCACGATGCTTCCGACGAAGCGCTGCGCGTGGAGCTTAACCGCTACTCCCTGAAGGTTCAGGGACTGCTGGGGCGCCGCTGCCCTACGCCGATGCTTTCGGGCTTCTGGAAAGACGATCCGTTCAGCCCGGAAGAGGAGTCGCGATTGATCACTTCATCCTCATCCGACGGCAAGCTGCTGGAGATCCCGTTCAATCCGGTTTATCGCAATTTCGATCACGCCCTGCGGCAGATCGCCCGCTGGATTAGCCATAGATTTAGTTAATATATTGCTAAATTCTATCGATTTGGTAACGTCATGGCATCACCAAAGGAGATTGCAATGACGTTACCGAGTGGACACCTAAAGGGTAAGCTGATTAAGAAATTCACGGCGCTAGGCCCTTACATCCGTGAGGAGCAATGTGAAGACAACCGCTTCTTTTTCGATTGCCTGGCAGTTTGCGTCAACGTAAAACCGGCGCCTGAAAAACGCGAGTTCTGGGGATGGTGGATGGAGATGGAAGCGCAGGCATCGCGCTTCACCTATAGCTACCAGTTTGGATTATTCGATAAAGAAGGCGACTGGCGTCCGGTCGCGATTGACGATCCTGAAGTCACCGAAAAGCTCGAAAAGACGCTGCGCGATTTTCACCAACGAGCCGAAGCGCTATTGGCAACGTTTAACCTTAAGCTGGATCCTGCTGATGATTTTAGCGAGCCGGTTAAGCTGAGAGCCTAAGAGTCAACCTTCTGTTGCCATCCGGCTAACAATAAAACCCGCGTTTCTACCAGCGTGGGTTTTGTCCCCAGGCAAACCCACACTAATTGCCGTTTAATACCCGATAGGGTTGACCGACGGCAATCATGCCTGCGGCCAGATCTTTGGTCACTACTGTGCCTGCCCCGACTTTGACGTTATCGCCTAGCGTGACCGCGCCGATCACCACGGCGTGGGCGCCAAATTCTACGTTATCGCCGATTCGCGGGCTGTTGCCTTCCTGACCCTGGCTATCGGTCACGCTGCCAATAGTGACCCCCTGGCGCAGAGTACAATTTTGGCCGATGATCGTTCCCCGATTAATAACGATGCAGTGCGGATGAAACAGCTTCAGCCCATATCCAATGCGCGCTCGCCACGGCAGCTCAATGCAAAATAAACACTCGTTAATCACGATATTGAGAATAACGAACGGAATTGCGCAGATCTTCCACAGCGGGTTACGACTGCGGTAGAGCGTTGCCAGACGATAGAGCAGAAGCGCGATTTTCGCTTTAATGCCGCCGCAGGATTTGATTTCCCGGCCGACCAGCCTGATAGCCTCAAACATGGTTATTCCTTAAGGTTAAACGAAGCCAGTGAATACCATCCGTCACCGGTTTGACCTTCGTTAGCAAGTTGTATACGCGGTAGATTTTGATGGTTGGTCAGCGCTGCTTCCAGGCGGTACTGGCCGTCAGGCAGGCCCGCAGGCAGCGGCAGCGTGACGTTGCTTTGATGGTCGCCGGGCAGCCACTGGCGAATATCGTCCGACGTACGGACTTGCGTCATCGTCGTACCCGCATCATTCACTATTCGCCACTGTACAAGCCACGGGAGATAGGCTGGAGCGACGCCGTCGTTACGCCAGGTAACATTCAGCGTAAGCGGAGTGCCGCTACGCACGGGCGTATCAAATTCCAGCCGGCTCACCCGGTAGCGATAGCCGATACGCAATAATGCGTTATCAACGATATCGCGATAGGCGGCCGGTACCGGACGCGATTTCAGATTCAGGGTACTGGCGTGCTGCGCTAATGCCCAGTCAAAGCTGGCCTGAACCTCCTCGCGGGTATAGTGCTGAACGCTTTCCCACTCCGCCATATAACCGCAAATTTCAAGACTAACGGGAGCGTGCTGCCAGCCAGTGTTAAAACCGGCCCACGCCGTCTGCGCTGCGGCCAGGCGTTGAGGATAGTCATCGCGCATATGGCTCCACTCCGGGGAAAAGTTATGCCAGTCTCCCCAGCAGTCCGCGCGCCATCCGGCGCCTTTTTGACTGGCCCAGGCCAGCGAGTCGCCGCCGCTGACTAACATAATTTTGGGCGTTTTCGGGAAACTGCTGAAGTGCATATCAACGTAGCGATTGAGCTGTTGCGGAGTGTACTTTTCCATCAACGGCGCGACGTCAGGGAAATTGGAGTTATGCCATTCGCCCCATGAACCCACCATGCCGATATCGACAAACGCCAGTTCAGGATTGCCGTCATAACGCGCGCCGAGGGCGTTAAGCAGCTTTTGCGCATAGGCGATAAAAGTCGGATCGCTGAGATCCGGGACAAAGGTTTTGCCATTTTCGACCCATTGTCCCTGAATGCCTTTGGCGATAAGCCAGGCGGGGATTTTCGAGCCTGATTGTGGCTCATCGAGCGCCATGAAACGTAATCCGACGTTCATTGCCGGCTGATGTTGGGCGGCGACGCTGAAGGCATGATCGATCGGCGCAAAATTATAGACGCCTTCTTCAGGCTCCAGATCGCTCCAGTAAAAGCGATCGTATTCAAATCCGGTGTCCGGATACTCTTTCAGAGAGGGCTTCTGACCATAACCATCGTGGAAACTGGCCACGCCGATCCCAGGATTCGTTAACAGACCGGTGAAGGCCGGCGGGGTGACAACCGTACGTTCAGCCAGTACCGCTGCAGAGGGTATGGCTCCGGCCAGCAGTAGCGCCAAAAGCAGCGCGGCGCGGCGCAGTGAAAAAGAGCTCATCGTTAATTCACTTTATCGTGGAGGTTTACAAACCACGTCCAGATACCCACGTGGAAGTTTTTAAACACATCGATACCCAGCGCAGATTTAAGCATATAGAGCGCCAGCAGCACGGCAAGAATGGCAAACAGTACGGCAAACGTAATCGCCAGGGTGGAAAATATACGCCCGAGCAGCGTGCTTTCTCGCGGAATTTTGCGCAGATCGCGACCGCATAAAAAGACTACAAAATAGCGACGATGCAGAAACGGAAAGCTATGGCGAAAGTCGATACGATGGCGCGACGCCAGGCTCGATCTCACCAGCGCCTGTTCGATACCGCGTTTCTGCTCCGGCGTTAATGAGGCTTCTGTTTCCGGGTCAAGCGCGGAATAAAAGCGCTCGATGACCAGGTCGGATGTTGATTTTGTCACGGTTGACTCTTATTCGTTAATCGCTGATAGACCTGAGCCGTTTTCGCTGCAATGTCCGGCCAGCGGTATTTGGGCATTAACTGGCTGTAATCCACGGTCTCCTCGCCGCTCCAGGACTGCAACTTTTGCGCCAGCGCGGCGACATCACCTGCCGGGAAATAGTCCCCGGCAGGCAGGCCAATCTCCAGGTTAGCGGGGATATCGCTGACGATAACCGGCAGTGACCAGGACATGGCCTCCAGCAGGGCAATAGGCAGCCCTTCATGGTAAGACGGTAGAACAAAAAGCCCGGCCTGTGAGAACAGGGTATGCAACGGATCGCCGCTAATAAAACCGGTCATAATCACCCCCGGGGTAGCGGCCGCCTGTTTCTTCAGCCGCTCGCTATACTCATCCGGATGATCGGCATCGCCAATCAGCACCAGCGGCTGCGAGCAGTTGGCGGCTTTGTGGGCGGCAATCAGATCGTGCAGCCCTTTTTCTTCAACAAAGCGGGCGACGGCGACAACGTATTGCCCGGCTTTGAGAGAGTACTGATCCAACGTGGCCTGCCGGGCCTCTTCGGCGGGAAGCTGCGACTGGCGCACGCCGTTATAGATCACGTTCGCGTTATAACGACCATGTTTGGTCTGAATCAACGTATTAATCACTTCCGAGATAACAATGACCTCGTTGGCATATTTCACCGCCCATTTTTCACCGAGGCGCAGCATCTCCTTCGCCATTTTCCCCCACTTCTGCCGGTCATAGTCCGGGCCGTGGTGGGTAAAAACGACGCGTTTGCCGAGCAGGCGCAGCAGCGGGACCACAAGGCCAGGCCCGACCGCGTGAACGTGCACGACATTTGAACCGTCGAACAGGGTACTGAAGGCGGCCAGTGTAGAGTGAATAATGGCTTCGAACTTGCGGCTTTTGGGCGCCCACAGGCTTTTCAGCTGTACGCCTTTATATTCGCTACAGCGGTAGTCGACGTACGGCGAGCGGGCAATGACGCAGATATCAGCATGATTCTGTTGATAGATTTCGGGATACAAATTCTGGCAATGGGTCTCCACGCCGCCCTGGACGTTCGGAATACCGCGGGTGCCAAGCACCGTCACTTTAAGCTTCATTTCGCTTCCCCCACAAGCTGCTGATAGAGTTCCTGCAGAACCTGCATATGCCGGGCAAGATCGTATTTATCCTCTAACCGCTGGCGTGCGTTAATGCCCATTTCACGCGCCTGCTGAGGATTGGCGGCCAGGCTATCCATGATGCGCGCCAGCGCGTCGGCATCTCCGGGTTCCACCAGATAGCCATCAATGCCATCGCGAATTTGCTCCGGAATACCGCCGATATTGCCGCCGACGACGGGGCGGCCGAACGCCATCGCCTCCAGCACCGACATCGAGCAGTTTTCATAATATTCGGAAGGGACGATCACCGCTCGCGCGCCGCGAATCAGCGCGTTGAGCGCTTCTCCATGGCGCATATAGCCGAGAAATTCCGGACCGCTAAAGCGGGCGCGCAGGTCGCTGCCGAGAGGGCCATCGCCGACGATTTTCAGCGGCATGGACTGCTGCATTTTTTGCTGCGCCAGCGCCAGGGTAGCCACGCCTTTCTCACGGCTCAAGCGGCCGATATAGAGGAAATAATCCCCCGCAGTATCGCCCGGGACCGTGGTGCTGGCATCAATACCGTTGACGATCACATCGATCCGCGACTTGGGTAATTTACGCAGCAGCGTCTGACGCATAAATTCGCTGGGAGCGATAATGCAATCGAGCATGGCGTAATTTTGCGCGAACTTTTGCCAGTAGGCCTCAAGCGAGAGCAGCAGGCTTTTAAAGGTGTCTCCCTGCTGGCAGCGATGGCGAAAGGCATTGCTCACCGAACCGGTAAGACAGTCATCGCAGACGTGGCCATCGCGCAGCATGGTGTAAGATGGACAAACGATTTTATAATCGTGCGCCGTCAGTACCGTTTTGCAGCCAAAGCGTTTAGCGACGCCAATCAATGCGGGCGTCAGCTGATGATAGATATTGTGAAAGTGCACAATATCCGGGCGCTGTTCCAGCAGCAGCGTATTGAGTTTATTGCAGGCCTCGGCGTTGTAGATAAAATCGATACCCGCTTTGAGCTTACCCGTCAGGCCGTGGCTTTGATGATAATCCACGTTATGTACGAAGAAATTCTCCCAGGGCGAAGGCTTATTTTCCGCATGCTGCATGCTAAAGTCGACAACCTGATAGCCGGCTTGCAGCATGGCGTCTCGTTCCTGAAAAAAAACGGTTTCCGCTCCGCCCTTAATAAAGAAGAATTTATTAACGAATAATATTTTCATGTTCTGTCTGGATATGTTTTGGGTTAGAGACGGTCACGGCGGGCTGTTTCAGCGGATCGCGAACGGGGTTAATGACGCCTCGCACCATGCCTGCGGAAAATAACGATAAGTTGATTACGCTCTGGACGCCGTCGCGCAGCGATTTATTTTTAATCGCCTTCAGCGCGATAAACGCCAGCAGCGGAAGCAGGGCGATGATAATCACCCCGGGATTGAACGTCAGCAGGCAAATAATCAATATCAGGATATACAGCGTGAATATCAGTTCGTTGCGAACAATCTTAAGCGCGGCGGGGAAATGCTTTTTTCCCCAGCAGTTGCGTAATAGCTCACCCGGCGCCCATAAAAAGCCGTTCTTCCAGCGATAGGCCAGCATTTTGAAGGTCGGCATGGTATAGGATGCATGGCTAAAATAGGGTGCGGCAAGACGATGGAGCTTATAGCCCGCGGCCTGCAAACGGATCCCCAGTTCAGCTTCTTCATAACCGTGAAGGTTCAGATTAGTCAGATAGCCTATTTTCTCGATTGCTGAACGGCGATAGAGCCCGCCGCCGCCAAGATGATCGGTATCGCCCTGCGGATAGATAAGATGCAGACGCTGCTTGCGCGATTTAAACTCATAGTTAGCGGCGTCATCCATCTCGACGCTGCCCGCCACGCCCGCATATTCGGGATGCGTTTCGAGAAAAGCCACAGCGGTGTCGAGAAAACCCGGCTCCAGCTCCATATCGCCATCCAGCAGCAGCAGGTAATCCCCTTCGCTGAACAACCAGCCCAGCTGATGACCCACGCCGCAGCAGCGATCTTTCGCGTTATCGAGGCAGACCACCATCGCGTCTTTGGCGACGGCCAGCTCCCGGGTATTGTCGGTGGACAGGCTATCGGCGACGATAATTTGATGCGGATAAGGCTGCAATTGCTTGCGGACGCTGTCGATCGTTTTTTCAATACCCTGCGCTTCGTTTAGGGTTTTAATGCTGACGGTAATTGATGGCGTTTTATTCATATTGGGTACCGGAATTCAGACGGACAGAACGATGAATGACAATAAGCGCCCCGAGGGCCAGCCATAATAAAAACTGTAGCATGGGAATGATCATCAGGATCTGGCTGTAGGGAAGACTGAGCAAACAGCCAATGGCAAAGACGTAAAATGCAGGCGCGGAGCTGAGCAGCTGTAAATCTTCACGTTTAAGATCGTAGCGGGAAAAGGTCTCTTTCGGCCGCATACCGACGAGAATAGAAGCAATCATGGCGATAAATAAGATCACGCCGATAATACCGACTTCCCACAACAGCATGCTCAGCGCGGTGGAATCGAGAATAAGGTGATACCAGGCGCCAATATAGCCGGGGGAGACGGTACTGCCGCTGTTGGTGGCGTTCAGACCGTAACCAAACAGCATTCCGCCGGGGCCAAAAAGCTCGTTATGCTGGAGCCAGAAGAAAATAGTGGTAAATCGGCCGAGCTCGCCGCTTTCCATAATGTAGTTGGTATCAAAGATATAGCCGAGGGAATCGATAAATACCGAGAGCGCGCTTTTTGTCGGATCTCCGCCGAAGGCCGACGAGTAGTTGGACGCCAGAATAGTGATAGCGGCAAAAATTAATACCACCATGCCGGCGGCGATAATCATCAATGAGCGCAGGGTGACTTTACTGATACCGCTAACGTAAGCGGGCATGATCCACAGCAGCGCCAGTAAGAACGGCGACAGCAGAATCACGAATTTTACCTCGCCGACCACGCAGAGGAAAAAGGCCAGCACAATATGCGCCGCCATCGACTTGAATGAGCAGATACCGTGCTTAAATTCGGACACCTTCAGCAGCATAATCAGCAGGCAGAACATCCCCATTGCTGCGGTATTGCCGCCGCCCATCGGGTCGCCGCCAAACGTGCCGACCACTGAATCCCACTTTTCATCCTCACCGCGTAGCGCCACGCGTTTTGGCACCACTACCAGCACCTGATAGATAGCCAGCGGGAACTGGACGTAGAATAGCCAGTAAAAAAGCTGTGTCAGGCGATGCAGCTGCGACTCGCGAAACATGCCGAGCAGCATGCAAAACATTACCAGCGACAGAGCCAGTTCGTTTTTAAAGCCGACGATAGCGGTGACGATGCCGGATTGTAAAACCGTGGCGCAGAGGCTGAGGATGATAAAAGTCAGGTACAGCGCCAGCACCACCTTCTCGCGCGCGCTAAGCGCCAGCGGCTGCGCCCGGCTTTGCATCATCAGCAGAATCACCATCACCAGCACCATGAAAAAAGGAAGCCACAGTACGGCTGCCACGCCGGTGAAATACTGAATCGTGCCGCAGAAGACGATGGTCGTCAGCGCGAATGCTTCCAGATAGCGGCCGGTATTTAGCTGCATATTTTCTGCTCCTGCCGGGAGAGCTGTAGCGCCCGTTTGTTCATTTTCAGCAGGATGAACAGATAGCGAATGCTGGTCAGAAGAGAGAACGTCAGCAGGGCTATCTCATAGCTCTGGCCCAACTTAGGCAGAACGACAAAAGCGACGGCGATGATTAGCAACTGCTCTATCTGAATACGTAAAAAATAGCGTTTAGAACCAAAGATAAGCTCAATAACGGTCAGCGGACTGACGGCCAGCGCGGCGAACAGATAGGGCAACATATAGCGTGAGGTCGGAATGGAATTGAGCCACTCCTGGCTAAAGCCGAGGCGCATAACCAGCGGATAGAAAATCCAGATCCCAAGGATACAGATCAGCGCCGCGGCCATCAGCAGCAGGCGAATCTTTTTGTACTCCGGATAGTTAAAGGTGCGGTTGCGAAAATCCATCGACCATTTTGAAAAGATGGAGTTGCGCACCGCGTTACCAACAATCATCACCGGAGATAAACAGAAGCGGCTTACCACCGAGAAATAGCCCGCGACCAGCGGTGAAAACCAGACATTTATCAACATCGTCGGCAGGTTATTGCTGGCCATCGCCAGCACTTCCGCGCTGCCGACGCGACTGAGATGCTGCCAGTGCTGACGCGCAAAAAGAGCGTTCGCGCGCGGAGAAAAATGCGCTGGCGTCAGGGTCCTGAAGCGGAACAAGCGCAGCAGACAGAGGCTGAGCAGCAGCAAAATACCGGCCATCCAGGCGATATAGAACAGCGTGGTATTCGGCATCGCCAGCAGGGCTATCGCTACGACCAGCGACACGGCGATGCGCTGAAAGGTCAGAAACTGATAGTTGCCGCCGCGCAGCGAGAGGTTCTCGGCAATCAAAACCAGCGCATAGCCGAAGGTGAGCAGATAGAGAAACGCAATATTGAGATGGAAAATCAGCCCGGTGATGACCGCCCAGGGCAGCGCCAGAATCAGGCTTTGTAGCAGGCAAAACACTACGTTCTGCCCCAGCTCATGCTCCTCCTGGCGCGGGATCAGCAGCTGCGACGCAAAGGTGCAAACCTGAGCGCCAATCAGCACGTTGCTGTAGATCATCGCATAGTGTCCGACTTCCGCCATGCCGTAGCGATGGGAAATCAGCCACACGGAAAATGCGCCGATCGCCTGCGAAAGAACCGAGGAGCTGGCGATTGAAGAAATACTCTTAATTAAATTCATAATCGCTACTTCGGTGAAATCAGTTCGCCCATGCCGCGCTCGGGCAGGCGTTTGCCTTCCTGAGTCTCCAGATTCTCTTCTTGAACCCGGTTAAGCATGGTGGCGACTGGCGTAGGCGCGGCGGTTTGCAGACGATTCTGCGCGTCGCGAATGCGCGACGCCTGCTCGCCAGCGTTGATCGCCAGCAGGGTAATATCGACGTGCGGCGCCAGCAGCAGGGCGTCCTGCGCCAGCCCGAGCGAAGGCGCATTAATAATCAGATAATCGTAGGTCTGCCGCAGCGTCGTCAGCAGCGCCGGGAGCCGCTCAGAGGTGAACAGCAGCAGCGCGGAGTCGCTCAGCTCGCCTCGCGGCATAAAATCAAGCGTGTCGGCCAGGGGGACCACCGCCTGAGGCGCGGCGCTGCGGCCATCAAGACGCTCGCTAAAGCCCGTTTTATGCTGCGGATAGCGCGCGGAGAGCCCATCGCTTGCCAGGTAGTCCACATCAATGAGCAGTGTTTTACCTGACTTAGCGGCGGACCACGCCAGCATTTCGGCAATCAGGCTGCTGCCGGCATCGGCCTGCGCCGAGGTCACCAGTATCATCCCGCCATGATTATTCTGACCGAGCAGCGCCAGGCGCAGGCTGTGGATCATGTCGGCATACAGCAGGTTCTGGAACGTCAGCTTCGCGCTGTTCGCCTGAGGCAATTGCGGGAATTCACCGCTGGCATCAAGGCCCGTTTTAGCTTTAAGTTCGCTGATGCTGTTGACCGTTTTATCCAGCGCGGTGCTGACAATCAGGTACATAATGTACAGCGCCAGCGCCATCAGGGTCGCCATCACGATAAGCAGACCGCGCTGCGGTTTAGACGGTTGATTTGGCGGCACGGCGGCATCGTAGATCACTTCATCAGGAACCGAAAAGCTCTCGGAGAGCTTCTGCTCGTTCGCCCGCTGATACAGCGATTTATACAGCTCTTCGGTTTTGTTCAGCGCGGTCATCATGGTGTTGTATTTATCGCGCTTAGCGCCCAGTGCCTGGAAGTCGGCTTTCTGATCGTTGAGCATCTGCTGATAGTGCTGCTCATCGTCCAGCGCAATCTGATACTGCTGACGTAACCCATTGAGCAGTTCACCCAGCACCTGGCCTATTTGTCCGTTAACGACCTGCAGCTGGGCCTGAGCCTGGAGGTATTTCGGATGCTTAGGGCCATAGTGTTTTGCCGCTTCCGATAAGTTACGTCGCGTCTGGATCAGCGCGATCCGCAGATCCTGAATCTGCGGATGACCGGAAATTTCCGGCAGTGAGATGATCGCTTCCGGCGCTTTTCCCTGCTGGCGGCGCACTTTGTCCCATACCGTTTGCGCTTTCAAACGGCGCTGGGTCGCGTCGGCCAGATGGTTAATCACGATCCCCAGGCGCTCGGTTTCGTAGCCATCCATGCTGCGAAAAGTCAGCAGACCGTTCTGTTTGAGAAAATCATCGATATCGGCTTTCTGGCGATCGAGCTTATTGCGCAGATCGTCCATCATTTTTTCGTTCCAGCCCTGGGCCTGAAGTAAGATTTTCTGCTTCTGCGCCAGGCTGTAATCGATAAAGGCCTGCGCCACGCCGTTGGCAATATCGGCGGCTTTTTGCGGCGATTTCGCCTCCATCGAAACGGATACCAGCTGCGTGGTACGCACGCCGGAGATGGTCAGGTTTTTTTGCAGGGTGCGCACGGCATTATTGACGCGCGCGGCCTCATCAAGCTTATCCCCGCCGTTAAATTCCGGGTCCTGATCCAGCTTTAGCGCTTTCACTGCGGCTTCCAGTACCACGCGGGAGCCCATCAGCGCGTATTTGGTTTCATAGTAATCGCTGCGGGTGGAATCGTAGTTTTCCAGCCGCGGCAGGGGGGTTACATCCTGCGACTGCGCTTTAAACAGCACCGTTGCGGTTGCCGTATAGCTGGATGACATAAAGCGCGTCAGGATCCACGACGCCGCCGCAGCCACCACGACCACCACCAGGCACCAAATCAGCTTGTGCTTGATTTTGTTGAAATAAGGCGTGAAGTCGATAAAGCCTTCTTTCTTCTTTCCATTTTCAACTAATGAAATAGCCATATCAGAAGAAACTCATGCCAATGATGATGGTATCTCCGGCCTGTACGGCGGAGTCGGCGGCGACGTTTTCCAGCAGTTTACCGCTGCGAAACTGGCGAATGCGGATGTCATGGCGATCGGCGCGGTCGGTGAACCCTCCGGCCAGCGCAATGGCTTTTTCCGCCGTTAAGCCGGGCTCCCAGGCGTAGCCGTCCGGTTTTTTGACTTCGCCTAACAGATAAATTTTACGGTATTCGGCAATGCTCACGGTGACCATTGGCGCCTGCAGATAGCTTCCGCGCAGCTTATCGGCAATTTCATTGCCGACCTGTTCGGGCGTTTTTCCTTTCAGCATCAGGGAGCCTATATAAGGATAATCAACGCTGCCGCTATTATCGATTTTTACGCGCATAGTGAGATCCTGCTCGCCGGAAACCGCGATATTGATCTCATCCCCCTGGTCCAGATGATAAACGGCATCCGGCGGCGTTCGGATCGTCTGCGGCGGCGCCGAACAGGCCGCCAGCCATAGCGCCAGAAGAGAAATCGCCGCCCGTTTTCCATAGCTAAGGATCATATTTGTACCTGCGTCATAAAAATAATGGCCGAGTCGTTGTAGCCCAGCGTGCGCTCGACCTCATGGTCATAGTCTGGCCCAATATAAAAGGCATCTTTTTCTTTATTCGAATGCATCGTGTTCCATTGCAGCTTCAGCTGAAAATTAACGGATGGTCGATAGTCGTAGTTGAAGGTCAGCGATACGAGGTTTGATCGATCTTTACGTCCGTTGGTCTGGTGCTTGTAATCCTCTGTAATATAAGAGTAATCAACCAGGGTGGAGAATCTGTCGACCAGCCAGTGGTGCTCGTAGCCCAGTCCAAAATTGGATACCAGAATATAGCCGCCGGAGTCGGTAGGATCTTTTATCCGTTGTGAGCTGTGTAAGTTGAGTTTTATCTGTTCAAGCGGTTTCCAGTCGGCATTAATATCCCAGTTCAGGCCGTTGAACCCCTGTGAGTCGGGGTTATGGATAAAATCTTTATACAGCCATGCGACGTTGCCGTTGATCTCGGTCTTGCCGGAAAGGCGGTTTTTCATACCCACCAGCAGATAGTATTCATTACTGTCCTTTAACGGGTTGAGCTCATAGCGACGCTGGTTGGTAATAAAACTGTAGCGGTAGCGCAGCGTTTTGGCTTTTTGATCAAAAAGCTCGGCGACCATGCTGTTTTCATGCCACTCCTGATCGTGCATGTAGTAATGGAAGTCGGCGCTGGCGTCCTCAATGCTGTCAAGATTGCGAAAGCGCAGCTGTTTATGCATCAGCGCAACTTCTGCTTTGCCGCGCCCTTCCGGCGCCCCGTAGCTATAGCGTAGTTCACTGTTAAAGAAGCGCGTGGCGATGGGCTTGTTAATGCCAAACTCTTTGAACTGCTCGGGCAGAAACCCCTCGGTGGTATCGCGGCCGCGCTCTTCATGGCCGAACGTTTCATCAAGATCCAATGACAGGCCATGCATACTGCCGAAGCGCCACTTGCCGTTAAACATAAAAAAATGATTATCACGGTTATCAGCGCTATCGCTGGCGTAGCGGCGGTAATCGCCCGAGTACATCAGTAAATAGCGGTCTTCATAGCGCTCGCCGATCGCTTTAAAAATCGGCTTAATACCCTGCCAGGAGGAAGCAATTTCGTTGCCGCCGTAGCGTTGCCAGGTCACGTTGTCATTGTAACCGACGTCATAACCCACCTGGCTCTCGAAATCGATGCCAGCCACGCCGGTATGTGGTTTTGCCTGCAGGTCCGCCCATGCGCAAGGTATCGCCAGCAGACCCGCGAGGAAAGTGAGTTCAGAACGCATTTTTGCCCACAAATCCGCGGAAAAACGTTAAAAATACGATTTTGATATCCAGCAGCAGCGACCACGACTGAATATATTCCAGATCGTACTGAATGCGTTTTTCCATTTTATCAATCGTGTCAGTTTCGCCGCGAAAGCCGTGAATTTGCGCCAGCCCGGTAATGCCGGGCTTCACTTTATGGCGAATCATGTAGTTTTCCACCAGCACGCGATATTGCTCATTGTGCGCGACCGCGTGCGGGCGGGGACCCACTATCGACATGGTTCCCTGCAGCACGTTAAAAAACTGCGGCAGTTCATCAAGCGATGTTTTGCGTAGAAAGGCGCCGAAGCGGGTAATACGCGGATCGTTACGCGTGGCCTGGGTGACGACCGCGCTGTTTTCCATCACGCGCATGGTTCTGAACTTCCATACCGCGATCTGCTTACCGTTCAGACCATAACGACTTTGTTTAAACAGCACCGGGCCTGGCGACGTCAGCTTGATGCCGATGGCCACCGCGAGCATTACCGGCAGGCTGACGAGGGTGAACAAGGTGCCGAGAACAATATCTTCGATACGCTTGAGCACCGCGCCTTCGCCTTCAAACGGCGACGTAAAAATGCTGATGGTCTGGATATTGCCAAACATCCGCAGCTGCGAAATATGTGAGCTATAGGAAAACAGGTCCGGTACCAGAAACACATCTACGGTGGTATCGGAAAATTCGTTTAAGAACTGGCGAATGCGCTGCTGGGCGACCATCGGCAGGGCGATATAGACTTCATCTATCTCGCCTGCTTTTGCCAGCGCCAGCAGGTCGCGCGAGTTGCCTTTTTTCTCAATGCTGAGCAGGCGGCTGTCGCGCTGTACGGCGCGGTCCTCAAAGAAGGTAATTTCAATACCGTTATGGGTATACTCCTTAAACAGCGCCTGCTCAATGGCCAACCCGGCTGGCGTAATACCTAAAATAGCCACCTTGAGTCTGGATTTGAAAAAATAGCGGCTGGAGATAATACGAATAAGAAACATACTAATGAATATGGCCAGCGAGCATAGTGCAATCACTTCAGCCAGCAGCAGCGCGTTCGTACTGGCATGATTGTTCATTAATAGTTCAGCAATCACAAACAATAAAAACGTCAGCAGTCCGCTAATACAGACGCTAAAAAAAAGCTTCGTTAATTTTTTAAAATACTGACCTTTAAACTGGCCTGAATATAACTGAAAGTGCTCGTTGGCCCGGATAAAAATCAGGGAATATATTATTCCGAGAAACAGAGAGGCCGTAGATGGTTCGACGAGAAAGTATTTTAAATAAGCAAAAATGAACAGGTTAACGGCAAAAAAATCCAGTAGCTTCATTAGCTTACTGTAGCGGGCGTTATAAATTTTAATTGTGCTATCCGTCATCTTTTTGCTCGTTTTATAGTCAATAAAATGATGTCATATCCCGCTGAAAAGCAAAATTTATCTCTATGAATCTATTAAGAAATTAAGCTTCAGACCGGCGTTGATTATTGTAGCCTACGATTAATCCTATGTCGAACCTGCCCGGAATGGATGATTGATAACTTTTTCTTATAGCCAACGCCCTTTTTCGCATTGTTATTAAGCATAATGAATGGCGCTGAGACGGGCAGGATATCGGGATGTCCTCATGAACCCAGCCGCGAAACGTATTTCCAGCTATTACCGAGGGAAATGACCGCTAAATAAGCTGCGCCAGCAGAAGCTGGCGCGAGGGTAGATTAAATCCCAATACACATGTATTTGATTTCTAAGTAATCCTCTATGCCATACTTCGAACCTTCGCGACCGAGGCCGGAGGATTTCACGCCGCCGAAGGGAGCCACCTCGGTGGAGATAAGGCCGGTATTAATACCGATAATGCCGTATTCCAGCGCTTCGCCAACGCGAAAGACGCGGCCCAGATCGCGGGCGTAGAAATAAGCCGCCAGGCCGAACTCGGTATCGTTGGCCTGAGCGATAGCATCTGCCTCATCTTTAAAGCGGAAGAGCGGGGCGAGGGGCCCAAAGGTCTCTTCTTTCGCTACTTTCGCATCGCTGGGGACGTCCACCAGAATTGTGGGCTGAAAGAAGTTTCCGCCCAGCTCATGGGATTTCCCGCCGGTAGCCACCCGCGCGCCTTTGTCCAGCGCATCGGCAATATGTTCCTGCACTTTGGCGATCGCTTTCTCGTCAATCAGCGGCCCGATGGTGACGTTCGGCTGCAGGCCATCGCCGATTTGCAGCTTACTGACCGCCTGCTGAAGCTTTTCGGCGAAGCGATCGTAGACGCCATCCTGAATGTACAGGCGGTTGGCGCAGACGCAGGTCTGTCCGGCGTTGCGGAACTTGGAGGCCAACGCGCCTTCGACAGCTTTATCCAGATCGGCGTCATCAAAAACGATAAACGGCGCGTTGCCGCCCAGCTCCAGCGAGACCTTCTTGATATCTTTCGCGCACTGTTCCATCAGCTGGCGACCTATTTCCGTCGAGCCGGTAAAGGAGAGTTTGCGCACCAGCGGGTTACCGGTGAGCTCGTTACCCACTTCGCTGGCCGAACCGGTCACCACGTTAAATACGCCTTCGGGGATCCCGGCGCGGTTAGCGAGCTCCGCCAGCGCCAGCGCGGAGAACGGCGTCTGGCTGGCGGGCTTGAGCACCATCGTGCAGCCTGCGGCCAGCGCCGGGCCCGCCTTACGGGTGATCATTGCCGAGGGGAAATTCCACGGAGTGATAGCGGCGGTTACGCCAATCGGTTGTTTAATCACCAGCAGCCGTTTGTCGGCCTGATGACCGGGAATGGTGTCGCCGTAAATGCGTTTACCCTCTTCGGCAAACCACTCGATAAAGGAGGCGGCGTAGCCGATCTCGCCTTTTGCTTCCGCCAGCGGTTTCCCCTGCTCCAGCGTCATCAGGCGCGCTAAATCGTCCTGATGCTCCATCATCAAATCAAACCAGCGGCGCAGGATAGTGGCGCGCTCCCTGGCGGTAAGGGCGCGCCACGCGGGCAGCGCGCGAGCGGCGGCATCGATCGCCTCGCGAGTTTCCTCGGCGCCCATTTTGGGCACGCTGCCCAGCTGCTGACCGTTGGCGGGGTTAGTAACCCCGAGGGTTTCTCCGCTGCTGGCGTCGCGCCAGCGTCCGTCAATAAATGCCTGCTGGCGAAAAAGGGTAGGGTCGTTAAGTTGCATGATTGCGTCCTGTCTTGATTTGTTTTAAACCGTGGATGCGCCTGAATCAGCTGCGTCAAACACCTGTCCCTGTTTAGTGTAGACGAACGCGTTCAGAGAACCGGGAGCAGTGCTGGGTGATACAACAATAACCCTCAATAATTTACGGATATTTGAACTGGCAGAACGTTATTGTGCAAACAATGCTGTATTTTTTATGCTCAATTTGCGAGAAAGGAGCGCCCTATGTCACAGCAAGAACGGTTTTGTCAGGCCTGCGGAATGCCGATGTCCGCCGAGGAGGCGAAAAGCGCAAGCGACGATTACTGCGCCTGGTGCTGCGATAGCGAGGGGAAGCTTAAGTCCTGGGAGGATGCCGTTTCCGGCCTGGCTGAGTTCCTCGATTCCTGGCAGAAAGTTGGGCCTGCGGAATCGCGCAAGCGAGCGATGCGCTATTTAACGGCCATGCCCGCGTGGGCTCATAAAGCGGAAGATTAACCTGCAGCCCGGAGCAAAAACTCCGGGCTTTTTAGCGCGATCAGAACTTCCAGGAGACGCTGCCGACGATACTGCGCTCTGCGCCAAAGTAGCAGTAAGAGAGCGAGTTACAGGCGGCAACGTAGCTCTTATCGGTCAGATTATTGACGTTCAGCTGCGCGCTAAGGCCTTTAATCCCGACCTGCGACAGGTCATAGCCAATCGTCATATCCACCAGCGTATAGGATGGAAGGGTATGCGTATTCAAGCGGTCGCTGGTAATACCGTTGACGTAGCGCACGCCGGAACCCAGCGTCAGACCATCCAGCGGGCCGCTTTTAACATCATAGCTCAGCCAGGCGCTGGCCTGGTTGCGCGGGGCGTAAACGGCACGCTTGCCTTGCTCTTCCGGGCTGCTTTTCTTATAGCGGATGTCGGTGTAGGTATAGGCCGCCTGCAGACGGAGGCTGTCGGTTAGCTGACTGATGGCCTCCAGCTCCACCCCTTTCGACTCAATTTCGCCAATCGAGCGGTACGGATCGGTCGGCTCTTCTTTGGTGGCGATATTGGTCTGATTGATGCGGAATACCGAGGCGCTGAACTGGCTGTTCATTCCTTCTGGCTCATACTTCAGCCCGGCTTCCCACTGCTTGCCTTTCATCGGATCGAGCACGTTGCCGTTTTCGTCGGCGAAGCTGGTGGGCGTAAAGGCGGTAGAGTAGCTGATGTACGGGGCAAACCCGTTGTCGAACAGATACAGCAGGGCGGCGCGGGTGCTGAAATTGTTCTTATCCAGATCGCTGCGCGTTTGATTCAGCTTATCGATATTCGACACGCTGACCTGGTCGTAGCGCCCGCCCAGGGTGAAGCGCCAGCGGTCCCAGGACATCTGGTCCTGAAGATAGTAGCCGGTCTGGCGCAGCTTGTGTTTTTCACGGCTGTACATGGTGATGTAATCCGGCTTCGCGCCGTAGACCGGATTAAACGCGTCGATGGCCGGGAATGCGCCATAGTAGCCGGTGGTGTTGTTGCTGCGATCCTGATAGTCAATGCCTATCAGCAGGCGATGGTTCACGGCCCAGGTATCGACGCTGCCGTCGAGCTGGTTATCGAGAGTGATGGCGTTCATCTTTTCGTCCGAGCCGGAGTAACCGCGGTTCAGTTCGGTTTCGTTCAGCCAGCCCGCGGCATAGACCTGATTCAGCTCGACTTTGGTATGCAGGTAGCGCAGCTTCTGCCGCACCGACCAGCCGTTATCAAACATATGCTCGAAATTGTAGCCGACCATATTTTCACGGCGGTCGTACTTGTCGTAATCATCTTCACCTTCGAAGAAGGTGTTAGCAATTTTCTTGCCGTAGTGCGGTACCACGGTACCTTCATAGGGGAGACCCGAGTGGCTGCCGCCCTCCGGATCGCGATGCAGATAGGCCATTAAATCAAGGCGCGTCTGGTCGGTGATGCGCCAGGTCAGGCTGGGCATAATCGCGTAGCGCTGCTCTTTCAAGGTATCAAACTGGGAGTCCGCATAGCGGGTCATGCCGCTTAATCGCGCAGCCACCCGATCGTTATCGTCCAGCGCGCCGGTGACGTCAAACGCCGCCCCGCGCTGGTTGTTATTACCGGCAAACAGCTTGATTTCCCCTCCGGGATCGAAAGAGGGCTTACGCGAGGTGAGGGCGACGATGCCGCCGGGCGAAGAGCGACCATACAGCACCGAGGCCGGGCCGCGCACCACTTCGATATTCTCCAGGAACCACGGATCGACCACCAGTGAGCTATGGGAGTTGGTATCGCCCATCATTTTCAGGCCGTCAAGATAGACGTTATCCAGGCTGCCATCGGAGAAGCCGCGCAGGACGATATAGTCAAAGCGGTTGGAAGCGCCAATCTGGTTGCTATAAACACCGGGGGTGTAGCTCACGGCCTGACGGACGCTGATCGCTCCCTGCTCTTCAAACTGCTCGCGCGTGATGATGGATACCGATTGCGGGGTCTCAATATCCGGCGTGGCAATTTTGGTCGCGCCGCTTTGCATCTGCGAAGTGACGACGATGGTTTCGTTTTTTGTTGTTTCCTGGGCCAGCAGCGGGAAAGCGACGCCGCCGGTCACCCATCCTACCAGTAGCGCCAGGCGAGTTTTCGCAAACATGAACATCTCCAAAGGCATTTCTAATTGTTAATAAGAATTATTACCTTTTTGAGGCGTTCTATAGCTATGCGCAATGCCAGGATGCGTATGCGCGCTGCCAAAGCGGCGAAACAGACTTCGCGAAAAGGTGAAAAATAGATTAGCCCGTCTTTTGCACGTCGCAGGGGGAGATACCGTAGCGTCGACGAAAGGCGGTAGAGAAATTGGTGGCGTGCTGATAGCCCGACATCCAGGCCGCCTGCTGCACGCTGTACCCCTCCAGCAGATAGCCTCTGGCCCGCGCCAGCCGGCAATCGCGCAGGTAATCAAAAACCGAACAGCCGTAGGCCTGGCGAAACTTACTGCGCAAGCTGCTGGAGCTCATCGCGGCCCGCTGGGCCAGCTCGTTCAGGGTGTAGTCGTTTTCCGGCGCCTGCTCCAGCAGGCGGCGAACTCTCTCCAGGCGCAGCTGCTCGCCGCCCGCCGTGAGGATCTGCTTCGCGCTTTCATCCTGGCACACGCTCAGGCCATGGCCGAACAGCTGCAGGATCAGCCCCTCCAGCATCAGTTGCCGGGAAACGCGGCCCGGCGCGCTCTGCTGGGCATATTGCAGGCCGCTCAGCAGAAAACCCGGTATCTGCCAGATGAGCGTTGGCGTCTGGCATCTTTCCCATTCGCGCATTAATGAAGCAAGCAGTCCGTCGCGCCAGGCGCCGTCCGGGTAGAGTCCAAGGGAGAGCGTGCGGAGCCTGCTGTTGGCATCGTGACGGGCGCACATGACCTGATGTTCGCTAAGGCGTGAGGTGAACGCCATCCCGGAACGCACAAGGTGCTGCTCGCCGTTGAGAGTCAGGGAAACGCTGCCTTCCAGCACCACCAGCATATAGAGAGGGCTGCTATGGCGGGAGGTGGTTTCATAGGGCTGCAATACGTGAACATCTGAGTGGGTGATGCACATCCCGCAGGGCAGCGTCATCTCTTCCACTTCACCTTGCAGCACCGGGCTGGCGTGCGAGGGCTCCGGCGTTTGCAGCAGCGGAAAGCGATAGTCGATACCATAGCGTTCACCAAACGCCATAAACTCGCTGACGGAGAAGGTTCTTCTCAGCGCCTGGCGGGCCGGCTCGTTCTGCCCAGGAGTATTGTTCATGCGGTTTTCTGCACTGGAGATGAGGCTTCATCGGATGAGGTAACCTTACCATTGTGCGGGCAGGGCGACAATAAAGATGAGAATGATTATCAGTGTTTGCATTGCATGCTGCGGTTACTGCAGAAAGGCGCGCGGATAGCCGCTATCCGCGCGCGGGAGAGTCAGGCGTCGGCGTTATCCAACGGCCAGGAGTCAAACAGGTAGCCGTCGAAGTAAATATCATCGACGTTGGAGAACTCCAGTAGACGGCGTTTAACATTTTCCAGATGCTGCCACATGGCGAGTTTTGCCGCCCGGGCGTCTTTTTTGATTAAGGCGGCAAGGATCCGTTTATGATCCACCAGCCACTCCTCACGGTAGTGAGTGTCGCCGAGATGGCGGTGCAGCTGGATCCACATGGGATTATTTTCCCGCCACTGCCATGACTGGCGGAACAGTTCTACCAGCATACTGTTGTGCGTCGCTTCGGCGATGGCCAGATGAAACTGCATATCGCCGCTTTCGGAACCGCCCGGCGCGCTGCTGGCCAGCTCGCGCTCTTCCAGCTGTAAGGCCTGGCGCATTTTGATGATATCTTCCCGGGTTGCCTGCAGGGCGGCAAATTCGGCGATATTGCTTTCCAGCAGTTGGCGGGCTTGCAGCAGCTCAAAAGGACCGGCATCATTACAATGCTTCATGTCCGCGCTCTCCACCGCGCCTTCCGCCGCGACGTTATCCAGCACATAGATCCCGGCGCCGCGGCGCACTTCGACCAGCCCTTTAATTTCCAGCATGATCAGCGCTTCGCGGACCACGGTACGGGTTACATCCAGCATCTCGGCGATCTCGCGCTCAGGCGGCAGGCGATCGCCAGGGTTATAGGGCGTCTTGACGATGAGATCGCGAATTAACGCGCCGACTTCCTGATAAGGTCTGTGCTGAGAAGTTTGTGATTTCATGGTGTTAAGTTGTGATATGCAGTAGCCCGGTGGTTGACTATAGCATTTGGCCGGCGGGTTGGCATCACTCTCGGCCCGGAGAGGGAAAACGGGTCAACCAAATTATTGTTCAGTTGACCCGTGAAAGAAGGGAGATTACAGACTGGCGCTAACCGCCGCCACGCACTCGCGGGCGCCGCGCTCGCACAGCTGTTGATACGCCAGGGTAACCGCGTTGACGAAGTCGCCATTGTCCGGCAGATCGTGGGCAAAGATCCCGCTGATGGCCAGCAGCGCGGCGACGCGCTCCGCGCCCTGATAACGCTGATTAATCTGCTGGATCTCCATTAGCAGCGGGTCGACAACATCAATGGGTTGTCCCTGCTCATCGCTTCCCTGGGTATAGCGCATCCAGCCCGCCACGCCGAGCGCCAGATGGCGCCAGCTGCTGCCGTTTTGCAGATGCAGACGAATTGGGTCAAGCAGGCGCTGCGGCAGCTTCTGGCTACCGTCCATGGCGATCTGCCAGGTGCGGTGACGCAGGGAAGGGTTGCTGAAACGGGCAATCAGCAGCGTGGCGTAGGCCTGAAGATCGGTGCCTTCCGGCATCGAGAGCGTCGGCGCCTGCTCCTGCATCATCAGGGCAAAAGCCGCTTTGCGGTATGCCGGGTTAGTCATGGTGTCGGCGATGGTTTCATAGCCGCCGAGATAGCCGAGATAGGCCAGGAAAGAGTGGCTGCCGTTGAGCATGCGTAGCTTCATCATTTCAAACGGCACGACGTCTTCAACAAACTGCGCGCCGACTTTGTCCCACTCCGGGCGGCCGTTGACGAAGCTATCTTCAATCACCCATTGACGGAACGGTTCACAGGCGATGGCGCACGGATCGTAGACCCCAAGCTGGTCGGCAATCTCCTGTAGGGTTTCAGGCGTTGCCGCGGGCACAATGCGGTCAACCATGGTGCACGGGAAGGTCGCGTGAGCTTCAATCCACGCCGCCAGCGCTGGGTCACGGGCCTGGGCCAGGCCAAGTACCGCCACCTTCGCCACGTGGCCATTCTCGCGAACGTTATCGCAGGACATCACCGTAAAGGCGTTTAGCCCCTCTTCGCGGCGCAGGCGCAGCGCTTCGACGATGTAGCCTATAGCGGATTTCGGCGTCGCCGGATGGGCGAGGTCGTGTTGAATCAGCGGATTATTCAGATCGAGCTGACCGCTGGCCGCATCGGTGCAGTAGCCTTTTTCCGTTACCGTCAGCGAAACGATCGCCGTTTGCGGTCGCGTCATGGCGCGCAGAATGCCGTCACAGCCGTCGATTTCCGGATGCAGCGCCTCTTTCATCGAACCGATAATTTTCAGCGCGGTGCTGTCAGCGCCTTTTTCCGCCACGGTATAAAGCAGCTGCTGATTTTTCAGATTCTCAATCAGGAGGCGGTCGTTGCCCGGCATCAGGTTGACTTCGCAGATGCCCCAGTCGCTATCGCTGGTTTCCAGCAGATGATGGGTATAAAGCGCCTGATGCGCGCGGTGAAATGCGCCGCAGCCCAGATGAACGATGCGGGATTCGAGACGAGAACGATCCCATGCAGGGCGCGTAACCGGCAGGTTGCTGTCGGCAATGGTTGCAGTCATAGCAAACTCCAGAGTGGGCCGCAACAGGCGGCCGAAGAGGAAAAGGCGGAGCCTGCTGCTCCGCCGGTCAGGAATTAGCGGCTAAAAAAAGCGCGCTGGATCGCCAGCTCCACGCCGCGGACTTCGGCCAGCCCTTTCAGGCGACCAATTGCGGAATAACCGGGGTTGGTTTTCTTTTTCAGATCGTCGAGCATCTGGTGGCCGTGGTCAGGACGCATCGGGATAAGATCCTCTTTGCCTTCCGCTTTACGGCGGTGCTCTTCTTCGACAATGGCCTTCACCACTTCATACATGTCCACGTCGCCGTGCAGGTGCGCCGCTTCGTGGAACGTTTTCGGGTTCTCTTCACGTAGCGTAGAGCGCAGGTGGGTGAAGTAAATACGCGGACCGAACTGCTTAATCATATCAACCAGGTCGTTGTCGGCGCGTACCCCGTAGGAGCCGGTGCACATGGTAAAGCCATTCGCCATGCTGTTCACGGTATCGACCATCCACTGCATATCTTCAATCGTTGAGACGATGCGCGGCAGGCCGAGGATCGGACGCGGCGGATCGTCCGGGTGGACCGCCATACGCACGCCAACCTCTTCGGCAACGGGAATAATCGCTTTCAGGAAGACGGCGAAGTTCTCGCGCAGTGCGGCTTTATCGATATCTTTGTAGGTTGCCAGATGCTGGCGGAACTGGTCGAGGGTATATCCTTCTTCCGCGCCCGGCAGACCGGCAATGATGTTACGGGTCAGGCGCGCTTTATCCTCTTCGCTCATGGTGGCGAAGCGCTGATTCGCCTGGGCGACCTCTTCGGCGGTGTAGTCCGCTTCCGCACCCGGACGCTTAAGGATATGCAGCTCAAAGGCGGCAAATTCAATTTGATCGAAACGCAGGGCTTTGGAGCCGTCCGGCAGGACGTATTCCAGGTCGGTACGGGTCCAGTCGAGGACCGGCATAAAGTTGTAGCACACGGTACGAATGCCGCACTGGGCCAGATTGCGTAGGCTCTGCTGATAGTTAGCGATCCACTGCGCGTAGTTGCCGGTATGGGTTTTGATCTCTTCGTGAATCGGTACGCTTTCAACTACCGACCACACCAGCCCGGCTTCTTCCACGATGGCCTTACGCTTGAGGATCTCGTCAACCGTCCACACTTCGCCGTTCGGGATATGGTGCAGGGCGGTGACCACTCCGGTCGCGCCCGCCTGACGGACGTCAGCTAAAGTGACCGGATCGTTAGGGCCATACCAGCGCCATGTCTGTTCCATGCTTAACCTCTTTCACGTTTTGACCTGTTCCAGGCCGCTGCTTTGATGGGAGTGTCGGTTCCGGTCAACCATCGTAACGGAGAGAAACCAGACGATATGGCGTATAAGTTCCTCCAATTGGTCAAACATGTCAACCATAACAGCGAAATTGGTAAACCAAAATGTGATGGAGATTCGCTAATGGCCTGAGTGCTAACCCATCGATATTTTAGACTCGTTGCGTCGCGCGGAGAGATTCTGCTGAAGCTCAGGAGGGCATGAGGTCCCGCGAAGCGGGTCTTTATAAATGGTTAACCAATGGCGTCAACATATCGACCAGATGCGTCAGAAATCCGCTGGGCTTGCAACAGATCACACTTTTTAATTAATACGATTTCCTTATAAAAACTACGTGTTATCATTTCGCTGGTAAATATCTTTTCAACTCTTACCGAGGCTTTGATGCTGGAGAATGTCATCATTAGATAATCAGCTTCCCGACCTTATCAGGCCGGACTGGTTATCGCTGCGCTTAAACTTTACGCGAACACCCGTGGGTGTTGGCTCGTTTTTACGCATGATGATTAACAGGTTTCTTCAGTATGAATCTATCCCGTCAGGAACAACGTACCTTACACGTTCTCGCTAAAGGTGGCCGGATCGCGCATATTCGCGATGCATCAGGCCGCGTAACCTCTGTTGAATGCTACAGCCGCGAAGGGCTCCTGCTCAGCGACTGCACGCTCGCCGTTTTCAAAAAACTCAAAACCAAAAAACTCATTAAGTCCGTCAACGGGCAGCCCTACCGTATCAATACCACCGGGCTGAACAACGTTCGCGCTCAGCTGGACAACCGCTAAGGAGCAACTGATGACAAACCATAACTTCACCTTTCACATCACCTCAGAGCGTGATGCTGCAGATATTCGCGAAGTTGAAACCCGGGCCTTCGGCTTTAGCAAAGAGGCCGATCTGGTTGCCGCTTTGCTCAACGATGAAAGTGCTCACCCGAGCTTATCTCTGCTGGCCAAACATAATGGAAAAGCCGTTGGGCATATTTTGTTCACCCTGGCGACGTTCAAAGGGGAGTCTGACTCTCCGATGATGCATATCCTTGCCCCCCTGGCGGTGGTGCCGGAATACCAGGGCGTGGGCGTAGGCGGATTGCTTATCCAGCGCGGTATTGAGCATCTGAAAGCCGCAGGAAGCGAGGCGGTATTTGTTCTGGGACATGCCACTTATTACCCGCGGCATGGCTTTGAACCCTGTGCCGGAGATAAAGGCTATCCGGCGCCTTATCCCATTCCCGAGGAGCATAAAGCCTGCTGGATGCTGCAGCGGCTTTCGTCCCGGCCGCTGGGGAGAACCGGTCAGATACAGTGCGCCCGGGCGTTAATGAAACCCGAGCACTGGCGCGAGTAATCAATAAGGAAATGATGATGACGATTAGTACGATTATCAGGGATTCCGCAAACGCAGTTTTGCCGGAGGAGGAGCGCAAAATCCCCTGGGATGAACCGGCGTTTAGCCAGCGTATGCTGGAGAATCATCTGTCGCAGGAGCACGACTGGGCCAGCCGCAGGCTGGCGGTTATTGAACAACAGGTGGCATGGCTTGCCGGGCAGCTGCCCGCCGGCGCGCGCATTCTGGATCTCGGCTGCGGGCCGGGTTTTTATACGCGCCAGCTGGCGGAGCGCGGCTTTTGCTGTACGGGCGTGGATTTTTCTCCGGCGTCGATCGCCTGGGCTCGTCAGCAGGCGCAGGCGGCCAGCCTTGATATTACCTATCACCAGCAGGACGTTCGCCACTACCAGCCGGAAGAACAGTTCGATTTCATTATGATGACCTTCGGTGAACTGAATGTGTTCAGCGCGGCTGAAACCCGGGCGTTGGTTAATCGCTGCGCGCAGTGGCTGGTGGCGGGAGGAAAACTGCTTATCGAAGTTCATACTTATGCTGAAGTTAAACGGCAGGGGATGGCTGAACCCAGCTGGCAGCGCTGTCCGCAGGGGCTATTTCTGGATGTACCGCACCTGCTGCTGACGGAGCACGCCTGGGATCCCGCTGCGCAAACCAGCGCAACGCGATTTATGGCGATTGAAGAGAACGGCAACGTGACGCGCTTCGGCAGTCAGATGACCGCCTGGCAGGATGACGCCTGGCTCAACCTGCTGCATACGGCAGGTTTTACCTCAATTATCCGCCCGGATGGGGCGGCATGGCCGGTCAGCGATACTTTTACCGACAAGCTGTACGCGCTGCTGGCCGAAAAAAACGAATCTTATTTTCTTACTACCCACTCAATGAAAGGAATACCAACATTGGATATCCCACGTATTTTTACGATTAGTGAAAGCGCCCACCGCATCCATAACCCGTTTACGCCGGAAAAATACGCCACGCTTGGCCGCGTGCTGCGGATGAAGGCCGGAACGCGGATACTTGACCTTGGCAGCGGATCGGGGGAGATGCTCTGTACCTGGGCGCGCGACCACGGTATTAGCGGCACCGGCGTCGACATGAGCGCGCTGTTCAGCCAGCAGGCTAAGCAGCGGGCAGCAGAGCTCGGGGTTGCCGACCGCGTCACGTTTATCCATCAGGACGCCGCTGGTTATGTGGCCGATGAAAAATGCGACATCGCCGCCTGCGTAGGCGCAACCTGGATTGGCGGCGGCGTAGCCGGGACGATCGAACTGCTGAGTAAAAGTCTCAAGCCCGGAGGCATACTGTTGATTGGCGAACCGTACTGGCGCCGGGTTCCGGCAACGGAAGAGGTCGCGCAAGCCTGTGGCGCCTCTTCGCTCGCCGATTTTCTGACGCTTGCCGATCTGGTTTCCTCTTTCGATGCGTCTGGCTATGACCTCGTCGAAATGGTGCTGGCGGACCAGGAAGGCTGGGACCGCTACGAAGCGGCGAAATGGCTCACCATGCGCCGTTGGTTAGAGGACAACCCCGGCGATGAATTTGCGCCAGAAGTTCGGGCGGAGCTGACAATTGCGCCAAAGCGCCATGCGACTTACACGCGTGAATACTTTGGCTGGGGGGTATTTGCGCTGATCAAGCGGTAGTTGAAATCCCCGGCGTAGCAGGAAGGCTATGCCGGGTTCAGAATATCTCAAATCCGTAGAAGGCGAGTAAAAGTTAATCGTCTTCTGATTCTGGTAGGTTAACCTATTCAGTTTTATGGGGCCATGTAGAACTCGGAATATGAGTCGTTTAAAAATATTCCAATTGAATTTTATTCAAGTAAATGCAATATGGTTATTATTTTCATCATATGGAATACAATGAGGCGCTTGATATATGGGAGATAAAGTACAGGCTTAAGCTTAATTCCTCTATATAAATTTACTTTATATTAATCGGTATTATTATATTTAGATCTATTTTCTAATATACACGATGGTATATATGAGTCCCAACCATTACATTGTATAAATTTTTTAAGTTGTCTGGTGTTTAGACAATCGGTTTTTTCCAGACATCGTGATATTCTTTTTTCAATTGCCTTTAGTGACACATTTTCTATGCTGGCGATTTCTTTTTGCGTCTTATTACAACTGAGTAAAAATATAGTTCTCCATTCAACATCGCTAAATAATGATGTAGGTGAGGATGATGTAACCATCAACTCGTTGAGTGACAATTCGTTGTTGCTAAACACATGTGAATGAACATCGTTTATAAATGCCGGTGTTATTTGTAGTAAAACCAGATTTACTTTGTCTGTTTCCACTGATAATGGGTGGAAATGAAAAAGAGATATATTCCAGTTCCCCTCCACGATATAAGCTTCTGCTTTGACAATTCTTTTCTTTAGTTCAATAGCCTGAGATACCGAACTTAATAAATTGATGCCATTTGATTCATTAAGATATGAAAATATATCATGTTTGGTAATGTTTATATGCTCAATGTTAAAGAGTCCTTTAAAAGCTTCATTATAAGAACTTAATGTAGTCTTTCCACTTACATCAACAACTGCCCACGGATCGATACTATTATTCAGCAAGTCAGATAATTTGAAACGATGCATAGTATAGCCTCATCAATCTGGATTTTGGTGAAGCAAACCTACAACGTTCAAATCATAAAATTAACACTTAACGCTAAATATATAAATCATACAGAATTAATGACTGATTATTATAAATAAAGTAGATTTAAATGTCGAAAAAACACAATGTGTTACAGACTGGTACGTCATGAATTTAACCTACTGCAAATAAACAGAGGCGAGAAGTTATTGATGAATAGCATCTGTTGTTTGTCGATTTGCTCAATTTTTATAAGAAAAACATTTCCGGGTGAAGCTAAAAAAAGTGGTTGAAAATCTCCAGGTATGGCGTCCCTCGAGTTCATTGTTTTGATTAAGTTAAATCTAAATATAGAGGTGGCTTTATTATATCTGAATAAATAAATTTGAGATATGTCAAGAATTTTTGCTTTCGAGTGTATCTTTCCATTTATTGCAAAGGAGACTTCATCAGATGATACTGGAGAAACATGTATAAATAATTTGCCGATATAATCGTCATTGTATACGTTTAAAATACCACTACACTCAGGGATCTCTCTTTTGTGAAAATAAAGATAGGCCGATAAGATAAAAAATAAAGTTGCTAATGATGTAAATGCTACACTAATTTTATGATATTTAGGTCTAATTTTTTTGAACATAGAAATTATTGCAATTTGTTGTTGGATGTTTAGTGTGGTTTTTATTACAAATATAATAAAAAGATGTTCTGGTTCCCCATTGTACAACGGGGCTTAAAGCATAATTATCATAATAATAAATAATGTGTGGAGTAGTACAAGTTTTATGAAGGTTAATTTTACTAATGCTTAAGAGGTATGATACATCGATATCATCCTCATCGACTTCATAGTATGAGCTAATAAACTCAATTTTGCAACTTCCAACTAATCCAATAGTGGTTGTGTTGGTATTGTTAAGATAATAATTGTTCTTATAAAAATATACGGAAGATATGATTGAACATAGCAAAAGAAAACCAGAAGAAAACAAAAAAATTAATGATGTAGACGGTTTTTTTTCTAATTTTATATCTGATGTAGCGCTATTGCTTAATGAGTTTGCTTTATTTATTTCCGTTACATCAGCATTGAAGATAATGCCTTCTCTGACTTTAGTTTCAATGATGCTCTCAATGCCATAGTTAAAGAAAGATTTCCTCAAAAATGAAATGACATTGTTTAAGTTATGCATCGACGGTGTCAGCCCGTGTTTGCCCCAGACTTCATCCAGAATCAACTCCTTGGGTACTAGAATATTTTTGTTTTTCACTAAAAAAAACAAAGTGCGATTTTGTACTGGTGAAAGAGACATTTTTTCAATTAAATCGCAAGCATGTTCCAATGAAGCATCTTCTGGATTGTAAATTAATGACGAGTTAATTATAAACACTTCGCTTCCTTATGAAGACTATAAAGAAAGATGGCATGCTGTGAACAATAAAATCAGATACCGATTTAACAATGCAGATTATCACATGTCCATACAGCACTTTCAATGTTTCAAAAATAATAAATTGTAAATTAACTCTATAAAGGCAGGCGTGGAAAAAAGTAGGGTTTTACCCCATTTAAATAAAGGGATTTTATGAACATAATTCTTAACGCTGGCCGTATGACTGGTGAGTATAGGGAGGAGTAGAATATCTATCAAGGTTATCACTCAAATTAATCTCGTTAATACCTTAGTTAGAAATAACGATCTACCGCTTTTTCAATCAATATCGAATTAACTATTCGTAAACAGAAAAACCAAGGAAATTTTATGAAATTCAAATCACTGGCATTAGTTATGACTTCTGCACTGGCTCTGACTTCTGCAGCAGCATTCGCGGCGACCACCACCGTGAACGGCGGCACAGTACACTTCAAAGGTGAACTGGTCAACGCCGCCTGCGCGGTTGATGCGGGTTCTGTGGATCAGACTGTTCAACTGGGTCAGTACCGTACTGCCAAACTTGCTGCTGCCGGTGACGTTAGCCAGAACGTCGGCTTCAACATCCAACTGAATGACTGTGACACTACCGTAGCGACAACTGCAAAAGTGGCATTTGCTGGTGTAGCGGCTAACGCAGCTAACCCAACCGTGCTTTCTGTTGCTTCTTCTGCAGCAGGCGGCGCCACTAACGTGGGTATCCAGATCCTGGATTCCAAAAGCGTACCGCTGGGTCTTGATGGCGCAACCTTCAGCACCGCTGTGACTCTGAAAGACGGTGTGAATATTCTGCCGTTCCAGGCGCGTTACTACGCTCTGGGGGCAACCACTGCGGGTGTCGCTAACGCCGATGCGACTTTTGCCGTTCAGTACGAATAATCACCACACCACGGTAATGACAGGATGTCATACAGGGCCACGGAAGGCCTGTCCTTAAACGGAATGAAAGGGTGAGATGATGCGTCTGCTAATAGTGAGTCTGCTGTTTCTTCTGCCCCCAGCGCTGGAAGCTGGCGAGTACTGGGAGACCATGCTACCCGGAGGGGCCATGAGATTTCAGGGGGAGCTGCTCGCAGAAGCCTGCAGCGTGGAAATTTCTGACCGTTCCCTTACCGTGAATATGGGGCAAATCCGGACAAATATGCTGCATGCTCCGGGTGAAGATGCCGACCCGGTTGAGTTTGATATTCATCTTCGGGACTGTAACCGAAACGTCAGCCAATATGTCGGGGTGACTTTCAATGGTGTTGCTGACGGTAAAAATCCTGATGTTATTTCGGTCGGCGAAGGTCCTGGCATTGCACAGGATATTGGTGTGGCCATTTTTGATGCCTCCAATACGCTTATTCCGCTCAACAGCCCGCCAAGGCGAGTTGCGTCTGTTGTGAACGGAGAAACCATATTGCATTTTGTCGCGAAGTATCGGGCAACAGGACATCATGTTATGGGAGGAAAGGCGGATGCACAGGCGTGGTTTTCTCTGACATATGAATAACAAAAATAGCATGTACTGCAAGTTTATATATTTTAGCCATGAAGAGGGTCTGAGGTGAAGAAGAAAACTGGAATATCCCGCAGGTTACTGGCTGGAGTGATGCTGCTGACTTGTGCAGCCCTCTCATTGCAAGCAAAAGCGGCTGTGGCACTCGGTGCCACTCGGGTCGTTTATCCTGCAGGTCAGAAACAGGTTCAGCTCGCGGTAACCAATAATGATGAAAAGAGCACATTCCTGATTCAGTCCTGGGTGGAAAATTCGGCGGGTCAGAAAGATGGCCGTTTTGTTATTACGCCACCTCTTTTTTCCATGCAGGGAAAAAAAGAAAATACCCTCCGGATTATCGATGCAACAAATAATCAGCTTCCACGTGATAGGGAAAGTTTGTTCTGGCTGAGTGTGAAAGCTATCCCGGCAATGGATAAATCAAAGACGAATGATAATGTCCTGCAGCTGGCTATTATCAGTCGGATAAAACTTTATTACCGTCCCTCCGGGCTCTCAGTCGCGCCAGAAAAAGTGGCGGAGTCCCTGCGCTTCAAACGCCAGGCAGGAAAGTTGACCATCAGTAACCCCACGCCTTATTACGCCACAGTGACGGAGTTGAATGCCGGTGCGCGCAAACTGAATAACGCACTGGTTCCACCTCTGGGCGAGGCTTCAGTGGATCTGCCTGCCGATGCCGGTAGTCAGATTACTTACAGGACGATTAATGATTACGGTGCGCTTACGCCCAAAATGACTAGCCAGAACCAGTAAGGGCCATAAGTCTGTTCTGCATCACGGATTAACTACGGATCCTCTTTCAGCTGATTACCGGCGAATATATTCGAGCCGGAGGGAATATGTCACATCTGATATCTGAAAAAGGGCTAAAAACCCCGAGAAAAAGGACGCTCTCCGGATATAAATCTGGCTGCCGTTTTACCTTAATTCCACTTGCCTTACTGATTGCGGCAAATATTCCGTCAGCCCGGGGCGAGCTTTATTTTAATCCCCGGTTTCTGGCTGATGACCCGGCTGCAGTGGCGGATCTTTCAGCTTTTGAAAAAGGCCAGGAAGCTCCTGCAGGAACCTACCGGGTAGATATCTATCTCAATGATGGTTATATGACTACGCGTGATATCCGGTTTATGGCCAGTGAGAAGGACCACAGTTTGTCTCCCTGTCTGACCCGTGGGCAACTTAGTGGAATGGGGGTCAATACCCTGTCCATTCCCGGTATGTCTGTGTTGGCAGCAGATGCCTGTACACCGCTTTCTATTTTGATACCTGAAGCTACCGTTCGCTTTGATGTTGGGCTGCAGCGTCTGTATATGACTATTCCGCAGGTATACATGGATAGCCGGGCTCGCGGCTATATATCACCTGAATTATGGGATCCGGGCATTAATGCCGGGATACTGAATTATAGCCTGACGGGAAATAATGCTCGCAGCAAAAACGGCGTCACCAGTAATTATACTTATCTGAATCTGCAGAGCGGTCTGAATCTGGGGGCCTGGCGCCTGCGAGATAACACCACATGGAGCTACAGTTCTGGCACGGTTCATGAGAATCGTTGGGAGCATGTTAATACTTATGCAGAGCGTGACATTGTGGCGTTACGTTCACGCCTTACGCTCGGCGACCGGTATACTGACGGTGATATCTTTGACAGCATAAACTTCCGCGGCGCAAGGATTGCCTCGGACGATAATATGTTGCCGGACAGCCAGAAAGGTTTTGCCCCTGTTATCCGGGGTATCGCACGCGGCACGGCGTCAGTGTCAATCAAACAGAACGGGTATGAAATTTACCGGAGTAACGTTCCACCCGGTCCCTTTGTGATTAATGACCTGTATGCGAATGGCAGTAGCGGTGACTTGCAGGTCACCGTGAAAGAAGCTGACGGCACCACACAAGTATTCACTGTGCCTTACTCTTCAGTGCCATTGCTCCAGCGTGAAGGCCATACCCGTTATGCGCTGACCGCAGGGGATTATCGCTCAGGTAACCGACTACAGGAGCATCCGGGTTTTTTCCAGGGAACCGTGATGCGGGGCCTGGCCGGTGGATGGACCGTGTATGGCGGAACGCAACTGGCTGCCCGTTACCGGGCATTTAATGCCGGTGTCGGGAAAAATATGGGGGTCCTGGGGGCCGTATCGCTCGACATCACTCAGGCAAATTCGCAACTTCCTGATGATACTGACCACCAGGGGCAATCTCTGCGTTTTTTGTATAACAAGTCGCTGAATGAATTGGGGACAAATATTCAACTGGTGGGATATCGGTATTCCACTGAAGGATTTTTTACCCTTGCAGATACGGCATACAAACGGATGTCCGGCTATAACGTTGTCACGCAGGACGGAATTATTCAGATCAAACCCAAATTTACTGACTACTACAACCTGTCCTATAACAAGCGAGGGAAAGTCCAGCTAAGCGTGACCCAGCAGTTGGGAAGACAGTCCACTCTTTATATTAACGGTAGTCATCAGACGTATTGGGATACGAATAAATCAGACCAGCAATTACAGATTGGTCTGAATACCGTGGTGCAGGATATCACATGGGGGCTCAGCTACAGCCTGAATAAAAATGCCTGGCAGGATAACAATGATCAGATGCTGGCGCTGAATGTCAACATTCCTTTCAGTCACTGGATGCGTTCCGATAGTCAATCAGTCTGGCGACACGCCAGCGCCAGTTATAACGCGTCACATGATCTGCGTGGGCGGGCAACCAATACAGCCGGACTCTACGGTACGTTATTGGAAGATAATAATCTGAGCTACAGCGTTCAGACTGGCTACGCTGGGGGCGGGCAGGGAGCATCTTCCGGCACGGGTTATGCCGCGCTGAACTATCGCGGTGCCTATGGCAATACAAATGTGGGCTATAGCCATACCGATGGTTATCGCCAGCTTTATTACGGCCTCAGCGGTGGTGTCCTGGCTCATGCTAACGGACTCACGCTCAGCCAGCCAATGAACGATACCGTTGTTCTGGTCAAAGCGCCGGGGGCCGGTAATGTGAACATTCAGAACCAGACCGGGGTAAAAACGGACTGGCGTGGTTACGCCGTACTGCCCTATGCCTCAGATTATCGTGAAAACCGTGTTGCGCTGGATACCAACACGCTTGCCGATAATGTTGATTTAGATGAAGCCGTGGTGAGCGTTGTTCCGACGCACGGGGCAGTTGTGCGCGCCAGTTTTGAGCCCAGAGTGGGGCTGAAGGTACTGATGACTTTGTTGTTTAAAGGTAAACCGGTCCCCTTTGGTGCGGTTGTGACATCCGAAAACAATAACAGCGGAAGTATCGTTGCTGATGGTGGTCAGGTTTATCTCACCGGTTTACCGCTTACCGGCCGACTCCTGGCAAGCTGGGGGGATACACCGGATGCACAGTGTCGCGTGGATTATACATTGCCTGAGGAAAGCCGGAACAAGGCGCTCAGTGAATATCGTGCGGAATGCCGCTGAGGAGATAACATGACTGGTAAATTTAACCGGTGGTCTGCCGTTGTGCTGATATTAATGACGATGATCCCGGGTACTCTTCTGGCGGCAGACAGCACTATAACTATCAAGGGTAATATAAAAGATAATACCTGTGCCGTTGCTCCTTCATCCCAGTATATAACTGTTGACTTAATGAATAATGCGGTAAAGCAACTTTATGCTGTCGGAAAAGTCACTACACCTGAAATTCCGTTCAGCATTGAACTGGCCCCATGTGGCGCATCCGTTATTGCCGTTAAGGTCGGTTTTGTCGGGATAGCTAATGCATATAATACCAATTTGCTGGCGATAGATGCCGGAGGTACGGCGGCTTCAGGAGTTGGAATTCAAATCCTGGACAGTGATAAAAATCAGATTGCAATAAATGCGGATAGCAGCGCCCTGAGCTGGACCCCGCTGACGGCAAATACATCGAACACGCTTAATTTTTATGCGCGATTAATGGCATCAAATATGCCTGTCGTTGCAGGATTAACGAACAGTACAGCAACATTTACTCTGGAATACCAGTAAGCTGAGGTAATTATGCAGAGTGTGAAAATAAACAATAGTCTTTTAGTTGCATTTCTTTTTGCATTTGTTAGCCCTGTATTTTCTGCTGATGTAACTATTACGGTCAACGGTAGCGTTGTGGCTAAACCCTGCACGGTGTCAACATCGGATGTCACTGTCTATTTAGGGGACTTGTATACGTTTAATTTATTATCAGCAGGTTCGTCTTCAGCGTGGCATGAAGTTTCACTCAATCTGACAAATTGTCCCGTTGGAACATCCGCAGTAACCGCAACTTTTTCCGGTAATGCTGACGCTACGGGATATTATAAAAATTTGGGAACCGCGACCAATATCCAGCTGCAGCTGCAAGATTCTTCAGGTAATGATTTGAATAATGGTACGAAAACACAAGTGTCAGTTGATGATTCAACTTTATCTGCCAACTTTCCTCTACAGGTGAGGGCTCTATCCGTGAATGGTGGAGCTACGCAGGGAAGTATTGAATCTGTAATTAGTGTGACTTATACATATCAGTGAGGGGAAAATGCATTTAATATATTTCATGAGAGTTTTTATTATTGCATCAGTAGCCCAGCTGACATGGATTAATTGTGCCAGCGCATTTACCTGTTATGATGCTACAGGAAATACACTTAACAGTGGTGCAGTGACGGCTACAGCGAATGTGTATGTAAACCTTCAGCCGAGTGTAGCGGTAGGGCAAAACTTGGTTGTCGACCTTTCGTCTTCTATTTTTTGTCGTAATGATAATCCGAATACACGAAATGATAATGTCAGCATGCTGAAGGGATCGGCATATGGTGGAGTATTAACAAACTTTACCGGTACAATGAGATATTATGGTTCGAGCTATCCTTTTCCTCTAAATTCAGCTACCGGTACACATAATTTTACATCGGGAAGTTATACTCCGTGGAACACTCAGCTTTACTTGACACCTCTGACCTCAGCTGCCTCGGCTGCCGGAGGGATAGCGATCGAAAGCGGGACGATGTTTGCCTCTCTTGTCATGTATCAAGTAGGCTCTGATAAAACCAATGGTGGCAATGTCAGAACAGCAACTTTTACCTGGAATCTGTACGCCAATAATAGCGTTGTAGTTCCAACGGGTGGCTGCGATGTATCAGCACGCAACGTTGCAGTGACTCTCCCTGAGTATCCTGGAAGTGCGGTTGCTGTACCTCTGACAGTTCACTGTGGTTCTAACCAGAGTCTTTCTTTTTATCTATCTGGCAATACCGCAACCAGCAACGATATATTTCTCAATACCTATTCTGGAACCAGTACTGCTTCTGGGGTTGGTATACAATTGCTCCGCAATGGAAACGCCATACCAGCAAACCAGAATGTTTCTTTGGGGACTGTTGGCACCTCATCGGTAAGTTTGGGACTGACGGCAAATTATGCTCGTACATCTGGTCAGGTTACAGCCGGTGGTGTTCAATCAATTATTGGCGTAAATTTTGTTTATGATTAAGCAAACAAAAGTAGAATATTCTGTTGCTTATATTGTTTCCCCTTGCGCTATGGCGGCGGCAGGCCTGAAGGAATTGATAAGTAATCAAGGGGTTGCGACTAAAGTTATATTACTTAACGATGCGAGTGTTGATACTACCCATTCTGAGGATGATGACGTAATTGATACTTCTGGTTTGTATGTATTTTATATACCTAAGGAATCTTTTTATTTCCTTTTGATGTTGATCTACATAGCTGAGAGAATAAAAAAAGTTCATCCAGATACTGATTTCGTTTTCATTAGTGGTGTGTCGTGTTCCTGGCTTCATCAAAATATACTGCAAATGGCTGGTGGGGAAAAATTTGTTTTTAGTGCGAAGATTATCTCCTCAAAATTGAGTGTAAAACGGCTGGAACAATATTTTACTCGAGTGAGAGAGAACCTACCTTTCACCTCAAGAGATCGTTTCACTGTTAACAGAAGAGGAATGAGTAATGAAGGACTAACCCCACGCGAAACTGAAGTCCTTCTTGACCTGTTCAGCGGTACTGATACCGCGCTTGTTGAAAGAAACAGAAATGTAGCATCTAAAACTTTATACAATCAGAGAAAATCAGGGCTTAGGAAAATGGTTGAGAATTCTGCTGAACTTGCCGGGAAACTTCCGGGGGCATCAAAAAGATGGAAGGCAAGATTGGCTCAAACGGAAATGTCTTCTTATGAAAAAGACTTCGTGACCGGTATAGAGATGCAGGAAGTTTATCAGGTTTATCAGCCAATAATAAATATATCACGGGAAATTTGTGGCTTCGAAATACTCACTCGCTGGCGTCAAAAAGGGTATGTAATCCCCCCGAATGAATTCATTCCTGATCTTAAATCTGAAAGCGTCCTGTTGCTACTTACCGCTATGAGCCTCAAAAATGCCATCGATGGAATAAATAGGTATGAGGGGGATTATTTTTTTTCTATTAATATACATCCAGATTTGATTGGCTGCCCTGGTCTGGTTAACATGTGTATAGAAGCTTGTCGTCAGTTGAAAGATACTCGATGGAAAAGTCAGCTTGTACTTGAATTTTCTGAAAAATCAGATTTTTATACATCACGTGATGTAGAGAATAATCTTAATATGCTAAGTGGAATGGGCATGATTCTTTTTTTGGATGACTGTTTTTCTGAAGGAAGTGTTTTTTTTCCTGTCAGAAAATTTTCTTTTAATGGGTATAAACTGGATAAAAGCATCATTGATGATGTTTTAACAAGTAAAGATGATATAGCGTTAATTACGTCTCTATCAGGATATTGCTCGCTGACAGGAAGGCGATGTATTGCTGAAGGTGTGGAAGATGTTTTTACTTTCGAAAAGTTGAAGCGGCTTGGTATCGAACTTTTTCAGGGTTATTTCTTTCATCAACCAGCGAGCGAAGAGGAATTGGCTGCTCTGGTATTGAAATCTAAACCAATTTAAATAAAAGTGATAATGAACATAATTTATTTATAATAAATGTTGATATGATTTAAAAATGATAAAATTAACGGACTACTCAGGCAAAACCGTAATAGTCAGAATAACGGAAATAAGAATGGTTCAGAGCCATGGCGACAAATCACTTGTTTTTATAAAAGACATTCATGAGCCTATAAAAGTTAATCATAGACTTGAAGAGATTGAAGGATTGATTCAGACGCAGAATTCAATAATGAATCTGGATGATAAATTCTGAAAATTAGTGCCAGATAACTGGCACTAATTTTTTTTGTATAGCGAATGAAAGTGTTATTTCAGAATCTATATTTATTTATTCAGTTCGCTTTGTGCTTCAATGAGCTCACTTTTAGCCTCCTGAAGTTTTTTCTCTTTTTTATTTATCTTATCAGCGTTACCAGTTTCTTTAGCTTGATTAAGTTCAGTCATTCTTTCGGTAACTTTTCTCTCTTTTTCAGAAATTTTATTTTTTCGTTCCTGGGTCAATTTTTCATCAGTACAGTTTTGACGTAATTCGCTCAGGGCTTTTTCCAGACCCGATATCCGGTGTTTATTACCGTGCTGAGTTGCATAGTCAATTTGCTGTTGGATTTGCTGTTCTTTAGCTACACAACCTTTTAATTCACTTGCAGCATACGTGCTGAAAGACGAAAAAGCGCCGATGAATGTCAGGCAGGTTAGTACTGTTCTTAGTTTTTTCATAGTATATCCTTAATTGAATTAATAAATAATGACGTCTTTGTCAAAGACTATATTTAATTATAAATCATCATCAATTTCAATATATTGATTGGTCGTTTTGTCCTAAATAGGATGAATCCTATCAAGATTTTTAATTATTGGAAATGATAGAAGTGCAATACTGCTTAAGTATCATGTGATAACTTAAGATATGAAAAGACATTATATAACCATCATGTTATAATTATGACTCTTGGTAAAGGACTACAATATGCAAGCATTGCTTTCATCGTGTGCGCTAGTCGCAATATCTTTCTCGGTACTTATCTTCTTTTATGCTTTCTGGTTATTTTTTACAGAAGGGGATATGCCTTTTGTAAATATACTCGTTGCTCTTGCCTTGATCATTATTGCTTTTTATTGTCTTGTCTGGTATACGCTCATTATACTCAAGAGTGATGGTATTGATTTATCAATTTTTTAGCCTTTTTAGGATTTTCAGCTATTTACTATAAAGTAGACATGCTTTTTGTTATTTTTTCCACCTCACCTTCATCATTAATAATTTTGAATACAATGGTATTGGTGTTTTTTATTGGTTCAGCTGTAATCGGCGTAAGTGAAAAAAAACTCTCCGAAAATGGCTTTATCATCAGATCCAAATCGGCAGTTGCTTTATAATTTCTTCCCTGGGTGTTAACAATAATTCCATTATAAGATAAGACATAACCGCTATTATTAAGGCAAATCAAGGATAAATGAGTATCCTGCTTGAGTGAGCATGATACTGAATTTCCTGCATCATTAACGCTACCAGTAAGATTTTTTGGGCGATAAATAAGCTTTAGTTGTGTTTTCATTGACATTAGTAAGTATTTATCAATTCCAGGTATTTCTTTGATGGCTGGAACTTCATAAATATTTATCCAATAGAGGCTTTCTCTATCTGTTGGTAATTTTTGGCCATTAAATATAACTCTAACTGATTTTATTTCATTAGGGCGTAAATTAAATATTGGAGGAATCAGAACAAATGGTGATGAAGCGCTCTGCTTGAAATTGTTAACCTCGCCTGAATCCACCCATGTCTGGACAAATGTTGGATATGGATTAATATTCATGATATTAACGCTTTGAGTGCTATCGCCTTCATGGTAAATCACTCTGGTTTTTTCAATCAACATCCCCGCATGGCTAATTGGCGTAAGCAGGAACAGTATTATTAATATTGTTTTACCCATCACTGAACCCTCACCCAGATGTAAGCTTTAGCGCTGACTTTTCCCGCAGTCACCGTTTGGCCAGGTATTTTCTTCAATGTAGCAGTGAATACAGAATTATAACTGGTGTACCCTGACGCCGCACTACCAATAGATGATGCACCGTTTAAAACAGAATACCAACCCACATCATTACCGCTTGGGCAACCGAGTGAAGTACACACTCCCCATCCTAAGAAATTCATCGCTGTGCCGGTTGAGGTATTGCTTAGGGCAATACCCACGCCAGTTGCAATTGTAGAATTAGTCCCATAGCCATCTGAAAGTAAATAACTGACACCGCCTGATGCGTTTACCAGCCCAAGTTCCTTTGCCGTTAAATAACTTTCATAGGGCACTTGCAGTCCTAATGCTGTACTACCGGAGGAAATTCCGGAGACCGCGGCATTATCACACTCAATAGACACAGTGAAATTTGCCTGTGATGTTCCACCGTTATTGAGTGATTGAATGCTAATTGTAGGCAGCAGTACTAAAGGCGTTACATTGCGGGCCACGCAGGTAGATGTATGGGTCAGAGTAGATATAGGTGACGTTCCCATTCCCATTGCGATCCAACGTCCTGTCCCCCATGTGGTGTAGTTATCGGCAGAATCGGAACCGATAGGATCGCTAGCAATACCCGGTCCTTTGAAAGTGACATAGCCATTTGGTTGTATGCAGGTATAGCTAGACGTGCCTGTTGGTGACGCCATTCCTGAATAAGGGGAGCTGGCAACATAACCACCGCAGTAGTTACTTTTCCCCTGCCCTGGCAGTTTGCTTATTCTGATAAGATCTGCGCGAATAGCGCTAAAATCTTTAACACGAATTTGTATTTTGTTACCCACTGTTGCGTAGCTAGTAATAGGATATTGCTGCCAGTAGCGAGTAAATGGAAGTCCTGAATTAATATGTGTTAATTTTATACCTACGTAGGGGAAATAGGTGGCAAAATAGTTCTCATGGGAATCATCCTTACCCAGATCGAAGTATCCACCGACACGATCGTCACCGTTTGTTGCGAAAACTTCATAGATATTTCCTGCGTCAGTTGCGTCGCATTCATATAAAACAAGATCTCCAGCTCCACTACTGCTATACCTAACTGCAGTAGTAATACTGAATACCGTACTCGCTAATGGCGTGCCAACGGGTTGAAGGTAGCTGCTGGTAATGTTGACGTTGCCGAGGCCAATCCCCACACCACAACTATCGCAGCCAGCATCGATAGATGACTTTCGCGTACAGGTTGCATGAGCCTGAGTGAATGAAAGTAACCCGAGCAGCATCAATAATGTCAATATAAATGATTTTGAGCGAATCATTATTTACATTCTCCCTGTGTTTTTATTATTGGATCGTCTTTATCTGCATCTGAAATACGGTAATGTAAATTGCAGGAATAGTTATTCCCCCATTTCACGATTAAATTGTCTTCAAGTTTATCATTACGTACCCATGCTTGATTATTTTGTCCGACGGTTCCGACAGGATTGTCCTTATTATTATAAACGGTGGCGCCTAACGGCAGCGGTTTATTATAGTTGATATTTATTAACATCGGGTAACCATGCAAGATGCTGAACTTGACTCTTACCATTGCTCCGACCATCGGTGCGATACGCTGGCTTCCTGAAACAATCTCTGCGTTTTTATTGATTTCAGACGAATCAAGGGCAACGTTATTATACTGATAAGGCGCAATAGAAGGACTCAATGCAAAGCCAAATCTGTCGACGGTCGTATTTTGGCTACCGACAACCTTCGCGCCCTGAGCACCTTTTGCTTCAATTAAGGCAAATGTATCTCCCAGGTATGGGCCAAGAGTCACTCCATCTTTGTGAAGAACGATTGCTCCTTGCAGTCCTGCTGAGCCTTGAGAATAACTTTTCGCGTGGGAAAGCGTTCCCTGAACCGAACCGAAGGAAGTCGAGGTTTGTAATGTCCCGCCAACGGATTGATTATTAGCGTAATCATGTGCATAGGTCAGACCATAGTTAATTGGTTGGTTTGTGCTCATTAAACCTGACAAAGTGGATTGTAGCGTAGATCCTACTCCGTTTTGCTGGGTGTAAGTACTACTAAGAGTATTTTGTTGATTTCGTCCAAGGGGGATGGAAATAGAGACTGAACTTAACGTTTGCTGAGTGGATGAATAATAGTTATTGATATAGTTATCGTAGCCAATGCCACCATCAATGTAATTATTTCGGGCTTCACTGTAGCGGGTTCGTGCAATAGAAGCATTGAAAGAAATACCATTGGCGAATTGTTTGTTGTATCCAAACTGGTATTGTCTGTCATTGCTTCGGCCATCCCGATACGCTTGTGTCGAGCCTGATACCCATAGACTTCCCAATATATCCATATCCTGAGTTACGGAGATTTCAAATCGGGAGGATTGGTTTAAAGTTGTTGATGTCCAGTTGAGATTATTCTCGGTCCAGGCTTTACGCAGGCCTAAAACATCGGACAGATCTCGATAGCCTGCTGTTGAGTAGCGGTAACCGGCAATAGCAATTGTTGTATTGGTTGGCACAATCCGTTTGCTGTAACTTGCATGGAACATCCAGCCTGTTTGATCGCCATCTGGCAAGTTTGCTTGCGAAAAGGTGGTATCAAGCCCGAATGCACCTAATTCAGAGGAGTACACACCTCCCATCACCCCGGAGAGATAACCTTCAGCGATACGACTACCAAAATTCGTCGTAATATTGTTGCTAAGACCGTACTGTACGGTTAATTCAGCAAATGGATCGCTATCGCCAACGTAGCGAGAATGACCGGCTATGGCGGAATATTTATACATTCCTTCTCGCACAGATTCTGGTCCTGCTGCATAGGGGACCGTAAATACATTCACTGAACCATCAGCTTCCTTTATCGTGACGGATAGATCGCCTGAGTATGACACGGGATAAAGATCATTAATCTCGAAGTTACCAGGTGGTACGGTGCTTTCATAGATTACAGCCTTCCCCTGACTAATAGTGACTTTGGCATTACTTTTGGCAACTCCCCTGATAATCGGTGCATAGCCTTGTTGTGACTGTGGCAGCATGCGGTCATCGGAGGATAGAGATATTCCCCTAAAGGCAAAGCCTGAGAAAAAACTACCGCTGGTGTAGTTATCACCGACAATCAAATTACTTTTTATGGGTAAAATTGCCCGCTGCAGATATGCGCGGTTTGTTGACCACTGCGTTGTACCGGGATCGCTGTGTGACCATGTTCCTTGTTGATGTAGCTGCCATCTACCAAAGTTTATAGCGTTATTTAAGCCTACCCAAGTAGATTTGTAACTACCGGAACCCGCTTCAGTGAAACGAGAATAATATTGATTGATGCTGTAGTTAGATAGCAGCATAGTTTCACCGTCATCTAAATCATCAGGTGAAACGTAGCCCCTGGGCTCTTTTGCCAGAACAATTTCTGGCAGACCGATCTCGACCAACATTTTTCGCATATCAGTGTTGATAGATACGTTGGGAACAATGTCAGGTAAAAAGTTACATTCACCGAGTTCTTGTTTTATCTTGTTTTTCAATGGAATGAGCTGTATCTGTTTTCTTGAAAAACAGGGTTGCGTTGAACCATTGTGTATCTTAAAAACAATATTATCATGAAATAAAAAAAGACCATTTAGCTGCACATCTACCGAATAATTACCGGGTTTGATTTTATCAGTAGATACGTAGTTGATAACGTCATCAACAGGCAGGCCACTTCCTTTCAGAAGGGTCGTATCGAATACATAGCCACTGCTATTATCATTAGAATTTGCCCTACTTGAATCAGCATAGGCAAAGATTGGCAATATTAAAAATACCAATATTGATGCTGTTTTACCCGGCATGTATTTCATAAATAAATTATTATTCTTTAAGTTTATGTTTTTGAACAACGCCGTAGTCATTGATATAACTAACGCTGATGCTTTTCTGTACCTGGGTATTATTACAGTTAGTCGGCAACGAAAATGTTGAGTTTGGTGCAATCATTTGCATCGGTATCTCTTTATTTGCCGAGCCAAAGGTTGTAGTTAGCGAGATACTATTTAAATAATATGGAGACTGGTTGCTAATAATCAGACTACATCCGTGAGAGTCGTTCGTGATTTTATAATTAACAAAATCGAACATCTGCTCATAGGAGATTGGCAAGTTGTCGGGACGCAAGAAAATCTTGACAACACTGTTAACAATAAGTACCAGTTTATTCTTGTTACGTTCATCTTCAAGTATAGAAGGTACTTGGGTAAAATGCAGGTAGAAAATTTGTTCTTTCGACAGTTTCTTCTGTGCGTTTGTGTAGATAAGACTAATGATTTGATCTTGATGAGGGTTTATTTTGAATACTGCCGGGGAAATAGCAAAAGGACTCTCTCCAGCTTCTGATGCCGTAGTATTTTCGGCCGCGGATACCCACGTCTGAACAATATATGGAAAGCTATCGTTGTTGGTAAAGGTTACCGGTTTTTGAGATTTTGATGCATCATAGATGACACGGTTTCCTTGCATGACAACACTTGCTTCAACTGAGAAGCAAAAGGTACATATGAATGGAAGCAGGTATTTTATCATCATAGTCTTCTTTAAAGGCACACATTATGTGTGCCTTTTTGTTTATTATTGGTATGAAATGGAGTACTGCGCAGATGCAACAACTTTACCAGCAGTAACACCCGTTGATTCGGCGTAGTATCTGGCCGTCAGTTCCTGAGAACCCGTCGTACTACTTTCCGCTTTGGTAAACGCAGTTGTCGTTACCGTAGAACCGTTGACAAATGAAAGCGGGGTGGAACCATCACTGTCGACAATTTGGATGGATACATTGTTTGCGGCAGGTGAAGTTGCTGTGTTACCTAAATTTCCAGCTGCTGTCACGTTATTGCCAGCAAAGACGGTTTTGATGGTGGCCGCACTTGAGGCACAATCCGTCACGTTCACCGTAAATTTTGTATCACCAGCTGTTTTTGCCGCAGTGTCAAGATCTGCGGTTGATACCGTTGGTAACAACACGATAGGTGCCGTTGAGTTGCCATTTATATTAACCGTACAGGTCTGCGCATTAACTTCGCCCTGAAACTGAACGGTGTTATTGGATGCAGCTAAAGCTGATGTGGTTAATATCGCTAGTGGGATAGCTAACAGTTTGACTTTCATAGAATTTCCTTTTGTTTTCCTGACAGGTGTACTTTGCAGTTATTTACAGTTCGAGCATTATTAAAAAGTGAGTGAATTAATATTGAGTGAGTGCGGTTAGTCTATGGAAAACCTGAATAACATATGATATTTGGTCCTTCTATAGCCTGCGGTACTGCTATTTAAATTATTAAAATCATTATGGTTATTAAAGTCTTTTAAATCAACTGCTTACAATTATTTTTATGACGATGAATCTACACGAAAAATTAGCTTTTTCCTTATGAATTGAAACGCTTAAAACCAATCTTTATAAATAATGCGGTCCATTATATGTTGCAAAATTGGTTACTTTAATTTTTTTGATGTTTTTTTTATAAAATCAGATTCTTCCCAAAAGAATCAGCAAGCCGCTCTTCTTTGGGAAGAATCCTAAAAAACGTGAATGTCACTATAAAATTTGTTATTTTTATTTTGTTGCACATAATGGTCAGAGGTTGTGCGATTGAGTGCAAATAACTAACAATGTTGTGATTCTTGTATTCTCCTTGTTTTAATCTTGCTTTTGTCGGTCAGGAATGTAATGAAAATTACACTCATTCGTGACGCGATGAATATCTTTGTATTCCAGAGAGGTAATCCCCACCTAGGCAGGGATGGATCTTTTTTTTGTATTTTGATGGCTGGCCTGGATTTCTATAATTAATGTAAAGGAGGGTTTATTATCTTTTTTGTAAGTAAATAAAATGAAATTAAATGTTAATTTTTTATTTTTAGTGACATAGAAATCATCATTAATTTAGAGTTTTTGATGAATCTATTCCAATGGGGATATTATCTGTAAATTAATTTTTCGTAATTTCTCACTTGTGTTTTCCTTGGGGGAAGTCAATGGAATATTATGTTTTTTATTTTTGTCATGATATTTTCATTTAAATGTATCGATTCAGTTACAAAATATTTATTTTGATATGACTAATTTTTATAGGAATGTTTCTTATAAAGCAAATTATGAGGCAAGGATGTGTGCTAAAGATATAAAATATGTCCGGAATAGACATTTTGATTATATTTTATCCCCTTGTGTAATGACTACCTGCGGGTTGCTTGGTATGCTTGATAATCCGAGGGATGTTACTATATTAGATGTAGAAAACCAGAATGATGCACAATTATTAGAAATTGGTAAGGATGAGCGCATAGTCGTATTTATTCCTGATGAACCCTATTTGATGCTATCAACTTTAAAATATTTAGTGTCTCTAATGAATAACTCCAGGTATATGTTTTGGGTTCTGATTCTTAGCCGGATTCCATCATTCTGGATTTGGAATGTGATCAAATCGCAAGTGGTGAAAAGTAAAATATCACATTCTTCTATCCATATTGCACCATCGGATCTCTCATGTGAAAAGCTCTCTGAGATTTTACTGCCCGAAAGGACTCTGTGTCCACTCATACAAGATGTTGCCGTTTTCGAAGACCTTTTTCTTGGAAAAGATGAGGGGATATTAAATCAAAGTAAGAAAGATGGATTATCTAAAAAAGAGTTACAAGTTATGTCTAGTGCTTTTAATGGAGATAGCGTTACCTCACAGGCTGATCTGCTTGGAGTAAGTAAAAAAACAGTCTATAACCAGAGATTATCTGGGATAAAGAAAATGGTGGGGATAGTCCCCTTTCTGTTTTGGAGTTTTCGTGAAAAATCTGAGATGCAGATCGAGGGTATCAAAATGTTGAACGCACTGACGCCATTTGAGCGAGAGTTTGCGCATGCATTATATTGCAATGAGTTATTTGTTGTATTACAGCCTATAACTAAGGGCACGGATGAATTAGAGGGATTTGAGGTTCTGATAAGATGGTATAGTAACGGTCAGGTTCTGATGCCAGTCGATTTTCTCCCAAAATTGCACTCTACTTATGTTTGGATAATACTCACGGCTTTTTTAATACAAAAAACGGTGAGCTATATTAACTTTTATAAAGGGAAATATTTTTTCTCCATTAATGTTGCATCCAGTACCATCGATAATGAGGGGCTCGTACGCATGCTGGAAAAGGCAAAAAAGAAGTTGCTCTCTCCAGACTGGACAGAAAAATTCGTATTGGAAATTAATGAAAAGAACGATCTATACCAAAATGAACAAGCTATTAAAAACCTGTCTTATTTACAAAAACTAGGATTTTTCATTATCCTTGATGATTGTTTTTCATCTAATAGCGTTATTTTCCCAGTTCGGAAATTTCAATTTAATGGTTACAAACTGGATATGAGTGTTGTTGACGCTATGAGTCAGGATGTGGAAGCTATTGCTTTAGTGAAAAGCCTCTCATATTACTGCAAGTTGACCAACCGGTATTGTGTTGCTGAAGGGGTCGACGAGGCGGGGAAGGTTACGATTTTGAGTGATGCCGGTATATCCTGCTATCAGGGAAACCTGATATCTGAACCTATTAATGAAAACGATTTACAGGATTTCATTAGCAGATTTAATCGATAAACATCACATACTTTTCGTCCTCGGCAAAGGATCAATGCAACTGCAAGGGTCCTTTGTTTGCCTAAACGATGTTGCCTGCATGCCGATTGTTTAAGTGATAATGCTGGTGTTATTAACATGAAATCTTTTCTTGAACCGGTTACAGGGAACTGAAACATGAGTGCTTGAAAGCGAGTTCTGTCATATGTCCTGATGGATAAAAATCATATTAGAAGGTGGTATTGGATATCGGCGGATTCATGGACAATTTCACAGAGATAAGCGATGACTCACCGACTCTTATAGGTGAATAAAAGGCGAAGCATTAATCTCAATGAATTGATTAATAATGATTTTTAAGTGATGGTGCCGATAATAGGAGTCGAACCTACGACCTTCGCATTACGAATGCGCTGCTCTACCAACTGAGCTATATCGGCCCTGCAAGAGGTGTTCACGAGCGTGAATCACGAGGCAAAAGGTTAGAACTTAGCGGGCGATGCGTCAATAGCCAGTGGAATCAACTGCCTATTTTTGCATCGCCCGTTCTCATTTACGCACGAATGGTATCGTCGCCGAAACCAATCCACTTATAGGTGGTTAACGCTTCCAGCCCCATCGGGCCGCGGGCGTGCAGCTTCTGGGTGCTGACCGCCACTTCCGCGCCGAGGCCGAACTGGCCGCCGTCGGTAAAGCGGGTAGAAGCGTTGACGTACACTGCCGAGGAGTCCACCTCGTTGATAAAGCGGTTCGCGTTGCCCAGGGTGCGCGTCAGGATGGCGTCGGAATGCTGAGTACCGTGCTCGCGAATATGCGCTACCGCTTCATCCTGATCGGCCACCACCTTCACGTTCAGATCCAGCGACAGGTACTCATTGTCATACTGCTCCGCTTTCACCGGCTCTACGCTGGCCGGGCCGTTTTGCAGCGCGGGCAGGGAGGCCGCATCGGCGTGCAGGCTGACGCCGCTTTCCGCCATCTGCTTGCTCAGCGCGGGCAAGAAGCGTTCGGCGATATCCTGATGTACCAGCAGCGTTTCGACCGAGTTACAGGCGCTCGGGCGCTGCACTTTGGCGTTAACGATCACTTTCAGCGCTTCGGCAACGTCAGCGGAGTGGTCGATATAAATATGGCAAACGCCGATCCCGCCGGTGATCACCGGAATCGTCGACTGTTCGCGGCACAGCTTATGCAAACCTGAGCCGCCGCGCGGGATCAGCATATCGATATACTTATCCATCTTCAGCATCTCGCCGACCAGCGCCCGATCCGGACTCTCAATCGCCTGGACGGTGGCTGCCGGTAAGCCGCACTCCTGCAGCGCCTGCTGAATCACTTTCACCGTGGCGGCATTGGTGCGCCAGGTCTCTTTGCCGCCGCGCAGAATCGCCGCGTTGCCGGTTTTCAGGCACAGAGAGACGACGTCGACGGTCACGTTCGGGCGCGCTTCGTAAATCACGCCGACCACGCCCAGCGGCACGCGGCGGCGCTCAATGCGCAGGCCGCTGTCCAGCAGGCCGCCGTCGATCACCTGACCAACCGGGTCCGCCAGGTTGCAGACCTGACGAACATCGTGAGCAATCCCGCTCAGGCGCGCCGGGTTAAGCGCCAGGCGATCGAGCAGCGCCTCGCTCAAACCGTTAGCGCGCGCTTCCGCCAGATCCTCAGCGTTAGCCCGCAGGATCGCGTCGGTCTGCGCTTCAAGATAGTCGGCAATCTTTTCCAGCACCTGGTTTTTTTCGCGGCTTGAAAGCTGCGCGAGTTTGTACGAGGCCGCTTTGGCAGCAATGCCCATTTGTTCCAGCATTTTCAGCTCCTTAACGGATAATCATGTCGTCACGGTGGACGGCGACCGGGCCATATTCATAGCCCAGAATGGCATCGATCTGCTGCGAGTGCTGCCCGGCGATACGGCGCAGCGCATCGCTGTTATAGCGGCTGACGCCGTGGGCGATATCGCGGCCTTCAAGGCTGCGGATGCGGATCACTTCGCCGCGCGAGAAGTTGCCGGTGATGGTTTTAATCCCTTTCGGCAGCAGGGAACTGCCGCGTTCAAGAATTGCCTGGGTCGCACCGGCGTCAACGGTAATTTCGCCCGCCGGCGGCGCGCCGAAAATCCAGCGTTTGCGGTTTTCCAGCGGCGACTCCTGGGCGTGGAAGCGGGTGCCTACGGAAACCCCCTCCATCACGTCGCCAATCACGCCAGGGCGGCTACCGGCGGCAATGATCGTATCAATACCCGCGCGGCAGGCGACGTCGGCGGCCTGCAGCTTGGTGCCCATACCGCCGGTACCTAAACCCGACACGCTATCGCCCGCGATAGCGCGCAGGGCGTCATCAATGCCGTAAACGTCTTTAATCAGCTCGGCCTGCGGGTTGTTGCGCGGGTCGGCGGTGAACAGCCCCTGCTGATCGGTCAGCAGCAGCAGTTTATCGGCGCCCGCGAGAATTGCCGCCAGCGCCGAAAGATTATCGTTATCGCCGACTTTAATTTCAGCGGTCGCCACGGCGTCATTTTCATTAATGACCGGCACGATATTGTTATCCAGCAGCGCGCGCAGGGTATCGCGGGCGTTGAGGAAGCGTTCGCGGTCTTCCATATCGGCGCGGGTCAGCAGCATCTGGCCAACGTGAATGCCATAAATAGAAAAAAGCTGTTCCCACAGCTGGATAAGACGGCTCTGGCCGACAGCTGCCAGCAGCTGTTTCGACGCAATGGTCGCGGGCAGTTCCGGGTAGCCGAGGTGCTCACGTCCGGCGGCTATCGCCCCGGAGGTGACGATCACAATTCGATGACCCATCGCGTGCAGCTGCGCGCACTGACGCACTAATTCAACGATATGGGCGCGGTTCAGGCGGCGGGATCCGCCCGTTAAAACACTGGTGCCCAGTTTTACCACCAGCGTCTGGCTATCACTCATGATTCTCTGCCGTTCAAAAAGGAGTTTCGATATCGAGTTGATGTTGTAACAGGAGTGAGCCCGCTTGCCAACACCTGGCGTGGTGGACGAACCACTTCATTGCGCGGATCGGGCATTCTGGCGAGAAAATATGACACATTCATGACGGAAATAATTTAATACTCTTTTTAAGTAAAAGTTCCATGTTGTCATAAATTTTTAATATTAGAGCGTTAAAAAACCTGCAGTTTTTGACAGGGCTCCCGCCCGGAATTGATTAGCGCGTATAAATAAATTACCAGGACTGAATAATGAAAAAGAGCTCACTGGCATTAATGATGATGGGTCTTATTGCTTCTTCGGCTACCCAGGCGGCAGAAGTTTATAATAAAAACGGCAATAAACTGGACGTCTACGGCAAAGTCAAAGCGATGCACTATATGAGCGACTATGACAGCAAAGATGGCGATCAGACTTACGTTCGTTTCGGCATTAAAGGTGAAACGCAGATTAACGACGATCTGACCGGCTACGGCCGTTGGGAATCGGAGTTCTCCGGCAACAAAACCGAAAGCGACTCCACGCAGAAAACGCGTCTGGCGTTCGCCGGGGTGAAAGTGAAAAACTACGGCTCATTCGACTATGGTCGTAACCTCGGCGCGCTGTACGACGTCGAAGCCTGGACCGATATGTTCCCGGAATTCGGCGGCGACTCTTCCGCGCAGACCGATAACTTTATGACCAAACGCGCCAGCGGCCTGGCCACCTGGCGCAACACCGATTTCTTCGGCGTGGTAGATGGCCTGAATCTGACCCTGCAATATCAGGGCAAAAACGAAGGTCGCGACGCGAAGAAACAGAACGGCGACGGTTTCGGTACCGCCCTAAGCTACGACTTCGGCGGCAGCGACTTCGCCGTCAGCGCGGCCTATACCAGCTCCGATCGCACGAACGACCAGAACCTGCTGTCTCGCGGTACGGGTAAAAAAGCGGAAGCCTGGGCAACCGGCCTGAAATATGACGCCAACAATATTTACCTGGCGACCATGTACTCAGAAACCCGCAAAATGACGCCAATCAGCGGCGGTTTTGCCAATAAAGCGCAGAACTTCGAAGCCGTGGCGCAGTACCAGTTCGATTTCGGGCTGCGTCCGTCCCTGGGCTACGTGCTGTCAAAAGGCAAGGATATTGAGGGCGTAGGCAGCGAAGATCTGGTCAACTATATTGACGTTGGCGTGACGTATTACTTCAACAAAAATATGAATGCCTTTGTGGATTACAAAATCAACCAGCTGAAGAGCGATAATAAGCTCGGCATTAACGATGATGATATCGTTGCTGTCGGTATGACCTATCAGTTCTGATAAGTTAACAGCTAACAGACAACAAAGCCGCCGTGGTGACAGGGCGGCTTTGTTATGATTGATTAACGATTTTTTGCCAGATGCAGATTATCGTTATTCATGGTTATCTGGGCGTTATATTCCTTCGGCAGGCGGCGAGCCTGGTAGAATACCGATTGCCAGTATGGATTATCCAGCGAAGAGCGCATCACGCCCTGGCTGGTGGAGGCATGAAGAAAATTACGGTCGGTATCATAGAAACCGACGTGCATGCCGCCTTTAATACGGAAGAAGACTAAATCTCCCGGCCGCAGCTGCCGCGGGCTCACGCGCTCGCCCATATGCAGAAGCTCGCGCGTCGTAATGCGCTCCATCGGCAGGTTGAAGCGATCTTTGAGCGTGCGCCAGACAAACCCGGAGCAGTCGACGCCGCTTTGCTCCGTCCCGCCCCATTCGTAGGGCGTTCCCTCCCAGGTATGCATTTGATCGTGCAGCGCGGCGATCACCGGGATCAGATCGTCTGAACCTCCGTCGATGGTCGAGTGACTACTCTGGGCGGCGGTTTTATGCGGTTTCGATGAGGATGAACATCCTGCCAAAAGCAAAAAAGGAACAAACAGTAGCGCGTGAGAGAGTCTGGGCTTCATATCATTGTTTTTCGTCACTGAAAACGGGCCGTGATATTTTATAGCCGATTCGCTACGGCCTCAGAATGACCAAACGCAAAATTTACGAAACCTTACGTAATTAATAGGGGCAGGATCGTGTAGTGAAAATAACGCGCATTATTTAACGCCAACCTGAACTTATCGTATTAATAAATTTTTTCTCCGTGAAACAATATTTCACAAATATTCGCGTGTGACGCAACCGGGCAGATTCACTTCAAGGTGAAAGATCCTCATCATCCCGCCATTGCGCCGCCAGGCTCCCCTCCAGTACTTTTGAGGGATAAAAGAGAGAGTGGGGCGGGCTAATGCATCTGGATTTTCGCCAACTGCGCAACTTTGTGGCGCTCGTTGAGTACGGCAGTTTTAATCGCGCGGCCGAGGCGGTGTGCCTGTCGCAGTCGGCATTCAGCCGCAGCATCCAGGCGCTGGAGCAGAGCGTCGGGCATCCTTTATTTGACCGGCAGAGCAAGCTACCGACGCTCACTCTGCACGGGCAAAAGCTGCTGCCCTACGCCCGCCGTTTTCAGGAACTTAACGTCGAGCTCAGCAGCCAGCTGCGCGAAGCGGACGATGCGCAAAACGGCGAGGTCGCCTTTGGCTGCGGCCCGGCCCCCGCCGCGAGGCTGATTCCGGCTGCCATCGGCGAGTTTCATCGTCTTTTGCCACAGGCGAGGGTGCGCTTTCAGATTGATAACTGGCTGGCTCTGCATCAGGCGCTCACCTCCCAGAGCTATCCTTTTGTCGTCGCCGACAGCTGGCAGGCCGAGCTCGACCCGCAGCTGCGCGTTCAGCCACTCAGCCCGCAGCGCTGCTTTTTCGTCTGCCATGCCGGGCATCCGCTGGCAAAACAGGGTCCGGTCTCTATTCAGGCGATGCTGCGTTACCCCTTTGCGGCACCCTATCTGCCGCCGGGCGTGCGCAAAGTGCTGGCGACCCTCAGCCAGCAGCAGGACTTCGCGCCGGCGATTCAGTGCGACCATATCTACGCGCTGCTTTCGACCCTGGCGCGAACCAATGCGATTAGCTTCGCCAGCGAGGATGGCTTCGCGCTATGCCAGCACAGCCATCGGCTGGTTAAGCTGGAGCTCAGCGATCTGCCCGAAGAGTGGCGGCTGATGCAGACCCGGTTTGCCATTATCTCTCCGGTTCATGCGGCTCAGCCGCCGCTGGTTGCGAAACTGATAGAGATGATCCTCCATACCGATCGTCAGCATCAGCTGCAGCTGCTGGCCCAGGAGGAAGGGAGTTAACCGGCGTTTTTCGCCTGGCCTTGGGCATCGTACTGCGGCCAGCGATTTTCCAGCTGCTGGGCTTTCAGCGCCCGCTCGACAAACTGGCCGTCCACCCACTGGCTGACGTCGAAAGCGCTGCGGATCAGGCGGCCCGAGTGAGCCTGCCCGACGCTGCTGCTAAAGCTGGCGGTCAGGAACGGGTCGATGCGCGGCGAGGTGGTAAAGTTCAGATCCTGCGGCTGCAGCTCTTCGAGAAACAGCGCCTGCGGGATCTGGCTCTGCTGCGCCATCTCGGCGGACCAGGCGTCGCGATTGGCGGGGTCACTGATTTCAGCGGCGTTCTTCACCAACACGTTAACGATCTGCTGGGTCGCCTGCGGCCAGGCGTCTATAAACGTCTGCGTGCCGAGGAACCCGGCCTGAGTGGTGTTCTGGCGGCCGGAGTCACCGCTTTTGACGACCACATCAATCTTATCGCCGCGTAGCGCCAGCAGCGAAACGCCGCCCCACACCGCATCGACGCGACCGGCCGCCAGCGCCGCTTTGCCGGCGTTCCAGTCGAGGTTGATCACCTGCAGGCTGCGCTCGTTGAGGCCGACGGTTTGCAGCGCCCGGTCAAAGGCCAGCTGGTCCGCCGTGCCGCGATAAACCGCCACCCGTTTGCCTTTCAGATCGGCGAGGGTTTTAATCCCGGAAGCTTTGGTCACCGCGAGGTAAGATTCCGAACCCCGGCTGCCCAGCAGCAGGCGCGTCGGCAGCCCGTTGGCCTTACCGATAATCGCCGCCAGATCGCCGAGGTAGACAAAATCCAGCTGGCGGTTGGCTAACGCTTCATTTACCGCCGGACCGGCGCCTTTGAAAAACTGCCACTGCACTTCCACGCCCTGCGGCTTAAACACCTCTTCCAACTGATGGCGGATAAACGCCATGCCGACCGGCCCCTCAATAAAGGGTTTACTGCCCGCGCTCTGGTCCGGCACGCCGATGCGGATAGTGCGTAGCGTTTCGGCCTGGACGCTGGACGCCAGGCCGATGACCGCGACCAGCGCCAGCAAGGTGCGGTTGAATATTGCTTTCATCATAACGTGTTGCTCCCTTGAGTTTTTTCTCACCCTAAAGAGCCGACGGGTAACGTGTTAAATGCTTTTATTCGCCAAGCATTGCCGAAAAAAAGCTAAATCAGAAGCCGCGTGCCCGCCAGGCTGAAATGCATTTGATGCATCGGGATTATTCGCCTTACGCAATGGCGGCGAAGCGTGAGGCACGTTTTGATAGCGACATGACTGACTGAAAAGTGGACCGAAATGTCGCAGATGATCTTAAGAACGGATGCTCCCGGCAGGCCGGGGTTCAGGCTTAACGGCTGGCCGTGGCTGCTGCCTGCGTTACTGCTGCTGCTGTGGTACATCGCCGCGCGCGAGGGATGGATGCCGGAGCAAATTTTGCCCGCGCCGTCGGTGGTTGCCGATACCGCCCTGTCGCTGCTGAGCGGCGATCTACTGGCGCAGTGGGGATTCAGCCTTCAGCATCTGGCGCTTGGCCTGCTGCTGGGCGCCATCGCAGGCACGCTGCTCGGGGCGCTGTTCGGCCTGGTGCCGGCCGCCGCGCAGCGGGTGGAACCGCTGTTTTACGCGCTGGCGCAAATCCCGACGCTCGGCTGGATCCCGCTGTTTATGGTGCTGTTCGGGATCGATAACGGCCTCAAGCTGGCGGTGATCGTCAAAACCACCGTAGTACCGATGACCATTAATACGCAGCAGGCGGTGGCCGGCGTGCCGTTGACCCTGAGCGAAGCCGCAAGAGTAATGAATTTTTCCCGCTGGCAGCGGCTGCGCTGGCTGGTGATCCCGGCAAGCCTGCCGGGTTGGTTTACCGGCCTGCGTCTGGCGCTATCGCAGGCCTGGGTGTCGCTTATCGTCGTGGAACTGCTGGCTTCTTCGGAAGGTATTGGCTACCTGATGGTCTGGGGTCGTCAGCTGTTTCAGTTGGATATCGTCTTCGTCACCATTGCGGTGGTTGGCCTGAGCGGCATGCTGATGGAGTGGGCGGCGAACCGGGCCTGTTCCCGGCTGGTGTTCTGGCCGCAGCCTGCCGCCGGACGCCTGGCGTGGAAACCGCAGGCCAGCTGGCGGGCGCTGCAGCTGCCGTTAGTTCTGCTGGCGCTGTGGCAGCTGGCCAGCCAGTCAGGCTGGATTGATGAAGCCTTGTTCTCTTCGCCGCTGGCGGTAGCGGTGCGCTTTATTCAGGGCATCCTGAGCGGGGAGCTGACTACGGCGATGTTGGCCAGTCTCGGACGGGCCTTTGTCGGCGGCGCGCTGGGGATTACGGGCGGCCTGCTCTGCGGACTGCTGCTGGCGCTGCGCCCGCGCGCCGGGCAAATCTTCACGCCCACGTTAAACGTGCTGCGCCATATCGCCCTGTTTGCCTGGCTACCGCTGCTGACCGCATGGGTGGGCAACGATAACGGCGGCAAAATCGTCTTTATCGCGCTGGCGTCGTTCTTTCCGATGTTCTTCAGCACGCTGCAGGCCGTGCTGCAGCGTAACCCGCAGCTCGATGAAGTGGCCAGGGTACTGCGCCTGGGCGAATTAGCGCGCCTGCGCAGGGTTATTCTTCCCGGCGCGGCGCCGGGGATCTTCGCCGGTCTACGGCTGGCGCTGATTTACGCCTGGCTTGGCAATATCGGCGCGGAATATTTCATGTCCTCCGGCGTCGGCATCGGCAGCCTGATGATCAACGCCCAGCAGCTGCTGGATATGCCCACCATTCTCTGCGGCATGGTGCTGGTCGGTATCACCGGCGCGGCGCTGGATAAAGCCGGACGTTTACTGGAAATGCGCGCCACCCGCTGGCGTCAACAGGAGCAGCTATGACCTCTTCAACTCTGGTCTCTTTTCGCCACGTGCGTAAATCCTGGCAACAGGTAACGGCGCTACAGAATTTCAGCCTGGATATCGCCGCCGGTGAACTGGTGGCGCTGGTGGGCAGCAGCGGCTGCGGTAAATCGACGCTGCTGCGGATGCTGGTAGGCCTGGAGTCAGCGACCCAGGGCGAAATTCGCATTAACGGCGAGTCGGTCACCGGCGTGGGCAAAGAGCGCGGCATCGTATTTCAGGAGCCGCGCCTGTTTCCGTGGCTGAAGGTGATCGACAACGTGATGCTCGGTCTGGCGGATGAAAAGCTCAGCCGGGCGGAGAAGCGCCAGCGGGCGCTGGAAATGCTGGAACGCGTGCAGCTCAGCGAATTCGCCAACGCGCTGCCCGCGCAGCTCTCCGGCGGTATGGCCCAGCGGGTCGCCATTGCTCGCGGCCTGGTGGCCCGTCCGCAGATTCTGATGCTCGATGAGCCTTTCGGCGCGCTGGATGCCCTGACGCGCCATACCCTGCAGCAGGAACTTTTACAGATACATCAGCGCGCGGGAACCACCACGCTGCTGGTGACGCACGATGTGGAAGAAGCCGTCGCCCTGGCCGACCGGGTCGTTGTGCTCTCGCCGCGTCCGGGGCGGATACGGGAAGTGGTAAGCCTGGCGCTGCCCCATCCGCGCCAGCGCGACGATGCCGCGTTTACCGCTGCCTGCCGCCAGATACGCAATCTGATTACTTCTGCCTGATTCTTTAATGTAAGGAGCAACTTATGGGACACCCCTCCGTCTTTCCGACCGGCGCCACCCTCTACGATCCGCAGCGCGCCTGGAGCGGCTATACCCTTTTCCAGGCCACCGAACACGGCGCGGTGCTGGTGGATATGAACGGTCACGTGGTACGCGAATGGCCTGAACTGCATGGATTTCCCAATAAAATCCTGCCCGGCGGCGCCATCCTTGGCCACAGCGGCGAGCGCGATCCGCGCTACGGCATGCAGGATATGCTCGATCTGATCCAGGTGGACTGGGAAGGCAATGTGACCTGGAAATTCGATCGCTATGAGCAGGTGAGCGATCCCGGCAATGAAACGCGCTGGATGGCGCGAGCTCATCACGACTATCAGCGGGCAGGCAATCCGGTGGGCTATTACGCGCCGGGGCTGGAGCCGCAGGTGGATGGCGGCAATACCCTGATCCTCGCCCATACCAACCTGCTGAACGAAGCGATCTCCGACAAGCTGCTGCTGGACGACACCATTATTGAAGTCGACTGGCAGGGCAACGTGGTGTGGGAGTGGCGCTGCAGCGACCATTTCCACGAGCTGGGTTTCGACGACGCGGCGCGTACCGCGCTCTACAACAATCCGAATATGCGCGCCAGCGGCGGTGGAATGGGCGACTGGATGCATATCAATTCGATGTCGGCGCTGGGGCCGAATAAGTGGTATGACGCTGGCGATGCGCGTTTTCATCCTGACAACATTATCTGGGACGCCCGTGAATCCAACATTATCGCCATTATCGACAAACAGAGCGGCAAGATCGTCTGGAAGCTGGGCCCGGACTACAGCAAACCGGAGTTGAAACACATCGGCTGGATTATCGGTCAGCATCATGCGCATATGATCCCGCAGGGGCTACCGGGCGCGGGCAATATCCTGATTTTCGATAACGGCGGCTGGGCCGGATACGGCGCGCCGAATCCGGCATCGGCGGACGGAGTGAAAAACGCCTGGCGCGATTACTCCCGGATCCTGGAGATCAATCCGCTGACCCTTGATATCGAATGGCGCTATTCGCCTTATGAAGCTGATTTGCCGCAGCCGACCGATTCGTACCGCTTTTACAGCCCGTACATCAGCAATATGCAGCGCCTGGAAAACGGCAATACCCTGATTAACGAAGGATCGAACGGACGCATTTTTGAAGTGACCCGCGATCACGAAATTGTCTGGGAATATATTTCGCCGTTCTGGGGCAAGACGCTGAACAACAATATGGTCTATCGCGCCTACCGCATTCCCTACGCCTGGATCCCGCAGCTGGCGCAGCCGCAGGAGACGCCGATTGCGGCGGTCGATGTACGAACCCTGCGCCAGCCCGGCGCGGCGGCAGCGGGACCGGCGCAAAGCGTGGTGCGGGTGGCGGGCGTACAGCCGTACAGTAAGAGCGCCGATGCGCTGTGTGTGGCAACCGATAACGATACCCTGCGCCGCAGTCCGAAGTTGTTCCGCGTCGCGGAAAGCGCGTTCACGCCGATAAGCGCGGCGAGCGAGCTGGAGAGTAAAAGGCCCGTGCTGCTGTTCGTAGGCGCGGAGCGCTGCGTGCACTGCCGCAAGCTCTGGCAACTGCTGGCGCATGAGAAACTCAGCTCGCGAATTGCTCAACTGGATACGCGCTATCTGGATGCCGACCAGCATCAGGAGCTGGCGACCACGCTCGGCGTGCGCGGCCTGCCGACGTTGCTGCTGCTTAAAGCGGGGCAGCCAGCAACGCGCGCGCCGGCGCAGCTTTCGGTGGATAATCTGTTCGACTGGCTGAATCGCGCAGCAGAGTAAGTCGCGATTATTGCGGACTGGCGTTTGCCGGTCCGCCGTTGATCTGGCGGATAAAGGCCATCGGCGAATAGCCCATCGCTTTGCGGAACATCGCGGTAAAGGCGGCCGGATACTCATAGCCCAGACTCAGCGCGACTTCGGTAATCGAATCCCCTTCCCGCAGCGCCGTCATGGCGTACATCAGGCACGCCTGCTGGCGCCAGTCGCAAAACGCCATCCCGGTCTCCCGGCGAAACAGACGATTAAAGGTGCGTACGCTTTTGCTCAGCTTTTGCGCCCACTGCTGTGGCGTGCTGCGGATACTGGGCTGTCGCTGAAAATCGCCGCATAGCGCCGCGAGGTGGCTGTTCTGCGGGAGCGGGGTAAACATCGGCAGCGGCGCGGCGGCGCCCAGTTCATGGAGCAGGAGCGCAATCAGGGCGGCATCGCGCCCGCTCTCTTCATACAGCAGCGGTAGCTGGCAGGCGGCCAGCAGGAGCTGATGGGTCAGCGGAGAAACCTGTAACACTTCGCAGCGCTCGCTATCACGCGGGGCGACCTGCGCATCAATATACAGGCTGTGGGTGCTGACGCCGGGCATCCATACGCGATGCGGTTTTGTCGCCGGGATCCATACTCCGCTGAACGGCGGGACCAGCCACTGGCCGTCATCCGTTTCGACCTTCATTAACCCGTTCATCGCGTACAGAAACTGCGCCCGGCGGTGACTGTGGCGCTCCAGCAGCGTATTGGGCGGGTAGTCGCTGCCCAGCGCCAGCACCCGGCGAGGCAGATGATCGACGTCATTAATCGCAACGTTGCGCATAAAAAGTTGCCCTGGCTGAAATTCGTAATAGATTGGCTTTAAAGCGTAAGCCGGCCATGATGTTATTCTATATCGTTACCTCCTTTTGTGGAGGAGTTCGAATGAGCGACTGGCTTTTTCTGTGCGGCATACTATCCGGCGTGACCACCTGGCTCTTTGGTTTCGGCGGCGGTTTCGTTACCGTCCCGCTGCTCTATTTACTGGTCACCGGCGCGTGGGGAGCGCAAAGCGCAGTCGGACAGCAGGCGATGCAAATCGCGGTCGCCACTTCGGCGCTGGTTATGCTTTGTTCCGCGCTGCTGGCGACCTGGCGGCACTTGCGTACCGGCACCCTGAGCTGGCGTCGTCTGTGGGCCATGCTCACCGGCATTGCCGTTGGCGGCATCGCCGGCGCGCTGTTGGCGCTTGAGGTGAGCGGGGAGTGGATCCGCTGGCTGTTCGTTATCTACCTGCTGGCAACCGTTGCCGATTGCTACCTTCGCGCCGGATTTATGACTCCGCCCTCCCGCCGGGTGGCGCCGTCGGTGCCACACGAGCTCACGACTGGCGGCATCATTGGCCTGATCGCCTCTTTTCTCGGCGTGGGGGGAAGCGTGATGACCGTTCCTCTGATGCGCCGTCGCGGCGTGCTGATGTCCGAAGCGGCGGCGATGGCCAACGTGCTGACGCTGCCGCTGGCGGCAACGGCGACGCTGACCTGGCTATTGCTGGCCTGGCTGTCGCCGGTGGCGTTACCGAATGGGTTTATCGGCAACATCTGGCTATCGGCGGCGGCGCAGCTGGTGGCGGGAAGCTGGCTGGGATTAAAAATAGCCTCCCGCTGGCTGGCGCGTTTACCGGATCGCTGGCATGTGAGAATTTATCCGCTATTGCTGATAGCCGTACTGCTGGTGATGAGCGTGCGGGGATAATGAGGGACGCGGCGCTGCGCATCCATCCGAGAGTCGCCCGGATAAGCGTAGGGTATGAACCGGAAACATGGGTAACACTTTAGACCGGATACATGGGTAACAGTTATAACTGGCATAGAAGAGGAGACTCGTTATGCCCGGTTCATTCTGCTGTCATTTTACTTGCGCATGCTCGCGCGAGGCGCTGTGGCCGATAAAGGAAAATAAACGATGGGTAAAACGCTGACCATTTTCGATCTGGATAATACGTTGATTAAGGGCGATAGCAGTACGCTGTGGAGCCGCTTTATGGTGCGCAAAGGGTGGGTAAACGATGCCGATTACCTGGCGCGGGAAGCGATGCTGATGGACGATTACGATCGCGGCGAGATGAATATCGCCGATTATGTGGCTCTGATTCAGGCGCCGCTGGTTGGTGTGGCAAAGCAGGACGTGGATGCGCTACTGGCGCGCTGCGTGCGTGAAGAAATTATGCCGCGCGTTTATCCGCAGGCCTGGGATCTGATTCGGACTTTACAGGCAAAGGGCGAGCAGATACTGGTGATCTCAGCCTCGGTCAGCCTGCTGGTACAGGCAGTCGCGGCGCAGCTGGGCATCGAGCAGGCGCTGGGCATTGACGTTGAGATGGTGGACGGCGGCTATAGCGGAGTGATTGCCGGTACGCCGAGCTATCAGCAGGGGAAGGTGGTGCGTCTTGAGCAGTGGCTGGCGGCGCATCCCGCCTGTTCGGGCGAGGTGACCTTCTACACCGATTCGATTAACGATCTGCCGCTGTGCCTGCGCGCCGATCGCGTACGGCTGGTCAACCCGTGTCCGCAGCTGACGGCGGCGAATGCGCAGCATCAGTGGCCGGTACTGACGTGGCGGCTGTGATTTTCCCCGGGGGGCGGCGTAAACGCCTTACCCGGCTACTTTTTCGTGCAGTTTGGGTAACCCGGATAGCTGCGCAGCGCCGTCTCCGGGAATGTTGTGATATCAGACTTCCCCGGGGAGGCGCAGCGCGATCCGGAAAAAACTAATCCGCTTTAAACAGCGGCACCACGCTGCCGCCAATATAGCGGCGGCGCAGCCAGGCGGACAGCGTATCCATCGCCATCACCACCGCCACCAGCAGCAGGGTAATAAACATCACCACGTCCCAGTTCCACAGACGCATATTTTCCGCATAAATCAGGCCGATCCCTCCCGCGCCGACAAAGCCGAGCACCGCGGCGGAACGGGTATTCGATTCGATCTGATACAGGCTCAGCGCCAGGAAAGTGGGGAAAGATTGCGTGAAAATGCTGAAACGGTGCTTCTGTAACCCGTTCGCGCCTACCGCCGTCAGCCCGCGTCCTGGCGAGCGCTCAACCGCTTCGTGCCCCTCAGCGTACAGACGCCCCAGCAGCCCGGTATCCTGCATGATTATCGCCAGTACCCCGGCCAGCGGCCCGAGCCCCACCGCGCGGACAAAAATCAGCCCCCAGATCGCCATATCGATACCGCGCAGCATGTCGAACAACCGGCGCATCAGCAGGGCAATCGTCCCCGGAATCACGCCACGCATAATGTTGCGCGCCGCCAGGAAAGAGAGCAGCAGGGCGATAACCGTCGCGGTAAGCGTCCCGGCGAAAACAATCGCCAGGGTAATAGCGATTTGCGTAAAGTAATAGCGGAACGGCCAGTTAAAAAAGTCGTGCCAGACGAACATCCGCAGCAGATAGCTACTGATTTGCTCCAGTCCGCTGGCGAGCTGCTCGCCGCTGATGCCGAACTGCATAAAGAACCAGATATAGTAGAGCAGGCAGGCCAGCGTCAGCAGGCCGATATAGCGCAGATAGCGCCCCTGGGCCTGATACAAATGCCGATGCCGGCGACGGCTGGCGGCGATATCCGGTTGATTTTGCCACTGACTCATTTTTTCCCCTCCAGAACCCACTGCCGCAGGCGGCCGGACAGCATATCCAGCAGCGAGACCACGAGAATAATCAGCAGCAGCGTGATGCTGACCTGATCGTAACGGTCCAGTTTGATATTGGTCATCAGCTCCTGGCCGATGCCGCCCGCACCCACCAGCCCAAGGATGGTTGAGGAGCGGAAGTTAATTTCGAGGCGCATAAAGCCGTATGAGAGGAAGATGGGTTTGACCTGCGGCCACAGGGCAAAGCGGATACGCTGCAGATGCGACGCGCCGCAGGCGGCCAGGCCGCGCACCGGTTTATCCTGGGCGCTCTCTACCGCTTCATAGAACAGCTTGGTCAGGCTGCCGATAGTGTGCAGCATTAATGCCAGGAAGCCGGGGATGGCGCCGATACCAAAAGCCATCACGAAAATCACCGCCCACGCCAGCTCCGGCATGGTGCGCAGAAAAGCCACCAGCACGCGGACGGCAACACGCAGCGGGGCAGGGGACCAGGCATTATTAGCGGCAACGAACGCCAGCAGGGTGGCAATCACCACCGCAACCAGCGTCGACGCCAGCGCCAGCTGCAGCGTTTCCCAGATAAGCGGTAGCTGAATCGGCAGGCGATAGCCCCAGTAAGCCAGAGAGCCCTTAGTATGCGAATCGGCAAACAGATCGGCGATGTGCAGCGTGGGCAACGTCTCAAACAGGTAATCGAGAAAATTGGGCAGCGAGTGCCAGATGGTAAGGAGATTAAACTCGGCCAGGCTGCCGGCGGCAAAATAGAGTACCAGCAGCAGCAGGGACCCGCTAAAGGTATCGCGCTTTTGTCGCGAGCGTACCTGCTGATAGTAGCGTTCGAATTGGATATGGGTGTTATTCATGCGTCGCTGTGTCTTCAACGAGTCGCTGCCCCCCGCGACACTCGCCGGGCGGCAGCGTCAGGGTGGGATTAACGCGCGCTAACCAGTTCGCGTTTCATATCAATAATCTGCTGAAAATCAGCCACGCTGCCCGGGCCGATATGCTGCGTGCCGCCCATCGCTTTAATAAAGCAGGCGTGATCCTCGGTATCCAGCTTTTTAATCGCGGTAATGACTTTGGCCTTAAAATCAGCAGGCAGGGAATTGCTGACCAGGATCGGGCCGTTCGGGATCAGCGGCGATTGCCAGATAATGCGGATTTGCTTCATCAAATCTGGGTGATCCATGCGAATCAGGCGGTTGAAGGCGCCGACGCTGTAGCCGCTATTATAGTCACCGACCATGGAGGTCCAGGTCACCGCACCGGCAAACTGACCGTTCAGCACGCCGAGAATATCCTGCTCGTGGCCGCCGGAGAAGGTCACGCTGGAGAAGAAGTTATTATATTTATTATCCGCGGTGCCGCCGAACTGCTGTTTAAAGGCGTGGTTCGGAATTAAAAAGCCGGAAGTGGAATCCGGGTCGGCGAAGCCAAACGCTTTGCCCTTCAGATCCTCTAACTTTTTATACGGGCTGTCTGCTTTGACAATCACCACCGAGTGGTAGCCGCGGGACCCGTCTTTATCATCTACGGCAATCCCAACAATATCGACCGCTTGCGGATTGTTAATATAAACGGAGGCGTAAGAAGACGGCGACATACTTAATACCACGTCAACTTTGCCACCCAGTAATCCCTGAATGACGCCGGAATAGTCGGAGGAGTTACGTAATTTTGTATCGACCTTCAGCTCTTTATCAAGGAATTGCTTAACGCACTGGTTGTCGCCAATTTGCTGCGTTGCGTTCTGACCGCCAAGGATACCCAGGTTTAATTCCTTCGGTTGTTCAGCAGCGCTTGCCTGCCACGCCATCATAATGCCTGCAACCGCTGCGGATAAACGAACTGCGCCAGTGATGTACTTTTTCATTATTTTGCCCGTGTGAGTGAAATTAATGCAATTGGCTAATTTCATCGCCATACAGCCGATGCAGAATATCCTGATTCAGCTGCGTGGGATGGTCGTCAAAAATAATCTTGCCTTTGGCTATGCCGATAACCCGCGTGCAGTATTCTCGCACCAGCTCCACCGAATGCAGGTTTACCATCACGCTGATGCCCTGTTCGCTAATTTCGCGCAGGACATTCATGATCCGCTGCGTATTTTTCGGGTCGAGAGAGGCGACCGGTTCATCGGCCAGCAAAATCCCCGGGTTTTGCATCAGGGCCCGGCAAATGGCCACGCGCTGCATCTGGCCGCCGGAGAGATTTTCCGCTCGCTGCAGCGCATGCGGCAGCATATTCATCCATTCCAGCAGGGAGATAGCGCGGGCGCGGTCGGCGTCGGGGAAGATTTTGAATAATGATTTCAGGGTTGAGGTTTGGCTCAGGCGTCCCAGCAGCACGTTGGTCAACACGTCGAGACGCGGAACCAGGCAAAAATCCTGGAAAATCATACCGCACTGGCTACGCCAGGCGTTCATCGCCCGCCCGGACAGCTTTGATACGTCCTGCGGCATCCCTCCTTCCGGGAAGCTGAGGATTTCGCCGCCGCTGGCGCGATGGGTACCGTTAATGACGTGCAAAAGCGTTGATTTTCCGGCGCCGGAGCGACCGATCACGCCAACCAATTCGCCCGCATGCAGATCGAAACTGATGCTATCCAGTACGGTTTGCTGCGCGCGCCAGGCTTTACTCAGGTTGCGTACGCTCAGGACCTTACGCTGCCGGTCGATAAACGGCGGCGTAAACGGTTGATAATCGGTTTCTGCAACCGCAGCCAGGGAACTGTTCATAAGTGCGTCCAGATTCGTCAGTAAACTGGGCACTATTAATGGTGTTTTATATGACTGCCAGATGACAATAAGGCGAACAAATAGTGAACGAACCGGTGAGTCAGCGTAACGGATGACGAAAAATTCCGTCAGAGATCACATTTTTGCATCGGCAATCCGGCGTCTGAAAATACTCAGCCTACCTTTAATACGCTATGCGTACGATATTAAGAATGATACGTATTTCATCTGATAGAGATGCCGCGTTTTATGCGACATTAGCCGCAACGGTTTTATTGCCGCTGGCGCAAAGCAAGGCCTCAGGATGTTCGTGCAAATCTTCTTTCTGCGTCGATTTAACCGAATAGATAATCTTTTCGTGCTTGTTTACGATTCACCGCGCTAAATTTTTTGTCGGCGACTATACCTTTTGTGCGGAGCATAATTTCATTATTTACGCTAATTAATGAAATTAACCACTATTTTTGTATTGATCATTGGTTTTTTCTTCTTATTTTTTGAATTTCTTCGGTTTTTTTGCTTTTTCGAATGAAAGTGTGGTTAAGAATAGTCTTAACAGCTAATAGCTAAGATCCTGGAACATATAATATTCACTTAAGAATCGACGCATATCCCACCAATAACCATATGAAAACAAATACTTTTTGTGTTTAACTCAATATCCTTATTTTTATTCTTCAGGCTTAAATTGACCTGGTCGGTAATTAGCCCCCAGCGCACTTATTGACACACATGGCGAAAAATCCTAAATTTGGTGACACAAGAAACAAGCAAGTCATTTAGTGTTCTTTGCCTCAAGCAATACTATTTTGTGGTTTTAGATTGGATATATTTATAAGAGGGAATTTGCTGAATTAGACTTTGCAGGCCTGGGCTATCAGCAGTGTTGTGATACGTTCAAGATTTCCAGGACTATGGGGTTTAACACTATATGGATTATAAATATTCTTTAGATCAGTGCATCTGGCCGGCGCATGATAGCTTTTTTTTAAAAGGTCTCGCTGAGCTTATTCTGGATATCGATGACTTAATCTATCTTTCACTAGAAAAGGTACGCCGGGAATTTGTATTTATTAACCTTAGCGCCAGTTCGCTGAATTATTTTATCCGCCGCGATAATGAGTGGTTGGCTGAAATGAAAGGAAAGCAGATTGTACTTATTGCTGCAAGGCGCTCGGAGGCGCTGGCCAATTACTGGTATTACAATGGCTCCATTCGAGGCGTGGTCTACGTAGACTTGGCTAAGGATATTCGTCAGGAGCTGGCTTACGTTATCAATGGCCGTTTTCTACGTAAAGATATAAAGAAAGATAAAATTACTAACCGGGAAATGCAGATAATTCGTATGACGGCGCAGGGAATGCATCCGAAATCTATCGCCAAAATTGAGAATTGTAGTGTGAAAACAGTCTATACCCATCGGCGAAATGCTGAGGCCAAATTGTATTCAAAAATATATAAGTTAGCGCTGTAATTAGTAATAAACGTTGTATTTAAAAATTGTGCACCAGGTCGTAACACCCAAAATAATTTGCGTCGCAGATAATAATGATGCGGCCTGAACTATGGCGGGAATGCACACAGACGTGGGACATCAGGTCCCTTAATAAACTCAGGATGAAAAAGCTATGAAAAAAAAGGTTCTTGCAATTGCTCTGGTAACCGCGTTTGCCGGTATGGGTGTCGCTCAGGCAGCTGACGTTACTGCTCAGGCAGTCGCTACCTGGTCCGCAACCGCCAAAAAAGACACAACCAGCAAGCTGGTTGTGACTCCGCTGGGCAGCCTGGCTTTCCAGTATGCTGAAGGGGTTAAAGGCTTTAACTCACAGAAAGGCCTGTTTGATGTGGCTATTGAAGGTGACACCACCGCGACCGCATTCAAGCTGACCTCTCGTCTGATCACCAATACCCTGACTCAGCTGGATACCTCTGGTTCCACCCTGAGCGTGGGCGTTGACTACAACGGCGCTGCGGTCGAAAAAACGGCTGACACCGTCATGATCGACACCGCTGCGGGCACCCTGGGCGGCAACCTCAGCGCGCTGTCTAACGGCTATAACACCGCTGGTCGCACCACCGCTCAGGACGGCTTCACGTTCTCCATCATCAGCGGCACCACCAACGGCACAACTGCCGTTACTGACTACAGCACGCTGCCGGAAGGTATCTGGAGCGGTGACGTCAGCGTACAGTTCGACGCCACCTGGACCAGCTGATCCTCTCGTAGCACCAGGCAGGGGGTTCTCCCCCTGCTTTCTTTCACGGAATGAAATGATATGAAAAAACACATTCTGGCCATCGGCCTGTTGCTCAGCACAATGACGCCTGCCCTGGCGCTGGATGTGGGCGATATCTCTTCGTTTATGAACAGCGACAGCAGCACGCTGAGCAAAGAGATCAAAAATACGACCGACAGCGGTCGCTTAATCAACATCCATATGGAACGCCTCTCTTCGCCGCTGGATGGCGGTAAGGTGATCCCGATGGATAAGCAGGACGAGATTTTACTGACCCCTGCCAGCCTGCTGCTGCCCGCGAAGGCCAGCGACGTGATCCGCTTTTTCTATAAAGGCCCGGCGGACGATAAAGAGCGCTATTACCGCATCGTCTGGTTCGATCAGGCGCTCAGCGATGCCCAGCGCAACGGCTCGACCCGCAGCGCGGTAGCCACGGCTTCGGCACGCATCGGCACCATCCTGGTGGTGGCCCCGAGAAAAGTGAATTACCGCTATCAGTACGCCAACGGCACGTTGACCAATACCGGCAACGCCACCCTGCGCATTCTGGCCTATGGCCCGTGCCTGAAACCGGCGGATGGTAAGGATTGCAAAGAAAACTACTTCCTGATGCCCGGAAAAGAGCGCCGCTTTACGCGCGTCAATGTGGCTGACAAAAAAGGACGGGTCGCGCTCTGGCAGGGCGAGCAGTTTGTTCCCGTGAAATAGACAACTGTGCTGACGGACCAAAACTATGCTTATACCAGGGATTGCCCCAGGACTTAAAGTGCTCCTTGCCTCTGGCATGGCCATCTTGCTTGTTCCGCTCAGCGTTTCCGCCGCGGCTGACAAAGTACAGCAAATCGGCGGCGTCATTATCCCTCAGGCCTTCAGCCAGGCGCTGCAGGACGGAATGAGCATTCCTCTGTTTATTCACCTCGAAGGCAGCAACGGTACCCAGGACGATCAGCGCATCGGCAACGCTTTTATCTGGCTGGATAACGGCGTACTGCGCGTCCGGCAAATACAGCTGGAAGAGAACGATAACAATGCCACCGTCAGTGAACAGACCCGCAAGCAGCTGACCGCGCTGGCCAATGAAGCATTCACTAAAGAACTCAAAATTAGTCTGACAGATGATGCGCAGCTACAGCTCAGCCTGCGCCAGCTGCTGCTGCAGCTGGTGGTGAGAAAGGAGGCGCTGGGTACCGTGCTGCGTTCGCGCAGCGAAGATATCGGTCAGTCCAGCGTCAATACCCTCAGCAGCACGATGAACTATAACCTCGGCGTATATAACAACCAGATGCGCAACGGCGGCAACAACACCTCCAGCTATCTGTCGCTGAACAACGTCACCGCGCTGCGCGAGCATCACGTGGTGCTCGACGGCTCGCTGTACGGTATAGGCTCCGGCAATCAGGACAGCGAAGTCTATAAAGCGATGTATGAACGCGATTTTGCCGGCCATCGTTTTGCGGGCGGGATGCTGGATACCTGGAATTTACAGTCCCTCGGCCCGATGACCGCCGTTTCGGCAGGGAAGATTTACGGCGCCTCATGGGGCAACCAGGCCAGTTCAACGGTGTTCGACAACTCCCAGTCGGCGACGCCGGTGGTCGCCTTTTTACCCGCCGCCGGGGAAGTGCATCTCACCCGCGACGGGCGCCTGATGAGCGTGCAGAACTTTGCCATGGGTAACCACGAAGTGGACACGCGCGGCCTGCCGTATGGCATTTACGATGTCGAGGTTGAAGTCATTGTGAACGGCCGGGTGGTCAGCAAGCGTACCCAGCGGGTCAATAAATTGTTCAGCCGCGGACGCGGCGCCGGCGCGCCGCTGGCCTGGCAGTTCTGGGGCGGCAGCTTCCATATGGACCGCTGGTCTGAGAGCGGTAAAAAGACGCTTCCGGCTAAAGACAGCTGGCTGGCGGGCGCCTCGGCCTCCGGTTCGCTCAGCACCTTAAGCTGGGCGGCGACCGGCTACGGTTACGATAACAACGCCGTCGCCGAGACGCGCCTGACCCTGCCGATCACTGAGTCCATTAACGTGAACCTGCAGAATATGCTGGCCAGCGACAGCTCGTGGAGCAGCATCGGCAGCATCAGCGCCACGCTGCCCGGCGGCTTCAGCTCGGTGTGGGTCAACCAGGAAAAAACGCAGATTGGCGACCGGATTCGGCGCAGTAATGCCGACAACCGGGCTATCGGCGGTACGCTGAATCTCAATTCACTCTGGTCAAAACTGGGGACGTTCAGCATCAGCTATAACGATGACCGCCGCTATAACAGCCACTACTACACGGCGGATTACTACCAGACGCTTTATACCGGATCCTGGGGATCGCTGGGCCTGCGCGCAGGGATACAGCGCTTTAATAACGGCGATAGCAGCGCCAGCACCGGGAAGTATATTGCGCTCGATTTCTCGCTGCCGCTCGGCAACTGGTTCAGCGCCGGGATGACCCATCAGAACGGCTACACCATGGCCAACCTGTCGGCGCGTAAACAGTTTGATGAAGGCAGCACCATCCGTACCATCGGCGCCAACGTTTCGCGGGCGATTTCCGGCGACACAGGCGATGATAAAACCCTCAGCGGCGGCGCATATGCTCAGTTTGATACCCGCTACTCCACCGGTACGCTGAACGTGAACAGCGGCGTGGATGGCTACGTGAACACCAACCTGACCGCCAACGGCAGCGTGGGCTGGCAGGGGAAAAATATCGCCGCCAGCGGCCGCACCGACGGCAATGCCGGGGTGATTTTCAACACCGGACTGGAAAATGACGGCAAGCTGAGCGCCAAAGTTAACGGTCGCATTGTTCAGCTCTCCGGCAACCGCAACTACCTGCCGCTGTCGCCCTACAGCCGCTATGAAGTGGAGTTGCAGAACAGTAAAAATTCGCTCGACAGCTACGATATCGTGACCGGGCGCAAGAGCCAGCTGACCCTTTATCCGGGGAACGTGGCGGTGATTGAGCCGGAAGTGAAGCAGATGGTCACGGTCTCCGGGCGCATTCGCGCGGAAGACGGCACGCTGCTGGCCAATGCGCGGATTAATAACCATATCGGTCGTACCCGCACCGATGAGAACGGTGAGTTTGTGATGGACGTGGATAAAAAGTATCCCACCATCGATTTCAGTTACGGTAAAAACCAGAGCTGCGAAGTGGCGCTGGAGCTAAGCCAGGCGCGCGGCGCGGTATGGGTGGGCGATGTGGTCTGTAGCGGCCTCTCCACCTATGCCCGCGTGCAGCCGACAGGAGAAGGTAATGAAAGCTAAGTGGCTGGCATGTTTAGTGATGTTAACGGCGGCGCTGTGCGTGACGCGGGTCAACGCCGCGGTCACCAAAACTACCTGGCCGGATGCGGCGGCCATGCAGTTTGTTTTCGTGGAAAACAACTCGGATGATAACTTCTTTGTCACCCCGGGCGGCGCGCTGGACCCGCGTATGACCGGGGCTAACCGCTGGACCGGGCTGAAATATAACGGCTCGGGCACCATTTATCAGCAGAGCCTGGGCTATATCGACAACGGCTATAACACCGGCCTGTACGCCAACTGGTTCTTCGATATGTGGCTGGATAACTCACCGGCTTCGCACCCTTTACTCGGCCTGCGCTGTATCAACTGGTATGCGGGCTGCGATATGGCCACCAGCCTGATCTTGCCGCAAACTACCGATGCCAACGGCTTCTATGGCGCGACGGTAACCACCGGCGGACAAAAGTGGATGCACGGCATGATGTCCGATGCTTTCTACCAGTATCTGCAGCAGATGTCGGTGGGCAGCAGCTTCTCAATGACCATCAACTCCTGCATGACGTCGGTGAGCTACGATGCCAGCAGCGGCGCACGCTGCAAAGATCAGGCCTCAGGGTATTGGTACGTGCGTAACGTCACCCATACTAAAGCGGCAAACCTGAAGCTGATTAACACCCATGCGCTGGCGGAAGTGTTTATCAACAGCGACGGGGTTCCGACGCTTGGCGAAGGCAATGCCGACTGTCGCACCCAGACTATCGGTACCCGTTCCGGTCTGAGCTGCAAAATGGTGAACTACAATTTGCAAACCAACGGCCTCAGCAATACCTCAATTCATATTTTCCCGGCTATCAGTAACTCGGCGCTGGCCTCCGCGGTGGGCAGCTACGATATGCAGTTCAGCCTCGACGGCAACTCATGGAAGCCGGTGAGCGGCATCTCTCAGTACTATACGTTTAATGAGATGAAATCATCAGATTCAGTGTATGTCTTCTTCTCAAGCAACTTTTTTAAGCAGATGGTGACGCTGGGCATCAGCGACGTGAATACCAAAGATCTGTTTAATTTCCGTTTCTATAACACCACCTCGCCCGAGTCTGGCTGGTACGAGTTTTCAACCTCTAACACCCTGATAATTAAGCCGCGTGATTTCAGCATCAGCATTATTTCCGATGAGTACACCTCGGCGCCGACCCGCGAGGGCTACGTGGGCAGCGGCGAGCCGTCGCTGGATTTCGGCTATATTGTGACGACCAGCGGTAAGACCGCCGCCGATGAAGTGCTGATTAAAGTCACCGGCCCGGCACAGGTTATTGGCGGGCGTTCATACTGTATTTTTAGTTCATCCGACGGCACGGCGAAGGTGCCGTTCCCGGCGACGCTGGCGTTTACGACGCAGACCGGGTCAACCAAAACTTACGATGCCGGATGCGATGATACCTGGCGCGATATGACCGATGCCCTGTGGTTAACCACGCCATGGACGGATATTTCCGGCGATGTCGGGCAGATGGACAAAACGACGGTGAAGTTTTCCATCCCGATGGATAATGCGATATCGCTGCGAACGGTGGATGATAACGGCTGGTTTGGTGAAGTGAGTGCTTCAGGAGAAATTCATGTCCAGGCGACGTGGCGTAACATTAACTAATTTGCTGCGGATGCTGATCTGCCTGCTGTCGCTGGGACTGGCGACAGCAGCGCAGGCTATCTCGGTGGGGAATTTAACCTTCTCGCTGGCAGCGGAAGACAATTTCGCTGCTAAGCGGGTTATCAACAACAATAAAAGCGCCCGGCTGTATCGGGTCTCTATCGTCGCTATCGACCGCCCCGGCGGCAAAGAGGTGCGTTCCCGTCCGGCGGACGGCGAGCTGCTGTTTGCCCCGCGTCAGCTCACTCTACAGGCGGGGGAGAGCGAATATTTTAAGTTTTACTACCACGGCCCGAAAGATAACCGCGAGCGCTATTATCGGGTATCGTTCCGGGAAATTCCGACCCGTAATTACGTAATGCGTAATCAAAGCGGTACGGAAGTGAGTATGGATCCGGTGGTGGTGATGGACACTATCCTCGTCGTTCGCCCGCGCGAGGTACAGTTCAAATGGGCTTACGATCGCGCGGCGGGGACCGTCAGCAACACCGGCAATACCTGGTTTAAGCTGCTGATCAAGCCCGGATGCGATACGACGGAAGAGGAAGGGGATGCATGGTATTTGCGGCCCGGGGACGTTGTCCGCAAGGCTTCGCTGCGCCAGCCGGGGAACCACTATATTATCTATAACGACAAATTTATTAAAATGACAAAAGACTGTCCGGTGAAGTAGCCGGGCAGCGCTCGCCATCCGGATAACATTCATCATTGAGAATGATCTATTTTTGATTTTTTATGTTTTTTTGATGTTATTTTGCGCCGAAAAAATATCAACATTATGTCCGCTTTGATACGTGATGAAATGATGTTTTCGTATCCCGAATATATATGATATTCCATCATTAAATAATTCATGCTAATTGTCTTTATCGTTCCGGTTATGAATTTTTTCTATTAATATGGCTTTTCCTAAGAAAGTTCCTAATGGCTGGTGGGGAAATTCCTGGATCAAATGAATTGAGAATTATTTTCAAGCGCCATGTTTTTACTATCTCATTGTAATTAATGGTTTTTTTGTGATTTCTTGTTTTTAAGTTAATTAAGATACTCTAATTTTTTTTATCATTTTATTTTAGGGGTTCTAATTTCTTAGTTGTGAAGTGCCATTTCATCCATCCTTCATATTGACTCGTGTTAATTAAACACATAACTTCTGAAACATAAAGTGGCTGTTTCATATTGTGATTGCGCATTTAAATACAAATTATATGCCATGCGTATGTTTTATTTTGTGTTATATAGAATCTGAATTATTCATCTTATATATGTTTAGTGGCGTTTTTTGAGCAGAGGAGTCGCCTTCCTTTGTACTCTTCCCGTTAAGGAAAGCGGCAAATCATGGATGAGGAGCGCGTGATATATGGACTATCTCACTGATTTACGGTCATGTATCTGGCCGAGAGAAGATCGCTACTTTGTTGACGGATTATCCACGATTATTTTTGATATCCGCGATTTGATCTACCCATCTCTGGATGAACTACGCGACGGGTTTATGTTTATTAATATTAGCCCTAAATTTATGAGCCACTTTATCAGCCATGAACACCAATGGCTGAAAATCGCCGAGAAAAAACAGGTGATATTAATTGCCGCAACCAGGCTGGAGGCGCTGGCCAATTACTGGTATTTCAATAGTCAGGCCAGAGGCGTGGTTTATACGGAATCCTTATACGCTATTCGCCATGAGCTGACCCGCGCCATAAACGGTCGTTTTCGCCGCAGTGATATAAAAAAAGGAAAAATGACCCGAAAAGAGATGCAAATCATTGGTCATCTTGCGCAGGGGATACAGCCGAAATCTATTGCCAAAATTGAGAACTGCAGCGTCAAAACGGTTTATACCCATCAGCGTAACGCGGAGGTGAAGCTGGATTTTAAAATAAATAAATTAGCCATCTGAGATTTAAGCTCGGCGGCCGTTTATCCCTTCGCCGGGCGAGCGTAAATGTTATGGGTCGTAAATAATATATATTATATAAATCAATGTATTACCTGAAATAGTATCAAGCAGCCTTGCTCCGGCGCAGAAGAGACGCGTTGCTCAGGAAACGCAGCGTGGCGCGATAATCCTTCACCGCGCCACGGCCGATGGCTACCCGGTCGCTCTCCCATATCGGCGATTCGCCAGCAGACTCAGTCCGCAGCACAGCAGATAGTAAACCGCGCCGGTAAAAACAAAAATCGCCAGCGGGTAGATCTGCACCCGGTTATTGACCTGCCCGGCGACGGTAGTCAGCTCCGGCACGTTGACGATAAAGGCCAGCGAGGTGTCTTTGAGCAGGCCGATAAATATCCCAACCAGCGATGGCTGAAAGTTACGCAGGGCCTGCGGTAGCAGGATCAGGCGCAGCGTTTGCCCGGGAGCGAAACCCTGGGTCAGCGCTGCTTCGTATTGCCCACGGGGTAGCGATTGCAGGCCCGCCAGCACTGAATGCATCACCGAGGCGGCGGTAAACCACGCCAGCGCCACCGTGACGGTGACCGCGCCCGGGAGATCGCTGCCGGTGAGCATAGGAAGCAGATACCACAGCCAGAAAATCACGAAGATCAGCGGGATGCCGCGAATAATTTCCGCCCACAGAAATAGCAGCCGCCGCACGATCCCTTCGTAGCGCCAGGCGATAGCTGCCAGCAGAACGCCGCCCGGCAGCGCCAGCGCGGCGGCGCCGATAGCCATCAGCAGCGTCAGCACCACGCCGCCGGGGATACCGTCCGCCAGCCGCCCCCACAGCAGATAATCGAGGTTATCAACGATGACCGCCAGATTAGCGTTCATAACCGGCTCTCCTTTGCTGAGCTCTTCCCGGACCGAGACGCGTCAGCGCCACGCCCATCAGCACCCCAAGCGCCAGATACAGCGCGGTGCCGACGGCAAACGCCTCCAGCGCATGCGCGTTGTAGCTCTCGATTTGCCGCACCTGATAGGTCAGTTCGGCAAAGCCGATACCGCTCGCCAGCGAAGAGAGCTTCATCAGGTTGAGATACTGGCCGATAATCGGCTGCCAGGCGTTAGCCAGCCCCTGCGGCAGCAGAATGTGGCGCAGCTCCTGCCAGGGCGTAAACCCCTGCGACAGCGCCGCTTCCCGCTGACCGTGTCTAACGGCGCGCAGCCCGGAGGCGATCTCTTCAATCAGAAAGGCCGAGGTAAAGACCCCGAGTCCCCACATTGAGCAGAGAAACTCCGGCGTCAGCCACCAGACGTTGCCCGGAAGAATCGACCAGCTGCGATCGTCATTAATAAAATCCCGCGCCCCCAGCGGCAGCAGATTCCAGGCGGCAAAATACCAGAACAGCAGCTGGACCAGCAGCGGCGTATTGCGGAACAGTGAAACCCAGGCCGCCACCAGCCAGCGGCCGGGCCTGCCGCCCCCGAGACGCAGTGCCAGCAGCAGGATGGCCAGCACGGTCGCCAGAACCATCCCGGCGATGCTGACCCAGACGGTGGTGAGAAAACCGGAGATGATCCATTGCAGCGGCTGCCCGCTCAGCACGCCATGCCAGTCGAGATGCGGGATCACGCCTCACTCTCCTGGTGCAGCGGATCGAGCACCTTTTGCAGGAAACGGCGGGTGCGGGCGTGCTGCGGCCGGGCAAAAAACTCAGCCGGCGGCGCGACTTCGAGAATATCGCCGCCGTCGATAAACACCACCCGGTCAGCAATCTCGCGGGCGAACTGCATCTCATGCGTCACCACCACCATGGTGATCCCGCTATGGGCGAGATTTTTCATGACCTGCAGTACTTCGCCGATCATCTCCGGATCGAGCGCCGACGTGGGTTCATCGAACAGAATAATCTGCGGCGAGGAGGCGAGGGCGCGGGCAATCGCCACCCTCTGCTGCTGGCCCCCCGAGAGCTGGGCCGGCATCTGCCGGGCTTTATCCGCAAGGCCGACCTGGTTGAGCAGCGCCAGCGAGCGTTCGCGGGCGGCGCTTTTGCCCCAGCCGTGAACGCGTTCCAGCGCGAGGGTGATATTCTCCTGCGCCGTCAGGTGGGCATAGAGATTAAACTGCTGAAAAACAAAGCCGACCCGGCTGCGCAGCTGGCGCAGAGCGCTGCCGGTGAGCTGCGCTGTCGGTTTGCCGTCGATCAGTATTTCGCCGCCGCTGAGTGATTCAAGCTGGTTGATCAGGCGGATCAGGGTTGATTTGCCCGATCCCGAAGGGCCGAGGATCGCCACCACTTCGCCGGGTTCAACCTGTAAGTTAACGCCGTTCAGCACCCGATGGTCGCCGTAGCTTTTGGCAACATCGCGAAACTCAATGCTGGCGCGCTGCAGATGCGAAAAATCCGCGGACGATGCCGCGGAGCGTGAAAATAGAGCCGATAACATCATCTTTCTCTGCTTATTTCGCTTCGATAGTAAAGGCGCGCGGCTGCGGGGTTTTGGTGCTCGGGCCAAACCAGACGTCGTAAATTTTGGCCGCCTCACCGGATTTCTCCAGCTTGACCAGCTCGTCATTGACCGCTTTCAGCAGGGCCGGTTCGCCTTTCTTCACGCCGACGCCAATCTCTTCTTTGCTCAGCAGGTCGGGGATGATTTTGAAGTTAGCTTTGTCCGGCGCTTCCGCCAGCAGTCCGGCCAGGATGGTGCTGTCCTGAGTGATGGCCTGCACGTTGCCGTTGCGCAGTGCGGTCAGCGCCAGCGGAATATCATCATAAGAGAGCACGCGCGATTGCGGGAAACGCTGATGCAGCGCCTGTTCGCCGGTGGTGCCTTTTACCGCGCCGATGCGCGCTTTGCTGTAATCATCGAGCTTATCCGGTGATTTTGCCGGAACGAGGAACTGCTGGCCGGTCACAAAGTAAGGTGTTGAGAAATCAATGACCTGTGCACGTTCCGGAGTGATGGTGATATCGGCGACGATCAGGTCGGCCTTGCCGGACTGCAGCAGCGGAATGCGGTTGGCCGGGTTAGTGGCGACCAGCTCCAGCTTAACGCCGAGAGATTTGGCCAGCGCTTCGGCGAAGTCCACGTCGTAACCGACGATTTTATGCGTTTTCGGATCTACCGAACCGAACGGCGGGTTGGCGTCGAAGGTGGCGACTTTGACCACGCCGGCGGCTTTGATATCGGCTAATTGATCGGCCTGAGCCTGCGCGGCGAGCACCAGCATGCCCAGCGCCAGCGCGATTTTTGTTTTTGCAATGCGCATTGTTATTCCCCTGAATCCCTGTTTTGTTTTGTGTTTATCACGCTCCCACAAATCGCCCATCGGCGGCAAAGAAGAAAAAGTTCTTATCTATAACAAAAAAGAACTTAACAAAACTGTGGGTATTGTTTAACCGGATGGGCTACTACGCTGGGGAAAAGTAGCCGGACAGGTGCGTAGCACCGCCTCCGGGAGGGTGTAGAGGGGTTCCGTTCACCATCAAGTCGCAGAAAATGCCTCATCGAGGTACGTGAACGGGAAAAGGGGGAGAAAACCGTCTCCCCCTTTACAATCCCCGCGGTCCCGCAAAGAAATCGGTGCTGCGCACTGCGCTCACCTCCCGGACCTCAGCCTGCGGTCGGCTCAACTCGACATCACTGTCTCGATTCGCCTCTGTCCGCCATCCCTGGCGGCCAGCCCTTGTCTTCGGTCCTCCGGTTCGCCGATTTCAGCGGGGGCCAGGGCATCGCTGCATAACACGTTGTTTCAGAGATATCTCCGCTGCTGTATGAAACTCTCCCGGAGGCGGCGCTTGACGCGCCTGTCCGGGCTACCAAACCGAGGAAAAGTAGCCCGGATAAGACGTTTACGTCGCAATCCGGGAAAGGCCCCAATATGCATCCTGCAGCATTACTAATCCGGAATTGATATTTCCCGCTCGCCGTCAACTGTGGTTGAAATAGACCCAGGCAAAAATGCTTCCTGACGGAGGAGAAAATGAAAGTGGCGCTGTGGCAACGCATAACGGGCTGGCTGGCTTCTTTATCTGACGGTGAAGCCGGGCAGCAGGATACCCAACGCATCATGGAGGCAATATTACCGGTCGCCAGTCTCTACGGAATTGAGCTCGGCAACGTTGAAACAAGGTGGTTTCGCCATGATAAAACATACTGAGCGGCGCAGGACGCGTGAAGCCTACTGGAACGAGGTGTGCTTTGTGTAGCGCGAGGCTGTTTGCGGTTGCGGCGACGCAGGAAGCGAAGCCGCAGCCCTGAACAGCTTTATCCCCCCAGATACATCCGCTTGATTTCCGGATTCGCCAGCACCTCCTGCGCAGGACCCGAGAGCATAATCCTCCCATTCTCCAGCACATACGCGCGATCGGCGATGGTCAACGCCGCCGTGGCGTTCTGCTCTACCAGCAGCACGGTAATATTCTCCTCCCGCAGCTGCTTAATCGTGGCGAACAGCTCCCCGACAATTTTCGGCGCCAGGCCGAGGCTGGGCTCATCGAGCATCAGCAGTACCGGTTCGCTCATCAGCGCTCTGGCGATAGCCAGCATCTGTTGCTCGCCGCCGCTCATGGTGCCCGCCATCTGAGCACGCCGCTCCTTGAGGCGGGGAAACAGGCTGTACATGCGATCGCGTAGGCGGGTAAAGCCGGCGAGATTATTGTAGGCCCCCATGCGCAGATTTTCTTCGATGGTCAGGTTGGTGAAGATGCGCCGTCCTTCGGGTACCAGCGCCAGCCCCTTACGCACAATCTGATGCGTCTGGCTGCGGGAGATATCCTCGTTGAGAAAATTGACCCGCCCCGTGGAGCGCACCAGGTTGACGATGCCGTTGAGGGTTGAGGTTTTCCCCGCGCCGTTGCTGCCGATAAGGGTAACGATCTCCCGGTCGTAAATATCAATATCAACGCCTTTTAGTCCCTGAATCACGCCGTAAAACACGTTTAATTCGCGCGCGCTAAGCATAACGAACGTCTCCCAGGTAAGCGGAAATCACGCCCGGATCCTCAATGGCTTCCGACATCAGGCCGCTAAACAGCGGCTTGCCGTACTCCAGCACCATCACCCGCTCGCACAGCTTGTTGACGAACGGCATATCGTGCTCGATCAGCAGTACGCTGAGCTGATAGTCGTTACGCATGCGGAAGATCAGGTCTGCCAGATCTTCCGTCTCCTTCGGGTTCATCCCGGCGGCGGGTTCGTCGAGCAGCAGTAATTTTGGCGAGGTCGCCAGCGCGCGGGCGATCTCCACCTTGCGCTGGTTGCCGTAGCTAAGGTTGGTGGCCTGCACGTCGGCGAAATGGGCGATACCGATATCGTCCAGAATCGCCATCGCTTTGGCCTTTGCCGCCCGCTCGGCGGGGTAGTAGCGGCCGATATGCAGCGCCGCTTCCAGCAGCGAATAGCGGCTGGCGCTGTCGAGGCCGACCATCACGTTTTCCAGTACCGTCATCGAGTTAAACAGGCGGATATTCTGAAAGGTGCGGGCGATCCCGGCGTTGACCACCCGGTTCGGCTTCAGCCCTTTTAGCGATTTTCCCGCGAGGGTCACACTGCCGCTGGTCGGTTTATAGTTGGCGGTGATGACGTTGAACATCGTGGTTTTTCCCGCGCCGTTGGGGCCAATCAGGCCAAAAATTTCCGCCTCGTCGACGTGGAAACTGACGCTGTCGATAGCCCGCAGGCCACCGAACTGCATGGTCACGTCCTGCACCTGTAAAATGACCTTATTTTGCGCCATCGCCGCGTCTCCTTTTGCCCACTTGCCAAATCTCTTTTTTGCCCAGCAGACCTTCGCGGGCGAACAGCATGATGATCAGCAGCAGCAGCGAGAACACCACCATCCGCAGGCCCGGATACGCGCCGAGATCGTGACCGAAGAACTGGAGCGGCTGGTCGAGAAAGCGCAGCCACTCGCCGCTGCCGACCACCAATACGGTGCCGAGCAGCGCGCCGGTGGTGCTGCCCAGGCCGCCGAGCACGATAATAATCAGTAGCTGAAAGGTAAGCATAAAGTCGAACAGGCCCGGCGAGATGGTGGTCAGCAGCGAGGCCAGCAGGCCGCCGCCGATCCCTTCGAAGAAGGCGCTGGTGGCGAAGGCGCAGGTTTTAATGCGAAACGTGTTCACGCCCATGGCGATAGCGGCGTCTTCGTCGTCGCGCACCGCTTTCATCATTCGCCCGTACTTCGACCACACCAGCTGCAAAATCATCCCGGTCGCCAGCAGGGCAAAAAGCCCGCACCAGAACAGCAGATGCGGCTGCTGCGGAATATCGTTGAGGCCAATCGCGCCGTTGGTGATCTGCGGATTGTTGATAGCGAGGATTTTAATGATAAAGCCGAAGCCGAGGGTCACAATCGCCAGGTAGTCGCCGCGCACGCGGAAGACCGGCAGGGCAAGGCAAACCGCCAGCGCCGCCGCGCACAGGCCGCTAATGAGCAATGCGGGCAGGAACCCGGCGTGCAGCACGAGGATCCACGGGCTGGGCGCGGCCATCTCAAACATATCCAGCTTGCTGTCGCTGGGGAGGATCAACAGGGCGGTGACGTAAGCGCCGACCGCCACAAAGCCGTTGGGCTCCAGCGACAGCTGGCCGGTCACGCCGTTGATCAGGTTATAGCTGACCGCGAGGATCATAAAGACGAAAATGGTGCTGATGACGCGAATAATGTAGTCGTTGAAGACGACGTTGATCCCGGCCAGCAGCGCGACGCAGAGAGCAATAATGACCAGGTTGCGCAGCTGCGCCCCGGCGGTAGTCGTAGCGTTGAGCATCAGAAACGGCTCCTTTCCAGACGTTCATCGCCCATAATGCCAACCGGGCGGAATAAGAGGACCAGAATCAAGAACATAAAGGCAAAAGCGTCTTTGTAGCCGCCCAGCTCGGGAAACAGAGCGACCGCCACCACCTCGGTAAAACCGAGAATAAAGCCGCCAAGCACCGCGCCGGTGACGCTGCCGATTCCGCCGAGCACCGCGGCGGCGAAGGCCTTCAGGCCGATCAGCACGCCCATCAGCGGGTCGATGGTCGGGTAGCTGATGGAGTAGAACACCCCGCCCAGCGCCGCGAGGCTGCTGCCGAGGGCGAACACCAGCGAGATAATGCGGTTGGCGTCGATGCCCATCAGGCGCACGGTATTAACGTCGAAGGCCACCGCGCGGATCGCCATCCCGTAGCGGGTGCGGTACAGCAGCCAGAGGATCGCCAGCAGCAGCAGGACGGTGATCAGCGGCACAATCCACGCCACGTTGGTGATAATCACGTCACCAACGGCGCGAGTGTTATTGAAAAATTCCGGTGCGGAAAAGAAGCGCGAGCTGCCGCCAAACAGCACGTTGAACAGGTTTTCAAGGAAGAAGCTGACGCCGATGGCGGTGATCAGCATCGAGATTTTTGATGCCTGACGCAGCGGGCGATAGGCTACCCGGTCGATCAGCATGCCGAACAGGCCGCACAGCGCGAGGGTCAGGAAAACGGCTACCCCGAAGGGTAGCCCAATGGAAGAAAACAAAAACAGGGTGGTAAACGCCCCGACCATCATCACGTCCGCATGGGCGAAGTTGATCAGGCGCAGCACCCCATAAACCATCGTATAACCGATGGCAATCAGGGCGTACATGCCCCCAAGGCTCATTCCATTGACCACTTGCTGGAGAAAAATGGCACCATCCATCTGATATCTCTCTTATTTTCCCTAAATAATTCGAGTTGCAGGACAAAACGGTTAACCGTTTTGAACAGCGCTTGCGCTGGCCCCGTAGGGGCGATGCTCATGGATGAGCCGAGTAACACAGCCAGCGCACATGCAACTTGAAGTATGACGGGGTTAAGGATTAACCACGGTACGAAACGCCAGCTTGCCATCCTTCACTTCGTTGATGACCGCGCTGCGGATAGCGTCGCCGTTTTGTAACGTCAGCGTACCGGTTACGCCCTGGAAGTCCTTAGTAGCGCGAATTTTTTCGTTAACGCAAACCCGGTCGCGCGGGTCGCTGCACTGGTTCATGGCGTTGATAATGACGTTATAGGCGTCCGCCGCCATCGCGCCCCAGGTATGGGTCGGCTGCTGGTATTTGGCTTCCCAGGCTTTGATAAACACCTCGCCCGCCGGCGTTTGCTCTTTGGCGTTCGGCGAGTAGTAGTCGGTGGTCATATAGCCGTTGACCGCGTCTTTGCCGACGTCAAAAAAGACCTGATCCGCCGCCAGTCCGTCGCCGCCGACCACCGGCTTGCTCAGCCCCAACTGCTTCGCCTGTACGGCGATCAGCGCCCCTTCGGTGTAGTAGATAGGCATATAGATCATGTCGACGTTCTTCGCCTTCACGCTGGCCAGCTGGGCCTTAAAGTCTTTGCTGCCGCCGGGAGCCTGAACTTCGATAGGAATGGTGCCGCCGTTTTTCAGGAACTGCGTGCGGAAGGCTTTCGCCAGGCCAACGGAGTAGTCGTTGCTGCTGTCGAAGACGATGGCGGCGGTTTTAGCCTTCAGATCGCGCGAGGCGAGGTTAGCGCCGACCACGCCCTGGAAGCTGTCGGAGAAGCAGACCCGACTGACGTAAGGGTGGTTGCGTGTGACGCGGTCATTGGTGGCGGTTGAGGAGACCAGCGGCGTTTTACTGTCGTCGGCGATTTTGGTCATCGCCAGGGTATTGGAGGAGGTGACTTCGCCGATCACCGCGTCGACTTTATCGCTGGAGACCAGGCGCTGCATGGCGTTAGCGGCTTCGACCTTGTCGCTTTTATCGTCAATCACGATAAGCTTCACGGTGTCGCCGTTTTTTAACGTCGGCGTAATGCTCTGGATGATATCCAGCCCTTTTTGCGAAGGTTGTCCGTAGCCGCTCAGCGCGCCGCTCAGCGGCAAGACCACGCCAATTTTAATTTCAGCCGCCTGCGCGCTGCTGGCACCGACCCACGCGGCAACCAGCGTGGCCATTAAAGACGCTTTCCCGGAAAACTTGTTCATTTTTACCTCACCGTCGGTCGATTATTTATACCCTTCATACTTCAAGTTGCATGTGCGTTGGCTTTCCTCGCTCACCCCAGTCACTTACTAGAGTAAGCTCCTGGGGATTCCCTGCGTCGCCGCCTTCCTGCAACTCGAATTATTTTGGGTATATCTTTAACCATCAATGACTGCATAACATTGAGAAATAATTCACCTGGATATCCGGCGAATTATTGGCTGTTATATTGAATAGATAACGAGATATATTTGGTATGCAGATTTACCTTACAACGTCCGTTTCGTTTTTACTCATGCAATATTCTTATTACCTCCAGGAAAGGGCATAAGGCTGATGACAACCCTGTTTTGGGTACGGTGAACGCATTATGCCGGGGGCGGCTGACGCCTTACCCGGCCTGCAAAACCCGCAATGCCAGCGCGCACCCGAAAATAATATCCAGGTGCGCCCGGTAATATTAAAAATCTATTCTGCTGTCCGCCTGGTTTATTATTTTAGCTGGCTCAACGGTTTTATTTTTCCATGCAGTGCAGGATTATCGCTTTCGTCTTTCAGGCGCACTCCGGTAAGCCGCCGCAAAAAGGCCTGCTCCAGTAGCCAGGCCAGCTTAAAAGCGGCGGCATCAAAGCTCAGCCCTTCCGGACGGATATTAGAAATACAGTTGCGCTCCGACTCCAGACGCTGACGATGCGGCTGCCAGGTTAAATACACTCCGAGGCTGTCCGGCGAAGAGAGCCCGGGCCGTTCGCCAATCAATATCGCCACCGCTCTGGCCTTCAGCGTTTCGCCTATATCATCGCCCAGCGCGACCCGCGACTGGTGCGCCAGCACCACCGGGGCCAGGCTCAGGCCGAGGGTTTTCAGATAGGGCAGCAGGGCGCGAATCAGCGGCACTGCCTGGCGCTGCACGGCGTACGACGACAGCCCGTCGCCAATCACCAGCAGCAGGTCGGCGGGGCGCGCGCCGCTGGCGGCGAGGTCGGCGCGGCTCTCTTCGTTCAGCTGTCGCCCCAGATCCGGGCGATTCAGATAGACATGGCGATCGCTGGCGGCGCTGCGGACGGTCAGCGTCGACAGCCCCAGCTCCGCCAGCGGCTGAACAAGCTGGTCGCTGGCGAAAGGTTGGTGGATAGCATCGCGCGCCCGGGCGTGGGCGAGGCCGAAATTCAGCACTTCGCGGGTCGGCAGGCTGGCGCCGCTGCGCCCCAGCGCAATCCGCGCATCGGTAAACTCACGCAGCGGGTTCCAGGCGTCGGGAGGATTCATACCGGTTCTCCTTGCGGCAGGACGGAAAGCAGCGGATGGCGGGCATCGGTCAGACGCAGCGCGCCGTGGCGGTCAATAATCTGCATCTTCGTCAGCCAGTCGGCGAACTCAGGCGCATGCTGTAAACCCAGCAGTCGGCGGGCGTAAAGGGCATCGTGGAACGAGGTGCTTTGGTAGTTGAGCATAATATCGTCTGCCCCCGGTACGCCGATCAAAAAGGTCAGCCCGGCCGCGCAAAGCAGCGTCAGCAGGGTATCCATATCGTCCTGATCCGCTTCGGCGTGATTGGTGTAGCAAACGTCGCAGCCGATGGGCAGCCCCATCAGCTTGCCGCAGAAGTGATCTTCCAGTCCGGCGCGGATAATCTGCTTACCATCGTACAGATACTCCGGGCCGATAAAGCCCACCACCGTATTGACCAGCAGCGGCTCAAAATGACGGGCGACGGCATAGGCCCGGGCTTCGCAGGTCTGCTGATCAACGCCGTGGTGGGCGTTGGCGGAAAGAGCGCTGCCCTGGCCGGTTTCGAAATACATCACGTTGTTGCCCAGCGTGCCGCGGTTCAGGCTAAGCGCCGCTTCCCGCGCTTCCTGCAGCAGCGCCAGATTAATGCCAAAACCGCTGTTGGCGGCTTCGGTACCGGCCACCGACTGGAACACCAGATCCACCGGCGCGCCGCGCTCAATCAGCTGCAGGGTGTTGGTGACGTGGGTCAAAATGCACGACTGGGTGGGGATGGCGAAGCGCTGAATAATATCGTCAAGCATATGGTTCAGCTGCGCCAGCACCGGCAGGCTGTCGCTGGCCGGATTGATGCCGATCACCGCGTCTCCTGCGCCGTACAGCAGGCCGTCGAGCATGCTGGCGGCGATGCCTTTGAGGTCATCGGTCGGGTGATTAGGCTGCAGGCGCACGCTCAGGCGCCCCGGCAGGCCGATAGTGTTGCGAAAACGGGTGACGACCCGGCATTTGCTGGCGGCGAGGATCAGATCCTGATTGCGCATCAGCTTGCTGACCGCGGCGGCCATCTCCGGGGTTATCGCGCGGGCGACCTGGCGCAGCGCCGCTTCATCGGTGGCGTCGTCGAGCAGCCAGTCGCGAAAATCGCCGACCGTAAGATGGCGAATCGCCGCGAAGCCCCGGGCGTCGTGGGTATCGAGGATCAGCCGGGTCACCTCATCCTGCTCGTAGGGAATCAGCGGATTATCGAGAATCTCGGTGAGCGGAACCTCCGCCAGCGCCATTTTTGCCGCCATCCGCTCTTCGGCGGAGCCGGCGATAACGCCCGCCAGCGCGTCGCCGGAACGCGCAGGGGAGGCCTTCGCCAGTAGGGTTTTCAGGCTCTCAAAGCGCCATACCTGGCCCGATAGCGTGGTTTTATACATGTGTCGCCTCCTCAGGAGACCGTACGCAGCTGCGGATCCACCGCCGCGCGCTGGCGAGCCGCTGCGGTCTTGCGAAACCACAGGTAGCCGCCGAGCATCATGGCGGCGAAAATCAGCGCCAGCAGCGTGTTGTACCAGACCATCGCCACCAGGCAGAGCACCGCCATGGCCAGCGCGAAGGCCGGCGCCCACGGATAGAGCGGCGCGCGGAACGGTCGAATCAGCTTCGGCTCGCTGCGGCGCAGCTTAAACAGCGCCGCCATCGAGGTGATATACATAACAATAGCGCCAAATACCGACATCGTGACGATACAGGCGGTCAGCGGCATCCCGCTAATGGTGATCAGCGAATCGGAGAAAATGGCGGCGATGCCGACCACGCCCCCGGCGAGGATCGCCAGATGCGGCGTGCGGGTGCGGCGGTTCAGCGTCGCCAGCCCGGCGGGGAGATAGCCCGCGCGCGCCAGAGAGTAAATCTGCCGCGAGTAGCCCATGATAATCCCGTGGAACGAGGCCACCAGGCCAAACAGCCCCAGCCACACCAGCATATGCAGCCAGCCGCTGCTGTTGCCGACCACCATTTTCATCGCCTGCGGTAGCGGGTCGTTGATATTGGCCAGGGTTCGCCAGTCGCCGACGCCGCCGGCAAAGACCATCACGCCTATTGCCAGTACGGTCAGGGTCAGGATGCCGCCGCCCAGCGCCCGGGGAATAGTGCGCTGCGGATCTTTAGCTTCTTCGGCGGCCATCGATGCGCCTTCAATCGCCAGAAAGAACCAGATCGCGAACGGGATGGCGGCAAACATGCCCGGCAGCGCCAGGCCGCTAAAGCTTTCCGCGCCCGCCCAGCCGTTAGCGGTAAAATGGCTCCAGGAGAAGCCCGGCGCGACCACGCCCATAAACACCAGCAGTTCGAAAATCGCTAATAACGTCACCACCAGCTCAAAGGTGGCGGCAATCCCCACGCCGAGAATATTCAGCGTCATAAAGATAATATAGGCGCCGCAGGCCACCCATTTGGGGTCGAGCGCCGGAAACTGCACGTTCAGATAGGCGCCGATGGCCATAGCGATGGCGGGCGGGGCGAAGACGAATTCAATCAGGGTCGCGAAGCCGGCGATAAACCCGCCGGTGGGGCCAAAGGCGCGGTAGGCGTAGGCAAAAGGTCCGCCCGCATGCGGAATGGCGGTGGTCAGCTCGGTGAAGCTAAAAATAAAGGCGCAGTACATCGCGGCGATGGCCAGCGCGACGATCAGAAAGCCCAGCGTCCCGGCCTGGGACCAGCCGTAGCTCCAGCCAAAATACTCCCCGGAAATAACCAGCCCAACGGCGATCCCCCATAAGCGGAAACTGCCGAGCGTTCTTTTAAGCGTTGTGGTTTGCTCTGTCATGTTCGTTGCCTCGCCAGATAAAGATATCGGGAGGGTTGCAAAGAGAATGCCAGGGCATACCACCGATAAACGCGGCGGTTTAAGAACCTATCCCATTAGGGCTATCTTATTTGCCAGTTTGGCCCTGGGCAGTGCTCAGACAATACTCACAGAGTGTTGAACGCCCTTCAGGGCGGCCCGCAGGGGGAGCGTAGCGAATCATCCTCACGTACTACGTGTACGCTCCGGTTCTTGCGCGCTGTCCGTGTGCAAACTGTCTGCAACGATTACGCCTGTTGGGCCAGGCTCTACGCCAACGAGGATCAAAAAAGGGGCAGACCGCGCCCGGCGGAAGAGTCGCCGTGGTGCAGCTGCCCGCAAATGTGGCGTTAGTGGTGCACGATGGCGCCAGCGTCTTGTTGAATTACCGGACCTGCTTTCACCTGCAGGTTAAGTCCTTTACTCTCCAGCTCGGCATTGCGAATGCGCAGGCCGCGGTCGGCTTCAATATTGACGTTGCTAAAATGGAAACCGCTGAGCGGCGCTTCCGGGGTACCGATAATATAGGCCGCCGCTTTGCTGTCGCCGGTGGAGGTTAAATTCTCAACGGTGATGTTACTGAAGTGCGGAGTCTTGTATTTATCGAACGGCTGTTTCGGGTCGCTGTCCGGCGGATAGATCTGCTCGCCGAGGGTAAAGCCGCCTGCCTGCAACAGCTTATCGACCTCGGCCTGCACAATCGGCGCGGCTTTGTAATAGGCGGAGAACACCAGCGGCACCTCAACGTTATGCATTCTGGTATTGCGGTAGACGATATTTTTTACCTCGCCGCCTTTGCCACGCGGGCTTTTAATCCGAATGCCGTACATCGAACCTTCGAAGGTATTGTTTTCCACCAGCACGTTATTCACGCCGCCTGCGCTCTCGCTGCCGATGGAGATCCCGCGCCCCTGCTTCAGAGTGTTGTTGGCGATATAGATGTTATCCACCACGCCGTCCGGGAAGCGCGGGTCGGCTTTCTCCGCCTTGATGGCAATATGGTCGTCGTTACAGTCGATATAGTTGTTGGTAATACGGATATTCTGGCTATCGATAGGATCGATGGCGTCGGTGTTCGGCGCATGCCACGGCGAAAGAATACGCGTGCCGTTGATATCGACATCGTGCGCGTAGCGGGTGACCACGTGGAAGCTGGGTGAATGGGTGAGGGTCACGCCGTCGATAAGCACGTTACTGGCGCGGGTGATATAAATCAGCCGCGGCCGGTCGGTACCGCCTTTCTTGCCGGTGGCGCGGATATTTTCCCGCCAGCGTTCCCACCACACTGCGCCCTGGCCGTCGATAGTGCCTTCACCGACGATGGCCACGTTTTGCGCGTCGGCGATGCTAATAAACGGCAGCCAGCCGTTTTCCGCTTCGGCGTATTGCGTTTTATCATCGCCGCGATAGGCAGCCACTTCGGTTGAGGCCACCAGGGTGGCGTCTTTCTCCAGCTTAAGCTGAATATTATTCTTCAGAAACAGCGGGTTGGTGAGGAAATTACCTTTCGGCACCAGCACCGTTCCCCCTCCGGCGGCGGCGCAGTCATCAATCGCTTTTTGAATGGCATCGGTGTTGAGCGCGATTTGCAGCCGATGGCCTTCTGCGCCGTAGTGGGTGATATCACAGACTTTATCGGGAAACTTCACGGAACTCGCGGCCTGAGCGGCGTGCAGCGGTAGAAGGCCGACGGCGGCAGCGGCGGCCCACAGAGGCAAAGCGCGGGGTATCATGGCATTATCCTTTTTTTTGGTTTGTTGTTTTGTAAAATTAGCACCAATGTTTTGATTTAATGAGGGCGGCGATCACGGTTTCTCTTTTGTCGTTATTCTGCCCATAAGTGGCGATGATGATTTGGGCGAATGCATAGATGACAGGCCCGGCGGCTTTGCAATTTGGCGACAGGCGGGGTATAAGGAACCTCTTATCTGGATGTTTAGATGTCTATACGCCCATGGGGTCAAATGCAAACAACACAACAACAACAAGGTGGGCAGCTTAAGCGCACCATGAAGACTCGCCACCTGATCATGCTGTCGCTGGGTGGCGTTATTGGCACAGGGCTATTTTTTAATACCGGCTATATCATCTCCACCACCGGAGCGGCGGGCACGCTGCTGGCCTATCTGATTGGCGCGCTGGTGGTCTGGCTGGTGATGCAGTGTCTGGGCGAACTTTCGGTGGCGATGCCGGAAACCGGGGCGTTTCACGTCTACGCCGCGCGCTATCTCGGCCCGGCGACCGGGTATACCGTCGCCTGGCTCTACTGGCTGACCTGGACCGTCGCGCTTGGCTCAAGCTTCACCGCCGCCGGATTCTGCATGCAGTACTGGTTCCCGCAGGTGCCGGTATGGGTCTGGTGCGTGGTGTTCTGCGCGGTGATTTTCGCGCTCAACGTTATCTCCACCCGCTTCTTTGCCGAAGGTGAATTCTGGTTCTCGCTGGTGAAGGTGGTCACCATTATCGCCTTTATTATTCTCGGCGGGGCGGCGATCTTTGGCATCATTCCGATGCAGGATGGCTCTCCGGCGCCGGGGCTGCGCAATATCACCGCCGAAGGCTGGTTCCCGCACGGCGGTCTGCCGATCCTGATTACCATGGTGGCGGTTAACTTCGCTTTCTCCGGCACCGAGCTTATCGGCATCGCGGCGGGGGAAACGGAGAATCCGCATAAAGTCATTCCGGTGGCCATTCGTACCACCATCGCCCGGCTGATTATCTTTTTCATCGGCACCGTCTTCGTGCTGGCGGCGCTGATCCCGATGCAGCAGGCGGGAGTCGAGAAAAGCCCGTTTGTGCTGGTGTTTGAAAAGGTCGGTATTCCCTACGCGGCGGATATCTTTAACTTTGTGATTCTGACGGCGATTCTGTCGGCGGCCAACTCTGGCCTTTACGCCTCCGGGCGGATGCTGTGGTCGCTCTCCAATGAAAAAACGCTGCCGTCCTGTTTTACCAAATTGACCAGAAACGGGGTGCCGCTGACGGCGATTTCGGTCAGCATGCTCGGCGGCGTGCTGGCGCTCTTCTCCAGCGTCGTGGCACCGGATACGTTGTTTGTCGCGCTGTCGGCGATTTCCGGTTTTGCGGTGGTGGCGGTATGGCTGAGCATCTGCGCCTCGCACTTTATGTTCCGCCGTCGCCATCTGCAGCAGGGGAAGGCGCTAAGCGAACTGCACTATCGCGCGCCGTGGTATCCGCTGGTGCCGGTGCTGGGATTTGTGCTTTGCCTGGTAGCCTGCGTGGGTCTGGCGTTTGACCCGAGTCAGAGGATTGCGCTGTGGTGCGGGATCCCGTTCGTGGCACTGTGTTATGGTGCGTATTATCTGACTCGTTCACGGAAACTCACCCAGGAGCCTCAACATGTCGCAGAATAATCCGTTAACCGCCCTCATTGACGCAAAGCCCTTTATCCTGCTGGACGGCGCGATGGCGACGGAGCTGGAAGCGCGCGGCTGCAATCTTGCCGACAGCCTGTGGTCGGCGAAAGTGCTGGTCGACAACCCGGAGCTTATCCGCGAAGTTCACCTCGACTATTTCCGCGCCGGCGCGCAGGTGGCGATCACCGCCAGCTATCAGGCCACTCCGGCAGGTTTTGCTGCCCTCGGCCTTGATGAAGCGCAGTCGAAAGCGCTGATCGGCAAAAGCGTTGAGCTGGCCCGCAAGGCGCGGGAAGCGTATCTGGCGGAAAACCCGCAGGCGGGCGCGTTGCTGGTTGCCGGTTCGGTCGGACCGTACGGCGCCTTCCTGGCGGACGGCTCGGAGTATCGCGGCGATTATGTCCGCAGCGATGAGGAATTTCAGGCATTTCATCGTCCGCGCGTGGAAGCGCTGCTCGACGCCGGGGCCGATCTGCTGGCCTGTGAAACGATGCCGAATTTCGCCGAGATGAAGGCGCTGGCGGAGCTGCTGACTGCCTATCCGCGCGCGCGGGCATGGTTCTCGTTTACCCTGCGCGATGCGCAGCATCTCAGCGACGGCACGCCGCTGCGGGAAGTGGTTGCCGTGCTGGCAAACTATCCGCAGGTGGTGGCGCTGGGCATTAACTGTATCGCGCTGGAAAACACCACCGCCGCGCTGGCGCATCTGCATAGCCTGACGGCGCTGCCGCTGGTGGTTTATCCTAACTCCGGGGAGCACTATGACGCGGTATCCAAGACCTGGCATCGCCACGGCGAAGCCTGTGCAACGCTGGCGGAATATTTACCCCAGTGGCTGGCGGCGGGCGCGAAGCTGATTGGCGGCTGCTGCCGCACGACGCCGAAGGATATTGCCGAACTGAACGCGCGGCGTTGAGTTTGCGCCGGGTGGCGGCTGATGCCTTACCCGGCTTACAACCTGCACGAATCGTAGGCCGGGTAAGCGTAAGCGCTACCCGGCATCAATCACCCGGCATCCGCTAACACAAACATCCCGTAAGGGTGGATTTCGAGATAATAGTGTTCGCCGACATCCGGCTGCAGCCGCGTCGCGTTCACCTGCAGCAAAATTTCCTGCCCGTGCCACTCTACCGTCACCTCGTACTGCGGTCCCATATAGGCCACGTGGCGAATCGTGCAGCGCTGGCTCTCCTCGCCGCGATCGCTCAGGGTGATTGCCTCCGGGCGCACGCCGACGCTGCCCTCGCCCTGGGCGGCAAAATGCGGCGGCCTCGGCAGCCGATAGCCATAGATATCGACAAAATCCTCGCTAAAGGCGGCCGGGAACAGGTTGGCATCGCCCATAAAGCTTGCCATAAAGCGCGATGCGGGCTGGCGGTAAAGATCCTGCGGCGAGCCGATCTGCATGATATGTCCCTTATTCATCACCAGCACGGTATCGGAAACCGCAAAGGCTTCGCTCTGATCGTGGGTCACGTACAGCGAGGTGATATCAAACTGCTTCTGTAACTCGCGGATCTTATCGCGCATGCTGCGCCGCAGGTTGGCATCGAGGTTGCTTAAGGGCTCATCAAACAGCAGCACCTTTGGCTTGAGGATCAGGGCGCGCGCCAGCGCCACGCGCTGCTGCTGACCGCCGGAGATCTGATCGACATAGCGATCTTCGAATCCTTCCAGATCCACCATCGCCAGCGCCTCCTTCACCCGCGCTTTCACGTCGCTGCGCGACACGCCGAGCATCTTCAGACCGTAGCCGACGTTGTCCCCCAGCGACATATGCGGAAACAGGGCGTAAGACTGAAATACCATACAGATGTCGCGCTGCTGAATGGAGCGATGAGTAACGTCTTCGCCATCGATGAAAATCTGTCCTTCGCTCGGTTTTTCCAGCCCGGCGACCAGGCGCAGAATGGTGGTCTTGCCGCAGCCGGAAGGGCCGAGCAGGGTCACCATTTGTCCCTGAGGGATGGTGAGATTGATATTGTCGATAACCGTGTTGCTGCCGAATCGCTTGGTGACGTTGCGCAGCTCAACAAAATTTTTCTGACTCATAGTGCGCTCCATTACGCCTGGTTTTTGGCTTTTGACCGGGAGATACGCGCTTCCCCGATCAGCCAGTCAAAGATAAAAATAATCGCCAGCATCACGACGATCAGAATCGATCCGTAGGCGATCGCCACTCCGTATTCGCCGTCTTCCACCCGGTTGAGGATATAGGCGGTAGCGACGCGGGTGTCCGGCGTCACGAGGAACACAATGGCGCTGACGGTGGTAATGGCGCGCACAAAGCTGTAGATCAGCGCCGAGAGGATCGCCGGGCGCAGCAGCGGCAGCAGGATATGCGTAATGGTGCGCAGGGAACCCGCGCGCAGGCTGAGCGACGCTTCGTCCAGCGATTTGTCGATCTGGCCTAAACCGGCAATACCTGCCCGAATGCCCACCGGCACGTTACGCATGACCATCGAGATAATCACAATCGCCGCCGTTCCGGTGAGGTACACCGGCGCGCTGTTAAAGGCGAGAATATAGGAGACGCCCGCCACGGTGCCCGGCACCGCGAAGCACAGCATGGTGGTGAACTCGATGGTCTTTTTGCCTTTAAACTGCTGTCGCACTACGATCCAGGCGATCAGCAGGCCGAAAGCGGCGGTGATGGGCGCGGCGATCCCGGCGTAAAGCAGAGTATCGAGCAGCGAAGGCCAGGCGCCGTCGCTCATCCCCTGGCCGAACAGCTTGATAAAGTTATCCAGCGTCAGGGTGTAGTCCACGCCCCAGTTAACGGTAAAGCTGCCGTAGAAAATACTGCCGTAGAGCAGGGCGTTGAAGGCGATCCACACCGCCAGAATGGCGATCACGCTCCACACCAGGGTCACCGGCAGCGGCTGCACGTCGCCACGGTAGGACTTGCCGGAAACCGTGACGTAAGAGCGCTTGCCGATCCACATATACTGAATGCAGAACACCAGCAGCGAGAACAGCAGCAGGAATGCGCCGAGAGTACTGGCGGCCTGATAATCGAGCTGCGAACCGGTGATATAGAAGTAGATTTGCGTCGCCAGTACGTCGAAGTTGCCGCCGAGCACCAGCGGGTTGCTGAAGTCGGCCAGCGACTGAACGATGACGATTAAAAACGCGTTCGCCAGCGCCGGTTTCAGCAGCGGGACGAAGACGCCGTTGAAGGTCTGCCAGCGGCTGGCGCGCAGGGTGTACGACGCCTCCTCCAGCGACGGATGAATGGTCTTAATCGCGCCGTCGAGGATCATAAACGCCATCGGGGTGAACGCCAGCACCTGCGCCAGCCAGATGCCGGTAAATCCGTACAGCCAGTTGGTGTTGGTTAAGCCAAACCAGTCGACCATCAGTTCGGTGA